>FUIF01006355.1_pt1 | contig 55610 bp, 71 predicted proteins | sample 1003461 | NCBI WGS metagenome assembly FUIF01 (sample SAMEA80401918, study PRJEB19352) | marine metagenome
AAAGAAAGTTCATTGAATGCACCCATTAAAGCGACCTTAGATGGAATTTGTAAATCTGTGAAATGTTCATCCATCCATTTTTGCAAGTTCGGTCATAATTTCGGTTATACTTTTTTGTACTTCCTTCTCGTCTTCGGTTTGTGGTCTACTCCTTACATCAGTCATGTTTTAAACCTCCTGTTAAGTTATCAATCATAAAATCAGTTTTTGCCTTGATGCTTTGAAGGTCCTCAACCGCACTTTTTGTTGTGCTGTGATTTTCCATGATTGATCTACCGATACACTCTAAACGATTTTTAATTGTCATGGTGTATAGTTTAAGTTCGTTTTGTTGTTCTAAAGTCATAATTAATCTACTCCATAATTTTTGTTAAAAGATTAACCCCAACAAGGCTATACCTAAAATAACCAGTACAACCTTGTAAATGCCTGAGATTAGTTCGTACATAATTAACTAGCCAGTTCAGTGAATAAAGGACTAGCAATAGCTTTTAAAACTCGACCCTCTCGTCTTAGTCTAGTTTCATGAACCTTGCCTTTTTTCTGAGTCATTGTCTTGATTTGTCCCTCTTCCGTTTCGTAGCTATCCAAAGAAGTACCAGCGTGGGTCGACCAATTTGTCAAGGCATTATAAAGGTGTAAAGATTTCTGGACATACCAGTCTTTAACTCCTCTTCCCATTTATGAATAAGAAAGCCAAGTTCTTTTTGATTGTACTGTTTAGCTATGTCCTCATCCTTATCAATGGTTTCCTGTAGGCTATTAATATCGGATAATTTTTTCTTACAAAGAACCTCTTTAAAAAATTCAATTACTTGCTGGTCAGTTACTTTTGTATTTAACCAAGCTCTAAAGACATCACCTTGATTTGCAAAGTTTGAAACAGCGTTTTTAATCTTGTTTACTTCCTGTTTATAATCGAAACCTGAAGTATGCTTTTTCATAGTGTAATATTGTCTCTCGCCACCGAATACCATTGAATTCCTACAATAATCACGATAAGCACCAGTGAACACTTGAAACTTCCAAGATGAATTTGTGGAGTTCAATACATCAATTCGCATACACAACTCGCCAGTTCCTTCAATGTCGACTGTATGGTCAAGAAGGTGGATTGTTCTGATTGCTTTGGTGTCCTCTTCAAATGTTCGGTCTTCAATATGAACCCTCGCAGTTGAAATGTCTTCACATTCTACTAATTGAGTTGTTACCTCTTCAAATAGTGGGAGGTGGTCGACCAGTTTGTAATCCTTAGAGGGTAGACTAACAAAAGAAAATTTCTGTTCGCTCTCATCGTCTCTAAAAATACCCTTCCTTCCCTTTACCTCTTCAAATCTTTTAAGGTAGGGATTAAAAGAAAATACAGCGCCTTCTGTAAATTTACTTTCAAAGATTGAATGGTCATTTATATTGCTGTGCATTTTAAACTGAGAGTCCCAGTCAGTCCGTAGAATTTCTTGGCTACTTTCTTGGTTGGGGTTGTGTAGGTCAACTTCTGTTGTTCCATGTTGTGGGGTTGGGTTTGTAAAGTCCTCTAAATCAGTTTGGACTGGTCTTTCTAAAATATCATTATTTTCCATGATTTTTTCCTTATGTAATAAAAGAGAAAAATTTCTCCTTTTTCTAATTATTACTTTCAGGGTGTTCGTTTTCGTAGTCAAGGATTAATGTTTAAAAAATCCGATTATTGTTTTTCTTTTGTTATGTGAGCAAAGTTTGCAATCCAAGCATTTTATCCCTTGGGTTTGTTCTGGGCATATTGTTATTTTCTTACCTGCAGGAGTTTTGACTTCTGACAAATCCACTTCCATTTTTTCAAATTGTGTTTTGGTAAATGGTAAAACAACAGTTGTAGGGATTTTGGTATCTGACAAAATGTCGGCTTGTTCAAGTGTGTCTGCTGACAAGTTAATTGTGAAGCCTTTATTATTTGCATATCTAATTAAATTTAGATTATGTTCTGACAATTTTGTTTTCTTACCTGACAAAATGGTGTGGTGGTGCGTGTAACAAATAACCTTACCACCTCTATTTGCTTTTACAAGTTGCTTTAATTTCTTAGCATCAATTTTGTTTTTCTTAACTGACAAATCACCAACAACATTATGACGCCATAAACCTTCTTTGTTATGTTTTCTAAAGTAGTAAACTTGCTTTACAAATTCATCCCAGTTGTCATTGTTATCTTCGCTGTAACGATTCCAATGTAAACGAATGGGAAAGTTATCCCCATAACAACCATTGTTTTTGAGGCTACAAGAAGTCGGACAAGTTTGTCTTGGACTGTAAGAAGTGGGCATTGCTCCTACCTTCTTTGATTGTGTATTGGTTACAAATTTATAAGTCATTATTTTTTTCTCCTACATTCCCTTATATAGTATAATTAAACTTTGTCAATAATATTTTTGATTTTTTTCTTTTACCTGCTCAATTAAAAATTCCCTCTTTTGTTCATCAGTCATATTGTAGTTACGAAAAACGTCTTCCATTCCACTTTCTATACCTAACAAAGCAAGTAATTCTTCATTACTAAAATCTGACAAATTAACTGGCATTTTTCTTACCTGACAAAATAGCATCTTGTGTGTACATATCACCACATTTGACAAAAGCTGTTTTTCTGATGACAAAACTTCTGTAGTGCTTGGCTGACAAATCGTAAGCAGTAAAGGTGTAATCCTTAGCTGTACTTTCGCCACCCTTTAAATGTTTCTTGACATTCAAAAGTAGGCTTCCATAGTTTTCGTACCTACCCTTACTCTGTGAATAATACCTGACACTGAAAAAACAATCTCCGACAATATCTCTTAAGTTTTCTTTAAACCTTTTGTTTACATCATCAACCATATTAAAAAACTCCCTATAAAAATAACTATAACTCTATATACCATGATAATTATATCCATGTCAACTCCTATTTTCTTTTATACCATTTTCTAGTTACTTCATCAAAGTAAATGTTTTCTAAATCTACCCTTTGAGGTCTATGTGAATACCTTTTACCTTTCGATTTTTTCTTACCTTCGATAAGTCGCTTTGCCATTGTTTGTTCTCCCAGTTCTCGTAGCTACGAAGCCACTGTTTTGTGTTTGTGTTTACTTTACCCTTTTTCATTTTGTTCTGTCTTCAAGAATATGTAAATTACAAGTAAGGCTGTAAACAAAAGTATAAACGAACAACCCCAACCAAACATTAAAGATACTGTTACTAAATCCATTAAGGCAACCTCTTTACAAACTCTGCCTGCTCATCTGAGGCTACTCTTCGCCTTGACAGTTCTTTTGCTATCCTATCTAACAAAGCAATTATATCTTCTCTGATACTTGCAGTGCCACCGCCCCTTTGTAATCTAAGAAGGGCATGGAGTTCATGCTGTGCAAACTCATACTCTTCCGTAAGAGTTCCTAACCTAATCAGCTTTTCGTACTTGCTTAAATCTATACTCATCATATCTCTCCTTTAAGTGTGGTGTAACTTTTGCTATGTAACAAACAGCACACCATAACCTGTTTGTTTTGTTATCTACAATATCTGCCCTGTCATCACAATAATCACATTTTCTCATCTATTCCTCCCTTGAGTTTGACAACAGACAAGGGGAAAAATAATGGGAAAAACCTTGTCTGCTGTCTTGCAAGTAGAAGGGGACTGATAACCTCTTGCTCACGAGATTGAATCGCCCCTACTACTCTATTGGCTTACGAAGGACTGGTCTGCGTTTAAGTTTACCTTCGCTATTTAACTACGCCTTTAACTAGTATTACCTTTTCGTAGCACCAAATTCTTACATGCGAAAGAAGGCTATTGTTTGGGACACAATTTAATGGCTTTCCCTTTTCCTCCTGTAATTCTACAGGACTGCTATACCAACCTTCTTTCTAACTTAAACGATAGGGTCTGCAGTATATTATGTAGATACAACCTATTCGTTTTAGTATAACTCCCAGTAATAAGTAAATTGCACATTGAAGAGCTACTTCAGTAGGGTTACCTTTTTAAACACTTACCCTAATATATTCGTGTCCTTACTACTGGGTATCCTAGCTAGGATAATTCTTTACAACTTGGCATTGATAGGTAATCTTTTGGGGAATACTTTTAATGGGTTTTCTCCTTTGTTTAAGGGTTACACCACAGACTTTCACTGCCTTTCCCAACCAAGTTAATTTTTTTTTTATTCCTCTTCCTTAATGTTAAATATTATTACAAACTTATTTAAGTCTGTATCTTTGTGAAATTCCCAATCCGTATGTCCAAAAGCTTTAAGAGATAAGGAGTCTAATTCTTCACTAAAATCATCATCATTTATTTTCATTGTTCTTTTCCTTCCTAAGTTCATTTAAAAATGTTACTATCACATTAAGGTCTGCTACTTTGTACTCTAATTCTAATAAACCTTTTTGTAATCTATTTATCCTAGCATCAAGTGATTCGATTTCTTTGTCAACACCTAAAATATTTTTTATTTTTCTAAACATTTCCTGTGTGTTCCTCCCACTTCAAAGCATTGTCTGAAAAATTTCTTAATCTAGCTAAAACTTCTGTCCTGTAAAAACCTTTGTTAACAGCATCATCACCAAAAGCTATCTCAAATACCTGTTCAATAAATTCTTTATCTGACATGCCATATTCCCATTGCTCCTTAAATAAATCTGCTTGCTGTTTACTAATGTCTGTCATTACTTCTCCTAATTATAATTATTAACTATAACCCTTATTAAACTTACCTTTCTTATTGTCAAGTAATTTTTTATTTTTTATTTATTGACTATAAGTAGATTAGTAGTAGTATATTAAATACTCCCTTAATAATGTTATAATTTTTATGTAGACTAAAGTCTATTTTAAGGGTGTTCGTTTTTATGTCAAGGAGAAAAGTATGAAAATAAGTTTATTTAATTTTATGATGATAAATTATGTATTACAATTATCCATAGTTCTGATAGTTGCTTTAATGAAAGGCTGACAAAATGTCTGCTGACAAAAAGGTGATATTATGGTTGACAAACAAAATTGAAAAGTTATACTGACAAACTTGATATTTGCTTTGTACTGTCTGACGGTAGGCATTGACATACAGTTGGTGCACTCTAAATTTAACAAGCGAGGCAAGATTAAGTTGCAGGTAACTTCGGAGATAGATAATGATTACATGGGATAGATTGAATGACGCCATTATAGGAATAGGTGGTCGCTATGGCATGGAAGAAGTATTTGTTTATAGCTATGACAAAATTCTTGACATCCTGATGAAAGAAGATGGGATGACAGAAAGAGAAGCTATTGACTATATTGAATTTAATATTGCAGGTTCGTATGTAGGTGAGATGACACCTATCCTTGTACGCAGTCTTGACGAGTTAGAAAAATTTATTGTTGACAAACAAACCGAATCAGTATTTACTGACAAAAAGATTGACGATAAGGAGATAAACTGATGGACATAATACTTAATGAAAACTACTGGGATTGTGAATGTTATTCAAACTTTATCCACAGTAAAAAAGAATTACAATGTAACACCTGTAACTCAACAGCAGAAGAACAACCTGATAGTAGGCAAAACGAAATTGATTTAGTGTTAGGGGTTTAGTTATGGCTGACAAAAAGGGTAGACTATCCTCTGACGAATTGTGGCAAAAAGATCAAGACAGGAAGAGAGAAGAAGTAGGGTATGAAGAATACGAAAGACAAATGGACTTAGAAGAATATCTTGCTGACAAAAGCTACGAGGAACACAAGGCTTGGGTAAATTCAAAGAAATAAATGTTATGATACAGGACATTGTTTTACAATTAGCACCACCACCTTCTGACGTAGCGTTACGCATGGACTGTCCTGCTTGTAACCACAAGAACACATTGTCTATAATGAACAACAATGGAACAATTCTTTATCACTGCTTCTCGGCTTCATGTAATGTGAAGGGCAGAGTATCTGACAGAAAAGAATTAAAGTTCACAAGACATGAAGTAATTCCTCCTAAGGCTGTTCCCCTTGACTCACGTAGTTTTGTGCCCCTAAGTAGAGACTGCAAGGCACTCGACATGGTGGTTAAGCGGAACAGTTATGAGGCTTACCAACACGCAAGGGCTGACATACGGTATGATGTACGCCAAGACAGAGTTGTCTTTATGGTATATAAGGATGGCAAGACTGTTGACGCTGTAGGTAGGAAATTAAACGAAGATGACAATAGACCTAAATGGTTTCGTTATGCACGAAGCCGACACCCATTTGTTTGTAAGGCAAAAACTGACACTGATATAGCATTTTTAGTAGAGGATTGTTTTTCTGCCTGTGCTGTATCGCAGGTGTACCATGGTGTTGCACTGATGGGTACTAATCTTCCAAATGAATACTTGACAACTCTTAAATCTTACAGTAAAATAGTAGTAGCATTAGATAGAGATGCCTCCAAAAAAGCTATTGAGCTGACCAAACAACTCAAGTTGTATGTGCCTTCTACCCTCGTTTTTCTGGAAAAAGATATTAAGAATATGGAATTAACAGAAATACAGGAGTTAATATGAAACCGCATACTGCACCGACTAAAAGATTTGACAGAGAACTATTTAATGCCAACGATCCTCAGACAAGAGAGTCTGCAAAAAAATTATTACCACCAAAATTAAAAGAAATATTAGGGCTAGATGAAGAGCCTGTCTTGGAAGATAATCCAAAGGCGTATGGCATTGACCTTCTATGCGAGAAACATAATCTCAGTGTAGAGGTAGAAACAAAACACGGATGGGGCTCTGGTAAATTTCAGTGGGGTGACATGCATATCCCAAGAAGAAAGTTTAGGTACACAGAAATTGACGGTGATGTCTTTTTTGTAGTGTTTAATACTGACAGAACACAGGCAGGTATAATGACAAAAGACTCTGTTAAAAAACAAAGAGTAGTCAATAAATTCAATAGGTTATCGAGATTACATGAGGATTATATCTCTGTACCTGTTGAGGAAATTATATGGGTTTAGGAGATACCAATGCAACAAGTAGAGTTACCGTCAGATTATCAAAAGTTTATACACCAGTCACGTTACGCTAGGTGGAAAGAAGATGAAGGAAGAAGAGAGACATGGGAGGAGACAGTATCAAGATATTTTGATTTTATGTCTGACCACCTTATTGATAACTTTGATTACGAATTACCTGACAGTATAAGAGAAAGAATAGAAAACAGAGTCCTTAATCTTGACATCATGCCTTCTATGAGAGCACTGATGACAGCAGGTGTTGCATTAGAAAGATGCAATGTTGCAGGTTACAACTGTTCTTATCTACCAGTTGACAATCCAAGATCGTTTGACGAATGTCTTTACATACTTATGTGTGGCACAGGTGTAGGTTTCTCTGTTGAGACTAAGTACACAGCACAACTACCTATAGTAAACGAGGCACTACATAATTCTGACACTGTGGTAGTGGTGTCTGACTCTAAAGAAGGTTGGGCTAAAGGATACAAAGAACTAATATCATTGCTATACTCTGGACAAATTCCTAAGTGGGACTTGTCTCGCCTACGCCCTGCAGGTGCTAGGTTAAAAACTTTTGGGGGTAGATCATCTGGTCCAGACCCTCTTGACGATTTGTTTCAGTTTACTGTAGATATTTTTAAGAAATCTGCAGGTAGGCGTTTAAAGTCCATAGAGTGCCATGACATCATGTGTAAGATAGGCTCTGTGGTAGTGGTAGGAGGAGTACGAAGATCGGCTCTAATAAGCTTATCTGACCTTGAGGATCAAGAGATGTCATTAGCTAAGTCTGGCGAGTGGTGGAATGACGAAGGGCAGAGGGCTCTTGCAAACAATTCTGTGTGCTATCAAGACACACCTCCTGTAGGCATTTTTATGAGAGAATGGCTAAACCTATACAATTCTAAGTCTGGTGAAAGAGGTATATTTAGTAGAGATGCTTCTGTTAGACAGGCAGAAAAGAATGGCAGAAGAGATTCTGGACATGAGTTTGGAACTAACCCATGTTCTGAAATTATACTAAGACCGTATCAATTTTGCAACTTAACAGAAGTTGTAGTGAGAGCAGATGACGACATTGAAAGGTTAGCTAAGAAAGTAGAAGATGCTACGATACTTGGCACAATACAATCTACACTTACAGAGTTTAAGTACCTACGAAAAGTTTGGCAAAACAATACGGAAGAAGAAAGACTTCTTGGTGTTTCGCTTACAGGCATATTAGATAATCCTAAATTAGGAAAGGCAGATGACCTGAAGAGGTTAAGACAACAGGCTGTAGATACTAATTTAGGATTAGCAGAACAACTAGGCATACCGCAGTCAACTGCTATCACTTGTGTAAAACCTTCAGGCACAGTCTCACAACTTGTAGACTCTGCTTCTGGTATACACGCAAGGCACTCAGCATATTATATAAGAACAGTTAGAGGTGACAAGAAAGACCCACTATCTCAGTTTCTTATTGACCAAGGTATACCGCATGAGGATGACCTTATGCAACCAGAGAACACTGTGGTCTTTTCATTCCCTATGAAGTCCCCTACCAAGGCAGTACTTAGAGAAGACCTCAGTGCCATTACTCAGCTAGAAAACTGGAAGAACTACCAAGAACATTGGTGTGAGCATAAACCCTCAGTTACCATATCTGTAAAAGAAGATGAATGGTTTGAAGTAGGTTCTTGGGTGTACAATAATTTTAAAGATGTAGCAGGTGTTTCATTTCTACCACACTCTGACCATACATACAAGCAGGCACCATATCAAGATATAACTAAGGAAGAGTATGATGCCTTAAGTAAGAAAATGCCACGAAATGTCGATTGGACATTATTATCAAACTACGAAAGAGAGGACAATACAACAGGCACACAAGAGTTGGCATGCAGTGCAGGTGCTTGTGAGATTGTAGACATAACATGATATCATTATTAGGCTCCGTTCTCGGCTTCGGAACTTCTTTTCTCCCCTCCGTGTTGGGATTCTTTGAAAAAAAACAAGCCAACAAACAAGAACTTTTGATGCTAGAGGCAAAAGCCAAGTATGCATCAGAACTAAGCAAATTAAAACTAAAAGAACTAGATGCAGAGGCAGACATAGAAGAAGTAAAAGGTTTGTACAAACATGCTGAGTCGTTGGCACAAGCAAACAAATCTACATTTGTATCTGCTTTACAAGCATCAGTACGACCAGTTATAACATACGCTTTCTTTTCTATATTTGCATTTGTTAAAATTACCTACGTGATAATGGCAGTGCAAGAAGGAAGAGATGTACTACCTGCTATACTAGAGGCATGGGATGAGGAAAGTCAAACTATCTTTGCCGCTATAATTAGCTTCTGGTTTGGGAATCGTTTATTTAAAGCAAGGAGTAAATAATGCCTGTAGATTTTTCAAAAGCACCTGAGGGTCAATTATCTCCTTTGTTTCCTTTTGCACCTATGATGATGTATGCAAAGATGCCTATAGATATGGTGAGAAGATTAAATAAATATGTTAATAAGACTGTAAAGAATGAGGAAAAGGCTAAAAGATTAGACCATTCTAATAATCTTGTAGGTAAACTTAAACAAGAATTTTTAATAGAGTCTGATGAGTTAGAAAAACATATAAAATTTTTTAATAATGTTGTAGGTAAATATTTAGACACTGATTTAAATAGATCATTTAAAAGTTTAGCACCTGGTACAGGTTATGGCATAGAGTACAAATCAGCATGGATAGTTAGGCAGTTTGCAGGTGAGTATAATCCTGCACACATACATACGGAGTGTAGTATGTCTTGCGTTGGCTACCTAAGACTACCTGAGGATATACAGGAAGAATGGCAAGAAGATTATAAAGACCATTACCCTGCCAACGGACACATAGAATTTTTACATGGTTCGTCTGGCAAGATGCATCAGCATACTTTTATGGTAAAACCTACAGTCGGTGATTTTTTTGTGTTTCCTGCTGACCTTATACATATGGTTTATCCTTTTAAAAGCGAAGGTGAAAGAAGATCATTTAGCATGAACATAGAAGTGCATCAAGAAAAACTAGATAAGGATGGAAAACCAATAGAAATACCTAAAGCAAAAGAAGGACATATTGCAGGTGGTTTTGACCTTGCATAATTAAAATAAATATAATATAACACTCTAACCTTTTTAGGAGAACAATATGGAGTCACAAATAATATCCCTACTTTTAAGTAGAGAAAACTTTGATAAGGCGAAAGCTCTTGTCACAAAAGATATGTTTGATAAAAAATATAAAACTATCTTTGATGCAGTAATGCATTATCATACTAAGTATGAAGGTGATCTATCGAAAGATAATCTTTTTATAGTACACAAAAATTTATATCCTGCCATGCCAGACTCTACTAGAGAGTTAGTAGAAGATGCAATAAAAGATATACCAGAAGACATAGAGGGTGATCCTCAATTTGTAATGGACACACTTACAGAGTTCTGGCGTAGAGAGATGGCAAGGAAGGTAGGCGAAACAGCCATTGATATATGGAATGGTGATTCAGCTAACTTTGGTGATCTACGAATGATGATTGACCAAATAATAAATCAAGATTCGGCTACTGGTATTCTGTCTATGCAAAGGGAAGAGACAGATGTTGAAGAATTGTTTCAAGACTTTGAGGCAGACCCAGACTTCCCTTTCCCAATAATAACATTATCTGATGAGGTAGCAGGTACATATCGAGGTAATCTTGGTATCATCTTTGCTAGACCTGAAAGCGGTAAGTCATCTTTCTGTGCTTTCTTAGCTGCAGAAGCAATACGCAAAGGCAACACTGTTGGATACATAATGAATGAAGAGACAGCCAAGAGAATGAAGTCAAGAGTTCTAACTGCCTACTTCAATGTACACAAAGAAACTTACATGCAAGAGATAGAAACTATAAAAGAAGTTTACAAAAATGAAATAGAAGATAGACTTTTTATTATGGATTCTGTAGGCTCAGACATATCAGAGATAGACCAGTTTGCAAAACTAAATAAAATTGATGTACTGTTTGTAGATCAGTTAGACAAGGTAAAAGTGGGCGGTGAGTTTAGTAGGGGTGATGAAAGATTGAAAGAGCTTTACGTAAATGCAAGAGAGATAGCCAAAAGAAATAACTGCATGGTGTGGGCTGTGTCTCAGGCAAGCTATGACGCACACAATCGTCAGTTCTTAGACTTTGCTATGCTTGATGGTTCTAAAACTGGTAAAGCAGGTGAGGCTGATATAATTATAGGCATAGGAAAAAATCCTGGTGAGGATGATGATACTAGGTTCTTATGTGTTTCTAAAAATAAAATCTCAGGGTGGCATGGTCACGTAGTTTGTGAGATAGACAAACTTACTGGGAGGTATTACGAATGATTCTAACATTAGACGTAGAAACTACTTTTATAAAAACAGACAAGGGTTCTGATCCGTCACCATACACGAGAGGCAACCAATTAGTATCTGTAGGTTTTAAAGAAGATGATAACCCTGTACAGTATGTATGGTTCTATCACTCAAAGAAAGACCCTACACCAAACAACATGAAGATAGTACAAGACGCACTAGATAGAGCAGACGTATTGTTAGGTCACAATATAAAATTTGACTTACAGTGGCTGTTTGCATCTGGCTTTACATATGATGGTGCTGTATATGATACTATGGTGTTTGACTATGTGTGGGCTAGGGGTGTTAAGGTACCACTTAGCCTAGATGAATGTTGTCGTAGGCATAAAACGTCAACCAAGAAAAAGAAAGAAATTTTAGAAAACTACTTGAAAGAAGGTATAGGATTTGATATAATACCTGCAGACATAGTAGAAGAATATGGAATCGCTGATGTGCAGTCTACTTATGAGGTAGCTGTTAGTCAGTCTAAACAAGAAGGAAAGAGCATTGAGCAGATTGCAGCCTACGTTGTACCTGTCTTTTGAGGTAACAAAAGTTTTAGCAGGTATGGAAAGAGACGGCATCAAGATAGATCGTCAAGCCCTTAACCTTGTTAAAGATGAATACACAAAAGAATTAGAGGAACTTGGTATATTTTTAAACAAAGAAATAGCTAGAGTTATGGGTGATACACCTATAAATTTATCTAGTCCAGATGATAGGTCTAAGTTATTATTTTCTAGGGCAGTCAACAATAAAAAAACTTGGACAAATGTTTTTAACCTAGGCTACGAAGTTAGAGGTAACACAAAGAAACCAAAACGTAGAGCTACATGACTGATGCACAATTTAAGAGGGCAGTTGTAAACAACACTACAGTGCAATATAAGACAGAGGCTACTAGATGTAACCCTTGCAAAGGTTATGGCAAGGTAGCTAAAAGAAGAAAGGATGGTTCGTGGGGTACTGCTAGATATATCTGTAAATCTTGTTCAGGCACTGGTATACAGTATGTGCCTACAGGACAGGTAGCAGGATTTAAGTTAGTACCTTTAGATACAAAAGCATGTAGCAGTGCAGGATTTAAGACTGATGCAGATGCTTTGTCTTTGTATTACGAGAGAGGTAACGAAGAGGCAGTTGCATTTATAAAAGCCTACCTTAGATACAACGCTATCAAGACATATCTAAAAACTTTTGTAGAAGGTATAGAAAAAAATTTAGATTACTCAGACAGAATACATCCTCAGTTTATGCAGTGTGTTACAAGCACAGGCAGACTGTCATCTAGGAATCCTAACTTCCAGAACATGCCTAGAGGTAAAACATTCCCAGTTCGTAGGGCAGTTGTTTCTAGGTTTGAGGGTGGTAAGATTCTTGAAGGGGATTACGCACAGTTAGAGTATAGGGTAGCAGGGTTCTTAAGTAAAGATGAACATGTATACGAAAATGTCAAGGGTGGTGTTGATGTACACAACTTGACTGCTACGATTATAACTGGTAAAGATAAAGAAGACATTACGTCAGAAGAAAGACAAAATGCTAAAGCACATACTTTTGCACCTTTGTATGGTGCTACAGGTATGGGTCTACCTGAACATGTACACAGATACTATTATCAATTTACGGAAGTGTATCCTGGAATTGGTGAGTGGCATGATAGGTTGGCTCAAGAGGCTTTGAAGTATAAAGTTGTGAGTCTACCTTCTGGTAGGGAATACAGATTTCCCTATGTAAAGAGAACAGCTAGAGGCATTACACATGGGACTAGCGTAAAGAATTATCCTGTACAGGGGTTTGCGACAGCAGATTTACTTCCGTCTGCTCTAGTGCTTACCTTCGAGGAGTTTAAGAAAAAGAAACTTAAATCCCTGCTTTGTAATACAGTACATGATAGTATAGTGGTGGATGTACATCCTGATGAAGAGGATCAAGTGATTGAGACTGTCAAAGAATGTATGCTCTCCATCCCTCAGCAAGCCAAGAGAAGATGGGGCATTGAGTATGATATGCCTGTAGGCATTGAGATTAAAATCGGAAGCAACTGGCTAGACACTAAAGAAATTTTTTCTAATTAATGCTTGCAATTAATTTAGTTCTAGTATACAATAATAAGATTGTGCAACTCATAAGGAGTAATATATGACACAACTAGCGACTACCGAGAATACAGACCTCGTAATTCCAGATAATCTGGATAAATTGTCTGTAGATGAACTAGCAAATATGCTTGGTCAAAGGGATGGGATGGAATCTCAATCCTCTGGCGATTCGTTTGCTAGATTGTCAATTAACCACTCACCAGAAGATGACGCAGGTAATACATTGCCTAGAGGTCACTTTGCATTATACAACCCAAACACTAAAGAAAAAGTTTTTGGTAAAGATGTGACTTTAAGAGTCTTTGTGAGAAGGTTTATGTACAGCCTATGGGACAATGAGCAGGGTGCATACGCTGTTCGTAGTACTCAGCAAGCCAAACTTAATGATGTCTTCCCAGATAACGAAGGTGGATATAAGTGTGGTAAACTAACTCGTAAAGAAATAGAAGAGTTAGGTGCTGATTCTCCAGAAGCTGCTGCATCTGCTATGGTTAAATGTAATCAAGTACTATACGGATTAGTATCTATTGCTGATGGTAAAACTGCAACAGGTGAAGATGCTCCTGTAACAGATGTGCCAGTAGTATTCTATGCTAAGGGGGCAAGCTTTACTCCTATATCTCAATTCTTTAAAGATGTAGATAGTAAAAACCTGCTTACTTGGAATGTTGTAGCAAAGATGAAATCTGTACGTCATAAGAATGGTGCGACTATCTATTATTCTAGTGACATGTCTATATCTGATACAGTGGATTTCTCGAAAGAAGACAAAGAACTTTTAAAGGGCTTTGCTGATTCGATTAATTCCTATAATCTCCGTGTATCAGGTGAGCACACTGAGGCTAAAGGTGGCTTAAGTGTGGATGATGCTATCGACCTTGCTGCTGTCGAGGCATAAATGAACTCGATTCAAATACTCATACAAGATTATTTGAAGAGAGGGATCAAGGGGGAGGCAGAAATGCCTTCCTCTCTGGTTCAAGAGTTTAAAGATTCTTGTGGTCAAGCACTAGAAAAACAATTTTCTAGAGAGCCAAGAGAACATAAACTACGTTTGTCTGGATTAGGCAAACCTCTATGTCAACAACAATCAGAAAAGCTAGGCATTGAACAAGAGTTTAGTTACAATGCAATTATGCGTTTCTTACTAGGAGATTTAGTAGAGGCTGCTCTGGTAGCAGTTATGAAAGCATCTGGAATAGATGTGCAAGACGAACAAAAGAAAACAAAAATTAATTTAGATGATACAGATATAAATGGCACCTTAGATATTATAATAGATGATAAGGTATATGATATTAAATCTGCCAGTCCCTATGCTTTCCAGAATAAGTTTGGAAAGTTCGGTGGCTACTCTAAGGTAAAAGAAGATGATCCTTTTGGTACGTAGTCCAAGGTTATGCTTACGCTGAAGGTGTAGACAAGCCATTTGGAGGGTGGATCGTTGTAGATAAATCGTCAGGTGAGGTCACGGTTTGTGAAGCTCCAGACATTCAAGAGCAAGAAAAGAAAGAAGCTTTAGAGTCAGCCACTGTTAATGTACGTAAACTAAAGAAAACAAAACGAGTAGAGAAACAATTTAAGCCTACAGATGAAATAGATAAAGGTGAGCCTAATGGTAACAAGCTCTTACCTAGAGAGTGTGGTTTCTGTGGGTTTAGGCATAACTGTTGGTCTAAAGCAAAATACATACCTAAACAAACATCTAGGGCAAAGAACCCTCCGTATGCATGGTACACTAAGGTGGTTACAGATGCCCATTCTTAAAACTTATAATCTTTCTGTAGCAGACTTTACAGAAAATAAAAATGTACATTATTTGTACCCTGATAACTGGAGTCACCAGAAAGGGTCAGACATAGTAAAGATACTTAGGGATAGTGATTTTGGTGTACCTTTGTATGTAGGCTTATCTCCTGTAAAACCTTTTGATGAAACAAGAGGTATGAATGAACTGGATCAAAGTTTAGAAAAGGTACGTAACATTCTTTTACAAAAAGGTATAGTTATAGTTTTGATAAATGAGTTTTATGAAGCTATAGACTATGATAATGGTGAACCTTATGAAAAAGAAATAATAGATAATGTGTTAGAATTATTAGATATAGGATGCCCTAAAGATGTTGAAATTACCGTATAGATCAAAGTTTGAGATAAGAATTGCTGCAGACTTAGGTAAGAAAAAAATAGAGTTTGATTACGAACCTAAGACTTTTACATATGTACCTAAGATAAGATCATACACCCCAGATTTTTACATAAAAGAAAAAGACTTTTACATAGAGGCTAAAGGTAGGCTTACAACAAATGATAGAGTAAAACATCTTATGATAAAAGAACAATGGCAAGATTTAGATGTAAGGTTTATATTTGTACAGGCAAATAATAAAATATTAAAAGGTTCAAAAACTACGTATGCAGATTGGTGTGATAGGCATGGTTTTCTTTGGGCACAAGGAACTATACCTAAGGAGTGGATGGATGACTGATGATATAAGTATTACGTTTGAAGATGATGATAGAGTAAAAAAATTTGTAGATGCACTTGACTTAAAAGAAGGTTATCTATATATTGTATTAAAACCAGAAGATAATGGTTTTGAAATACTAGGTGCAGATAAACTTCCAGGTGATGTTGCAGAAGGTGCTGCAACTAAGATGTACATATTGTTTTCAGGTCTTATGAGTCTGGCTACTGAACAACAAGACTTAGTTATGGAAGCAGGTAATTATGCTATACACAGAGAGTTAGATAGAAAAAGAAAAAAAGAAGCAGAAAGTAAAGGAGAAAATGTAATTGCTTTTCCGAGGAAAAGGATGTTTAAATACAACGAAAAGAATTTAATTAAACAAATTCTAGTGTACATAATAAACACCTACACACAACATTATTCTAAAAATAATCTACAGGCTACTGAAGTAATTATAGATTCAGGGTACGGTAAGGGTTTTTGTATTGGTAATGTGCTAAAATATGCACAACGATACGGAAAGAAAGGAAGTCATGAAGATCAAAGAAAAGACTTGCTTAAATTAATACACTATGCGATCATAGCGTTGTTTATTCACGATGAAGAAGGAGTTAGTGATGAGTAAAGAAGAAGTAAAGAAAGAAAGAGCACGTAAGGAGGATGGTACATTTCAGTCTGATGACCCAAGTACGCCAGACCAAAATGAGGCATTTAAACCTGTAAGGTTCTATCTTATGCAAGACCAACTAGCTAATACTATCTTACAGAAGCTAGCAACTCTACCCTATGGTGAAGTAAGTGAAATGCTTAATAGTCTTAGAGCTATGCAACACGTCTTAGTTGACCCAACAACAAGAAAAGTATTGGATCAGTCCGTTGCAGAAAAAACAGAAGAATAGAGCTATACTTGCACAACTAACTGTAGAGTTAAGTCAAGACGGTAAAGTGTATCTGGAAAATCAATCTCTTGATCCTAGGCTTTTTAGACAAGCAATGGATGAATGGAATGATACTTACGAAGGTACACTTACCCTAACTAACCTTTTATACGGTTTAAAGCGTGAAATAGAGCTTTTACAAGACAAAATCCCTACATTTTTAAAGTAATTCTCTGTAAAGCCCATAGAAGCTCATACAGCAAAAGTTGCTGTTTTTGGATGTCTACTATTCAGGAGGTGTTAAAAGGGTCTTAGAAACGATTCTGAGGAACTTTTTTTTACAGAACCTGTGATAAACAGATAATTATTACTAAATACGATGCTACGTGCACAATGTTTTCCATGAAATACTCCTAGGCATGGAAAGGTTAATGATACTTTCATTATACACACAGAATACAGATTTGTCCAATCAATAGTTGTGATGAAAACTATTTATAATGTAAATACTAGTTAGCTAAAGGGTTGTCATTGTTACCAATATTGTCAACTCTACCTTCAACTCTATCTAATCTTTTCTCAAGGTTTTCTACTTTAGTTTCTAAAGGTGCAATGTTAACAGTCTTAAACTTTCTTTTCTCTATATTGTCAAGACGTAAGTTAAATTGTCCCCAGGTGTAGAAGCCCCCTCCGATTGCAGTTATCACCCCTATTATGGTGATGTACTGTTGTAGCTTTGGTAATATGTTTTTCATATCGTTCTCCTATTTTTTGCCTACGTAAAGACCAAACCAAGCTGCTCCTGCACCCACTATCACAGATACAAAAGCTGATTGTGCATTGGTAGGGTCTGGTAAAGTCATAAACCACATGGATGTTTTGTAAAACATTAATCCATATAAACTAATTAGAAGCCTAGGAAATATTCTCCACTTGTCAAAACCTTCTGGATTGTTATACCAAGACTTTCTTTCGACTTCTACTATCTTTACTTCTTCTGCCATATTATCTCCTATCTATAAAAAATTCTGTAGACTGTCCCCCTGCCATGTTTTGTAAGGTGTTCATACTATCAGATACCATAAAACTATACCCTGCATTATCTTCTAATGTTACACTTGCGTATATCACAGTTGGTGTATACCAGTTTGTTTGATCTGTTATGTTAGCAGAAGTATAGTCAGAGAAGTTGGGTACGTAGTTCATGTAGGCAATTAAATTAGATTGTCCTTGAGAATCATATTGTCCAGACTCCTCTTGTTGTGCTTGTGATTGTTCTTGTTGTGCTCTTATGTTGTTGGCTACTATCTCCTCTGCTATCTGTTCTGCTTCAGATGATGTAACCATAGTGCTTGTAACACTTTGTATTTGGTTTTCCATACTGGTAACTTGTACCTCAGCCATTGCCATAGATGGTGTATTGTCCATGGTAGGCACTGGCAATATCTCTATAGATTGTAAAACATTGTTTGTTTGTACTTGTGCAGATGCTATCTGGTCTGAAATACTAGGTGAACTAGATATAGATGTGCCACCTGAGCCTCCTGATACTGCAGAAGCTGTAGTGCTGTTTGTACTAGAAGAGTTACTGTTTCCATAACTGTTAGCTATAGAATTACTAACTATAGAATTTGTATTAGATGCTACATCCCTACGTCTAGTTCTTCGTTCAGGTCTATCTCCTGACTCTTCAACAAGTTCTTCACTAATCTCCTCTTCCTTAAATTCTTCTTCATATTCTTCTTCAAACTTTTCTTCCGTTTCTCCAAGCTCTTCTCTCTCCTCAATCTCTTCTTCAAAGTCTTCAAACTGTTCTTCGTATTCTTCCCTATTTATTTCATCTTCAAAGTCAAAGTGCTCATCCATATGTTGAGCAAACTCTACAAACTCTTCTTCTGTAACTCTTACCTCAGGTAGTTCATCTACAGGCAGTAGTATATCTACCTCTATAAAAACTACTGGTCCTTCTGTACTATTATCCAGAGTAGAATTCCCAAAATCAAATATATCGAAACTATCAAAAGTGTCTTCATGTTCTTCTACATCCCTGATATCATATTCCATATAACCAATGCTAGTAATATCATCGTAGAAATCACCAGTATCACTCCTGCCATCATCACTCGTAGAAAAAACGAATGTTCCTGTATAAAGTTCTTCATCATTGAAACCATAAAAATCATCCTCATCATCATAACCTAACAGCATAGCATCAGAAACTCCTGAGCCCTGTAGGTAGTAGTCATCTTCTTCTACATCGAAACTTAAATCGTAAACATCACAGAGTTCACTGAAGTCAGAGTCGATTAAACACTTAGAAGATAGGTTAGTAAAAGACTCGTCTATAACTGGTGCTGTAGTTAAAGACCAATCGTCTGTTCTATTGAAAGCTGTAGAATTGTTGTCTTCGTATCTCAGGTAACTCACAGCTTCATTATTACCTTGTAAGCCTATAGTTATGTCATGGTTTGATATGTTTATTTTATCGTATCTAAATTCTATGACATTTGTTGTTTCGTACAAGATAGCTTCAAAAGAATTTTTGTTAGAGTTGTTATACTCTCTTGCATTGTACCATCCGATTACAAAGTATTGATCTGTATCAGATGTATTACCAAAGGTTTTTATGTAGGGATTTTGTGTGCCGTTGTTAATTAAATCGGTCCAAAGGGGGTATACTGTGTAATTGAAGGAGGTAGCAGGTATTACTTCTGATAAGTAGTTTCTGCTTCTAGGAACAGAGAAGTTGTTCTGAAAGGTAAAGAAACCATTCATAGATATGTTTACTTCGTCAAACGTAGAACCATAAAACTTAAAGTCAAAACCAAGAGGTTTCATGTCGGACATTTGATCGTCACCAAGGTTTAGGGCAGTACCAGTATTTTGTATGTTAAGAAGGGGGTCACTGCCTACAGTAAATGTAGGTGTGTTTGCATATACGGTACTACCCAGTAGGAAGATTAATGTTAAGAGTCTGTACATATCTTATGTGTAGGATACTTCTTACAGAACTTTGGTTTAGTGTAGGCTTTAAATTCATGTGTGGCAAGTTCTTTTTTTACGTCTTCCCAGTCAGGTCTATCTTCTGGGTTCTGCTCCCAAGCAATACGTGCTTCTTCACCTATCTTGCCTTTATATGGACAGGGTGTCCCTGCCTGCATCATTGATCTCCACACGCCAGGATTTTCACAGAGTAATGCAACAGCTGCTACCTTCATCCCCATATCATAAAGAGCCTTGGAGTTTTTCAATCTTTCGCAGTTTTCGTCTCGTACACTTCTACCAGTTGATACGCCAAAGAACTGAGTCTGGACTGCTGAACTAGCTCCTGTGGTGCAAAGGTCTTGGGAATAGGACATTATCGAAGGAGCTATGGCGGAGGGAGGAGCAGTTTTAATTCTTTGTGTTACCTTTTGTGTAGAGCTATTCTCAGATATACTAGTGTTATTATTATTATTTATGTTGGTATTCTGGTTTGTATTTGTGTTTATATTTTCTGTAGATACAGAAGAAGTGCTTGTAGAATTATTAGTGTTTAGGTTAGTGCTGTTATTTGTATTTAAGTTTGTATTGCTTGCTGTCGAGTTACTAGTTATAGCACTAGTAGTATTGTTTGTTACGTTTTGTGTCTGAGTAATGTCAGATGTTACACTGCTTGTGCTAGTTGTAGTATTGTTGTTGGTAGCAGTCGTAGTTATGGTGCTAGTGTTTACATTGTTATTATTATTTGTTGCAACAGACGTACTATTGATTGTATTATTATTCGTATTATTATTTGTATTTGTACTGGTTACGGTACTCGTAGTTGTATTAGTTATGTTAGAGTCCTCAGCTAGTAGAAGACCACTAACAGATATTAATGCTATTCCTATGATAGCATACTCTCGTAGGTTTTTAATCACAACAATCTCCTATTTTGCTGCTAGTCTTGTTTTTTTTGTGGGTAATCAAATAGTTTGTTTCTTGTCTGCTCTAACAATTCTTCGTCAGACATTTCTTCACCAGTAAAACCTGCCCAACTTCTCATAAAGTTTATCCACCTTACCCTAGTGTCGTAGCTTTGTAAGCCGTTGTCATATATTACAGATAAAATTAAATCTGCATTTTCAGGATCATTTAAAAGTCTTTGTAAAAGGTTCATTCTGTTTTCTCTAAATATTTGTAAAGTAGCTTCACTTACAACATACCTAGTACTAACTACTCCTCTTTGTATGGAATATACTCTAGACAAAATAGATTCTACGCTTAAACTTTTAACTGTACCTAAAGCTTTACCTACTTCTCTACCCTTACCTACCTAGTAGCAAAGTTTGAAAGAACTTTTAAACTTGTCAATGCTTTATCGTCTACAACCTTAAGTATGGGTCCTACTTCTTCTAACACTTGTTGAAAAGCTCTTGAATCTAATTCAGCAGCCCATTCAGCTCTTTCTAATACAGAGTCTGAAGTTTGTGGTTTTCCCATAAGGTTTTTAGCTTTATTAGATAATCCAGTAGCTATATTTTTTACAACAGGATTAAGTTCTTTTAATCTTTTTTCACCTCCTAAAATAATAGCTTTAGTTTCTTGTGCTAGATCATCTCCTAAAGTAGTAACCCTATCAAGTATAGGTTTTGTTAACATAGTTTTTATGTCTTCCTTAAAAGCTTTTTGACCACCTGCATAGTTTTCTGTATTTACAGTATTAAGTAATTTTTTAAAATCTTTAGAGGTATAATCTTGAGTTAAAGTTTTGTATAGACTTTCAACATTAGTTCTACCATCTTTATCTGCTAAAACATTGAGAAGACCTCTACTGGCTTCATCTAACTCACTATCAAAGTCTTTAAGAGCTCTGGCTCTAGCACCTTCAAGTATATCATTTTGAAACTGTTTATTTTTATTCAAATTAGCAGGGCTTAAAACATCACCAATTTCTCTAGAAATAATATTATTACCTACTAATTCCATAACTTGTTCTTCGTCTAAACTACCACCGTTATCTATATGTCTACCTATACCTTGTCTAAGTAAATCATTTGCTTCAGTATCATTACCAAATATTTTTCTAAATTGAGCAATACCTTTTGTTTTATCTTTTGACAAAAAGAAATTAGACATTATATCTGCGTCAGGCACTTTGTTTTGTAGATTAGAACTTTTAGATGCTATTTGTGCAGCCTCGCCTTGTTTAAATAAAGGTGCAAAATTTTGTGCATACTCTCTATTAGCTTCTATAAATGAAGTATAATTTTCCTCATTCATAAATTTTTTAGAGCCTACTTCTAATACAACTTTTAAATCTTCTGCTAAATCACTTAACTGGTGACCTAAAGGTGTACCATAGGCATCACCTGCCCTTGCCATTATGTTTGACCTTATGTCTTGTAAACTATTTAAATCCATACCTACAGCTAAAAAGTTTTGACCTTCTTTATCAGACCTAGCTAATAAACCTAATAAATGTTGTCCATATTCTCTTGTACTTGCTTCAGCTAAAGGTATCATTTCATCGCCTGACTGTACCATAGTTTCTAATTTATAATTATCTACTGCGTCTAGTAAAGCAGCTTCATCCATTTCTCCTTTACCTTTAACGTAGGATTTTAAAATAGTGTCTAGTTGATTTACATTTTCATTAGCAACTGATCTGTTTATCCATTTTTGACCTACAGCAAAATAAAACTTTCTAAAATTACTATACTCGTTTGGGTTAGTACCATACCTTCTTGCTTCCATAGTAGGGCTTTGTAAATCTGTTTTTATCTTTTGAAAAGTTTCATCAGCTTCATTTACGTTTACATACTTTCCTTTATTGCTTTCTCTTGCAGCAGCATATACAGAATCTATTTTACCTTTAGCAGTATTTAAAGCTTTGTTAAATACTCGCCTACTTTGTGTTGCGTACTTTACTAAAGGTGTAGGTTCTACAGGACCTATAAAATCATCTGCTTTTATTCCTGCATTTTTAAAAGCTTCTCTTGCTTCTGCTCCTGGTGTATAACCTAAATCTTTAAACAACTTACCAGTAATATTAAGCATTGCAAGATCATCTTTATCTAATCTACTACCTAAAAGTTTATAATCTTTTTTGTATATATTAAGATTATCATTTAACTTTCCTGCTAATTTTGTCCTTTCCATAGCTAAATCTTTAGTGCTTTGGCTGTATCTATCTTCAGCTTTTGCCAACTTATCTTTGTTCATCTTTTTTAAATTTTTTATAAACCTAACTCTTGAAGGGTCTAAAACATCTTCTACTTCTTTAGCGTTAGGTAATATTCTTTCTAAAACATTAGCAAAAGCTTGTCTTCTTTTTATTTCTTGATTAGTTGCAACTCTTAAATCTTCATAGATTGTTTTAGAAGAAAATTTACCAAGCATAGGTAATTTATTTCCTTGCACTAATGCATTAGATGCTGCACGTAGAGAATCAGAATTTAACATATCTTCTATAGTTACGTCTACTTGGTTAGCAAGTTCAGGTCTTTCTTTAGAAAAGTTTTCTATAATTTCTTCTCTAGTGCCTGAATAAGGTTTTTGAGTCTCTAACCCTGTTTCATCTAACCTATTATAAGTTTTAGCATAAACTTCAAGTAATGCATTTCTAGCAGCTAACGTATCTTCAATTCCTTTTACAAGTTCCCCATAATGATTTGTTGGGTTAGCTGTACTTATACTTTCTTCATCTAACCTTTTAACATCTCTAAAAGCTATTCCTAAATCTTCCATAGCTTTATATTCTCTTCTAGTCATACCTGTTAATTTATATTTTTGTTCAAGAGTCATATTTTTTAACATGCTAGGTTCATATTTCATAGCATCTGTTAAATATTTATCAATAGCTGCAACTTTATCTACACCCCCCATTATTTTTGCATTGTTTGCCCAAAATTTTATTTGATTCATTATTGTTGGTGGTCCTTTTCTATCTGTAATACCTAGTTTAGCACCTATGGCATCTACAGCTTTAGGTCCCTTTGTTGCTGCAAACATAGCTGTTCCAAAATACAAAGGTATCTTAGCACCATTCCACCACGCATTATCCTCTAAATCAAATTTACTTTCTACACCCTGCACTCCAAGATGAGTTCCTACTATAGCAGTGTTAGCTGCATAGATTGCTCTTTTTTCTTGGTTTAAAACCTTTTGCATACCTGCAAATTCTATTCTATCACCCATTCTTTTATGTGCCATAAGCAGTGCTCTTTGTGTTTTTTCTATAGGGTTTACTGCTCCGTCTTGCGTTATCCGTCTTATCTGTGCCATTATTTTAGGATTACTTATTTTAGTTGCGTAGATACCTGCGGCTGCTATTTCAAGAGGAAGTGTTGCAGCTACAGAACCTATAAATTCTAAATTTTCTGCTACCTTAGGATTGTCTTTAAGATAACCTTCGTATTGTGTATACTTAGAATCTAAAATTCCTTCGCCAGTTTCTTCTAAAACATTTGCAACACCAAATAAACCTAAAGGACTGAAACTGTTACTAGGACCTAAAAAATCTCCTAAAGCATCTAGGGCTGAACCAAGCTAGATTTATGCCATCCAGAAATAGATTCTTCATATGACATGTCACTAAAAGGGTTAAGACTACCTATCATACCTACACCCCAGTTTCCTGCAGCACCTAATAAATAAGCCGCACCGTCAGGAAGAGAACCTATGTCTCTTGCAGCCGTGCCCACAGCTCTAGCTGCTAATCTAGGAGCATCTTGTATGTTATCTATAGCTCTTTGATTATTATATTTTTTTTGATTTATAAAATTTTGCCATTGTTTTTTGCCTGTTCTAGTTGTTTTACTATCGTCTAGCCATAAGTTCTTTGAAAAGTTTTCTGAATCTAAAAATGCAGAAGACCCTGTAGCAAAACTTGCAGAACCTACAGAACTATTTCTAACATATTTTTGAAAGTTTTTTATATCTTCATTGTCTTTATATTTTTCTCTAAGCAAATCTAATTCATTTTCTAAGCTAAAAGATTCTATATCTCTAAAATTATTTTCATAATAATCTATAGCTTTACGTATATGTTTTTGCCTACGTTCATCATCCCCTCTATAGTCCTCATCATACAGATCAATTATTAAATCTTTGTACCTTTCAGCACCATATGCTAATTTTATTTCATCTTCTAAGGTAAGACTTTCAGGATTACTTACCCAATCTTTTTTTCTTTTTTCATAAAAACTTAAAGGTCCTTCAGGTCCAATTTTTTTAAAACCCCTTTTTTTATCTTCTATACTTTTTAACTGTTCTGCTGCACGTCTTTCTGCAAGTGAAGAATAAACAGGCTCTTCTTTTTTCCCTAATATAGCATCAGTAGCATCACCATACGTTTGTTTATTAGGATTATTAAAGAGCAAATCCATTTGTCTAGCTCTTTCTCTTTGTTCATCTGTCATGTTTATTCTGTCAACCATTAAATATATCCTTATCCAAATAAGTTTTCATCATCATCGCCACCGATTAATGAATCTTCATTTTCATAATCATAAGTGTTAGTAACGTCTAGGTCTAAGTTATTTAAAGTATCCCACTGTATACCTTTCATTTCGTCTCTATAAATAGTTTCTGAAGCAAACCTACCAGTGTTTACACCTTCTTCAAGTGCTTTTCTATCAAAAACAGCTAAAGCAAGTTTTGCTGTACGTTCTCTAGTGCCATCCTTTGCTTGAAGATAAGCTTTATTATATACAGCCATTCTTCCAAACTGTTCAGTAACAACTCGTAAACCTTCTGTAACAGCCTTAGTTCCAGACATTCTTCCAAAGATAGTCTTACCTGCGTTACCTGTTAATAGCATCCAAGCCCTATCAAAGTCAGCATCAGACACAGCCTTACCACCTTGGAAACCTTGCATAGCAATAGCTAGTTGGAAAGTTAAATGTATTTGTAAAGCTTTGTAACGATACATACTTCTTAGCTGTTCGTCTTTTATATGTGCACCAGACAATCCATATTTTTGATAAGTTGCTATATCTAAACCATCATACTTTTGTTTTAAAAATTCTTCTCTATTTTTATATGTTCTTCCTGTTTCTGTTGTTTCCCCAGTTATAAATTCTTCACTATTCAATATAGTTTTTTGATTACTTAGAAATTCTGCAGCACCAGTTATACTTTCTATAAAATTATTAACTCCAGTAATTATATCTAAACCACTACCTACAACAGCTAAAGGTTGTTGAACTTTACCATTTTTATCTATATAGCCTACTGCTAATTTAGACATTTCTAGTGCAGTTCTAATACCATTATCTACGGCTGTTTGATTTTCAAAGATAGCTCTATATACTTTTTGTTCTGTTTTAGGATCAAAGCCAGATGCATATCTATTTCCACCTAATGCTCTGGTAGATAAGGGAGTCATAGTATTAGTAATAGAATCTACTATAGCTCCAAAGTCATTCTTAAAAGATAATCATCTTCTTCAGAGTAAATATCAACAAGATTTTTTACTTCTGTTTTAGTAGGAGCATTACCTCTTGAATTAGTTTCTGCTAAGTTAACAAAAGTAGATGAATTTTTATGTATTATACGTGCTGTATTAGGATCGTACCTTGTACTATTAGCAGTATTGTTGTTGTTAGCAACACCTGCAGGAGGAGTTATATCCATACTCTTTAAAAAAGAATCAGGAGTAATTTGTTCATTACTATAATTCATATTATTCCTATCTTCTATTTTCCATATATTTTGATAAGACCACTCATCTTGATAAAAAGGTTGATTAGATACACCTTCATAACTAGTTAACTCACCTGTCTCGTTATTATATTTTTTTGTGTATGATTCATTACGTATAATATTTATAATGCCATCTAATTGAGTTCTTGATGTAGGATTATTCCAATACAAATCTTTAACTTGGTCTGGTAGTTCAGCAAACCTAGTCATTAAATTTTCTGCTTGTATACGCATTTGTGCATCATCTGATAAATACAAAGGGTTTACATCATATCTAAAATTTATTTTGTTTTTACCACCTTGAGGGTCTACAGGGTTAACTATAGAAAGATTAAAAGGCATATCAGTACTGCCTGCATTTTTTAACATTTGCTCCAGTTTTATCTGTTGCATTTTGTTATTCTGTGCTCTTTCCTCTTCAGCAACAGCATTAGCCCTGCCAAGAAGACCCTGACCCTTTTGATCTTTACCACCACCTAAAAATGCAGCTAAACTCATGTTATTCTCCTAATTCTAAAAAACTGCCATCAGACTCTACAGGCATTTTCTTTTTCGTTTATTTTTTTTCTTGCTGCTATAGCAGATTTAGCTTTAGCAGAACGTTCTTTTAATTCATCTTCAAACTTAACAGCCCTTACACCTCTAGCTAGTTCAGGTCTTTGTTCTTCCATAACCATTGCAAGTTTTTGATCCTCTTCCATTTGTTGTTCTGGAGTATTGCCTTCATCCATAAACACTTTTACAGGTACCCCTTCTTTTCTAGCTATGTCTATCATAAATATAGTTAGTGCAGGTGTTATTAGTTCTGCAATGTCTGGGCTATACTTACCTTCCATAAAACCTGCCTTTGTAATATTTTTAACTAACAACTCTACAGGTAAACCAGATAATAGTAAATCTAACATTTTTTCTTTTGTGTCAGGTTGGTTTAATCTTTTCATTGCAAATGCTAAAACTTTTTCAGGATCACTTTCTTCTGGAGGTTTTTGAAAACGTTCTGTTTCTGGAGATGCTGTTAAGGATTGTCCTGGTATTGGAACATTAAAAGGGTCTTCTTGTTTTAATTGGTCAGGATTTCTTTTATCTAAATCTTCTTTTCTTGTTAACATTTACTTATTCCTTTTTATAAGTTCATCCACAAATTTTTCTGAACCTGCTTCGGTTTGTTTACTTCCAAAAAGTCTTTTACCTTTATCACTAAGACCAATAAAACTAGAGTTTCCAAAATTAGATGCGGATACAGGTCCTACACGAGGTTGTTGTGCAAATACTGCAGGATTTTGATCGTCAATAAAAATATTAGGTCCAACATCTCTAGCTGCTATTTTACCTGCAATTTCATTAGGCGAAACACCTCTAGCAATATCATATAATTTTTTAGAAGTATCCATCAAATCTATACCTGCTAATTCTAGTAAACCTGCACCAGGTATTCTATTACTAACCTCAACCGTAGGGTCTACTGAACCTACAGTGTTAGCTATAATTTCATCCATATCTATAAAAGATTCTGCAGTTGCTAGAGCAGTAGTTCCAGGTCTATTATCAAAAGGATTGCCAGAACCACCTGCATTTTGCTCATTTTTACGTTTCTGTCTTTGTGCAGCAGTTTTTTTAATATTTTCAGTATTAAGACCGTCTATACCTAAATAATTACCTTCACTGTCTTGGAACAAATCTTTAGGGGCAGTTACAATGTCTACTGCAGTGTCTATAGCGTCACTTACAGGATCAAACACATCTCCAAACCCATCCCAAAATTTACCTGCATTGGTTGTTATTTTTGCCCATGTACTAGTCATTGTTGTTTCCTTGTATTAAGTTTCTTTATCTAATTGTGCTTGTGCCCATATATCATAACCCCAACTTCCTGCTGCACCGTAGGCATTATCTGTTACAGTTCTATCATATAAAGCAAACTGCCTATCTGCTGTTAAATTTATTTTTGTTAACTCATGAGCAAACTGTTCTCTTGTTAAATTTTGTTTAAATAACCAAGAGGCTTCATCCCTGTATGCTTGCCATAAATTATTTAAAGCATTTTGATTCATACCGAAAGTATTTAAAGCATTAACTCTATTTGCTTCATTTTGTGCTGCAGAATTAATAGTATTTATTTGCCTACGCCAAGCTGCATTAGATTGATTAATTTGAGTAGTTAAAGAAGAATTAAATCGTTCTCTAGTATCTACTAAAGAAGCATTAAATTTAGCAGTAGCATTAGTTTGATCTGCATTAAATTCTTTCATAGCTGCTACTCTATTAGCATTTTGTTGAGCTACTGAAGCACCAAGCTGTGCAAAAAATTCATCTACTTGATTTTCACTAGTAGCATTAAACTGTAATCTAGCATTATCGGCTGCAGCATCTGTAAATAAAGAATCTATTTTAGCTTGATACTTTAATATTTCACCTTGTTGTTTATTACTTAAACTAGCCATATCTAAATTTAACAATGATTGAGCATTTACTACTTGTGCTTGTTGTCTGTTATTTAAATTAGTCATTTCCATATTTGCATACGTAGCAGCATTTTGTAAAGCTGTTCTCATTTCAGAATCTAAGTTTGCTAAAGTCATGTTTTGCATAAGTTGTGAATTATTTAAGTTACGTTGCTGTTCTTCATTAAACACCATATTATTTACTTCAGCTATTCTTGCAGCATTTACAACTGCAGCTTGTTGGTCGTTAGTAAGTTCTTGACCTGTAAGTGCAGCATCTATCTGTGCTTTAGACAATTCTCTTTGTTGTTTAAATGACATGTTAGACATACTAACTTGCATGTTATTTATAGAATCTTGCATAATCCCTTGCTGTTGATTATTAAGGTTAATGCCTTCTATTTCAGCATACCTTGCAGCATTTATAACTTGTCTTTGTTGTTCAAACCCTAACTCTCTTTCTTGTAAAGAAGCTCTTAATTGTGCATTAGCTAAAGAAGCTTGTTGCATGTTTGAAAGACTTTGAGATTGTAATTTAAAACCATTAGTAGAATTTTGTAATGCAGTTTGTTGCCTTGCACTTAAGTCAGCTAAACTTATTTGTAAAGCAGCAGCTTGATTAGCTAAAGCAACTTTCTGTTTATTATTTATATTGCTAAGATTTATTTCTCTAAATACTTGTGCATCTTGTGCAGCTACTGGTATAGAAGATTCCATTGCAGCTTGCATAATTGCAGCACCTGCCATAGAACTTGCAGATAAACCTCTAGCAGCCATCTGTGCTTCAGCATTTCTTATTGCACCTGCAGCGTATACAGGAGTTTTACCATCAGCAAACTGTGCCATAAGATTTTCTAATTGTCCTTGAACAGTAGCCTCTTTAGGTACTTCAGACATTTGTTGAGTTATAGCTTGTGCTGTAGTTCTAGTTTGTTCATCTACACTAGACTGTGCAGCTTCCATTGTAGCATTATCTCTCAGCTCTGCCATAACTTGTGCAGTGCCTTGATTAGCAGTTGCAGGGTCAATAGGTTGTACTATTTCATTTGTAGTTATACCTCTTTGAGCACCTACAATAGTATCATTAAAATCACCAGTGTAATCGCCTACAGTTGGTGTCTTTCTTCTATCTACCCTAGCCATATCTTCAGCAACAGCACCGTCAGCTTTTTTCTGATCTATACTATCCCTAGAAGGAGCTGTGCCTATAATAGATTCACCTATAACAGGTTTGCCTGATTGTGCAGTTACTTCTCTTGTTAAAGTGTCTAAAGTTTGTGCATTTAAAGCTTGTTCATTTACTTTAGCAAAAGTTTCTGTAGTACTGTCTACAGTATCTGCATTACTTTTAATTGTATAGCCTGCTGCCTGTAGGGCTTGAATTTGTGCATCGCTTATAATTTCTGTAGGTGCTTGTTGTGTAGGTCCTAACTGTTGTTCATTAGGTTCTAATTCAGAAGCTTGTGCATATGCCATGTTAGGTTGAAACTTAGCAGTATCAACTAAATCAGGTTGAGTACCTGTAAGTCCTGCCATTTGGTCGTATTGATTTATTACATCTACAAATCTATTATCAGCATTTTGTACAGTTGGGGCTGCGGCTTGTGTGGTAGAACCTTGTTGGCTTAGAGTAGTTATTTGGTTTTGTAAATTTGCAATAGTTGTTTCGTCTGTAGTTCCTTTTTGTCTTAGTTGTTCAAGATCACTAGTTAGTTTATCTATCTGTTCTTTTAGAGGATTAATGCTATCATTACCTGCACCGCCAGTTATATTATCATTACCTGCACCGCCAGTTATTGTAGCATTATTTGCACCGCCAGTTATATTATCATTACCTGCACCACCAACTATACTGCCTTGACCGCCAATTACACTTTCATCAAATGTACCAGGAGTGCTAAAAACATCTTTTTGTTGTTCTAATATTTCTTGATCTGATTTGTCCGCATCAGCATCAAACTTTTAGCTTCTCCACTTTCAAATTCGCTTAGTGCTCTTTCAGTATCATTTGGGGTAGTTTTTGTAGCAGAAGCTATTTGTTTATTAAGAATGTCCATGTTAAGACTGCCACCACCAGGAAGTGGAATATTGCCTGTGTAATTACCTAAAACATTACCACCAGTTTGCATGCCTTTTCTTTCCAAAGCCTCTAGCCTGTTTTGTATTTCTTTATCTGTCAATGGTTTTCTTGGCATATCTCTTCCCTCTAGCCTATAATTATTTTAAGTAGTAACCCTATTACAGAAACACTTGCTCCTATAAGTATTGCTTCTATTCTGTACAATCTTTTATCTATTGCCTCATACCTACTTGTACAAGCATCTACATGATCGTCTATCTTTTGGTTTACGGTTGCGGTTGTAGGTTTAGACATGGGTTCTCCTTAGTTATACTTGTATTACAAAATCTCTAGCGGAATGGCTTGCAGCACTTGTTGATGCAGCCCCCCTAGTGCAACCTGTAAGACTTGTACCATCTATTCCAGTATAGGTAATTTTTTCGTTACCTATTTGGACAGTGCCAGATGCTGTAAATGGTTTTGTAGTGCTAACAGAAAGTTGGTTTACAGAGTCATTAATATCAGATGTAAGTTGGTTAGAACCTTTATAATTTGTATTAACCGACCATGAAGAACCATCGTGTTTATATTTTTGTCCCCAAAAATCTGCCTTATCATCTACTCCTGTATGTAAATCTACGTTACTAGAATTACAGTCAGCAATATATAATTCAGGATTATCTGTAGGACCTATAACAACCCTATTAGACTCTAAGGTAATTTCCTTATCATCTGGGTATAAATATAAACTTACATTATCGCTTTTTCTTACTATAGTTTTCATATTATTCTCCTATGTTTTTACTATTTGTAGCTCAGTATCACTTAGAGCTACTCCTACTTTTTGATTACTTGATGATGTAGTTGTTAAGTCTGTATTAGAATCTAAGTAGTAAGTAGTACCTGCTGTTAGTCCTGTTTGATTATCATCAATTTCAAAATCTATTTTAGCTGCAGTAGCATTACCATCAGATGCTGTAATTTGTGCAAAACCATCAAAATTAGTTTTAGTAGTATCTATAGAACCAGTTATTACTATTATTGCAGTTCTATTGTCTGAGTTCTCTTTTATTGCAACATACCTATTTGCATTTGGTTCATACATTACATTAGTAGAACTCCAAGGTGTATCTGAAGCTACAACAGTAGAAACTCCTTTACTAACTGTACCATCAGAAGCTACGGTTAATTCTACAGCACTAGTATAATTATTGTTAGTTCCATCATTATAAGTTAATAAATGTACTCCATCAGTAGAATTATAAACCATATTTGTCATATTGTAACTTGTACCAGATTGGCTAGAACCATCACTAGTAATTGCAAACTCTGCTGCAGAAGAGTAAGTTTCATTATTACTTCCGTCTACACTAACTGATGTAGAAACAGCGTATACATTACCTGATCTAGTGTATACAGTTAATATTCTATCTCTTTCTGTATCATAAGTTGCTCTAGGATAATTTATGCCTGTTTTAGAATTAGGGTTATGATCTGTGCCACCATCAAAACTAATACTAGAAGAAGAAATGTTCATCATATTTATTTTTAATTTATCTGAATCAGCATCATCTCTATATATAAAAAATCCTCTATCTACATCTGGATGATATATATTACAAGATGGGTCATGCTCATGTGTAGAACCTCCTGTACCTGCTGTGTTTTGCGATCCCCAACTAACAGCATTTGTTCCTGCAGTAACTGTTGCTACTGCTCCGTAAGTTCTAGAGGAAGTATAACTACTTATATTTTCTTCAAAATAAGTTGCAAATACTTTTCCAACATCAGGATCATATGTACATTTTATGGCTTTTTGTTGATAACCGCTTGTTTGATCAGTGCCAAAATCGGCTGCTGAACCAACAGTTATTGTATTATCAGTTCCACCTGTTATTTGAAGCACACGAGATTTACCTGCCCATACACTACCAGTATATGATCCATAAGCTATTACAACTCTGTTAGCAGTTTCATCATAAGCTGCACCAATTCTAGCAGGATTATTAGTTGAATCTATTACTACAGGAGTACCCCAAGATATACTATTAGTTGTGCCTCCAGTTAAAACACCTACAGCACCTTTTATTCTATTACTACTAGGTCCGTTATAAATTGCTACAACTCTTTGTGTATCAGGATCATAAAGTATAGCATTTTTTTCACCATCTGTACTAGCAGTGTCTTCAGGTTGACTATATTCAGATGATGCTATAGTAGAACCTACAATTTCTTTAATTTTACCACCTGTCAATTCAATAGGATTACCCTCTGTTACAGCACCGTCTGCTTCTGCATAAAAATTAAATTCTTCTTCTTGTAATTGTATTTCTGTAGCTGACACAGCTCTACCTAAAAACTGTAATCCTCCGCCATCTCCTGCTAAACCTACAGTGCCTGCACCATTTGTAAAGTACCTAGAACCTGGAGTAAGAGAAGAATGACCATCTGATATTCCTCCAGGTATAACTATTTTACCTGTAGCTCCATCCGATATAGCTGCTTTAGATACTCCTAAATAATTATCTCTAGTAAGAGAAGTACTACCTCCACCTGATATAGTAGCACTACGATACTCTACTACATTAATACTTACATTATTTGTTTCAAAACTAACTGCTGCTGCACCTGTAGCTACAACCCCTGCTATTTGAGTATTTACAGTGTCTGCTGAAGCTATAGTAACAGCAGTTCCTGCACTTAGACTTGTTCCTGATATTGTAAAAGGTGTAACTTTAACTGTGTTAGAAACATTATATACATAGCCAACTGTACTAGCAGCAATAGCAGATATAGCATTACTATTAGGTGCTCCTGCAGCATCATCACGAGTAACTGTAACTAGAGAACCTATAGCTGCTGTATTAGTTGATGATCCTGTAACAGTAACAACGCCTAAACTTTGTGTTGTCGATCCATTACTAAAAGATACAACACATTTTGCTTGTGTTGCTTCATAGGTAACTGCAAGATCATATTGAGAAAAAGCAGTGTGTAAAGTTGTTTGACTACCCCACGCCAAAGTATTTGTAGAAGAACCTGTTAATGTTCCTACTCTACTTTGTAATCCATCAGAATCTGTGTAAATTAATAAATGTCTATTTGTTCCTGCATCATAACAAATTCTTGTTCTACTATTACTTTTATCAGTTGATGTGTCTGCGTATACTTTACTTCCCCAAGCAACAGAATTAGTTGTGCCTCCTGTAACAGTTCCTACATAACTTGCAATTTTAGTTCTATCTGATGATGAAAAATTTTGATCTTTAAATACTAAAGCAACTCTATCAGCAGATGTATCATAACTTAATGCTACCTCATCAGCATTTAAATTAGCATCATCATCTACAACTGCTACTGCAGAAGAAGTTAAAGTTGTACCACTTACAGAAATAACACTGTAGTAAGGTTTATCGTTATCATCACCATTTTCATACACCATTATAACTCTGTCTGTATCAGGATCAAACACAGCATCCATATAGTTTGTATCGTTTGAAGTTATAGTAACAGGAGTACCTACGTTAACTGTTCTATCTCCAACATCACCTATAGTAATTGCTACTGCTGTTATGTTATTACTACTTCCACCATCACAATATATTTTAACAAAAGTTTTTACGCCTGAGCCTACACCATCCATATATACTAAATTAGTTCGGTTATCAGAACCATTTACAGAGCTATCTATTTCTTTAAGTGTGCCTACTCCTGCGGCAGCGTCTGAAAATGCAACTTGTTTTGCCTTGCCTGCTGCGGTAAGTATAACTGGTTTTCTAATAGCAATAGCACCATCTGCAACCATATCTACAGTGCCACCACCACCTGCATCTCCCCAAGAAAGAGCATTAGAACCATCCGTTTTTAAAACCTGTCCGTCTGAACCATCTGCATTAGGCAATACCCACACTTCATTAGAAGATATAGCATCTGGAGCTTTAAAGCCTACATAGTTTGCACCATTAGCTGCTAACTCTTGGAATCTTAATTCTGTACCATTTCCTGTGCCTGTACCATGAGGTGCAAAACTTATACCACCTGCAGCTACAACTGCTGTAGTGTCATTTCCGTCTTCGTCATATTCTATACTTACATCTTGATCTGAACCAAGATAAATTTTCTTATCATCTGCAATATATAAGTCACCCCATTCAAGAGATGTACTACCTATATCAGCACCACCTGAAGCATCAGGTACAATAGAAGTTTCTGCTGTAAATGTATTTGTTCTAATTCCAGAAGTACCATTATCAATAGCACCAAAACCTGAAGTAATAGAACCGCCATCTAAAGCACCTGTAGATGTTATGTTTGTTTGTGCTGCTGTAGCTAAAGTGCCTGTTATATTTCCTGTAGCTTCTAAAGTTCCTGCTACTACTAAACCACCATTGGATAATGTCATTAGGTCTGTATCATCTGTGTGACCTATAGTTGTTCCATTAATTAATACATTATCTATATCTAAAGAACCACCAGATATTAAACCTGTTGTTGTTATGTTAGAAGAGCCTGTATCTATAGTGCCAAATCCTGAGGTTATAGAACCACCATCTAAAGCACCTACTGAAGTAATATTTGTTTGAGCAGCAGTTGTTAATGTACCTGCAATGTTACCAAAAGCTACATTACCTGCTGTACCACTAAATACTTCTGAAGAATTTGTAGCATCTGGTATAAATGTAAATGCACCTGTAGAATCATCATAACCAAAGAAACCTACTTTAGCGGCAGACCCATTATGATATCTAAACTCAATACCTCTGTCTTTGTTATCATCAGAGCCTGGAGCAGTATCACCACCTAATGTAAAGATAGGATCATCAATAGTTACTGTTGTAGAATTTACAGTTGTTGTTGTGCCATTAACAGTAAGATCACCAGTAACAATTAAATTACCTGCAGCAGTAGCATTAGCACCACTAAATGTTAGTGCAGTTGTAGTGCCTGATTTAAGTATTAAATTACCTGAAGTATTTGTTGCACTACCGAATGTTGTGCCTGCATCTTTAAAGAATATATCTCCACCATCAGCATCTAATATAATATCTGTTGTAGCATCTAAAGTAATAGTGCTACCAGAATCTATTTCTGCTATTATAGGAGTTGTTAATGTTTTGTTTGTTAAAGTATCTGTTGTTGCTTTACCTACAAGCGTATCAGTAGACGGAGGTAAAGTTAAAGTAACATTGCCTGAGTAATCTGAGTGTGCTGCAGATTGTAATTGTGTATAGTGAGCATTACTTGATTCACAATAAAATTTAATATTAGAAACAGAACCACCATTTTTAAGAACGATTTCACCTGTTTGTATATCTACATTACCATCTATTCTTACAACACCAGAACCATTTGGTGTAAGGCTATATTGCCGTTTGATGTAGAAACTAAACCATTACCATTTACATCTAAATCACCACCTAGTTGTGGGGTAGAATCTTCTACAACGTTACTAATTTCTGTGCCTGCAGAAATACCTGCAATAAGAGTGCTTCTAGTAATTTTTTTTAAGCCACCACCTGAAGTGTCTACAGCTAATAAAACATCATCATTTGCTACAGTAGATATTTCAGATAAATCTCCTACTGCTGTAGGATTATAATTTGTACCATCGGCAATAAGTAAATGACCTGCAGTGTTAGTAGCCATGGTAAGATCATCACCAGATATAGTGAGATCGCCTGCAATAGTTAAGTTTCGTAAACCAGTTAAATCTTTATTTGAATCTACTACAACTGCTTTTGATGCTACAACTGTTCCTGCTGTAGAGCCATCAAGTAAATTTAATTCTGCTGCTGTTGCAGTTACACCATCAAGTATATTTAATTCTGCCGCAGTAGAAGTTACACCATCAAGTATATTAAGTTCTGCAGCAGTAGACGTAACACCATCTAATATATTTAATTCTGCTGCTGTTGATGTAACGCCATCAAGTATGTTAAGTTCTGCTGCTGTTGCTGTAACACCATCAAGTATATTTAATTCTGCTGCTGTAGAAGTTATAGCAGTTCCGCCTAAGGTAAGTGAACCTGATATATCTACATTACCATTTATATCTACAGTAGTGGCAGCTATCTGTATCTCTGTATCAGCAACTAAATCTAATTGTCCATCAGTAGATGAATTAATGTATATTGCAGTATCTCTAAATTGTATTTTTTCTGTGGTGCTTAATAGTAGATCATCAGAAAACTGAAAGTAATCTTCATCTTCCATCCAAGTAATAACACCATCATTAGAGTTAGCGTTAAATGTAACTGCTATATCTGTGTCAGCACCTGTACCCATACTAATAGTATTACTGAATAATGTTGAAAGGGGTCCACCATCACCTGCTGTAGTGCCATCATGTGTATGTCCAGTAGATACGTGAAAAGCTGCCAATATTTGGTTAAACTCATTGTTACTATGAGCTGCTGTTATTGTATCTCCTGTGGTAAAACTCGATTGTCTTGCTGAATAGCCTGCCATTGTTTATCTCCTACCTGCTGCTGCAAATTCTAAACTAAAACCTTTTAGTGAATAAGGGTTACATGTTTCTGTAGCTGAATCTGTAAATTGTAATGCTACTGCAAAGCCAGAACCTACTATAGGCTGTCTTACTAATACAAATTCTGCTCCCCCATATTCTGCTGTTCCATAAGAAGCACTACCATATACGGCTGCACCTTCCTGTGCTCCTGCTATTGATATGCTGTCTGGATTTAAAACGTCATCAGAGCCATAATCGTACTCTAAACCTAGATTGGTATCTAATGATCCTTCTGGTCTATAATTTAATATTGCTCTGTGAAATCTTTTTCTAATACCTGGGTCTCCCATAGTCCAGTGTGCTGATTTATATCTTCCTTTTATTGTAAGGGTAGAATCTCCTGCATTAGTAAATGTACTTCCTGTTTCTTGTTTATATATATAACCATCATAACCACCATGCACTGTAGTTTCTACATTTGATATATAACCACTATCAGCACAATTAGGTTTTATTCCTTTTACTTCTGAAAATTCCCATCTATCACCTCTCCATACAGCTATAATACCTTTACTTTCTGTTTCTGCCGAACTATTAGAAAAGAAAATTCTGTATTGTGTTTTAGCTCTTATAACTACGGATGTTATAGTATTTGCTGCATCAGTATAATTTAATTCTGTAAATCTTCTTTGTACTGGTCTAGATATTACTCCTAACTCTACATCACCAATTTTTTCTGTACCTGCAACTGTTCTTAAACCATCTGCAGATAGAAAAATAATATCACCGCCTACTTCTTGTATACTTTGTGGTGCAACACAACCTACGTTAGTTGTTACTGGTTGCATTTGAAAGTCTGATATGCTATTTCCTACTAACCTAAATATTGCATTAGTACAAAATATGTAAAGCTGTTCTCTAAATACTTTTAATCCTACTATATCACTAGTTACTGATATAGAACCTGCACCTTTAGCAGCACTAAACTCCCCTTCTGTATACGGAGCAGAAAATATTACTTTTTGAGGTGCGGCAGACATACCTGCATAGAAAGCATGATTTTTAAATATTTTTACATACTTAGGATTGGCAGGTGCTCCTGTACCACTAATATCTGTTACTGAACTATTGTCATAAGAAGATGCATTGTTAGCACCATCAGCCCATATTATTTTTTCTGTACCACTCATATTGTAAACATCAAAATCATATCTGCCTGCACTAGTTCTACCTGTATCAATAGAGCTTACGGCACCACTATTACCTAGTTTAAATACTTCTGTACCTCTAGCTGCTATAACTTTATCTTTATAGATAGCAGACATAAGTATTGCACCTGTAGTGCTTCCAGATGTAACTTCATTTGTATTAAATTTAGCAAAGCCATTTATTCTTCTGTAACCACCACCTATATCTGGTTCAAAGTTTGTCAATTCTAAAGCTTCTCCTGGTTGCATTTCAAACATGGACTTGTTTAGTACAAGACCACCTACTAAATCAACTACATATGGGTTCAACATATCTGCCATTATACTGCAAACATGTAATTTTTACGGTTAAGCAAATCGGTTCTCATTCTTTGTAAGCCAAAGCTATACTCTTGTAAGTATACCTGTGCTAATTGTGGGTCAGAACGTGTAAGTAAAGTATAGTAAGCTGCCCTTTTTACTATAAGGTCGTGGTAACGAGTTGGTAAACTAGGCGTGTCGCTTGAACCAGATAAATCTGTAGGGGTAGTATAATAATCATACTCCACTGTATAAGAACTTTTATCTGGAACAGGTGATACCCCAAACGTAAGTGCTGTAGCAGAACTAGTAGTCCTGTATACACAATCAGGCTCTGCAAAATGGTCTGGGTTTTGGTGTTTGTCAGTATTGGCAACACGTTGTCTCCATTCATCCTCATTTAAATATTTTAAACTTTTAGGATGAAAATTTTCTTTTACGCTTACGTTATCTACAAGTACTGTGGAAGATGCTGTAGAATTTTTTATTGTTAAAAAATGTTGTGTAGCAGATGCTTCAAAAGTAAAGTTATGATAACTTAAATCACCTTCATCATTTGATCCACCTGCAGATGTATATGTGCCTGTCACTACGTCAGTAGCTAGTGCACTTGTACCTACAGAAACATCAAGCTAGGGCTAATAGCTGTACCAGATTCGCTAGCATTTTTCATAGCAAATGATACCATGTATTGCCTACCCCTAGTTAAAGACACTGCTTGGTAAACTGCAGATGTTCCTGAGCCTGCTGCTAAAGATAATGAACCTGAAGAATATGTTGCTGAACCAGTACCAGAACTTGATTCTGTCCAGTTACTTATGTTACTTGTAAATTCACCATTAGTTATAAGTTCTGTAGGTAGTAGGATAAAACTATCCCAATCTATTGTGTTAGCTGCTGTCGGTGCTGTATATTCTGATATACCTGCTGTTAGTGCAGATGTGCCTGAAGCTATTAGATAAGACCATTCTACCTCAGAAGTAGCTATATCTCTTATAGACTTATTTATGTTTTCTTTTACTGTATTCTGTATTCCTACAGTAGCTGATGCCGAAGTTAAATCTACAGATGTAGCTAATGTAGGTTCGTTTAATTCTACTAATACTTTGTTTACCAATGAAAGAAATGATGCCATGTTTTGCCTACGTTGTTAATGGATTATAAATTAATTCTACACCTACCACTGCATGTATTGTACTTGCTGTTCCTGCGGTAACTGTTACCTTGTCTCCTGCTTCTAATACTAAAGTTGTATCTATCCAATTTGTAAAACCTTCTCCTGCTATAGATGTTGCACCTGATAAGGCATAGTATGTAGTAGCGGATGAATCGTAGTATTCTATCTTAGCTGTCTTGCTTGATGCATTTACGTTTGCTACGTTTATAAACTTTACTACACCTTTAAAATTACTAGGACATTCGTAGATATCTGTCCTATTTGTATTAGATGGTGCTGCACCTGCAGTAATAAACGTATTGTTCATCTTAATCGTTTGATTTTTTAGTTTCTATTGAAATTATTACTTCTTGCTCTTTAGGTATATCTGCAGACAGATTGATTGCACTTGCTGCACATCCTGTGATGCTGAAACCTAATAAAGCTATTATAAATATGTTTTTCATCGTATGTCCTGTAAAAAGTGGGGAGAATTAACCCCCCACCTTAGTTGATTGTTAAGCGTATGTATCGCCTGTAGCGTCATCACCGACTGGACCTTCACAGTCAGCCATTAAAGCCCATACTCGGACTTTAGAGTTAACGTCTGCAGTAGCAACAGTCACATCAAGTGTGTCTGCTGTAGGATATGGTACAAACATTTCCGCAACAGCATCACCAGAAGTCATAGAACCTGCAGCAGTTTGAACAGCAGCAGCAACATAAGTTACTGTACCGTCTCCTAATGCAAGTGTACCTGTTCCAGTACCTGCTGTTATTTTATCAATGCCTGCATTTAATACCACTGAGTTAGCAGGGACATTAATTGCTTGGTAAACATCACCACTTGTTAAAGCAGTTGATGTTCCATCAATAATAGTTGTTTGCACATAAACTTTAGCGACACCATTACCTGCAACGTGACCTGTAGTGCCTGTACCGCCTGTTTTAGTTAAAGTAGCCATTAGTTATCCTCCTTCTAATCTATTTTAACGAAGGCTTTTGCAATGGATTCAGTTCTTAGAACTTTTCTTCCATATACATGTAAGCCTCGAACAATATCAGCGAAAGATTCAGTGTCCCTTACAACTTCAGTTTTAGCAATTTGTGAAGCAGTAGATACACCGCCTTGGTGTCCTGCTAACACTTGATAAACGTCAGAAGTACTAGCAGAAGGCATATTGTTTGACTTATAAAGTCTAAAGCCGTTTACTAGTTGTGGAACTACTAAGCCATTTCTAATTTGTGAACTACCTTCGTTTAAGAAGTTAGCATCGACTAATTTTGAGCTTGTTTGTTGTAGTTGTTCAAAGAAAATCGGAGCAGCTACAGCCCAACGGTTGTCCGTAGGAACGTTTTGGTCGTCTAGGAGTCTTCCTAGTCTAGCAAGTACGTTAATAGGGTCAACTTCACCAGTATCAAAACCAGTGTCGATTGAGTTTGTTGCGTGGTCCGCACCATATGTATTACCTGAAGTAACACTTGAAGCGATGTTTGAGAGAACCTCTGAATCATAGCTGTCTTTAAGTGCATATGCACCTGCTGACGTTGCTAGTGTTTCAAAATTAATGTGTCCTTGTCTCTCTTCAATATCGTCTACTTTAAAAGCAAATGCGTTAGCTTTGTCAATAGTTAATTGAATTTCATCATCTGCTAGGTCTTGCGTATTAACTGCAGCACCTCTTGCATATGAAGAGACAGAGATTGTTGGTTCTTTTATTATTCTTACAGTATCGCCAAAGTTTTCAATTTCTCCTGTATAGTCAGTGTTGGTAATATCCTCAACAACTGAAGCTTTACGGAAGAATTTAAGAACTTTTTGACTGTAAATCTCAGGTAAAAAATTACCTGAAGGCAAGTTAGTATAACCTGCTGAACTTGAGATAGCCATAATCTATATCCTTGTTAGTTAAAAAGTTAATAAACTAACGGATTCTGCCCTCTCTTCTTGCTAAGTCGATCTCTTTTTCGTACTTTTCAAATTCGTGAGGTTTCATCCGTCTGATTTCCTCAGAAGTCCACTCTTTCTTGCCTTTACTAGGTTCCGCTTTCTTTTTAGTTGGAACATATTCAGCAGCAGAAGTGTCTTTCTGTTTTGATGTACGATTAATACCTTTATCGGCTTTATACAAGTCTAGTACCCTAGAAGCCCATTTTGCATCTGTGTTATTTTTAAGAACTCCATCTGCAATGGATGGTGGTTGATCTTCTAACCAGTTAATAAAATCTTCATCTGATTTAATAGTCATAAAGTCTGGATGTAATCTTAAAAGTTCTTGTTCAGCTTTCTGTTTAGTTAGCTGTACTCTTTCTTTCTTAAGTTCTTCAACTTCTGACTGCAGAGATTTAGTCTTATTATCTGCTTGAGAATATGCCACCGTTTCTATAACGTTATAAACATCTGGATATTCCTCTTTGAACTTTTCTAGTTCTTCAGGGGTTTTGGGTGGTTTATAATTAATCCCACCATCTGATGCTTGTTTTGCTAAGCTTAAAAGTTCTTGTTCTTTTCCTTTAAACTCTTCTATTTTAGCGTCATAGTGTCTTTTTAAATCATCATACCTTTTCTTATAGTCATGTTCAGGTTCTGTTGATTCGGTCTTCTCTACAAAACTAGTTTCTGTTTTTGCTTGCGGAGTAGCCTCTTGCTGAGTATCCTCTTCCGTGGTGTCCGCTTCTGGTTCATCATCTAGTTCTTGCCTGTAAGCTCCTTGATATGGAACTGGTTCTAGGTCTTCTTTTTCCTTTTGGTTTTCTTCGTTCATCTGTACCTCAATGGGGGCTGTTGCTGCAGGTAGCCCATATTAGTTATTAAAGAGACAGGGTTGCTTTCGCAAGTAGCTGTCGATTAGGTGTTGGGTCTTTCACCAACTGACATAAGACCCCTGTTGTTCATATTCTCTAGAACATTGGAGCCTATATATTCTGTTAATTTCTTAGGTATAATGTATTCACCGTTGTGTACATTAACTGGTACTTTACCACCAGATTTAAGATTTGTGCCTGCTTCTTTAGCTGCTCTTTGAACCATTCTGTTTATAGTATCTTTACCATAAAGGGCTACCGCAGGCTGAGAAAGTACGTAATCTCCCTCTTTTAAAGTCATTGGAACGTCATCTGCTCTTGCAGACGGTGGAGCTTTGCCTTTTTTATCAACAAGTCCGTAATTCTTTGCTTGGTTACTATTATACAACACTTTTTGATTTTTGTCAAGTATTTTTCCGCCTGTTTCATAATTACCACCCCTAGGATCATTCATAAGGCTTCCTACACTACTATAACCACTTCCTAATGAAGCAAGTAATGTTTGATTCATTTTTTCTTTTCTTTTTTGTAATAAAGTGCTTAAATCTAAAATACCATCTTCAACCATGTTAGTTGCTGCCCACTCAAACAATTCTATAACATGTTGTTGTAATTGTTGTATGTTGTCAAATTTTTTCTGGTATACTTGATTTCTATCTAAATCCCCTTCTTCTTCGTTAAAATCTGCTCGTTGTGTAAATCCTGTTATATCTTTATCTTCTGTTATAGTTAAAAATAAACCATCCCTATCACCGTATTGTATTTCTAAATCTCCAATAATTTCTGTAATATTATATTTTTCTTTTATATCTTCTAATACAGGTATTAGTGTATCTATGCCTTGTGCAGTGTATTTAACATTTTCAGGACTTGCTTTACTTGGGTCTACATCTCCTTGAGAAAAACTTTTTGCGGTCATATCACTTAAATTTAAACTAGTATAGCCTGCGTAGTTTTTAGCTTCTGGAGCAAATGCTAATTGAGCACCCATTGCTATAAAACCTAATACAGGATTTATATGCATTAAATATGACGTGCCTCCAGAAATTGCAGCTTGTTCTACATTTCCTGTTCTAGCAAAACCTACTAAAGCTGATATTGCCGCACCTCCTATAGCAGTAGGGTCTCCAAATACAACATCTGGACCTGCTTGAAATCCCATTAATTCACCTAAAGGTTCTGCACCTAAAGTAATAGCCACAGACTCTGCCCCTGCTAAAATAGCATCTTCTGCTGTTCCTCCCATAGCTAATGTTTGCAACATAGCAGCAGCACCTGTGGCATACGTTGTAAAGTTGCTAGAAGCTTTTCCTCTTAAAGCTTGATTTGCTGCATCTTTACTAGCATTAAGATCACCAGATAAATTATAATCTAATCCTGTTTCAGCCTTAAGGTAAGCATTAATTTCAGCATTACTTGTCATTGCGTTTATTTTAGGAGAATGTAATTTGAATGCAGCGTCTCCTATATTATCAGCAATTATTCTAACACCTTCTGTTTTTACAAACTGTGTAGCCCCTGCAGTTAAAGCTTTTCCTGAATCCTCAGTTATAAAATATGTAAAAGCAGCCGCACCAAATTCATCATATAAATCTCTAATTTCTATACTTGTATTGCTTATTTTACCTAGATGTGTGTCTCCTAGCCTTTTAAACCAACTTTCAGTATCAGTAGGTTCCATTATAGTTTTTAAAGTTGTATCAGATAATAATTTTTGATTTATACCAGTATTATCGCCTGTATATTCTTCTAAAATATCAAATGTAGTTCCTTTAGTTAATATAGCCTTGCCGTTAACATCTCTAGCTAAACTACCATCAGGATTACGTAATAATTCCTGACCAAAAGTTACAGTAGTATCAAGCTCTACATTATTTATATCATTTATAATATCTGTAAGGCTACGGTCCTTGTTTAAGAGGGGGTGTACATAAGATAAATCTTCTATTGATTTATATAGGTCTTCTGTTAAAGTGTCAGTCCAGTCTGTAACTATATCGGATACTGCTTGATTGTTTAAAGGATCAAAAGTTTTTTTATCAAAGCTACCTGAGGCTAAAACATCTTCAGTTGTACCTAATAAATTTATAGCTGCTTGTTGACTAGCACTTAAATTTCCTGGAGGTTGTTTTGGAAAATTAGTAGATGTAGTTGTAGTGCCAGAACCTGTAGAACTTGTAGAACCTGTAATATTAGAACTACCTACAAGGCTAGTAGAAGTTCTAGGACTTACATAACCTTCTGGCGGTCTAAAAGAACTATCATCGGCAACTAAAGTTTGCACAGGTTGTTCGTTAGGCATCCTAGCTGCAAAATCCGCAGCAGATTCGTTTGGAGCAGGGTTATATTTATAAAAACCTTCGGATGTATCTACTTGTTGTGGTCTGTCTACAAAACCTGTAGGTTGTACTGTCTGATTAGGTAAGACTAAAGATGTAAGACTTGGTTGTTCTACTTCTCCGCCTTCTTGAAATTTTTTATTGTATTGTAAACCTACAAAAGACTCATCACCACCATCAAATGCTTTTCTTTTTTCAGCTACAAGACTAGTGTTTTCATTAATATCATACTTACCACCATAACTTTCTGGATTTACAAAAGCACTTGTATTTCCTCCTACATAAGATAACTGTTTATTACCAATATCTCCTGTAAACTGTCCATAAGGAGTATCCATACCTATTATTCCGTCAGGTCTAAATTTAATACTATTATCACCTACTTGAACTTGTCTCCTAGGATCAATACTTACAAAACTATCTACAGTCTGTCCTCTACTAATATTAGGAGAAACTACAGAACCCATAGGAGGTATATCACCTATTCTACTTTGCCATTCTTCTATTCTTTTATCTCTAGTAGTTCCTTTTAAAGTAGCATGATAATTTATCCAAAAATCCATAGAACTTATTTTACCAGAAGACAAATCTGCCATACTAGTTTTAGGATTTTGTTGATGATTTATAAGATTAAAAACATCTTGATAATCCTCATCTAATGTAGAAAATCATAATCTTCTTCTGCTATTCTTCTATTAGCTTCTTCATATGCACCTTCTAACTTAAAAGGTTTTGTGCTTTCATACCAATTTTTAAATCTGTTTAGTGCTGTTTTAGCAGACTCAGGCTCATACTGATATTTACCTCTTGCTAGCCCATCTTCTTTGTCATCTTGTTTTCTATCAGCAATATTACCAGATTCTATCCAAGCCATTTCATAAAATGCTTTTTTTATAGCATCTGTATCATAGTCTCCTATTTGACTAAGTGCAATATCGTAGTTAGTTTGTATCATTCTTTCTACTTGCCTCTGCTCTAACCCACTCCCTCAACTGGAGGAGGGTTGCCAGTAAAGCCGCCTTCCCCTGGAGTTGGCGTAGTTCCTGTTCCGACTGTGCCACCACCAACGCCTGATGGGTCATTTGGGTTTGCACCTGCAGGAACTCCTCCAGTGCCTCCCATTGGTCCTTGTTGTTCACTAGGGGCAGGAGCCTCTTCGCCAGTTGTTTGTCCATTGTTCAATCCTTTCAGCATTTCAGCAAATATTTGTGCTTCGTTCATGTCATTAACTAATTCGTCAGGGTCCATGTCCTGAGCTATAGCTAACTCTTTAATCAACGTAGGTAATTTAACGAAAGGAGCAAGCATAGGATTAGTTACTGTTTGTAGTAACATTGTTAACCTTTGCGATCTTACTTCTTTCTGCATTACAGACGATGTACCTTTAGGCTTGATCTCCAAATCACCCATTATGTCTTCTTCATCCTCTGAGAACTGCATATTCCACATGAACATACTTTCTCCTAGAGGTCTTAGAAGGTGGTCATCTATGTTTTTGATTACGGTTTTAATACCTAAAGAGGCAGAACCCATCAACATAGATAATCCTGATGCAGTACGACCAGTACCAGTCACACCTGTTTGTCCGTGACTTATACTTGGTATACCAGTTTCTTCGTCAGCAAGTTGTCTTGCCTTATCATACATTTGTAAATTTTCTACAGCAGTGCTTGGAAACTTAATTCCTGTAATACCTGTGCCAGGAGCACCTGACTGTCTTCTAAATATTTTTCCAGGGTATATATCCATAGACTGTCCTGGAACCATCATGTTTTCGTCTACTTCAAAAATAAGATTACCTGCTAATGCTAAATTATCAATAGCCATACGTACATGCCCATTCATAAGAAGCTGTGCATCTTCCATATTTTCGGCTACACCTATACCAAAAAATCTATATGGATTCTTTTCGTAAGGCACAACTTGATATGGTAATCTTTCTGGCACAAATGGGTTAAGAACTACTCTTAGTATTTCATTACCACAAATCCAAGCATTGATATGTACTTGATCTAAGTCAGATGTAGATTCTGGTATGTCTAATTGTATTTCTTTAGCCATTTTAGCATCTAGAACACCCCAGTATTCTAATACTTCATAACGACCTTCACTATATGTAGGGTCATTATCTGCATATAAATCATGCTCAAAGTATCTTTCTTCATATTGTGTGCCCATATATAGTGATGCTTCTATAGCATCTTTATCAAAAATGGTCTTTTAGCAAGGTCACGTAGCTGTGATCTATTCATTCTATGACGTTCTACTACATATTCTGCATCGTCTAAGCTTACAGCAGAAGGGTCAGGATATAAATCCCAACAAGAAACGGCATTAGTCTAGGTACTAGCTTGTCTTGTGGGTCATAGAATCTAGTACCATCATCATCCTTAGACCATTTGTGTATTACTTTGTTGTGATTAAAGGGTCCTTTAACAATACCTGTACCTAATAGACACTGTTCAAAGATACCTTTTCTGAGTTCGGAAACTGCTGAAGCATCTAATAGTTGGTCATGGATTAGTTTCTCCATTTTACGAGCTGCTTCCTTAGCAGGAGATAGTTGTGGTTCTCCCATATTGGATGGTCCTGCAGCAAGATTAGCTTCAGCCATATCTTTTTCATATGGACCTAATTCTAATTCTTGTTGTTCTGGTTCTGTGGCTTCTAAAGCTCCTGCAGGTAAGTCTCTACCATCTCCTTCAAACCCATAAGGTCTAGTCCTTGTTGCTGATCTAAAGGCGTTTCTAGGTGAACAAACTCTTCTATGCCCTCAGGCACAGGAGTAGGGTCTACAGAAATCGGAACTTTACCATTAGAAAAAAGTATATCTACTAGCTGCCCAAAAGCAGCAAGCACTTTTACTTTTGTTATCTTAACAGTAACTTTAGAACGTTCTGATTGCCTATAGTCTTCACTATCTTCTGAAGTTCCTCTATAGTTTTTGTAAGCACGTAACCAACGTTGTTCATCAGCTAAACGACCATCTTCTGCTTGTTTATACTTTGATCTTATGTAGCCTGCTAAACCGACCATTTCCTCATCGGTAATGTCTTTCTGTTCGCCAGTGCCTATTAGTTCACCTATCTCAGCCATTTTAGTAGTCTTTTTTGTCAGCTAAAGCATTAAAGTTAGAATCTACTTGATTCTTACCTGAAAGGCTTTTTTCGTTAACAGATGATTCTTCTGCATGGGAATACTTTGTGTTAACCCAACTTTCCATTTTTTCTCTGGATAGTTTTGTTTCGTCTTCCATGCCAAGATCACCTTGTTTGTATTTACCGTATAGTGGCATTTTCTTCTCCTTGTTGGTTGGTTGATAAATTTAGTTTACTCATTTCTTCTTGTATTTTTTCAAGTCTAGGGTTTCTTATTTTATCGGTAATTATAGTTCCCCCATACTCATCCATAATACCTTCAGCATCTTTTCTTCTTCTTTCAAGTGTAGCTTCTTGGTCAGAAACATAGTTTGCAACCTCTTCTCTACTTACATTCTCTACAAAACTTTTAGACTCTGCATCTTCAGTTTCTCTTTTATCTAAATCTGTTTTTATATCATCTGCTAAACCTGGTTGAGGATCATTTCTACGTAAAGCTGCAAATTCTGCTTGGGGTGCTAAAAGACCAGTTATATTACGAAGTAATTCTTTACCTTTTTCTTTAGTTTTATCTAAAAATGTAACATTTTCTACAGGCTTTGGGTTTAAACGTTCTTGTTGAGTAACCATTGCTACTTGTTCTGGACTAATTTTATCTAAAACATCCGTTACTTCACCTGCTTTACCACTGTAAAATTCTGGTAAATCTGTATATAATTCTTGATCGTCAAAACCTAAACCTACTTTTCCAGGGTCTGTCATACCTACTTCTAAAGCTACTTCAGCAGCAAGACTAACAGGTTTATTTAATATACCAAAACCTACAATAAGTGCCCCTTTTATAGCATTAGCTCCATATTTTTTACCTGCTTGTTTAGTCATATCTATAAATGTGTCAGAAGCTCTACCGACTTTAGTTGGGGGTGTTTTACCGTTTTGATCTACATAATCTACAATAGGACCTCTAGTAGTAAAATCCATACCATCTGCATCTTTTATTGTTATTATATTAGAAGGCATAGCTTCTTTTAAATCTTGATTAAAAAAGTTAGTTCTAAGGTTTATAGTATAATCTTTTTGAGTAGCTTTTACATTTCCATCTGTTTATATTTAACTTATCTACAAAAGGTTTATCAAAATCTACATCTTCTACAAACTCTTCGCCTGCTTCATATACAACATTATCTAACACTTCTGTTCTATAAGTGCATCTATGTAAGGTTGTATTCTTATTCTATTTACTAAACTGTTTGACTTTTTATTAGATAAGCTTGCTAATGTTTTATCATCCAGAGGTTCAAAAGCATTGCCTACATTACTATTTATTATATTATCTATATCTTGTGCATTTACAGGAGCATATTCCTGCTCTAATAAAACTCCTTGTAATCTATTAGCTACATCAGACATAAAAGTAGGAGTATCTATGGTGCCCTGTTTAAAACTAAAAGCTATATCTAATTTTGTATTAGGAAAATCATCCATATACTTATCTATACCTAAAGACATTCTATCTACTGCATAAGCAGTACGACCTACATAATCATCTGCTACATCTGCAGGTGTAGACAAATAATCAAACTGATCTATGAGTTTTTTTGCTACAGTGTCTACTCTATTATTATATTCTATAGCTTCCATTAATTCAGTAAGTACACCACTATCTAGTCTTATAGCTGCTGCACCATCTGCTCCTGTTCTCTGTAAAGTTTTAGGTACAATTTTATTTAACAAAGATTGATTTTTATTCCAATCAGGAATTCCTTTATGATTAAAAGGAAGATAATCTGCAGCTTTACGGTAGCCTATTTCAGTGCTTCCTGTAATACCTTCGACAACTTCTTCTATTTTATTTCCTATATTGTTCATATAGCCGCTTGCATTTATTTCGTTAAATACGCCTTCAATAGTTTGTCTAGCTGTATTTAAATCCATAGGTAAATCTACAAGAACTTTAGACTGTGAGCCTTTATTTAACAATGCTCTAAAAGCATTTGTATCTTTTTCTTGTTGTCTCCAAATAGCAAAATGCCTACTTTCAGGTTTTACCCTTTTAGCTTTTTTTCTTTTAGCTTGTGTGGTTCCGCCTTCTACTGCTGCTGCTCCTGTACCCACTGGTGTTTCAGGTAAAGGTGCCCCTGTATCTAAAGCTCTTAAAAAATCTTCACTAGCACCTCCTTCAGGCACTACATTTTGTTTAAATGTTTCAGAACTACCATATACTCTTTCTTTTAGTGCAGCATCAAACTCAGATATTTTTTTAGCGGCAGTTCTCTCTGTAGTAGTTTTAGGAGTTTTGTCTAATAGTTTTCTTGACTTGTCATCAACTAACTTATCATTATAATATGAATTTACAATATTACTTTTTTGATGAAAATTCCAATGAGCATCAAAAGTAGACAGTTCTCTTTCTCCTAAATCTAAATCTACTAATTCCTCAGGCTTCATATTTGCCCAAGAAAGGACTCTATCACTGTAGTGAGCTCGCATTGTACCATCAGTGTGTCCTAATACGTCTGATATATATTCTCCTTTACCTTGTATATTAGAGTTTCCTAATAAGCTTGCAGTTCCCTGTCTAAATAAATAAGATTTTCTAATAGGATTACCTGTGTCTAAATCTATTTCTTGAAAAAAACTAGGGTCTATATCATTAAAGCCAGAATTTATTACAGCATCTAAATATCTATTAACTTCGGTTGTTTTTATAATATTATTTTTACTACCAAATCTAGGGTCTGTAGAAAATATATATTTATTTGCGTAAGATTTTTTGTTTAATCCTGTTTCATTTATTCTGTTTTTTAATATCTTAGCTAAATAGTCAGACATAGGAACTATTCTTTGCAAATTAGTTTTGTTTAAACTATCAAGACGAATTGTTTTGTTTTTAAAATCTATGTCTTTAGGTCTTAAACTACGTATATCTGCTACTCTTGCTCCTGTAGCATACAATGTTTCTAACATTGCAGCATAAGCTTTTACATTATCTACAGTATATCTTGATTTTGTTAAACCTCCTAAACTTTCTATAAGTGCTTCTGGGCTAGAACCTGCGTCTAATACTTTTTGCAAATTATCAACAAGACCTTTGTAAGACGGTGAAACTCCACGTATAACATAATCAGGTTCAACAAGTTTAAGTTTTTTTAAACTTGCAGTCATATCTTTATACTGTCTTTCCGCAGCTTTATCTACTAACTTAGAAGTGCCTGCATCTAAATAATCAAAAGCTCTATATGTTTTTGATTTTGCCATCTAATATCCAAATATAGGGTCTTGCACCTCATACCTATCAAACTCTTTAGGTTTTCTAAACCTAGGATGATAGTATGGGCTATTAACTAATCTTGTCATGCACATATATCTTAAAGCATCGTAAGCATGATCCTCTGCTTTTGTATCTACATCCTCTGGGTTTGTTTTACTTAGAGGTAGTGTAGGTAAAGTTCTTATCAACTGACTACAGTGATTAAATATTCTAAGTCTAGGTTCTCCCATGTCGTTCTTACCTAAACGTTTATGCATCTCTATCTTACCTGCCAGTCTGTCTCTGTTAGAAGCCATCCATCTTAGGTTAAACCTATTCATGGACTCTGCTATACTTAAACCGTGTCCTGTTCTACTAAAGCATGATTCGTCTAACACTGCTGTTTGCATAGTAGGATCATCATACTCTAGTTCCATAATCCTTTCTGCTAACCCTTCTCCTGTGTAGCCTTTTCCGTAAAGCTCTCTATATATCCATAGGTTACCATCATAATCGACAGCACCCCATAAAACACAAGAAGGACTAGAGTAACCGTAGTCTGCAGCCCTAATACGAGCCCAAGACCTAGGAATCTCAAAGGGGTCAACAACATGTACTGAACGATCAAACTCAGCAAACGCTGCACCATCTGTGACATCCCAGTCTCCTTCTAATAATCTTCTTCTCTCTACTTCTGGTAGAGAATACAACATAGCCTCATATTCCCCTGAAGCTATAAGGTAGGGGTTATCCGTTAGTCTTGCAGGGATGAATCTTCTTTGGAAGAGGGGCTTTCCTGCTTTTTCTTGGGCTGAGGCTCCGTATCTGAGGATAGTACCTGATTCAACATCTTTAGCCCAAAAAGGCGTATTTGGCTCGGCAGCATCAATATACATCTTTTTAACCCACCAACCGCCCATTCCACCTGGGTTAGCTGTGCAACGCATGTACGGTACAATGCTTTGATCCGTTGTACGGAGTCTTGAACGAAGGTACTCCCATACGTAAGGAGTTGGGTAATGCGTGATTTCATCGATTGCAATCCAGTTAAAACTTTGTCCTTGATATCTTGTAACATCTGTGTCTCTATCTAAATATGAAAATAAAATCGTAGCCCCTGATGGGAATACCCAAGTCGATTTACTTTCTCTAAATATAGCTTCTGGGAAAGCCTTCTTATATAATTGCCTACTTTTGTCTATAAGCTCTGTTAGTTCGCCCAGTGTCCTTCTAAGAAGCAATCCTCTATGATTAGGATTGTGGGCATATCTTAATGCATCTGCAAGTAGGGCATATGATTTACCTCCACCTGCTGCACCACCATAAAGAACATCACGTTCAGGTGCTGCTAGGAACTCCATCTGAGGACCTGGATTCGGCTTGAACGCAACTTCCTGTTCCGCAACAAACTCCTGAAACGCAGTTGGTGCATCCGCAAGCACATCTTCCGTTATCGCAGCCTTTCCCTCTATCGCCTTGTCGAGGTGTTTGAACTTCTGTATCTTTTCTTTCTTTAATTGTTTCTGCCTCGATAGTTGGTTCTTATGTTTCTTAATCTTCTTGTCTCTATACCGCAACTGGGCTAGAGCAGCTCTACGAGCCTTTTCCTTAGCTGATAATCTATATCGACCTTTCTCTCCTTCTTTGAGTTTAGGTCTTCCTTTTTTCTTAGGTGTTTCCAAGTACTTCAGCCTCTACATCTGATAGTTCTAACTCTTCTGCTTTTTTTGCAGGTAACAAAACAACAGCATGTACATGTTTGTTTTCTGTTACTACTTCTTGTCGTTTAGATATACCACATCTATCAAGTATGTCAGTTGCTGCTTCAAACCTAAGTTTCTGTCTAGCTATTGGTTCTTCTGTGTTTCCTGATAAAGCATCCTTTATCTGTCCTACTGCATTGGCTGTTGTCGTTGCTAACAATCCTTTTGCTCTGTCTATTATGTGAGGTCGCATAGCTTTCGATACTGAAGACCTTGAGGACTCCGAATAGCCTGCTTGCAATAGACTTTGGGTGATATTCCCAAAGGTTTTTTCTCCTTCCGCAAAGTATGCGTCAAGAAAATTCTGTTGTTTCTCTGTTAATTCTTGTGATTTTTTACGTTGTGGTGTTAACATTTTATCTATTTAGTTATACCTACGTAGTAAATGTTCTACACCTCTGTAAGAACCTCGCCTATAACTAACTTTCATTTTTGTTCTGTCAAGTCTGTAATCAGTACCTCTGTATTTTTTTTGAAGACCTTTTCTTATGTCAACTAGAGGATATTTAATAGTTTTTAAATTTGTTTTATGTATTCTTTCCATTAGCACTTCCACCTTCTTCTAGCTTGCCTAATACGTGAATTAGGATTGTTTCTTGTTTTAGCGGAACTTCTTTTCAGTTGTCCCAGTGATCTTGCACAGTAAGACTTACGTCTTTTTGCTGCCTTACTACCTTTCTTTACTTTGCCAGTTACGGCTGTCTTTAGTTTAGAACCAGGATTTGCCTTTCTGTAGGCTTTTACACCCTTGGCTGTCATACCTGCACCTTTCTTAGTAGGTCGGTAATTAGCACCCTTACCTTTCGTAGTTTTAGGTATGGACTTGGCTTTCTTCCTAGCCATTATTTTGTTCCCATAGGTTTCCTTGGGTTAGGCATGTTAGCATGTCCACCATACTTTTTGTTTTCAGATGTATATGTTTTCATCATACCACCGTAGGACATAGCTTTTCTGGTCTTACAGACGTTGCCGCCACCTTTTAAATCTACACCTCTGCCCATAAGGACATCTTTTCTAGTTATTTTACCGTCACCGCTTAGGTCAGGAAAACCACCATCTTTCATATTCCTTTTCATCTTGCCACCATACATAGCCTTCTTAGGTTTCTTAGCTGTTTTAGCAGAATCTACAAAGTCTTGCTTACTAGGTGCACCTTTATCGCCTACCTTTCTCATTTTTTCTCCAGAACCTGCTTTGATTCTTTCACGTTTTGCATGTATGTTTGCGTATAAACCTCTTTTTGCCACTTTTAATCTCCTTAATTAGTAAATGCCTACAGAAGGGTGAGGAGAGGTAGAGAAAAACATTGCATCTTCCTATGGCTTGCAAGCTCTTGATGGGTTACATATACTACCTCTCGAGGTAACCCCCTTCATGTACCCTATTATAGAACTAATGTTGCATTTTGTCAACACAAAAAAAAATTTTACTACTTGACAGATTGGATATTTGCATGTATACTGGGGTTAACCCCCCAGGGTTAATACTATATATAGGTAGGCTTTTAATTTCCCTCAGTTTCTGACTGGGGGTTTTTTTTGTGTCCTATATAAAGGTAGGCAAAACTTATTGCGACTCATTCTCAACTAATCAAAAATTAATAAAAATCTGGCATCTGTGTATACGTAGGTGTGGTAGGGGGGTAGTGTCGCTTGCGTGCCCCAAATGGCAGTAAACAGCCACTTTGAGGGTGCTGATTTTTCCTTAATTATCTTATATGTCCACTTTCTTTAAACCTTTAAACAGTCCCATTTCTTAAACCAGTTAAACAACAACATTTATAAACATATATTACCCTTTAATATTTTGTTTCGTGTGTCATGTGTGTGTGTAAACTATAGCTGACAATTTGATTTGTTTTTTTATGGGTCAATCGAGAGGGGGTGGGCGTGTCCTTTTTACCTGCAATAAATGGGGTACTGGGCATTATCAATTATATAATCAATAAGTTACATATTATTCAGGGTAAAGAAAAACCCCCCTCAAATTAATGAAGGGGGCTAGGGAGGGATTCCTAAAAGTAGGCAATTATTAATCGTCTTGCTTGCCTTGTTTTCTTCTATGTAAGCTTTCAGCATAAGCCTTTACTTTTGCAAAGTCTTCATTCGATAACTTGTCATTATCTGCTTTTATCTCTTGGTCCAGTTCCAGTAATAACTGTGAAACATGTTCTGTGACATTAAAAGAAAGTTCATTGAATGCACCCATTAAAGCGACCTTAGATGGAATTTG
>FUIF01002514.1_pt1 | contig 55162 bp, 78 predicted proteins | sample 1003461 | NCBI WGS metagenome assembly FUIF01 (sample SAMEA80401918, study PRJEB19352) | marine metagenome
GGATACAACGATGCATCCGCTGCCCGTAAGGCCGTGATGCGCGGGATGGATAGCGCACTACAGGAGAACGCAGCCGAACTGAGGAAGCTGCACTATGGCCGACTTGAACATATGCTCATGTTGTTGTGGCCGGACGTGAACCAACGTGACCTGGCCAGTATGGGTACCGCACTCGGGGTCATGGATCGGATGGAGAGGCTCTACGGACTCGCCGCACCCGACAAACTCGACGTGACGGCGGGGACGCGGGAAACAGTGATTGTTGCCGACGGTGACAAGGAGTCGTACCTGAAGGCCCTAGAAGAAGCAGGCGCCAGGCTCGCCCCGGGTGCACTAGGGGAGGCCACCGATGATGACGACCAGGACGACGACTGACCGGCAGGCGACGAGGGCCACACCCCCCTGCCGCCTTTTTGTCGACGGATGCCCAGGGTCGCGAATGGCGCGCTACGAATACAGGGGCAATTTTTTAGAGTCACCGCGTTTCGAAAAATTTTTTTAGAAATTTGGGAGGGGCCAGGCTGCACCGCGTAACGAGAGGCCAGTTCGCACCTGGCGACCGTGGACGTGCCGGGGATCGAACCCGGGTAATCCGCATCTGCGCGTAGCCGATGCAGCGAAGCCAACCTTCACGCCCGTAACAGGACGAAGATAGCAGGGTTGCACCAGACGCTCCAGAAGCCCGCTAGGCTGTCGCGGCGGTCCGGCTGCGCCGGACTAAAGGAACGCGCGCGGCGCCCGCCACGGGACGCACAGGGCCGCTGAACGGCTATGGCCATTCCGATGACCTACGCCTAACGTCGCCTGCATGTGGGGACGACGATTCAGGACCAGTGCGCGGGCAGCCTTAGCCTTTGTGTATCTTGTCGCTTTCCTGGCTCCTGGCGCATCTGCGACTGGCCTGCCTGAATCAGTGACAATCAGTTCAACGAATACCTATGAGGACGTTTCAATCACGTTGGACGGCTCGACCCTGCTACATATCCAGTTCGACTCCTTCATCGCCTGCAACGAATTCGACTTCGCAACAGACCTGGACCCGTACCTCATACTTTTCGACGACGAAGGTACGGAAGTGACCAGGGACGACGACAGCAACACAAACGACCAGAACTGCTTTGGGTCAAAGCTGCACCTGACTCCCGAAGCGGGGATTACGTCGTTCGGTTCACTAGCTATCAAGTCCAGACAGGGATGACGGTACCGGAAGCCTCCGGCGAAATCTCTTGGGGGACATATGTCGCACCTACCACGACGACCACTACAAGCACCACCTCCACGTCAACAACCACATCGACTACGACGAACCCGCCTGAAACGACGACTACGACTCTCGCCCCACCACCGAGCACGACGACGACAGAAGCGCCTCCAACGACAACTTCGACAACAAGCACGACGACAACCACCACCACGACCACGGTCCCCGTGACCACCACGACGACGACCACCACCACAACAGTTCCTCCCACGACCACGACCGAGCAGCCCTTCATTGGGCCGCCGATGAACCTTGAGGTCGAGGACACCGAACAGGAGATCAAGCTCGATTGGGACGAGCCGAACGTGGGCAACGTCGAGCCTGAGCGCTACACCGTGAATTGGCGCTTCCCCACCTCGGGCGGCTGGACGATCACGTCGGAAACTACTTCGGCCGTCATCAGCTACGAGCAGATCGAATCGACCGGTGGCTTCGGCAAGGAGTACGTCTTCAGCGTCCGTTCCGACAACGACACCCAGGAGTTGTATTCGGGCTGGTCGAACGAGGTCACGCTGACAGTTGACGGACCTCCCCCACCTACAACAACCACCACGACCACGGAGCCAGTCCCATCTACCACTACGACATTGCCACCGGTGACTACGACGGCCCCGCCCCCGACCACCACGACGACCGTCGCCCCCACCACGACTTTGCCTCCAACGACGACGGTGCCGGAAGAACCCAAGCCCGAAGAAGAGAAGCCGGAAGAGGAAGAGAAGCCCGAGGAAGAAGAGAAGCCCGAAGAGGAAAAGCCTGAAGAAGACAAGCCTGAAGAAGAAAAGCCGGAAGAAGAAAAGCCGGAAGAGCCGACAACTACGACGACCACCACCACAGTCCCGATTCTGGCTAATTCCGAAGAAGCGGTCGAAAAGTTGCTGGAGGAAATCGTCGTCGAACAGGACGTCACGTTGACCGAAGAGGAAGTCAAAGACGTCGTCGACGCAGTCGAAGAAGTCAAGGTTGAAGAACTCGACACCGAAGAAGCAAAAGTGTTGGTCGAAGACCTTGTCGCAGTGCTTGTCGCAGAAGAAGTGACTGTGGAAGTTCTGGAAAACCTTGTGGACAACGACAACTTCGATGCCGTTCAAGGCGAAGCGATCACCGCCATCGCAGTGGCGATCGATGAAGCGACGATGACGTCAAGGAAGTCTTTGAAGAAAGCGTTGACATTTTCGGTGGTGACACAGAGGACTACACACCGTCAGGAAGCCGGGTTACAGTGGAAGAGCGGCGCCTACTTGTCGCGGTTAGTGCAAGCACTATCGCGGTGAGCGGCGCGCCATCTTCTGTTTCAAGTTCAGCCAGTGCCCCAGGTGGCCCATCTAGGGGACGCAATCGTGCGAAGGGCAATCGGTGAGCTAGGGGCGCTGGCCTGGACCCTCGGGGGTACGGGCCTAGTGCTCATCACCCTGTCAGGGGAAACCCTGAAGTGGGGCATCTGGATTAGCGGGGCTTCATTGGCCCTGCACGCCTTCGGCTGGATCGCGGACGCACTGGCCAGGGGGATGACGAGTAATGCGGATGATCGGCCCCATCATCATGCGGATCGTGGCCGTGTTCATGTATTCGGCCATGGCGGTGATCGGTGGTGCATCGTTGATCGCACCCGAGATTCCGCCTCATAAGGCCGCGATGCTTGCGGGCATTTCGGCTACGGCGCACGTCTCGAAAAGCTTGCCCGGGCCTACGCCGACGACGGCCGAATCACGATGGAAGAGTTGAACGCAGCTTTCAACCCGTCAGCTATCGACCACCAGTACGACGAGAGTTAGGATCGACTCCATGTTTACTCAATCTTTCTTGCGCGACTGCGGCGAACGTGCCCTTGCTACCTTTGCCCAGAGTTTCATCGCCCTCGTCGGCACCGACGGCATGGGGATGCTCGACGTCAACCTGGGCGATGCTGCCCTGGCTTCGATCGCTGCCGGTGCCCTGTCCATCCTGAAGTCGCTTGCTGCGGCGAAGGGTCCGATCGGTGACGAATCGGCATCCCTGCTCAACATTTCGGAGTAAGCCATGGCACTAGACATTCAGCGGGCACGGACGGCAGGCGCCGACCACAAGAGCGGCGGCGTAGCGAACGCCCAGGTGCTGACCGGGGCGCACGTCTTGATGGGCGTTTGTGTTCGGGCTGGCGCTGCGGCTTGTCGAGTTGATTTCCACGAGGGCACCGCTGACACCGATCCGTTGATCGTTTCGGTGTACGTCGCGGCGAGCCAGGCCGAAACTGTATGGTTTGGCCCTTCGGGCATCTCTGCTCCTGGCGGCGTCTACATGAAGAAGAACGCTGGCACCCCTGGCGCCACGTCCATCATGTTCCACACCGCCTAGTGCGATGGTCGATGAACCAGGCCGGTTGACGGAGACACTGGGCGAACTGTCCAGCAAGTTCGACGAGGCGATGGACATTGATTGGGGCGACGACGCCGACGAAGAAGTCGTGGTGTCCTGCGACCTTGAGAACCCTGAGTCCTGCGAAAGCTGTCAGTGATGAAGAAGGCTAAGGGCGAACACGTTGCCCGGACACCCCGGAAGCGCCCGGGCGTTCACTCAAAGAACAAGAACACCCGTAAGCGCTACCGGGGCCAGGGTCGGGTTTAGCCGTCGCGAGTTTCTTCGTCGACCTTGCGCGCGACGTAGTGACGCGCTTGGTCAAGGTACTTGAAGAATTCCACCACGCGGTTACCACTGATTACTGCGTACCCAGGCAGGAAAAGGCCCCGGCCAAGGGCGACGCTTTGCTTTTCGATGCGGTAGTCCATGATCGACTCCTACTGATAGCCATTGATCAAAGTGTATCGGCACTTTTTGATTCGACACAATGGCTGGACCGATGCGGGTGTTGGAGTTACCCTAAGCAACCGTGGATGCCTCAACGGGGATGCTGACGATACTGACCGTGCTGCTACTCCCGTGGATGGCATGGGTGAGCAAAATCTTGATCTCCATTCAGGTTCGCCTCGCCAGGGGTGAGGAAAATTTCGACAGAGTACGCGACACCCTGAACGACCACGAAGCCAGGTTGCGGGAGCTGGAAGGGCAGACCCGCTAAGGTTCTTCCATGACTCTAGTTCTAGGGCGACTGCCACAAGATCGGGACGAGCTTCACGCTTACCTCCGAGTTGTATGGGGAATGACCGTCCCCCGAACGCCGGTCTGCCCGCACCACAGCAGTCCGTTCGAAGCACTGGCCCAGGCGTACTTCGCAGAGCACCCGGTGTCGCTATGGAAGGCATCGCGCGGGTTCGGCGGCAAGTCGACCTTGATGGGGACGCTATGCACGATCGAAGCCGCCACGCTTGGAGCACAGATCACGGTGCTAGGCGGTTCGGCGTCGCAGTCGCAGCGCGTTCACGAAGTGACCCATGAGCGCTGGTTCCATGAAACTGCCCCGACGGGTTTGCTGGCTGGCGACCCGACACGTTTCCAGACTCGCCTCAAGAACGGCGGGTGGATCATCGCCCTAATGGCATCGCAGAAGTCAGTGCGCGGCCCTCACCCCCAGCGCTTGCGGCTGGATGAGGTCGACGAAATGGACTTGGAGTTGTTCGAAGCAGCGCAGGGTCAGCCGATGGATGCCCGGGGACTGAAGTCGCAGACGGTGATTTCTAGCACCCACCAGTATCCCGACGGGACGATGACTGCACTCATCCAGCGCGCCCACGAAAACGGATGGCCAATCCACGAATGGTGTTGGCGTGAGTGTGTCGGCACAGAAGAAGAACCCGGCTGGCTGTCGATGGAGCAAGTGGAGCGCAAGAAGGTCGAAGTTTCGCAGCGAATGTGGGAAGTCGAATACGACTTGCAAGAACCGTCGTTCGATGGTCGTGCGATCGAAGCAGAGTTCGTCGAGAAGGCATTCCCCATGGACTTGGGGTTCTACGAAGGCTCCCTGGACGAATACATCACGATCGAAGAACCGGAACCCGGCGCTACCTACGTCACAGGAGCCGACTGGGCCAAGGAAAAGGACTTCACGGTCATCCGCACGTTCAGGACCGACGTCGACCCGTGGGTGGAGGTCGCGTTCCTAAGGACGGGCCGGAAGCCGTGGCCAGAAATGGTGGCCGACCTGGACGATGTTCTCCACAAGTACGGAGGCATCTGTGTGCATGACGCCACCGGCATCGGCAACGTGGTCGACGATCTCATCACTTACCGGAAGCAGTCCGTAAAGCCGACAGTTCTTCGGGGCCGGGAACGTGAATCGGTCTTCACCCAATACATCGCTGGCATAGAGCAAGAGGGAATGGTTTCCCCGCGCATCAAGTATGTCTACGACGAGCACAAGTACGTCACCAACAAAGACCTGTACGGGTCAGGGCACCCGCCCGACTCGTTCATCGCCGGGGCACTTGCGTGTCGATCCGTCGCAAGACGCATCGCATCAACGTCCGGCCGGGAAACATCACGCGGGAGTCCAGCCCGTGGCGATCAAGTGAAGAACCGATAAGGGCATACTGATGAAGACGCTGATCATCGACATAGAAACGGCGCCTCATTTGGCGTGGTGCTGGGGCATGTGGGATCAGCGAATCGGCCTGAACCAACTCGTCAAGACCACCGACGTGTTGTGCTTTGCCGCCAAGTGGCACGGACGGAAGCAAGTCACCTTCCGGTCAAGCTACGAACACGGCCACGAAGAGATGGTCACAGAAGCGCACCGGCTCATGGATGAAGCGGATGCGATCGTCCACTACAACGGCGTCGCTTTCGACATGAAGCACTTGCGCCGGGAGTTCTTGTTGGCGGGCTTGCCCCCGACTTCCGAACACAAGGACATTGACCTGTTGAAGACCGTTAGGCAGCAGTTCAAGTTTGCCTCCAACAAGCTCGACCATGTTGCGACTGAACTAGGGCTTGGGTCGAAGGTGGCCCACAGTGGCTTCGAACTCTGGGTCGGTTGTATGCAGGGCGATCGTGCCTCACTGAGAAAGATGCGCGAATACAACGTCCAAGACATCCACCTCACAGAAGCGGTCTACGATCGGCTCCTCCCCTGGATCAAGTCTCACCCCAACGTGTCGGTGATCGACGGCCGCCCCAATGTGTGCCCAAGGTGCGGGGCACCGGGTCCGTTCCAGTCCCGGGGATACAAGACGACCCAAACGATGCGGTATCGCCGTTGGCAGTGCAACTCTTGCCGCGGCTACTTCCGCAGTCGCACGGCCGAAAAAGCAGTCGAGCGCCCGGAGTACGTCAGCTAGCTTCTCGCCTGAAGACGGGATGCGACAGGTCATAGTTGTAGGGCTTCGGATCACCTAGCCGCTCAGTCGACGGCGACCCGAACCAGTCGACCCGGCACTCTTGCGAGCAGAAGTAAATGTCGGTCGTTGGTTCACCGCACCACTTGCACTCGTTCTTTAGTGCCATGTGCCGATATTACATAGGGTGCGCCCCCGTGGCGAGTGACCCAACAACACTTCACCACGGGGGCTGCTACCCGGCGCAGACGCAGGTGCTAGGGAGAAAGCACCACTGGAGGCGCGCCTGCGCCCGTTATCGCATCCGATGCGAAGATGCGACAACTTGTTCGACTTGACTGTCTTCCATGTCGCCCAGGTCTTTGCAGTCCTTGGGCCAGTACGAGGGTACCTGCACAATGATGCCAGTACCAGACATCTTCTGAGCAAGGTTCAAAGCTGCCGTTCGACCGGCAGTGTCATTGTCCGTCATGATCAGCAACGACACCGGGTCGAGTGCCCGCAAAAGCTTGACCTGGGTCGGGGAACAGTTCGCCCCCAACAGGGCCACGGACGGAACGCCCACCTGCCAAGAACGGAGTGAGTCGATGCCGCCTTCGGTGACGCCAAGAATCGGCAGGCGACCGGAACCTTGCAGGCTGGCCACCTGGAACCAACCGTAGAGGTTCTGGCTGATCTTGAACCCCCGCGGGTACTTGTATTTCGGGGAACCGGCCGCAGGGTTGCGGAACCTGCGAACAACGCCGGTCACGTTGCCCGTGCGATCGTGAAGCGGCATACACAAGGCATCATCGATTGGCTCATAGCCCAGAGTAAAACGGTCGAGCACTGCCTGATCGGTCACGCCACGTTCGGCCCACATCGATTTGTACGTTGACCCCGAGCGCCAGTAGTCCAGCCATGCCGGTGCGACTAGAACGGGTGGCGGTGGCCCAGCCTGAAGCGTCTTGATGGCTTCGACCTTTTCCTGCACGTCGCGGGCCGTGATGGCGTCGGGGCGATACGAGCCGCTTGACTTACCAGTGACGTGTGCGACTAAAGATTCAAACTTGCCCGAAGCGCCGCAGGCGTAGCAGACGTAGAGCCCTTTGCGGACGTTCACGCTGAAGGATGGGGATGTGTCTTCGTGGAAGGGGCACAGGCACTGCCACTCTGGACCCGACCGGCTATGAACCTTCAGGTGCTTGTTGACGAAGGCGGCGTATGACTTCATGGGTTCATCGCATCCAGCTTGTCTTCATCGATGATCTCTTGGGCTTCGTCACCCGACACTTCGGTGAACGATCCACTGTTCGGCCGGAACTCTGTGTACCACATCTGGCCATCCATACCGTGGCGGTACTTCGCGAGTTGAATCTGATGACGTGACGGCTCATCTGCTGCATCGTGAGTACGCAGTCGGCATCCTGGCCGATGGCATCGCTGCCGCTGAGGTGGTGAGCGCGGATGATTCTCACCGACCGCTGCACGGTTGATCTGGGCGGCTGCCACGATGGGCACCTGATAGCGCATAGCCAACGCCTTCATGTCGCCGGACAGTGCGGCGATCTGTTGCCAGTCGCCTGCCCCGCCCATGAGTGTGAGGTAATCGACGAACACGACGTCGGGCCGGTTGCGTTCGATCTGGGCGGCGATGGTCGAAGGCGACACCTGGCCGCGGCTTGTGTCGTTCACGATCAGCCGACCCTGCATGTCCTTCTTCAAGTTGCGGAGAAACTTCTTGTAGGCCACCAAGTCAAGGTTCTTGCCGGACATGAGTTCACTGGCCGTGAACGACTGCAAGGCGTTGTCGGATTGAAGGAACGTGTGGGCACGCATCGCGATCTGGTTCCGTGACTGCTCCAGGCGTCGTACTGAACGACCATCCCGTGATACAGGGCGGTCGCCGCCATGCGGATCAGCGTCCACGTCTTGCCTTGCCCGAGTCGAGCACCGACGATCCAGTAGTCGCCAGGCTGCGGCCCGTTGGTCACGGCGTCCAGGGTGGCGAAACCGGTGGGGATGCCCGACATGCCCGTTGCCTCCTGCCGTTCGTATCGACGAGAGACTTCGTTGTAGACAGATTCCCAATCGTCCAGAACGTCGCTTTCGTTGGCGGCACCTGCGGCCGAACCTTGAATGCGAACCAGAGATGCCGACAGGTCTTCCAGAACCTTGGCCGGGTCTTGCTGGTCTTGAACATCGTTGAGTGCCGTATCGACGGCGGCCACCAAGGAGCGGTTCAAGAATTCGTCACGAAGTTCCCCGAGGGTGTATTCAACATCGTCGGACTGAACGATGGTCATGTCGAACTTGGAGCGGAACAGTGTCTTGCTTGGACACTTGCGGTGACGATCGATGTACCTACTTATCCAGTCCCATTCGTCTGAGTAAGTGGCGAACCATTCTGGGGTGACACCGGATAGTACCGGGGTCATGTGATCAGACTGTCTAAGGACAGCGCTGATGAAGAGGGTTTCTGTTTGTGCAGACATCACTTCTCCCTGTGAGTACCTGTTCTTCTGGCGTGGGTGCTGGGAAGATATCACACCGTGTCAAGCAGGGTGGATGGCGATTGGTGCACCCCCTGGGGATCGAACCCAGAACCTACGGAGTAAGAGTCCGTTGCTCTGCCAGTTGAGCTAGAGGTGCCCCCGAAACTTAGCTGGTTCTGGGCCAAAAGCCGTATGCATCAAAGCAAACATATGTACGGCAATGACTTGCAATCTGTAACAATAATGTAGTAAACTGGACCTGTTCCCAGAACATCGGGAACCCCGCCCCAGCGGGTCCGGCACCGGAAGCCTCGGCTACCGGCACCGGGCTAGGGGGACTCGGGAAGCGCCCAGGGCGAAAGCCTGGATACGCACCCGGCTCTTGCCGAATCGCTGGAAGCAGAAATAGGACTCGGGAGCTACAGCCCCGGCAAAGCCTCAGCCTGCCGTCTGGATGGCACAATGCGCCAAGTGCGTTGCCATCCCACGGATCACATGCTGCGAAATTGCCCAGGATCAGTCGCCGCCGATGGACTCATCAACTAGTGCGTAGCGAAAACGCTCAACGCCTATGCAACCGCATCCCTACAAGCCATCCGGCTGGACGCCACAATCCCCAACGACCATGGGGCGGCGATCCCCTTGGTGGACGGCAGTGCGGCTCTGTATGCGGTAGGACTTGCCTCCTATGCGGCTGACCTGAAAGACGGTCGGGCACTCACTAGCTCTATTGACCCGCACAGCGACGGCAGTCGCCAAGGCTTAGGTGCGGGATCACGGATGGAACGGTTCACACCAAGCAAGGTTCGATTCCTTGTCCATCTTCAACTCATCAACCCAACAACCCCAAAGAAAGGACGTGGCAGTATGACTACTGACACCACCCACCCACTCGCCCACCTTATTCCGCAGGCTTCTTCGCTGATGACTACATCGGCCGGGACGTCGGCGGCGTCGACGATCTCGACGTTCTCGCTGCGGCTCACGAAATGCGCCACAACGTGCTGCTGTCCGGCCCGACCGGATCGGCCAAGACCAGTCTGGTCTACGCCTACGCAGCCAAGAACAAGCTGCCCCTCGTCAACGTCGCCTGCAACGGCGGCATCGACCTTCGCAGCTTGTTCGGTGGATTCGTTCCGACCGATGACGGCGGTTTCGAATTCGCTCCTGGCGAACTTCCCCTTGCCGTTCAGCACGGCGCTGTCATTCTGCTCAACGAAGTCAACTTCGCTCCGCAGAAGGTCATGGCCAGTCTGTACGGTCTGCTGGATCGTCGCCGGACTCTGTACCTTCCCGATGCGGTCGGTACGGATTTCCCGTCCACGATCAAGGCGCACGAGCAGTGCTTCATCTTGGCTGACTTCAACCCGGCTACGCCGGGACGAAGCCTCTCAACGCAGCGCTGAAGAATCGCTTCGCCATCAAGCTTCACTGGGACTACGACCACGGCGTCGAAGACCAGTTGCTTGCGTCGGCTTCTCTCTTGGAGATGGCCGAGAAGCTTCGTGATCGCCAGATCGAAGGCGATCTCCGGTCGGAGATTCCGACCAACTTCGTCATGGAGTTCGAAGACCTTGCGTTCAACGAAGCCCTTGGCTTCGACTTCGCTTGCGTCAACTTCGTGAACGGCTTCGCCGCACCGGAACGTCCCATCGTGGAAGAAGTTCTTGCGGTCTACGCCGATCGCATCCGTGCCGAACTGGGTCTGTCCATCGACTGATCCACAGGGGCCGACTCGCTCTGGGTCGGCCCCGCTCCACCCTCCAATCCTCTACAGAAAGGGGACCGTATGTTTCTTGATGAAACACGCATTCGTGAATTCGTTCGGTCTTGGCTGACCTACGGAAACCACGACACCGACGACGTAACTGTCGATCGCATCGTCCGCTGGACCGTCGCTTCTCGCGACTTGTCCGCCCGTGTTGCTTCCGTCCTTGGAAGCGACACCATCCCCGTGGGCTTTTCCCACGACCATGGCACCGCCTGGACTGACGGTGACTCCGTGTTCATTTCCATGACTTGGTTCTTGAACACGATCGCCACCCCGCTTGTCGAAGATGACCGGGATGGCCTCAAGCTTGCCTGGGCCACGATGAAGGCAGTCGTTTACCACGAACTGTCCCACATCATCTGGACCCCGCGTAAGAACCAGAAGCCCACCAGCGGCATTCGCAACGCCGATCGGGAGATCGATCTCAAGTACGCCAACCGTTACCAAGACGGGTACACGATCGGCAATCGACAGATCACTTCTGGCGACGACGAGATTCACGCTAGTCGTCCGAACGTGTGGCAGACCTTCAACATGATTGAAGACGGCCGCATCGAGAACCTGTTTGCTGCCCGGTACACCCCGGCCATCCCGCTGTTTCAGGCGATGATCGCCAAGGTGTTCCTTAGCAAGCAGGAAGACGCCCGCAACTTCATGTTGTTCTGGGGACGGAAGTACCTTCCCCTTGAACTTCGTCAGGCGTCAAAGGACACGTTCGCTGCCAACTTCGACCACACCTTGTCGCACTACGGTTTGCCCACCTCTGACGGGATCGCAAACCTGATCGACGAGTTCCTTGCCTTCTCTTTCCCAAGGGACGGGGATGAAGCTGTCGAAATCTGCATGACCCTGGCAGAAGTCATGTGGGTCGTGAACAACAAGACTGGCCAGGCTATGACTGGCATGACTGTTGATACCCACGACGAAGCGGCGACCGAAGGTCGTCCCGTTTCGCCCGCCGAGCAGCGTCAGGATGCCGCTAGGGCAACCGACAAGTTCGACGATGCCAACCGCATCGATGCCGACGATGCCGCCGATGCCGATGCCGCCGACAATGGTGGTGACGGCGACGGTGATGCCGACGGCGACGGTGGTGCCGACGATGCCGACTCAAACTCAGGGTCGGGCGGCGACGCCAACGGCAGCAGCACTGGCAAGGCCATGGACAACATGCTGGATCAGGTTCAGTCCTCGCTTGACCGCGAGTTCCGTGCCCTTCAGCACGCTGCGGGCGATGCCGATACGTCCACGATGCCCAACGATACGGACACGCCTGTTTCTCACCATCGCATGGTGGGCGACTTCGCCTGGCCGTTTACTGCACGCCGTCAGCTTTCCGACGAGATTGCCAACGTCTTTACGGACACCGAAGCTGGCTGGATGACGGGGATGGCCACTGGCCGCCTCAACATTCAGTCGGTGATGGATGCACGGGCTAGCGAGCAGTTCCGGGCTGACGTCTTCGATCAGTGGCAGGAAGATGTGGAAGAAGCTACTTCCTTCCACGTTGTCGTTCTGCTTGATCGTTCGGGGTCCATGTCGACGAACGTCGGCACGGGCCAGTACGACACGACGGCCGATGCTTTACTCGCCAGCGGTACGAAAGTGTCGCCAAGCTGGCCGCAGGTGCGGCCTGGGCGTTGACTCGTGCCCTTGAAGACAACGACATTCCCGTGACCTTGATGGGTTACGACACAGTGTCGACTGTTCTCAAGGCTGCGGACACCGAGATGCCGGACATGGTTGTGCCCCAGTGGCACAGCAGTGGCGGCACCAATCCCAGCAATGCCCTGGAATGGGCACGCGACGTCTTTGCCGCTTCGGAGAAGCAGAACCTGATTCTGGTCAACATCACCGACGGCATGTTCGACGTCAATGCGGACACGATGGCCGAACTGAACGCGATGGCTGACACCCTTCTCGTTCATCTCGACCTGGAAAACCGCAGTTCTATTGCGGGGTCATGGTGGGACGAGCAAGACGCCGACCGTGGCCACAAGGATTCGGTGATCTTCACCCATCCCGATGACATGAAGCAGTTCGCCGCAATGGTGGGCCGCAAGGTCATCGACATTGCCAACGCCGCCAAGCTGTCCATGGTGCCTGACGGCATGGGGGTCGACCTCTCGGGGTCGGCCCCTCCTATTTTTTCCAACTCAACCGAAAGGGGTTCGCTTTGACGAACACTCAAATTTTCTATTCGCCCGCCTACAACGACACCGACGTCGCCTTCGACACCACACGCAAGGCCAATCTCGTCGCCGCCCGTCTTACTGACCATGGCGGCTTCGACTGATCGAACCAGAACTGGTCGACACAGATTTGGTCGCTGCGGTTCACGATGGCAAATACATCGACGCCCTCATGGGGCTGACCGCAAACGGCCGACTGGCTGTATCGAACGGACTCGGCTGGGACCAGAAGTTGTGGGGTGCCGTTCTGTCATCGACCAGTGGTGTGGTTCGTGCTGCCGAAACTGCCTTGCACGACAACACCAACACCGGTTCGCTGTCGTCTGGCCTGCATCACGCCAAGCCACAACACGGTGACGGCTTCTGCACCATCAACGGCCTTGCGGTCGCTGCCCACGCCTTGACTATGCAAGGCGCCCGGGTGCTGATCCTTGACTTCGATGCCCACTGCGGCGGCGGCACGGTTCAGTGCCTCGATCGACTCAACTCAACTGTCGATCACGTCGACGTGGCTACGAACCGGTTCGATAACTACGCGCGAAACTCGTATGGCACCGGCCTTCGTCGCATCACGATCGTGCAGTCGCCCGACGATTACCTGAACCAGATCGACATCGCACTCTGCTCACTGAACCCCAGTGACTACGACGTCGTTCTTTACAACGCAGGTATGGACCCGCACGAATGGGCGGGCGGCATGACCGGCATCGACACACGGATTCTTGGAACTCGTGAAACGATGGTCTACGAATGGGCGCATGACTACGGGCTTCCCGTGGCCTTCGTCTTGGCCGGTGGCTACGAATCGTCCAGGTTCACCCTGAACGACGTGGCCGAACTGCACTTGATGACGGCGCGTGCCGCTCATCGCATGAACCAGAAAGCGATTGCCGTCTGATGCGTTGCCGCATCTGCGGCCAGGCACTTGTCAGTGAAAGACGGGGGCGGGATGTATGGGCAGTCCATGAACCGGACTCAGACCCATGCCCGCCCCTGATCGCTGCCCTATCGCCGCCGACATACACACCCTGGCAGACGGTTCGCCCTGCCCCGACCCCCGACACAAGGAGCCACATGCACATACCCAAGAGCAGCGATAGCTGCACTCCGTCAGAGCAGACCCGCGCAGAAGTCCTGCAGGCCGCAAGGGAAAGCGAATCGGAGCAGATGGCACGGCCGACACAAGGAAGGAGCACACTTGAAGCACCTCGCAATCATCTCAATCATGCAACTAGCACTGACCACCCTTCTGGTCGCCGTAGGCACCCTGCCTTTCTGGACTATGGTGGTCGCCCTGTTCCTGGCCGTGGCCGTCGCTGTGGTCGAAGAGGAGGAAGAGTGCTGGTGACCTACATCTTTGCCGTGGCCTTCATTGCGGCAATCCTGGCCTGGATGGTCCTCTGGGCGAAGTATCGACAGCTTCGCGACTACGACCCCTGGGAAGAGTTCTACGAGCAAGACAAGAAAGGGAAGTGATGACGAAAATCATCGAAGTGACCATGACCGTGGCCGTCGACGAAGGGGTCTACTGGCCCCCAGTCGAGCAGCGTGACCCGTGGCCCCGGGAGGGACAGTCCACGACCGACAGCGTTCTGGACCATCTCTCGGATTCGTTCAAGACGGTGCATGGCGCACACGTTCTGGACATGGCTGCCGGTGTCGTCGACATCGTGGATGAAGTCCACAGTGCGACCTGACCAAGAGATGCCGCCCCGGCTTCGGCCGGGGTGGTTGACCCCGAGAGGCATGGCCTTGCCACCAATCCCGCCGATCATCGGCTATGATCATTTTCTACCAACCCACCCAGCCTGAAAGGGACAAGAATGAAACTGGCAACCCGACAGTTCACTTCCGTCAATGACGTGAAGGGAAGCTTGAAGAAAGGGGGATCGAACAGTGGGCCTGCTTGGGTCAAGTCGATCCCGTCCGAAGGACTCACAGTCCGCTTCCTGTCCGAACCCGATGCGTGGTTCGGATTCTTCGAATACTACTCCGTCGAAGATCGTGCCTTCGTGCCGATGGCCGAAGGGGAAGTCCTGCCTGACGGGGCGAAGCCGTCCTTCCGGTACCTGACCAACGCCGTCGACGTCGAAACCGATCAGGTGCTTGCACTCAAGATTCCCAAGTCGGCCGCCTCGTCTTTGATGTTGAAGTACGACAAATACTCAACCCTGACCGATCGTGACTACGAACTGGACAAGCACGGCGAAGGTCTGGAAACGACCTACGAAGTGACTCCCACTGCGCCGTCCCCGATGGTGCTGGACAAATACACCCGCCACGACCTGGAAGAAGTTCTCATCGCCGCCCGGGCTAACGCACTGGGCGAAGACATGGACATCGAGCCGCGTGGCTTCACCGACGATGACGTTGACGATGACGAAGACGACGACGCAGTGGTGGGTGATCCTGCACCTGATCGACGGGACTTCATGTCCGAACCGTCGCGTGCTCAGAAGTCGTCGGCCGCCGTGGAAATCGATCCGTTTGCCGACGGTATGCGTGAAGACTACTCGGATGCCGAACTTCGGAAGTTCAGCAGTGCCAGCCTGATCCGGCTACTGGAAGACTGGTACGCCGACCCGGAGTTGTCCGGCGAAGAAACCTGGGACGAACTGATCACACTGGTTCACGAAGCCCAGGGCACGGACGCGGTGGTGACCCGGACCCTTTTGATGAAGCGGAGTTGGAGTCGATGACGATTCCCGAACTTCGCACCCTTGCCAGCAAGGTGGCCGACGTTTCTACCAGCGTGGCCGACCTTGACCGGGATGACTTGATCGAACTTCTGATCGAAGCATCCGAAGCCTGACGGGCGACACCGACTACCCCTTGATCCCCCCGGTGGTCGGGATGCACCGTCAACATGGGCCACCCCGCCGAAGTTACCCTTTCGACTTCAGCGGGGTGGCCCTTCCTTTTTTTTTGTTACTGGGAGGTAACCCAATGGAAGACATGAACCAACTGATCACTGATCTTGAACATGCACGTCGCATGTCCAAAGAGTGGACCGAGAAAGCGTCCGAACTCAGCAAGCGTGTCATCGACGAAGCGGACAGGCTGAAGCTGCCGCCGACTGACGCCATCGCATGGCGCTTTGGCGAATCGATGGGGTCGGCCAAGGTCGTCCGACCGTCAACCATCAAGTACGACGAAGACAGGCTTCAGGCGACTCTAGGTAGTGACCGGTGGTCGCGGGCCACGAAGACCGTGCTGGACACGAAGGCGCTGGACGCAATGGTGGCCGATGGTGTTGTCGAGATCGGGGAAGTCGCCGCTTGTTCGGAAGTGGTCGACCGAAGCCCGTATGTCAAAATCACGGTCAAGAAATCATGAAGTGCATCCTGGCACTGGTCCTGGCCGTCGCCTGTAGCTGCGCCGCCGATGACCCTTTGACGCTCAGGGACGGGGTCACGACTACGACTCAACTTGCGCCGACAACGACCACAACATTTCTACCATCGACGTCGACCACCACGACCACCAGCACCACGACCTCCACAACCACCACGACCACAACCACGACGTTGCCTCCCACCACGACGGCTGCACCGTCGTCGCCGCCAAGAATGCGAGATGACGTGCCGGGTCCAATTCTGGAAGCAGTCCAAAGCCTGTGGCCCGAAGATCAGTGGGCACTGGCCCTGGAAGTGGCGTTCTGCGAGTCGGGCTATCGGCTCGACGTCAAGAACCCGACCAGCACCGCCTCAGGCTTGTTCCAAATCCTGCTGCCGTGGGCTAGGGAACCCGGTACCGGCCGAACAGTGTGGGGCTGGGAATACACCGAAGACGGCGAGAAACTTTCCGCTGCCGCTGGCTTGGGCATCTCGGAGCATGACGCACGCTGGACGATTCGGAACGCCGAAGTGGCTTACGAAATCTGGCGACGTGCCGGAGGTTCATGGAGCGCCTGGAATGCAAGTCGGCCATGCTGGGGAAGGTAATCTCACCCATGACCACCAATGTCGTCGATCAACCGCTATGGTAAGCAACACATCCCAACAAGGAAGGATAGGTCATGCCGATCAAGGCTAAGACAGTGCGGGTGACTCCCCGCAAAGCAGAAACCCTGCTGAAGACAAACACACAGAACCGACCGGTCAACAAAGCCCGCGTAGAGCAGTATTCGCAGATGATGCGGGACGGCCAGTGGATGACGACTGGCGAACCCATCCAAATCAACAAGTCGGGCAATCTGGTCAATGGCCAGCACCGCTCCATGCGATCATCGATTCGGGCAAGACGCTTGAATTCCTTGTTGTCGAAGGGGTCGCCAACGACTCCTTCAAGGTCATGGACAGTGGTATGGCACGCCGCCCGTCGGACGCCATCATGGACCTGGACCTTACGGCCAAGAACACGATCATGGCGGTGGGCAAGCTGGCAGTCGGTATCGAAGCTGGCATCAACCTGAACAGCAGTCGGGAGATGGCACTTGTTACTCGTGTCGATCAATCCGAATGGGTGCGTGACCACGCAGACTTCCTGAGCGACTGGACCACCTACGCCAACCTTCCGGCACGAAAGTGCGGTGGCACGCAGACGGCGTGGCTGGCGTTCCTGCATCAAGCGGACCGCGCCGGGTTTCTACCAGAAGCCAAGGACTTCGTGGACGCTATGGTGAGCGGTGCCAACTTGGCGGCAGACGCCCCGGCCCTGGCACTCCGCAACTGGCTCACGGGACTCGGTGACCGCCATGGCTACACGACCCCTGTGTTCCTGGCCACCTTCATCCGTGTCTTTGCGGATCACCTTGAATCCCGCAGCCGCAAGCTGGTCCGTCCTCACCGGTGGACTGCGACGTGGCCGACTCTTCCCACCCAGAGGCAGATGCGACTTGCTATGAAGGACTCCAATGACTGATCACACGAACATTTTTCATCCGGCACGCGAACCGAAGAAGCACGACGTGACAGAGATGCTGCTTACCGGCGAAACGATTTCATGGAACGAAATCGTGGAAAAGGTCGGCAACTTCTCGCCCCGTGCGATGGGCTATGTCTTGCGTGGCCTGGAAGACCAGAAGGCCACGATCCTTCGTGTCCGTGATGCAGAACACGGCACCCTGTATCGATACGACCCGACCTGCGAATGGGACGAAAGGTACCGACTGAGCAAGTCAGACGGCACCGACGCCCAGCGCCAGCGGGAACACGATGGCACTGAAGCCGAAGCAGAAGCGCCGTAACTGGGTCTTCTGCGGCAAGTGCGGACGGATCGGGTTCACCGATCAGCCGGAGATGGAGTGGTGGCTGCTGGGCACCGACTATGGCACTGACGTCATACGGTGCCCGCAGCACATCACTACCTGGACTCTTCGGGTGTCTGGCCGTGGTCGCAGCCAAGAAGCCCACCGATGGGCACGCATGGCAAAGCTGCGTGACCCCTACGACCCAACTACCGCCCATCTTCAGCCTGTTATGGTCGAAGAAGGGATGATGTATTGACGCCTTGGGAGGGGCATGTCTTTCTTTCACACACACGTCCACAGCGAATTTTCCTGCCTGGACGCCATGACCGACGTTTCTACCATCGTGGCCAAGGCCGCACAGATGGGGCACGAAGGGATCGGGCTTACCGATCACGGGAACATGAGCGGCGTGTTCCAACTGTATTCGGAAGCAAGAAGGCCGGTATCAAGCCGTTCCTAGGCTTAGAGGCTTACGTCGTCGACACGATCGATGACAAGAAGGCGAAGCGGCATCATCTGTCCCTGCTGGCCTACACGACACAGGGCTACAAGAACCTGGCCCGACTCTCGTCGCTGTCGCACGAACGCGATCACTACCACTACAAGCCGCGCCTGGACCGGCTGGACTTCATCACGGCGTCGAGCACGGCGCTACTGACGGGATCGCCTGCCTGACCGGCTGCTACTTTTCCGAAGTGTGCCAGGCCATCGTGTCGGAACCGGACATTGATTCTGGGGTGGCGAAGGCTATGGGTATCGTCCGGTTCCTACAGTCGATCTTCCCGATGGTCTTCATCGAAGTGCAGCACCACAAGACTCAGCACGACACCTGGGACGATGACCGCCTAGTCAGGGCTCTTTACCAGTTGTCCCAAGAATCGGGTTGCCCGCCGATCATCACGAACGACTGCCACTACTGCGACAAGCACGACGCCGAACTGCACGACATGATGAAGTCGATCGCCTATTCGGCCGACCCGGGTGACGTGACCTTCCCGGGCGACTCGTACCATTTGGCGACCACGCAGTGGGTCAAGAGTCACTACCGGCGTGACCATATGGATGTTTGGGAAGCGGCGCAGGACTCCTATCGGATTCTGCTGGACGCCCATGACGTAGCGATCCCGACGCTGGACGAATATCGATACTTCGTCCCGCCGATCGCCTCCGACCCGATGGCGGTTCTGCGGGGCTTGTGCGATCAGGCGCTGCTTGACCTAGCCCCGGCAGTTTCTACCACTTACGCCGAACGGCTGGACTACGAACTGGGAGTTATCGACGGCCTGGGGTTCGCAGACTACTTCTTGCTCGTCAACGATTACGTCGAGTGGTGTCGTGCCGAAGGGATCATGGTCATGGCTCGGGGTTCGGCGGCCGGGTCGCTTGTGTGCTTCCTGCTCGGGTTCACGCAGATTGACCCTCTGAAATGGAACCTGACGTTCGACCGGTTCCTGACGCCTGACCGGGAACGGCCACCAGACATTGACCTGGATATTGAAGACGTGCGCCGCTCGGATGTTGTCGACTACCTGGCAGGCAAGTTCGACATTTTGCAGATCGGCACCTACGGCCGTATGGGGTATGACGAAGAAACGGGCAGGGGTTCACTGTTCGTTCAATACATGAGCGCTCAGCGGAAGATCATGGGCGACAAGTTCCCCCGCGTTCTGGGCCGGGTGAAGGACTTGCACGACCTGGACCGTGTGCGCCCAGACGACGCCCGCAAGCTTCGCAGCTTGGCCGACTATCCGATTCGCAGGTCACCGGGTGCTCATGCAGCCGGGTTCGTTGTGTCGGCCCCGCCCGACCACACGATCGATGAGTGGCTGCCCACCATGTTGATCCCATCAAGCGATGCGAAAGTGACGCAGATGATGATGGACGACGTGGAAGACGCTGGCTACATCAAGGTCGACTTGCTTGGGCTGCGGTCGTTGACCACGGTCCGTCGGTGCCTGGAAATGATCGGGCAAGACGGCTTGGACTGGATTCCCCTGGACGACAAGGACACGTTCAAGTTCTTGCGGAAAGGGAACGCCGACACTGGCGTCTTCCAGATGGAGGGATACACCGCTGCCAAGGGCTGCCGGGAAGTCAAGGTCAAGTCGGTGAAGGACTTGATTCTCGTGAACGCCTTGTACCGTCCTGCCACCCGGGACGCTGGCCACGTCGACACTTTTCTAGCAAACCGTGCCGATCGAAAGTCACTGACCTACACGCACCCGATCTTCAAGAAGCACCTAGAAGAAACGCACGGTGTCCCCTGCTTCCAAGAACAGGTGCTGGCCATCCTGCGTGACCTGGGGATGCCTGCCGCTGAACTGAACAGCTTCCTGAAGGCGGTCAAGGGCAAGCACGCTACGGGCGGTTACTCCGAAGCGTCGACCGCCGTGTTCGACAGCAACCGACAGCGGTTCATGGACTTGTGCAAGCAAGCCGGGATGACCGAGCAGGAAGGGGAAGACAGTTGGGCACTCGTCGCGGCCTTCGCTGCATATGGATTCAATCGGGCACACGCCACGGCCTACGGACTCTTTGGGTACCAGATGGCCTACCTGAAGACTCACTACCCGGTTCAGTTCCACGCCGCTCTTCTGGAAACGACAGTCGGGTCGGCCAAGGAATCGAAGTACGAGCAAGAGACTCGCAGGGTGGGCGTGCCGATCCTGGGCGCTTGCGTCAACAGGTCGGAAGCCAGTTGGGCGATTGACCCGTCAGGCCGTGCGATCCGACGTGGTCTGGTGTCCATCAAGGGGGTCGGCCATTCTGCCGCTTGTGCTATTGTCGACAACGGACCGTATGCGTCAGTCGACCAACTCATCGAACGCTGCCCCGCCCGCACCGTCACTGGCGGCAAGGGATGGGCAAAGTCCGGTGAACTGACCGGGGTCATGGCCGCACTCAAGAAGGCCGGGGCTTTGAAGCAGTTGGGCGTTGGGCGCAGCTAGCAAGGGAGAAGGATGCCAACACCTCAAGAACTCATGAAGGAGATCAACGCTGCGTTGGGCACCGGCACAGTGATGATGGCGAGCGACGAATCTTTGACCGTCAAGCGGTTGCCGACAGGGATTCTACCAATCGACGTTCTGCTGGACGGCGGGATTCCGACTGGCCGGTTCACGGAACTGTTCGGTGCCTACTCAACCTGAAGTCATACATCGCCTTGTCGTGCATCGCACAGACCCAGGCGTCAGGGGGCACTTGTGCGCTGATCGATACAGAGCACTCTTACGATCCTGCATGGGCCGAATCCATCGGCGTCAAGACAGACGACCTCATCTATCAGTCCCCCGAAACCGGGGAAGAAGCGATCGACGTTTCCGAAGTGCTGATCCGCAACGGCATCGACTTGATCGTGTGGGATTCTGTAGCGGCCACACTGCCGCAGGCCGAAGGCAACAAGCGGATGGCCAAAGAGTCGGTGCAGCCTGCCAGACTTGCGGCCCTTATGTCGCTAGGGATGCGGAAGCTGACCGCCGCCAACGACCATACGGCGATCATGTTCATCAACCAGACCCGGCTCAACGTCGGTGTCGTCTTCGGTGACCCGGAAACGGTCCCGGGTGGCAGGGCACTCCCGTTCTATGCGTCCTATCGACTGGCGCTGCGGAAGGCAGGCAAGGAAAAGGAAAAGGTCGACGTCACCGGGCCGGACGGGAAGAAGGCGTCGGTCAACCAAGTGACTGGCCACAAGATTCGGGCGACGCTGGAGAAGTCCAAGTTGTCTGCCCCGTCACGCGACGTGCTGTTCACGTTCGACCTGGAAACGGGGATGGTCGACGAAACTGGATACATGCTTGGACTTGGGGTCGAGCACGGACTGATCAAGCACGAAGGCAGGTCATGGTGGCTAGAGGGAGAAGAAAAGGTCGTGGGGACGAGCAAGTTCCTTGGCTGGCTGAAGGACAATCCGGCAAAAGCGCAGAAGCTTCGGACGGAACTCTTGGCGCTCGTTGGAAACCAAGAACCCGACAGCAAGACGGACGCGTAACCGAAAAGAAGATCGCTAAGGACTTGGGTGCCAACCTGCACCCGAACTCTGGCGCACTCCGAATCAAGCATGACGCTAGCGACAGCGAAACGCTGTACGAAATCAAGGACGCCAACAAGTCCTACACACTCAAGGCTGAAGACCTCAATGAGTTATGGGTCCGTGCAGCACGGGACGTAAAGGCTCCGGTCTTCATCGTGACGTTCCAACACCACGGCATCACGGCCACCATGCAGATCACGAAAGACATGACATGAGCGATCTCAAGAAGCACATCAAGATTCTGAAGCAGAACACACAGATCACGCCGAAGCTTCTGGGCTACCTCAACCGCACTGACGGCATCCACACCGATGACCCGGCGATCGTCCAAAAAGTGGTCGAGATTCTAGCACCGCCTACTGGCGACAGGTCTGGCCACTTCCATCCGTCGCAGTTGTATCAGTGTCCTCGGAAGCAAGTGTTCGAATACTACGGGATGACGGGCCAAAGTTCTTACAACCCCACTCTTCAGAACTTGTTCAACGACGGCCACTTCCGGCACCTGCGTTGGCAGATTATGTTGCTCAATGCCGGGATCATCACTGACGTCGAAGTCAAGGTCGAGATGCCCGAGTATCGGCTAGGCGGCTCCATGGATGGGGTCAACAGCGACGAAGGGTGGGTGTTCGAACTGAAGGGGACAAGTCAGTTCGCCAGTGTCGCCGCAAAGGGAGTCATGCCTGCACACAAGCAGCAGATTCAGGCATACCTTTTGGCGTCGGGGTATGACCGCGCTTCATCGTCTACGAAGACAAGATCAGTCAGCAGTGGCAAGAGTACGAAGTGCAACGCGACCCGGTGGTCCAATCCGAAATCGAATCGATCCTGCAAGAACTAAACGACGCCATTGATAGTGGCACGATGCCAGAGGTACTGGATGAGTGTAAGAATCAAACGGGTGCATTCACCCGATGCCCCTATGCCCAGCACTGTGTCGGCTCAAGGTTCGACACCACCGCCGAAGTCGTTGCGGCAGTTTCAGATGGAGACAGGTCTTAGGTCTGTCCAAGAAATGCGCGATGAAGTCGATGGCTTCATGGACGTGCTGATGGGTCGAGAGAGTCCCCCTATCGACAATGGCCCGCTGGCCCTGATGGAATTTGCGAACGCCGCCTATTCCCGGGTCATGGAAATGACCATGCTTATCCAGCGTGCCGAATCCGACGGCCTAGTCGCTAAGGGATCAAAGCTGTACCGGTTCAGGACCGGCGAGCTACGCAACTTCCTAGAGTTGGCGTCCAAGGCAGTGGACCTTGGCAGTCGCCGTGTGACCGCAGCGCGGATGGCCTACGATCAGGAGTATGGCTGAGGGTTTCGTTGCACTAGGTGTCGATCCAGCTTCTACACGCAGCACATTCGTAGGTTTCTACCACGGCGACCACCTAGTCGTTGACGCTAAACGCCTTGGCAAGTCAGGCGCACCTGCTTGCGCCAAAGTGTGGCAGGTCACACTTGACGTAGTGGGGCTGATCACCAGTAAGTGGCCCGACGTCCCGATCAAGGCATGGGTCGAAAGCCCTGTTGTCGGCCGGGGTGGGGTTCGATCGACTATGGTGCAGTGCTACACCTCTGGTGCCATTCAAGGCGCCTTGTATCACTGCGGCATCGGGGTCGATCTTGTCAACGTATCCTCGTGGAAGAAGAAAGTTGTCGGCCATGGACACGCCGATAAGCCGACCGTATCCCGATTCGTTGAACTTCGATGGCCTGCTCTTTACCGAGAAGCAGGCGGAAGCCAAGACGTGGCTGATGCAGCGTGCATCGCACATTACGGACAACTCTGCACCGAATGAGTGGCAAGAGTATGCAGCCTGCAAAGGAAGAACGACAGAATTCTTCCGACACACCTGCACGCCCCGATGCGATGCGTCAATACGAGGATGCCACCGGCTCAAGTCGGTGCAAGTGTGCCATGATGTATGTGCCGCGTGCCCGGTGCTCTATCAGTGTCGCGTATGGTCGCTGGCTTATCTGCCCGTCGGGTTCGCCGGGGGTATGTCCGAATCAGAACGGTACAAGCTAGCTAACAAGCTAGGAGTAACAGTCCATGAATGACGTCCTGTTCAATCAGATCGAGATGGTTGACATTGACACGATCAAGTCCTACGACAAGAACCCGCGCAAGGGCAACGTCCGGGCCATTGCCGAGTCCCTAGCGACGAACAAGCAGTACCGCCCGATCGTCGTTCAGAAGAAGGGGCGCAAGATTCTAGCAGGCAACCATACGCACCAAGCCGCCAAGAGCCTGGGGTGGGCAAAGATCGCGGTTGTCTTCGTGGACGTCGATGACAAGCAGGCCAAGCGAATTGTTCTCGCGGACAACCGGACCAACGATCTGGCCGAATACGACAACGACGTTCTGCTCGACCTCTTGTCCGACCTGGGTACGCCGGAAGGTACGGGCTACAGCGTGTCGGACATGAACGCCATTGTGCAGGGTGTCATGGATGCTACGTCCGACGTGATCAGCACATCTGACCAGATGGCTGAAGGCGTCCTGATGGAAAACGATGACCTGATCGACGTGACCCCGAGTCCAGACCAAACTGCCGAGCAGGCTGCGAAAGAAGCGCAGGCAGAAGAAGACTGGAAGACAGACATCGAAAACGACGACAACACCGAAGGGCGCGGGGTTGGAGTTTTTGAAGTCAAGGACTACATGGTGTTCCCAGGTGCCACCTATTGGGAAATCCCGAAGTTGCGCCAAGACATGATGATCGAAGAGTTGCCACGACCACTACACACTTGGGCGGGCAGTGCTACTCGTGACATGGACTGGGACGGCTACTGGCTCTACAACTGGGGTATCGATAGCACGTCCGGCATGACGGACCTAAGCAAAATCTTCCTGTCGTTCTATGCCTTCGACGAATACTTTGAGTGCTGGTGGAGCAACGCACCCCGCTACTTGTCGAAGGTAATCAATGCCAATATCAAGTACGCGATCACCCCGAACTACTCGCAAGGAAGTATGCCGAGAGCGGAATCGCTCTACCAGTTGTTCCGGTCCCGGTGGGTTGGCCGTTACTTGCAAGAAGTCGGGTGCAAAGTAATGCCCGACTTAGAGTGCCTCTACGACGAAGAGTTCAGGAATATCTTCTGCGAAAGCCTGCCTAGTCGAGTTCCATGGGCAGCCGTTCAGGTTCAGAATATGTTTTCTGAACTGCGAGGTGGCCAGAAATCAACAGACGAAGATCGTCAGGAATGGGCAAACCAAAACGCCACAATCGTGAAGCAGGCGAATGTTGAGAACCTTCTGATTTATGCCCACCCAGGCCACAACGATTTGATCCGTAGCTTTCTAGCACCGCAGATTCCTGACGTGCATCTTGAGTTCATTGCGCCTCGCCTTTTCTACTTGTCGGCCTACCGCAGAGATAAGAAGAAGAAAGAAGCGTTGTGATTGTTCTGGCCCCGTACAGTGCCGAACGCCACGGTGTAAGTCAGGCGCCACACACAATCTTGGCCACTCGCAATGGCATGGGGATCAGCAACGGGGAAGGTGTGTTTGAAGCGCCCATCCCCAGCCCGGTTGGCGACTTGCACGATCCGTCCTGGGCAGTCTCATCCCTGGAAAGCTACCTCGGTGGCTATGGCCACCTTGACCTAGTTCTAGGCGGCGAACACTCAATCACCCTTGCAGTCTTGCGGGACTTAGTGCGCCGCTACATGGAGCCGGTGTATCTGGTTATGTACGACGCCCACACCGATGATTACGGGGAGCCGGGAGTCATCAACAGCGGCAACTGGCTAAGGGTCGCCCAAGAAGAAGGGCTACTGAAGGGTGTCGTCTTTGACGACGGTGGCCGCGGAAGCTACCTGCCTGGAAGTATCGACCTGCAAGACATTCCTCCTGAAGCGCCGGTTCATGTCACGGTCGACGTCGACGTTCTTACGCCGTGGGACATTGCCATGGCCACGCCATTCCCGGTGCCTGGGGGCTACCGGCTAGATGAGCTACTTGAAGATTTGCAAGTTACTTTTGACTACTTAGGTTCTAGGTCACGGCTGTCTGCGGATGTAGTCGAATACGATCCTGCTCGTGATGCGACCAGGGCCGGTGCATTTTCTGCTGCCAGTATCGTCAACGTGATGCTCGATTACGTTTCATAAACGCATACATACACCTATGCGCCTATCGCAACTTTCGTTAGGTTTCTACCAGTTCGCCAGCCAACCAAGGAGCAGGGACGTGAACGAAGAAATTATCATCGACGACGAAGAGATCGTTGCTGCGGGTGCTATGCCACGAGCGGCATGGCGCGCTGCTCAGGCGGCTGCCAAGCAGAAGCCGCCGAAGACACCCGCAAAGAAGCAGACCGCGAAGCAGAGGGCTGCCGCTAAGAAGAGGGCTGAGGCTAAGGCCAAGGCTGACGCGAAGGCCAAGCGTGCTGCTAAGAAGCCGACCACACCGAAGCGGACACCGCGAGCGCGCGGCTGAGTTCACTTACGCCGTAAGTTTCATGAAGGCCCCCAGGGACGCACCCTGGGGGTTTTTCATGTCTAAGATGCGGTAATGATCCAGTGGCATGAAGTTGTTTCTCCTGAAGGGCACCGGTGGCTCCTGAATGTTCAGTGGCTGTTGTCGGGCTACGAGTGCATTTGGGGAAGAGGCTGCAAGGGCACCCACAACAAACAGAAGCCAGGGTCGGAGTCTGCGGGGTGCTGTGGCAACGGTGTGTGCGTGGACAAAACCGACCGCCAGTTGATCAAGAAGCGACTGAAGCAAATGGAGCCGTGGGAGTGGCAGGAGCACGGCAACTACCGCCGCCTGTTCGATTGGCAGCGGCAAGAGTCAGTGCAGACTCGGATGAAGAAGCAGCCAGACGGGTCACGCCACACTTGCATCTTCCACAATGACGATGACCATGTATCGCCAGGCTGCGCTTTCCACGGTGCTGCTTTACGGCGAGGTCAAAGTTATGTGGACTGGAAGCCGGACGCTTGCGTAACGGTTCCCTTCCGAGTGATGGACGACAAGACGCTTGATGCGTATGTCGTAACGCTAATCGACTCCGAGCGAGATTGGCCTGGGCTGGACTGGTGGTGCGGCGATGACCCGAACGCCTGGCTTTCTACCACCCCGGTGTACCGCAGTATGGAAAACGAGTTGAAGAACCAGATCGACTTCTACGACGAAACGGCTTGGGATGCGATCGTCGCTGAATGCGATCGGCTATGGGAACGGCGGGGAAAAGAGCAGCCGGTTCGGCTCCGCTCTAGCGCCCCTTCGGACTAGCAGTTACGATCGGCACAGTTCGCCCTCATTGAAGGATTGATGCGTGGCTCCCGAAAGCACCAATAAAGACCTATTCGATGAGACTGGCCTGACTGGCCTTCGGCGCTCTGCCGGATATGTCCAAGAAGAGTTCTTGCCTCAACTCAAGGGGTACCGTGCTATCTCGATCTATCGAGAGATGCGCGACAACGATCCGGTAGTTGGCGCCATCCTGTACGCCATCGACAACTTGGTTCGCGGTGTCTCTTGGCGGGTCCAGCCTGCTTCGAAGTCCAAGGAAGACATGGAAGCGGCGGCTTTCCTTGAAACCTGCATGATGGACATGAGCACGTCGTGGCATGACACCGTGTCGGAAATCATGTCGATGTTGACCTACGGGTGGTCGTACCACGAAGTGGTTTACAAGCGGCGGCAGGGCGACAACCGCGACTCGACCAAGAAGTCGAAGTACGACGACGGCAAGATCGGTTGGCGCAAAATGCCGATTCGATCGCAGGACACCCGGGAGCGCTGGGAGTTTGACGACAAGGGCGGGATTCAGGGGTGCTGGCAGTCGGCACCGCCGCAGTATGACCTGACCTACATCCCGATCAGCAAGGCGCTTCTGTTCCGCACCACAACGGAGAAGAACAACCCTGAAGGTCGTTCGGTGCTGCGTAACGCATACCGCCCCTGGTACTTCAAGAGGCGCATCGAGGAAATCGAAGCCATCGGTGTCGAGAGGGACTTGGCAGGCTTTCCTGTCATGTTTGTCGACCCCGAGATCATGAGGGACGACACTACCGGGGCGAAGCAACAGATTTTCCGCGACTACCAAGAAGCCGTCGTGAACATCCGTCGTGACCAGCAGGAAGGCATGATTCTACCTGCCATCTACGACGAAGGCGGGAACCAGATGTACCGCCTAGAACTTCTGTCTGCCGGTGGCGGTCGTCAGTTCGACACGAACACGATCATCACCCGGTACGACCAGCGGATCGCCACCACGGTCCTGGCCGACTTCATCTTGTTGGGTCAGCAGGCGTATGGCTCGTATGCGCTTAGTTCCGACAAGACCAACCTCTTCGCCGTCAGCCTTCAGACCTACTTGGACATCATCGGCAGCGTGATGAACGAGTACGCCATCCCGAACCTGTTCCGGGTCAACGGAATGAGCATGAAGAAGTTGCCGGAATTGATGTACGGGGAAATCGAAACCCCGCCACTCACCGAGATCGGCACGTTCATCCAGCAGTTGGCCGGTGCAGGCGCCCCGCTGTTCCCCGACGACTCCCTGGAGAACCACTTGCGTGGCTTGGCCAAGCTGCCCGAACGCCGGGAAAACGCGAAGGGCGAAGTCCCGGGTGCCCCGGCCGCCGTGTCCGCAGCCCAGAAGCCCCAGACCCAGAACCCGCCGCAGGTTCGGAAGACGAGGATATTGTTCGGGACATGGCCAGCGCCCCCAAGAAGGGGTAAGCCATGCCGCCTTCAACTTCGTCGTTCACTAGCGCGGCGCTTGCCCGCCTAATCATTGAGTCATCTCAGTTTCTCGAAGACGAGATGCGAAATGCATACATCGAAGCGCTACGCCAGGTTTCTACCAGCGCCGACATTCTGACGGTCTTGACCGATATCCAGACTGGCCAAATTATGGGCATGTCGGATTCCGTTCAGCAGGTCATCGAAAACATCTCGATCCCTCCTGCTGAACTTCTGCGGATTCAACGTCGGGCGGTGGCCCAGGCAGGGGAACTGACGGCCGAAGGGGTTGAGCTAGGCATCAGTTTTGATTTGACGAACCCGCGGGTCGTGCAGGCCGCACGCAATATCGGTTCGACGATGATCACCAACATCAACAAGACGGTGCGTGAGCAGATCAGGGAAATCATTGCTAGCCAGGTGGCAGGCGACCTGTCGTTCCAAGAAGCGCGGCAAATGATCGCGGACCGGGTCGGGCTACTTCCCCGGCAGACCAAGGCCCTTGATCGATACATCGATATGTTGACCGCCCAGGGCCAGCCGAAGACCGAAGTGCGCCGGATGTCGAAAGCGTATTCCGAACGACTTCTGGATGACCGCGCTTCGACGATCAGTCGAACTGAAGTTGCCCGTGCTACGTCGGTGGGCCAGCACGAGTTTTGGGAGCAGGGCATAGATTCGGGGAATCTGCCACCGAATTCGCAACGGAAGTGGATCGCCGGATACGACGAGCGGGTGTGTGACATTTGCGCCCCGATGGACGGGTCCGTCGTGAATATGGATGCCCCGTGGATTCTGCCGGACGGCACGCCAGCTTTCTACCCGACTGACTCTCATCCGAACTGCCGATGCACTACGGGCTTGGTCTTCCCCGACGCAGTAGCAAGGCCGACCCGGTTGGGCTTGAGTGGTGGCAGATCATCAAGGTGGCCCGGGCAGTGGCGAAAACCCAGGCCATCCCTTTAGAGGTAATCAATACACGGGTGGCATTCCGGGCAAGGGCAAAGGAAAGACCAGTGCCGCTAGGCCGAAAGAGTTTTCTGGTACGGAAAGCCTGAAGCAACTCAAAGAGATGGGCCTAGAAGGCGACGAGTTGCAGGAAGCCCTGCGTTCAGTTCGTGAAGCCCGGGAAAGTGGGCGCCAAGAAGTTGGCATCGCTGTTTCAAGGCGAGTTGGTGCCCCTAGCACCTTGACGGTCTACGACAACGACAACATCTGGGGCAACGAAGGCGAAGTCGAGATTGAAGTTCCTGATTTTGATGTGAGCGCTGACGATGGTTACCCAACATGGGCGGCTTACGAAGGCAACTACCAGATCAGGAAGTTGTCGGCATCGTTGATGGGGCTGGAAGTGCCGAAGGCAGAAAAGGGCCGTCACGAGAATCCCCTTTACAGGGCTGAAGTGTTCGGCGTTGACCGGCTGGATGACGCAGACAAGGCCGAGTTAGCGGATAATTACTTGTTCGCCAGGGCGATGGTCAACGACATCAACGGTGCCGATGTCACTAGCCGACCTCTTTACCGTGGCTTGGGCGATGTGCCCGCCAACTCACCGGTACGCAATCTTCAGCCGGGTGATGAATTTTCGGCCCCGGTTTCGGCGTGGTCAGATGGCAGGGGCCTAGCCGAGCAGTTTTCAGGAAGCGGCAGTGGTGCGGTTGTGCTCGTCATGGACGGGCCAAAGCGTGCTTGGAAGCCAGAAGAATATTACGGCGGGGCGGCGATTGGCGAAGGTGAACCTAGAGGCGAAGAAGTTTTGTCTCAGGGCGACTTCAAGGTTACGGGCACTAAAAATCTGCCCGATGGAACTTTGCAGGTGACAGTCGAACAGACGCACACCTATTGGCTGATGGCGTCCGCAATCGAGTCACTAAGGGAAGCAAGAAGCGGACCGTACCCGAATGGGTGATGGAGTTCTTGGCAGGATCAGTTCGTCAGCCAGTCACGAAGGGTGGCCCGGGGTCGGGAGCGCAGCCAGGCCACAAGTTCCGGGGCAATCAGCACACCGGTGGCATTCCTGAAAACGCACCGTCACGGCTTGAAGCCGGAAGGATGAGGATAGCTGCGAAGCAGTCGCTATTTGAAGCCTTGGAAGAAGCAAGAGTCCTGACCCAGAACACCGCTGCATATCGGCTAGACAGGCATCGGGTGAAGGGAGTGAAGTTGGCGGCGGTAGGGCCGGACACTGTGTTGCTCCCGACGCAGATGCAGTATTACGACGAGTCCGGCATTGCTCGCGTCAAGGAAGCCGCAGAAGTTGCCGAAGGTCTACTCAAGACAATTCAGGACTCCACCGCACTTGTAGGCTTTGGCGACCCGCTCCAGCGTCAGTCCATCGCGATCAACAAAGACAATCTAGTAAAATTTATCAAGCAGGCCGAGAACATCAGCCTCGGCTCCAAGATGCTTGCCGACAACATTGACACCGAACTACTTCTGAAGCCAGTGCCTGAAGGCAAGATGACTGGGTGGGCAGATGTGGTGGCCGCTAATCCTGACGGTGGTGCGGGGTTCATTGAAGCACTCAGGCTGCTTGACCATGGCTCCGGGCAGTTGGTAGTAGCAACGGGCGAACTTATTAGTGCACATATCCGTAGAGGCACTGATCCAGCCGGAGTTCGGCTAAGCCAAGAAGTCGCACGCTATGACTTCACGAAGCCGGAAGCGGTCCAGGTCGAGTCGCCAATCCCATATGAAGAGTTCAACGATCCCTTGCTTGACTTGCTGCCGCCTGAATCTCAGCGTGGCATCGGCCAGGTGATGGTGGCGCTTCACGGTACTGAACTCAAGTACGGCGGCCGTGATGATCCTTGGTACGAAGGGCCAGCCTGGAAGCCGAACTCAACCACCCGGAAGTTGCAGGGGCCTTCAAGCATTCCGTGAACGGCAGAATCGCTGAACGTATCTATGCGGCCTCGGGAGATCGCACCATCGTCGGCATCGGACTGGCAGGCGTTTACGACCAAGTAGATTCCCAGACAAGAGAGTGGGCAAGGTCAGCAGCTAGTGGCCGCTCGGCTGAGTTGCAGAAATCCGTTTCGGAATTGATCGGGAACGAAGAGTCGTTCGATGACTTCGCCGCGCGCGAAAACCACAGGGGCCTTAGAAGCACTGCGTTCACTGACGCATACGCTCAGGCGGTCTACGCGGAAACGCAGGCACTCTTGGCGGCGTCGCCAGAACTTTCGTTCAGGGCGGCTAGGGGAACTCAGGTAACAGTCGCGTCTGCCACCACGGGTATGGGTATGCCAGTGAAGGTGGTCGATGCAGTGATCAACACTCGTGGCAAGCCTGCGGGGGACGCCATGCAAGAATCGACGTGGCAAGTTTCTACCAACGCGATCGGCAGGCAGCCACTGTCGTCATGGTCGACGTCCACGAAGGTGGCCAATCAGTTTGCTGCACTGGGCAAGCTTGAGAAACCCATGGTTTCCCCAGGAGTAGCGCTGGTCCAGCGTGCGGCGATCCCTGAGTCACAGGTCTTTGCTACAGCCTTGACTGGCCCCGGTTGCCTGGCAGAACAAGAAGTTCTCGTAATGGAAGGGCTTCCTGGCAAGACTAGCGTTTCGGCAATCCTGGGTTATGGCGGCGCCGCGAGCATGAATGATCGCCTCATCGCAGGAACCATACAGTCGTTTAGAAATGCTGCGGAAACCGTCGATGCCGATGGTGATGGGTGGATTCTGGAAGGAACCGACCAAGCGCAGTTCGTCGGCAAGGCTGACTTCGTGTATGACCGTGAAGTGCCGGTGGATGTTCGTTCCGATGGCCTTGTTGCACTCCTGACGTGGATTCCAAAAAACTGGGATGCCGCTTACAAGACGGACGTGGCCAAGGGTGGTCCCGGCTCGGGGGCGCAGCCGGGTCACAAGTTCCGTGGGAATCAGTGGACGGGTGGCATCCCCGAAGGACTTGACCGTGGCCGGGTTTCTAGCGGAATCCCCCGGTTCGACGATTCCCTGCTTGCCAGGCCGCTGACGATGAAAGAAGCCGCAGCGCGTTACGGGGACACGTTGCAGGAGGTGTACCAATACGTCTACGACAACTACGGAATCATAATCCGCAATAGCTCTGGTGCTGCGGTTGACGATCCGACTCGCATCGCGGCGGCGTATGGAAATGCCCAAGGGCTAGAAGTTTCGCTAGCGGCGCTTGGCCCGGAAACTCGACAGGTCACCCTTGAAGGTCTTCAAAAAGGCAACCAAATCATTCTTGAGCCGTTGAAGATTACTGAGGCAGACAATCTCGGCCGCAAGAGATGGCTAGGCCAATATGGCACTAGGACCGGAAGGATTACGCAGAATCTCACGTCGCAGAAGGGCGAAGCGTGGACGCTGGGTCAAGCCATGTGGTGGGAAGCGGCTCGATCTCACCAGTTGAACTACGATTGGCAAGACATCATTGCGCAGAACGAATACAGCCTCACGAGGGCCTTGGATGACCTGAACGCCTTGAAGAGCGAATGGAAGGCAAAGCACGGTACCAATGTTGAGGATGTTGACTTTAGGTTCGACCCTGAGCGGCCAGATGCTAAAAATATGTTCGACATTGACGAGCCATTTGCAATGGACATCAGCAGGGCGCAGGGCAGAGTAAGGATAGGCAGGGCGTCGCTCAGGGACGCCAAGCGACAAGCTAAGAAGTGGCCAGAAGAGTTGACGGTAGATGATGAACTTTACCCACCTCCCTTTAGTGCGGGGTCTGCGTTCAAACAGTATCTGGGTATTGAATTCGGAGTTCGGGATCGTCGAGCAGTCCGAAGCGGCAACTTCGGCACGGCGACGGAGCAAGACTTCGTAATCGCAGCGGCGATGGCCACGATGGTTCACGAAATGGGCCACCGTGTTCACCAAGTCACTTCTGTCAGGAGCGAAATAGAGCGAGCGCGCCAAACCGACGATTTCAAGGAGTTCCCGTTCGACGGCCCAAGGTTCGAAGAAGAGATGACCAGCAAGGGGATGGAAGATTGGCAGCGCGAAAATGTTCAGCGTGGCCGGTTGCAGCGTGCACTCAACACAATCGGATACTCCGGCCCTGATCCACGAGTTGAGCTAGCAGGCAAGGCGTGGGAAAAGTGGCAGCCAACTGTCACGAGTTGGACGCGGTATGGCCAGTACGGTGATCGTAAATACAACGCTGACAGCCGCCTTGAAGATTGGGCAGAAAACTTCGCTGGCTACATCTTGCTCGGTGCAGACAACATGGACTGGTTTGCTGTTCCCCGCTGGGCGAAGCCCAAGCCCAACATGGACCCCAAGCTTCTTGACCCAGACCTGAAGGAAGTCACGTCGTTTGATGATTGGCTGGGCGAAGAACTCATTCTCATCGAGAAGATGGTGGTGGGTAGCGACATTTACACTTACCCCGAAGACCTGTCAGTCGAATCCATCTGGGTGGCGCTCGCAGTGGACGCGATCAAGGTCACATCGGAAGACCAGAAGCGTGCCCGGAAGGCGTATCGCGAACGGAAGAAGCTGGCTGCCTCTGTCGATCAAGACGACTAAGCGGTAGCGTGTGGCGATGGCCACCACTTCAGTATCCCCCGATGCACTTGTACCGCCGATCGGAAGGGTGCTGTGGCCAAACATGGTCCCTTGCCATGGCGTGACGGTCGTCGACGGGATTCAGACTGACGGCAAGCCGACTCTTCACGTTGCGTTTTCGACCGACACCCCGCCGTGGGTGCTGATCGGAATGCTTGAAACGGTCCTGCAAGATGTACGCAGTGCCTGGGAACAGGGCGCGTTTGAGTTTGTGGAACCGCCAGAAGAAGATTGATCGGTATTGACTAGGCTGCCAGATTCATCAATGATGATGGCCTGATCAGAGGTGTGGAGTATGCGGGAAGTTGCCGAAGGCGTATTGACCAAGGTCGATGACGAGAAGCGCCTTGTGTTTGGTTGGGCGAACATCATCAAGGACGAAGACGGCCAGCTACTTCTGGACCGCCAGGATGACTACATCGATTCCGAAGAAGAACTTGAGAAGGCCGCCTATCAGTACGTCCTGAACAGCCGCGACGGTGGCGAAATGCACATCCGCAAGGGCGTTTCTACCATGGTCGAATCGGTGGTCTTGACCAAGGAGAAACAAGAGGCCCTTGGCATTCCCGAAGGCGTCGTTCCGACCGGCTGGTGGATCGGCTTCCGGGTGAACGATGAGCGGGTGTGGGATCAGGTGAAGAAGGGTGAGTATGTCGGCTTCTCGGTGCATGGCACTGGCAAGCGCGAACGCACCACACTAGAAGCGGGCGAATACACCGAAGTCGGTAAAGCTGACCGCTTCGATGAAGAAACCGAAGAAGCTTTGCGTGAGCACGGGGCCAATCACACGGGCAAGCACATGCGCCGTATGCGGGAACTGATGGCGCAGGGCATGTCGATGGACGAGGCCCATGAAGCGGCCACGAAGGAAGTGGGCAAGTCGGATTGCGGTTGCGGTGGAGGTGACCCCGAGCCGGAACCCACACTGGCCATCGCCACGTCAGTTTTCGAAGTGATGGCGAAGGCGCAGTCGGCCCGGAACAGCAAGGTGTCCCAGGTCATGGAAGAGTTTGAAGAAGGCAAACTCAAGTCTTCCAGTGGCAAGAAGGTCACGAGCCGAAAGCAGGCGCTGGCCATCGCTCTGTCCGAAGCTGGCCGTGGTCGAGAAGTCGATAAGGGTGACTTCCCTGGCCACCCATTCCGCGGCAACCAATATGTTTCTGCTGAAGGTCGTGCTACCGGTCGACGCCGACGGCCTCGCCCAACGCCGTCTGCGGACCGGCCGGAAGTGCCTAGTAGGGATGCAATGCGTAGGGCGACGCGGGCGCTTGCACAGCCGGGTGGTGGGCGACGGGGTACCGACAGGGCTGATAGGGCGAAGGCTCGGGAACAGGCCCGCAAGGTTCTGCGCCAAGACTTTCTAGCAAGGGGTGCAAGGCCGAAGGACGTTGACCGCAAAGTTGCCGAACGTGAAACTAAAATCCGGCGACGGGCAGCCCGCAATATTCGGGAAGAGCACCTTCGCCGCAATCTTGTGCAGGGCCAAGGCGGCTACCTCATGGACCGTGATAAGGCGATGATGCTGCGTGAGTTCGGGATGGGTGAAGGGATTCTGCGGGACCGGCCTAAGGGCGACCGTACTGGTGTTGCAGCCAGGCGTGCTGCCGCTGCCAATCGTGCTGCCGAGCAGCGCCGCAGGCGCCGATCAAAGTTGCGACCCGAAGCGCGTGGTCAGAAGAGCGACAAGATGCTTACCGGCAACGCGCCCCTCAAAGGTGGAGCGTTGAAAGATGCGCTGATCGGGAAGGGTGGGCCTGGGTCCGGTGAGCCAGTTGGCCACCCTTTTCGTGGTAACCAATACACGGGAGGCGTGAAGGGCCGGGGCCGTTCCGGTTCGAAGGGCCAGCAGAAACTTCCGCTGAAGGGTGCCAAGGGTGGCAGTGCGATCGATGCGCTGAAGGGCAGCAAGAAGCTGCGCCTGGGGGTCAAGGAAGTCGACGACTTCATGGATCGTCTTCGCAAGGAACTTGCGGGCTACTCCAAGTCCGAAGTCGACGCCATGAACATCAATCTCTGCCAGATCAGTGTCCCTGGTACGAACTTGTTCTGCGGAGACAACAAAGGTGTTCCCCGGAAGCAGATGCCGCAGCTTGGCGGCAAGCCGCGTGAAGGTTCCGACGCAGACAATTTGCCGAAGGATGACAAGGGCGAAGTGTCCGGCGAACAGGCGTTCCTAGATCACCTGAAGTCCCAAGGCGTCATGGTGTCGGACAAAACAATGAAGGCGTCGGAACTGAAGGCAAGCCAGACGGAGCTAGTCGGGGCGAAGGTTGCAGGCATGGCGGGCAACCGAAACTTCGACCGTCGGGCAAAGCGATCTTCGTGTCTCGTGATGGCTACGTCATTGATGGCCACCACCGCTGGGCGGCGCAGATTGCTCGTGACACTGATGACGGCAAGTTGGGCGACCGCACCATGAGGGTAAGGGTCGTGGACATGGACATCATGGACGTGTTGAAGTCGGCCAACAGTTGGGCCGATGATTTCGGGATTCTACCTAAGGAAGCAAAGACGGGCTGAGATGGCAAAGTCAAGCGGCGGCCTTTCACGCTGGTTCCAAGAAGAGTGGGTTGACATCCTCCCGTCCTAAGAAGGGCGGGGGCTTTGAGCCGTGTGGCCGCAAGGATGCCGACGAAGGCAAGTATCCGAAGTGTGTCCCGAAGCTAAGGCGATGGCCATGACGCAGGCCGAGATTGACTCTGCCGTGAAGCGTAAGCGCCGTGCCGAATCGACTGAACGCCGAGAAGGCAAGAAGCCGATCAATGTTTCTACCATCAAGAAGTCGAAGAACATCCCGTCCAACCCAAAGCTGTACGCCAAGGTGAAGGCCGAAGCCAAGCGCAAGTTCGACGTGTACCCGTCGGCGTATGCGAACGGTTGGCTCGTTCAGGAATACAAGCGCCGGGGTGGCAAATACAAGACGGTCACCAAGGGGCAGCCGGGGGTCGCTGCCTCCCATGTTCCGTCGACCAACTGGAAGGGCAAATACAAGAAGCGCCGGGTCGGGATCAGCGCACTGGTCGAAAAGGGTGGACCTGGATCGGGATCACGACCGGGCCACAAGTTCCGCGGCAACCAGCACACGGGAGGTATCCCTGAAGGGCTGGAAGATCGATACGTCGCGCTAAGCGAAGAAGAAGTTGAGTTTTTGCGCGGTCGATCCAAAAATCTTCAGCAGTCGCTCTTTGGCGGAGAAGAGCCTGTGTTCGATGAGCGCAATCTTGGGTTTGGGTATCGAACAAAAGCCGGGTTCGTCATTGACGTAGATGATGCGTGGAAGACGTCTTACGAGGAATTCGGTGTTCAAGTAACCGAAACTGACGACGGGTTCCAATTCGATCTGTCGGAGTCCACACGCGAGCAGGCCAAGGCTTTCGTTTCGTCAATATTCAATGTGGACATCGTTTCTCCTGATGGAGAACTGCATCAGGTGAGAGTGAAAGACGTTGACGTTCTCTACGACGGAAAAAGGATCACCACTCAGTCTCAACTCTTGTCGACCGACTCAGAATTTAGCAACGACGGCCGACCCACGAACACCTACTCGACCATCAGCAGGAATCTGAATTTCGACAAAAACTTTGTTTACAACGCATACTTCAGGGTCGCGAACGGGCTACAGGGTGGGGGGCTTGGCACGACGCTGTTAGCGCACTGGGAAGATCAGCAGATGGCTAGTGGGTTGGAAAGAGCCAGAGTTCATGCCGTGTCGAACGCCACCATGAATGGTGGCTACACCTGGCTGAAGACTGGCTATGAGCCTGATGAACCACAGTTGGTCGCCAAAGGAATCACTCCGGCTGGGTGGTCAGAAATAGTTTTCAATAGGGGGATGAGGGACTTCCTTAGGTACGGAACCACGATGCCCCGCATCAGGCAAGCGCTTGAAGCTGATATGAAAGCTGCTCACCCAAACCTTAGCGACAGTGCAGCAAAAGAGTGGTCCCAAGATTTGGCAGACAAATTGCAGCCGCAAGTCGAAGACGCCGTGAAAAAAGTAATCAAAAAAGCTGCTAAGGAAGTGATCAAGGATGTTGAAGACGCTGCTGGCATCTTGCGTGTAGGGGAGCGCATCGGGGTGGCCTTGGCTACCACGGAAAAAATCTCGATCTCCTTGGACTCCCTGGAAGGCTCGCGGTGGCACGAGTGGGAGAAAGCAGCGACGTATTTTTACAACCCTGGGTCGCGAGGACGACGGTCAAAGCTAGAAGTCCTTACTCCTTTCGAGCAGCACGGCGGTAGTCCAGCGGTTCTTGAAAAGGCTTGGCACGACTGGTTGAAGGACAGCGCTGACTGGTACGGATGGAAAGACCTTGAGCCTCTGTATTTCGATACACCCAAGCGCAGCGCTAAAACCAACTTGGTATCCCGCGATGTTATTGATGCTGATGGCGATGGCATCATTTTTGAAGGCACCGAGTTTGAGCGCCGGGTCGGCAAGCCAAAGATCGAAAAAGCATCACGCGGCCCAAACAAGCCGAAGTCACTCAATGAGTTGTTCCGGTGGTGGGCCGAAAACGATCCAGTCGCTTGGGAAAACGACACACCTGAAGTGCTGGCCAGCATCCGACGGTTGCCGGAGCGGACTCGCAAAACTAAATTCGCTAAGGGGGGTGCAGGTTCTGGCGAAAACCCAGGCCACCCTTTTCGCGGTAATCAGCACACAGGCGGCATCCCGGGCGGCAAGAACCGAGCATCGTATCGAGCAGGTGGGCGGGCTGAGCTAGGCGACGACCTAGGCATCGCCCGTGAAGTGCGTGGCGGTGGCAAAGGTTCAGATCGTCAAAGCACCAACCCGATGACTGCGGAAGCACGGGCCAACCTGAAGAAGATCGGCCAGCGAATCAGCATCGACGAGTTGGCAGAACTTCGTGGTGCGGTGATGAAGAACTACGAAGCCATGCCGAAGGCCACGAAGGGGCTGATCGATCGGTACTGCCGGGGCAAGGCCGCGGCAGCTAGGGGTGGCCGTATGGGTGGTGAAGGCGGCCGTGGCAACAACGCAGCCCGAGTCAAGCGGCGTGAGCGATTGATGAAGCGCTACGGCGATGGCCACACTGTCGGTTGTGTCTACTGCGGCATCCGCATGGGCTACGGCCAAGTCGAGTTTGAAAAGCTGGACCCGGTGATGGGTTACAGTATGAATCTTCGTGGTGCGAAGTGGCCCGGAGACAACGATGCCAACCTGGCCCCGGCTTGCCGTGGCTGCAACGGTGGCCTCAAAGATATGTCCCCATCGAAAAAGATGGGCACCAAACTCAAACGCAAACTAACGAACGCCAACTGCTGATGATCAAAGACGAGAAGTTCAAGAAATACGAAGACAAGTACGTCAAGGCGAAGCCGATCAGCGGACCGGGTGTCCCCCGGTCGGTTGAAGGCGAATGCGTCGTGACCGTGGCCAAGGCCCTGTCCGACGATACGCCGTTGGCCTACATCTACACTGTCGGCGGGTTCAGCGTCGTGCCATCGACGATCAAGCGACGATCGATCCGGCCACCGTCAAGAAGGGCGAGAAGCTAAAAGACCCGAAGGGCGGCCTGACCGCTGCCGGTCGAGCACACTTCAACCGGCAGGGTTCCAACCTGAAGCCGGGAGTCAAGGGTCCGGCCGACACGCCAGAAAAGATGCGCCGGAAGGGTTCGTTCCTGACGCGCTTTTTCACCAACCATCTGGCCCGATGCAGAACGACAAGGGCGAACCGACCCGCCTGGCTCTTTCTGCGGCAGCTTGGGGTGAACCGGTTCCGAAGAACCGAAGCGATGCGGCGAAGCTGGCGGCGAAGGGTCGTCGTCTTCTGGAACGCTACGAGAAGTCGAAGAAGAAATAGAGCCAGAAGGGTTGCGCTGATCTAATCGGTAGTAATACCCTCCAGTTCATGACTGCTGGCAACCGCTTGACCGACATGGAGTTCGACGAAGTCTCCCTTGTCAATCGGCCCGCCAATCAGTTGAGTAAGGTCGTCTTGTTCAAGAGTGATGAGGAGCCGGAAGACATGACCGACGATATGGAGAAGGGAATGAAGACCAAGAAGCGTCACGCCGATGATGACGAAGAAATGGTCAGCAAGCCCGGATACGGCCCGAATCGCATGAAGCGTATGGGCATGGATGAGGAAGTGTCGAAGCCTGGCCATTACGGCAAGGGCGAAGATGACGACATGGACGATGATGAGAAGATGGCCATGCTTCGCGCCAAGAAGAAGAACATGGGCAAGATGGGCCACAAGATGAAGAAGGACGATGACGCCGTTGTCGACCTTCCGTCGGAAGTCTATGACTACATCGAGTCGCTTGAGTCGGCTAACGCGAGATGGTGGACGAGCTTGAGAAGGTCGCTGAGTGGGCCTTCGAAGACGAAGACATTATGAAGTCTGCTGATCCGGCCATCGTCGAGATCGTCAAGGCTGCTGAGGCCCGTGCTGAAGCTGCCGAGCAGATCGCCAAGGCCGAGCGCGACTTCCGCATGGAGCGCGAGTTCGTGGCCAAGGCTGCCGAGCTTGACAACCTTGCTATCGATCCTGAAGCTTTCGGCCGTGTGCTGAAGGCTGCCGCTGATGTTCTTGATGAGGACGTCTTTGACGCCATTTCGGCGGTGCTTGAAGGCGCCAACGACTGGTGAACCAGGGCGGCCTCTTCGAAGAGGTTGGCAAGTCCAGCGCGTTCGACAACGAAGGCCCGATGGGTCAGATCGAAAAGGCCGCTGCTCGACTCATTGAGTCGGACCCGGAGATGACGAAGGCCCAGGCGATTGCCAAGGCCGTCGAAGTCGATCCTTCCCTTTACAACTCCTACCTGCGAGGTAACTGATCATGCAGTCCAGTTCAGCCAACCAGTCAAGTTCACCCTGGAGGCCGCTGCCGATCTGTCCGGCAAGCAGTTCTACTTCGTGAAGCTTGACGCCAACGGCAAGGCGGCCATTTGTGCCGCAGCCACCGACAAGCGATCGGCGTTCTCCAGAACAAGCCGACCAGCGGTCAGGCGGCCACCATCCTTTGCGTCGGCACTTCCAAGGTGTCGTCCGATGCGGCGCTCAATGAGGGCGACCTTATCGGCACCGCTGCTGATGGTCAGGCCGATGCCAAGGTGCCGGGTACGGACACCACCAACTACGTCGTCGGCCAGATGATTACGGCCACCGGCGCAGCAGGCGTTATCGGAACCGCAGCGATCAACTGCGCCAACCCGCATCGCGCGGCCTGAGCCTAGGAGTAAGGAAAAATGCCACAGCCATCTTCCAGCGACGTCCATGTTGACGCGATTCTGACTCAGATCAGCATTGCGTACATGCAGCAGGACAACGCTTACATTGCGAACCGTGTGTTCCCGTCGATTTCGGTCGACAAGCAGTCGGACAAGTATTTCACCTACTCCAAGGGTGACTGGTTCCGTGACGAAGCCCAGCTTCGCGCACCGGCTACTCCGTCGGCAGGTTCGGGCTACAGCCTTAGCACCGAAACGTACAGCGCCAACGTCTACGCCTTCCACAAGGACGTCGACGATCAGGTGCGTGCCAACGCTGATGAGCCGCTGAACCCCGATCGCGACGCCACCCAGTTTGTGACGCAGCGAATGCTCCTCCGTCAAGAGATCGACTGGTCGAACACCTACTTCACCACGGGCGTCTGGGCCACCGATGTCGTCGGAGGCACCAACTTCACGCAGTGGTCGAACTACACGAGTAGCGATCCGATCGAAGACGTTGAAACCGGTAAGGCGACGATCCTTGCGTCGACCGGTTACCTGCCGAACACCATGGTGCTTGGCTATGACGCCTTCCGTCAGCTTCGTAACCACCCCGAGATCGTTGACCGGATCAAATACACTTCGGCCAACGTCCCGACCGAATCGACCCTTGCGTCGCTGTTCGGTGTCGACCGTATCCTGGTGGCCCGCGCCGTCCAGAACACGGCGGCTGAGGGTGCTGCCAACTCGATGAGCTTGCTTCACGGCAAGAACGCCGCCCTTTACTACGTCGCAGGCTCTCCGGGCGTCCTGACCCCGAGCGCTGGCTACCAGTTCTCGTGGACTGGCGTTTCGGATGGCCTTGGCCAGAACGTCGGCATTAGCCGATTCCGTATGCCGGAACTGCGCTGCGATCGTATCGAGGCCCAGCAAGCCTGGGACTACAAGGTGGTTGGTACCGACCTCGGTTACTTCTTCTCGTCCTGCGTCGCCTGATCCAGTTAGGAGCTTCTCATGCCGAACTTGGCAACTAAGGGAAAGTTGACGGCGGGTGACATTGAACTTGATGACGCCAACGCCACGAACGGCGCTCCGGTTGTCCGCACTGCGCGGGTGACCATGACCGCTGCGACTGGTGCTGGGGGTGCCCTTTCGTGGCAGAACCCCACCGGTGGACGGATCATCGTGACCTCCTTGGTCATTGACATCACCACCGGTTCAGGTACTGCGACGATCGATGCAGGTGTGGCCGCTAACGGCACCACCTCTTCGGACACGCTGATCGACGGGAAGTCGACCGCTACGGCGGCCGTCATCTCTTCGATTGACGATGGGGCACGAACGGCAACGCCGCCCGTGCGGTCACGTCGTCGCAGTTCGTCACCGGTTCGATCACCGGCACCATCGGCTCGTTTGCCGGTGTTGCGTACATCAGCTACGTTCCCGCGTAGTCAAAACCTAAGGAGTGCCCCCAGTGGCCGATCCCTTGATTTCAGCTATCACGCCCGAACAGAAGTGGTATGTCGTCACTCGTCCTTTCAATGGGGACGGCGACTACCGCTTCGTTCGGGGTGAAGTCGTGGACACTACCGGGTGGACTCACCACAAGCGGCTAGTGGAACTGCGTTACCTTCAGCCGCTTCCTCATGGGGCGCCTGTTCCGTCGGAAGACGCGGATGGTCGTCGCATTCTGGAAGTGGCTGATGACGGTTCTGTGCCGGAAAAGAAGAAGCCTGCCAAGCGTGCTGCGAAGAAGGCCGCGAGTAAGGCGCAGGCTGATCAGGTGCCCCCTATCCGTTCGTAGCTCTACCGCTGCACCACGGCCGTATGTAATCTGAGGCGGAGCGATGGAGCAGTTAGATGACTTGGAGCTACAGCGGTGATCCGGCGAACTCGACGAACGACGCGATTCGCTTTCTGATTGGCGATACTGACACGAACGATCAGCTAATCTCCAACGAAGAGATCGCTTACATCGTCACGCAGCAGGGCAGTGTCAACCGATCAGCTTCGGAGTGCTGCCGCGCGATTGCCGCCAAGTTTGCGCGCAACATGAGCCGTTCCATCGGTGGGCTTCAAGCCGACTTCGCTGCGAAGCATCGGCAGTACCTGGCCATGGCCGACAGCCTGTTGACGAAGGAAGAAACCGCACCGGTTTCACCATTCATCTCTGGGTACGAGATCGACAAGAAGCGGGCACGAGAAGACGACACGAACCGCGAGAAGATTTTCGGTCGCAAGGGTGTCATGGACAACAAGCGGGCCGCATCGCAAGATGAGGTCTACAACCGGATTTACTGACCATGGCCATCGACCGCCAGCTTTACGACTTCTTCCCCCAGACGGTGACGATCACCACTGCATCGGGGTCGAACAACTACGGCGAAACAACGTATGGCTCTTCGCGTACTGCCCCGGCGTACTTCGAAGACGTCAACACGATGAACGGCACCGATCAGGTCGACGAACTGACGTTCACTCCGCGGGTGATCGTGGCCGATACGTCGATCACCATTAGCGACAAGATCACCTTGCCCGATGGCAGCATCCCTGAGGTGGCGGCGGTCGAAACGCATACGGTCGTCGGTGGCCTTGAACATTCGGTGGTGACGTTCCGATGACTACCCGGATCGAAGAGTTCTCCGTCGACTTCAAAGCCGCTGAAGGCATGGTGATGAGCGACCTAAGCCAAGCGCTGCGGATGGTTGCCGAAGACATCCTGACCGTTTCCAAGAGCGAGTACGTCCCGGTCGACACGGGCATGTTGAAGGGGTCAGGCACGACCAAGGAACCGCAGATCACCCCCGATGGCATCTCGGTTGAGATCGGCTATGGCGGCGCTGCTGCCCCTTACGCGCTACGGGTTCACGAAGCGCCGGACGTCATCGAATCCGGCCCCCGGAAGGGTGAAGTCTGGGGCCAGGGTAAGAACAAGTACCTGACGAAGCCGCTGTATGCGATGGCTGCTGATCTGCCCAGGCGTTTGGGCAAATACGCTACGGCTGCCATGAACCGACGGAGCTAGCCGTGACCACGCAGCTACTGACCGACATGGGCGTGTACCTGAACGCCACCTACGCCTCGGACTATGCGGGCAAGTACGCACTGGGCACGAACCTGTTCCTGTCCCTGTTGCCCGAGACTCCCGACGTGTGCATGGCAGTGTACGAACAGGGCGGCGGTCCCCCGGTTTTCACCTTCGGCACCACCCAGATCGTGCAGCCGACCATGCAGGTGATCACGCGGCACACGAGCTACGAGACAGGCCGCACGGACGCGCAAGAACTGTTTGAAATCTTCGTCGACCTGGCCGAACAGACGATCAATAGCGTCAAGTACCATCGGATCGAGCCGGTGTCGTCGCCTGCCCTGTTCCAACGTGACAACAACAACCGGGTGCTTTTCACCACCAACTTCACTGTGATGAGGGAGTTGTGAAGTGGACGCCTATGGCGAAGGTCGGCGCACTGAGAGAAGCCACGGTGTTGGAGATGCGGCAAGCTGCTAGCTGAAGTCGTGACCCGGCCGTGGGTCATCGTATGTGTACGGTGTAAGGCGAAGAATCAGCAGGACTCTTGATCAATCGGCCCGATGGCCATACGATCCAGAGGACAACTGAGTTCGTGCCCGCTGTGGCTTTGCTTCTGGACATGCCGTGCCCTATGTGGCCCTCCTTGGGGTGAATCTGCATCAGGCTGCCCAAGGAGCAACATGCCTTCCTACCGCGTCATCACTGGCCTTCAATACAAGGGAAAAGAAGCACTCGCTGGCGACATTGTGAGCGACATTCCGACGTCCGACATCGGGTGGCTTGTCGAGCAAGGCTGCATCGAGAAGGTTGCGGCATCGAAGAAGGCGAAGGCCGTGGACCCCGAGCCGGTTGTCGAAGAAGCCCCGGCTGAAGAAGAAAGCGGCGAGTAATGGCGTTTATCCACGGCAAGACCACCACCGCACTGGTGAACGAATACAACCTGAGTGCGTTCTTCAACGACGCCAGTGTTTCGTACAGTGCGGACACTGCGGAAACCACGGCTTTTGGCAACGACTCCAAGACGTACTTGATCGGCTTGGACGACGGAACCTTGAGCCTCAACGGCATGTTCGAAGGCACCACTTCGGGCGTCGATACGGTGGTCGCGGCGATCCTGGCGTCTGGGTCGGTCCCTAATCAGGCCACCTCGTCAGTGATCTACGGCACCCCGGCCGCTGGCACTAGCGCTTCGCTAGTCCACGGTCTGATCAATAGCTATGACATTTCAGCACCTGTTGCGGATGTTGTTGCTGCGACGCTAGAGGTCCAGGGTTCGGGCGGCGTTGCGTCGGGCAAGGCATTGAGTGCGCTTGCTGCGGTTTCGGCCACAACGACCGGCAGTGCTGTTGATCGTGGTGAAGGTGCATCGACTACGGCGGGCACCGTCGTGGCTCACTTGCACGTCCCGACGAACGATCGCGACGCAGGCACCCTGACGGCTGAGATTCTTAGTTCGACGTCGGAAGGCGGCAGCTACGGCTCTGTGTCGGGTGGCAGCTTCACGGCCGTGTCTGGCGGTAGCACGGCATTTCAGCGCCTGGAAATTACGGGTGCGGTGAACCGCTACGTCAAGGTCAAATACACCGTCGCCAGTGGGAGCAGCGGCTCCTACACCCCTATTGTCACACTATCGGCCTACTAATCAGGAGCAGTTCCATGGCCTTTGTTCACGGTAAGAAGGCGTACTTCGCCATTGACACCTCCTCGGGTGGGTCGCTGGGTGCCATTGATGGCTTCCTCAACGACGTTTCCCTGAGCCGGGGTTTCGACACCGCCGAAACGACTACGTTCGGCAACGATTCCAAGACGTACCTGATCGGTCTTCAGGACACGACGATCTCGTGCTCGGGGTTCTTCGATTCGACGCTGGACGGTTACATCGCCGCCCACCTTGCGGCGACCGACACCACGATCAGCTTTGAGTTCCGCGCGAACGAGGGTTCGGTGTCGGCCACCAACCGAAGTTCACGGGCGAGTGCTTCATCACGTCCTACGACATTTCCCCGCTGTCGGTGATACGGTTCCGATCAGCATTGAGTTCCAGGTGACGGGTGACGTAACCCGCGCCACTAGCTGAGTTAGGAGATCACCGTGTCCCTTCGTGACCGGATCATCGCTGCCGACGATATTGGTCGGCATCTTGTCGAAGTCCCCGAATGGGGAGTTGAGATCGAGGTACGCACGCTTTCCGCGGGTATGCGTACACGGATGCTGAAGACGGCCCAGACCGCCGAAGGCGAAGTCGATCTTGAGTTGCTGTACCCCACGGTACTGATCGCAACTTGCTACGACCCGGAAACCGACGAACCGGTTTTCACCAGCGATGACATTCAGATCATCCAAGAGAAGTCAGCGACGGCCGTCGAAGCCTTGGCCCAGAAGGCCATGGAAGTGTCGGGTATGACCGGCGAGGCCGCCGTTGACGAAGAGGGAAAAGACAGCTAGCTGAACCCGAATACCGGTACCTTTACCGCCTGGCCGAAAGGTTGGGGCGCACGGTAGAGGAACTGGTATTCGGATCAGCAGCACACAGGCCGCTTTCCTCTGACGAACTGATTGGGTGGTACGCCCATGACAAGCTGACCGCCTGGGAGATAGAGCAGGCCCGAAAGAAGAAGTAGCCGATGGCCGTGAATGCAGGCGCAGTCCAGATTGCGCTAGGACTGAAAGACAAGAACTTCAGTTCGGGCATGAAGAATGCCCAGCAGAGTGTCAATCAGCTACGCACCAGTGCAGACGCGACCGTCCGCTCGCTTAGCACGCTCGACAAGTCCCTGACGGCTGTCGGTGCGGCTGCGGCTACGGCTTCGTATGCGGTGATCAACCTGGGCAAGCGGGCGTCGACGTGGCCGCCGACGTTTCAGAAATGAACGTCGCGATGGAGGCCATTGAGAAGTCGAACAATATGTCGTCCGGCGCTATCAGCCAGGCTGCGGATGCCATCCGGGCGCAGGGCATTGAGATGAAGGCCGCGCAGGAGATCGCGGTGCTTTTCACCCAAGGTCAGATCGACCTTGCGTCCGCTGCGAAGGTTGCGCGTGTGGCGCAGGACTTGGCCGTCTTGAGCCAGTCGAACTCTACGGCGACCGCCCAGACACTGGCCTACGCCATCCAGACGGGCAACTCACGACTCCTGAAGTCGGCAGGCATCACCAAGTACGCGTCGGAAGCGTATTCGGATTATGCGGTTCAGCTTGAGAAGACGGTCAACGACCTGACCAACACTGAGCGCCAGCAGGCGATCGTGAACATGATCCTTGAAGAAGGCGCCAAGGTACAGGGCACCTACCTGGCGGCGATGGAAGAGCCTGGCAAGGTGCTTCGTTCGTTCCCCCGTTTGCTGAACGACATGCAGTTGGCGATGGGCGACGTCCTCCTTTCGGGGTTCGGCCCATTGATCAAGGCGGGCTATGACACGACGAAGGTTTTCAGCAAAATGTTCAGGGACGGCGGGGCATTGTCGCCGCTCCTGGGCGAACTGTCACGCGCGTTCGAAATGTTGCTGGAGCCATTGACGAATGGCATCAAGTCGCTGGGTGACATGATCGAAAGGTTCGATTCGACTCAGTATTCGATCAACGGGTTGGCCGACAGTTTCACGAACCTTGTGCCGATCGTGACAGCGGCGACCACTGCGCTCTCGCTGCTTGCAGGCAGGAACATTCTGGGTGCCCTACCGGTAGTGGGCGGCAAGCTAACAACGATCATCGGCCCGGGTGCGCCGCTCTTGTCGGGCCTGGCCATCCTGGTGGCCATGCAGCCCGAACTGCGGGCCGTTTTCACCAACATGATCACGGAGATGAAAACGCTTGCCCCGACTGCCAAGAAGTTGGGCGGCGAACTCGTCAAGGCTCTGGACAAGGCCACGAAGATCATCGTGAAGCTTGCTGAAGCGTTCGAAGGCCCGGCGATCGTCGCGCTTGAGGGCTTCATGGTCACGGCGCTTGCGCTGACTGAAGCCGCCATGCCACTGCTTGACGTTGCGCTGCTACTCACCGATGCCTTGGCGTCGATGGGGCCGGTGACAAGCATTCTCGTCACAACACTGCTTTTGATGAAGACCCCGCTAGCCAACGGCTTCACGGGGATGACCAAGTTTTCAGCAGCCATCCAAGAGAACATCCGCTACCAGAAGACACTGGCGGCGCAGCAAGGGATCACCACCACCACCTTCCGTGCGTTCGGCGCCACGGTCAGCACGTCGATGAAGACGGCCGCTGCGGCGGTCAGGGGGTTCCTGCTCGCGGCTGCCCCGATCATCGGCGTGTCTATCGCGATTCAGGGTGTCACCGAGATCATGAACCGCAACAAGGAGTCGATGCGTCGCAACGAGGAAGCTGCGGATGACCTGGCCGAAGCGTTCAACGAACTGTTTGCAGCTATTGAGGGCGGTGCGCCGGAACTAGACACTTCAGAAAAGTTGTTCACTGCGCTGATCGAAGGCGTAGACACCGACGCATCAACAAAGCCAGGCTGGCTCTCGCCAAAGTTGGGATCGAAGGCGACCAGATGGCGCGGATGATCCTGGAAGCCGACAAGGACTTCGACACGTTCCTCACCACTCTTGCTGACACGGACGATTCGTTGCTGGGTGTCGCAGCCCTGTTCGAAGCTTTCGACCCCGACACTGCCGTGCTCGACGACGCGTTCACCGCTGCTCAAGAAGAACTCGCTGCGTTTTCCGCTACGGCGGACAAAGAGACAATGGAAATCGTCAACAGCTTCAGGCTATGTTCGGTGAACTCGATAGCGCCGTGAACGACTTCGATTTGGCGAAGGGCTTGGAAGAGACTGCCGATCAGCTTTTCTTGGCGGGCGATATTGGTGCCGATGCGTTGAACAAGATCAAGGGTGCGATTGAGTCAGGTGCCGACCTAGTGGATGTGCTTCAGGAAATTGCTGACGCAGCCTCAGCGATTCCTGAAGACTTCGACCAGAACATCGAACGGTTCTTTATCCCGCCAGAAGTGGTTGAGTCCTACTTGCCATTCATCGAAGCCCTTGGCGTGTTGCAGTTGGAAGAAGGCCAGACCACTTTCACCACCAACCAGTTGCAAGAGGCACTGTTCGGTTCGGAACGGTCGACGCAGCGCGTTCAGCGGGCGATGCGGGAAGCGGCCGTGTCGATCAACTCGTTCACTCGTGGCGTCGCACTTGCCGACAAGGAAGTCGTCACGCTTGAGCAGGTTGGCGACGATCTGGTCGACACACTTTTCAGCACTGCCCAGGCACTTCGTGAAGCGAACGCCAGCACGGCAGAGTTGGAAGCTGCGACTTCAGCGGTGATCTTCCAGTTCGCGGAAGCAGCGACGGCGGCGGGATTCGAAGAGCAGGCCATTCGGGACTTGCTTGTTCAGTTGCGGCTTGCAGATTCGATCGACCCGCGCATTGATTTCAGCATCGGATTCAACGCCGCAGCCTTGCGGAAGCAACTCGATGCTGCCACGGCCGCGCTACGAAAGATGGAAGAGGCCGCGAAGTTCTCGCTGACGGGGGAAGTTATCGCCCAGCGCTCACTGGTCGCCTCTATCGAGTCACTGTTGGCAGGTGTCGAAGCGTTTGAAACAGCGGGCGCACCTGCGTTCGTGTCGGGTGCGGCGGCGGTCGCAGATGCAGCCGATGGGGCGGCCGAGTCTGTTGGTGGATTGATCAACCGATTCGATGAACTGATCGACACGGTGAGCAGCCCGATTCTGACTGAAGCTGAAGCGACCGTGTTCGCGGAATCGCTTGCGACCCGTGCTGAAGCACTGGCGCAAGAGATGGCAGCGCCGGACTTCGATATGTCGGATGCCGAGAAGCAGATCGAGTTCTTCGGTGCCGCGGGTGACATTGTCAAGCAGATTCAGGCGATGGCCGAAGCTGGCCTTGGAGAACAGCAGATCGCAGACTTCGTGGGTGCGGCCGTCGCCAACTTGTCGATGCTTGGTCAGACCGTCGGAATGTCGGATGCCGACGCAGCCGCTGCCCTGGCAATGATTCAGCGTGCCGAAGAGATGGGCACGTTCATGGCCAGCACTGGCATCATCACCCCTGAGGACCTTGCGGCGTTCGAATCGTTCATCGGCTTCGACCCGACCAAGCCATTGAGTGAGCAAGGCCAGGGCGTGACCCCGACCACCATCGGCGTCCCGGGTTCAGGTGGCGCGGTCACCAACGTGACCGTGAACCTGCCGCCAGGAGTGAGCGGTGAAGACGTGATCGCAGCGATGACCGAATATGCCGAAACGTCTGGGGCCACGGTCCCGGCCCCGTTTGAGTTTGTGAACGTCTAATGCCTGCGACGATCGGCGGCGTGGTGTGGCGCCTGGACATTGGCGACATTGACGACCTGACCGATTTCACCACTTACGTTGCAGGAATGCAGATCACTCAGTCCGGCGCGATCGGCCGGACCACGACGGGGAAGGCCACGATTCGCCTGGACAATTCGTCAGGCGTTTTCACCCCGGGCATCGGTGGCACCTACTCCAACGTCGAGTGGTTCAAGAAGTTGATGAAGGTTACGGCGACCGTCGGAAGTGAAACGGTGTCGGACGTTTTCCATGGCGTGGTGCGTGAGTTCAAGCTGGTAGACAGCGGACAAAGTTCCTACGTCGACATTACGGGCATCTGCGGTATGTCGATCGCCTCTCGGGGTCCGCAAAGCGAGCTAAACGGCACTAACCCGTTCGCTTCAGGCTTCGACTCGTCCACACCTGCGGCGGTGGTCGAAGGCATGATGTCAACTGACTTCAATGGTGCTGATCCAGGCGTGGCGCTGCCGAGACTGGGTGAGACTGCCGATGCCATCTTCGACCTGGGCGAAGCGCCTACCACTCCCACGTTGCGATCGTCTGCGCTTCCTGTTGCGAACGCCAGGCAGTTGATCGACAACCACGTTTTGCCTTCCGGCCCCTTCACGCTTTGGGCGACCGACATCCAGCACGACTCTGGCAACAACCGGGCCAAATACAAGGGGTGCATGGTCGGTAACACTCTTCGCAAAACCACGGTGGATGATGGCGCTGCGAGTGCGAACGGGGATGCAGGCACGACGGGCAGCCGCTACAACCGGCGACTGTTTGAGTTCACGGATGACACGACGGACACGTCGAAGTTGTATTACGCCGCCGTCAAGTTCGATTTCACCAACACGGAGCTAGCGAACCGCTGCACGACGACGTCGACCTACACCCCGGCAAACACGCCGAAGGGTGCCCAGTCTGCGAGTTCGATCGAAAGCTTTGGGGTTCGTGCGCGCAACTTTCCGCAGACAGTCAATGAGACTGAAGACACGGCGCTGGAAGTTTCTACGTTTTGGGCAGTTCGTTTTTCCGACGTGGAGTTCACGATCCAAAGGTTGGAACTGAAGAACACGAACCACGGTATTTCAGCAGGCGGCACGTCTGCCCAAAAGCGCTACTTGGGCGACTTGCTAGATATTCGGTCGGGACTCTGGAACGCTGCCGACGTCACGGTCAATAACCTGCGCGGGCAGACCTCCACACAGGTCCGGTCGGTGGCTATCATCGGCAGGACGATTCGCGTGACGCCCGCCGATTTCACCATTTCGTTGGACGTGCGCGGTTCCAGTCAGTACGGCGCATTCATTCTCGATGAGTCCCGACTCGACCAAGACAGGATTTTCTAATGGCCTTCACCGCAGGCGACGTACTCACCGCCGCCCAACTCAATGACCTCGACATCAACTCGCTCACGGTGGACACCAACGTGCTCGTCGTGGACAAGACGAACGACCGGGTTGGGATCGGTGATTCCACGCCGTCTTACAAGCTAGACGTGAACGGGACCGGCAGGTTTACCGGCGAACTCACGCTCGATGGCGACCTGACCGGCACGTCGAATACGAACTTCTATGTCAAGAACGACTCGGGCGAAGAGATCCTTTTCCAAGAGTCCAGCAACCAGCTTTACTTCAAGACCAACGGCGTGTTCCGTGGGTACTTCACCTCGGGCGGCGACTTCGTCCCCTACCAAGACAACAGCTACGACCTCGCTCAACCTCGCTCCATTGGGCCGAGGTCCACGCCGAGCGCTACCGCACCGAGGACTCGGACACCTACATCGAGTATGACGGCGACAGCGGTTCAGGCCTCGACGGTCCCGGCATCCGGTTCGTAATCAACAACTCTGAGATGTTCAAGTTCTGCCGCGAGAACAACGACGCCAACCATACGATGCTCCAGTTCGGCGAGACCAACGACGGCATCCTGTACGAAAAGGACAGCGAGGCGTTCAACTTCTACCGGAACAGCGTGAAGAACGCGTCGCTTACGGCGAACTTCAATGTTCACGGAAGCGGCAACTCCTACACGGCAGAGGGTCCAGACACCGGCACCGGAAACGACGCTGAATGGGCGTTCGCTTTCACGACCTACTATCTGCGACGCAACAGTTCGCTCGCCGCCGAGAAGGAGAACATCACCGCCGACCTCGGAACGCATCTCACCGCCGACATGATCGACTCGGTAGTCCCGAAGATGTGGAATCGCATCACGGCTCCGGGCATCCCGGAGATCGGCCCGATCGCTGACGATATGGAAGCGATCTCTCCGTTCCTCGGAGCGCACGGTATGGACATCAACGGCAACTCTTTCCTAACCGGCATCAACCGAAACGCTTACCTGTCGCTGCTCGTGCTAGCCGTGAAAGACCTGCGGACTCGGGTTGCTGCCCTTGAAGCGTGATAGGTGCTAGGGTCTACGAGTTAGCGATTTCAGCACTGAAGGATCATCGCCATGGCCAACATTCCCGTGACCAGTTCCCGCGTGAAGATCGACGGGCTACACCCCCGTTTTCAGCAACGCCTTGAAGCTTTCTTTGCCGACCCCCGCATCAAGGCAAGGTGGCGGTGGTGTCGGGTGTGAGGTCGTATTCGCAGCAGAAGTATCTTTACGATGGCTACAAGTCGGGCAAGAGGGGCTTCAACCTGGCCGCCAACCCTGACCGTAAACTCCGTAACGGCTTCCAGGGCAGTTACCATATGGCCCAGCCAGCGTTTGAGGGCTTCGGGTATGCAGTCGACTTCCGCTTGGTCGGTCCCGGTATCAGCACTTCTGAAGTAAAGCGCATTGCCTCAGAGTACGGAATGCACGCTCCCGTTCGTAGCGAGTGGTGGCACCACACGCCGGGTTCGGTGCGGGGTTCGAAGTTTGAATGGCTGCCCTACAACCAGGGCAAGGAGCCGCCGCACACTGCCAAGACCAAGAACACGCTGGCCGAAGTAGCCAAGTTTGTCGAAGCCTGCAAGAAGCAGGTTGTTCGTTACGGCGACCGTGGGATCGTGGTGGAGTTCATGCAGAAGCTGCTGGACCAGAACGGCTACCGCCTGACCAAGAAGGCCCGAGAAGGTGCGGGCATCGATGGCGACTTCGGCAGGCGTACCGCTGCGGCCGTGGTCCAGTTCCAGAAGGACGAAGGTTTGAAGCCCGACGGGATCGTTGGCCCACGGACCTGGGAAGCGTTGCTAGACTGACATTTCAGCACTAGCCCCAGAGGACGAAATGACCGGAAGCGTCGCCACCGACCAGCTAACTCTTGTTGACCGCCTGCTCGCCCAGTTGCAGAATCGGTTTCCGCGGGAGTTTGAAATCTGCCTGCTTGCAGCCCAGAACGAAGAACTGCAAGAGAAGGTCGCGGGATACGAAGCCGAACAGGACGATGGCCAACAGGCGATCCAGTTTGAAAACGTGGATGGCTAATGGACAACGACGGATGGCCTACACACTGGCGTGAGTACCGTGGTGGGTTGAACGCGGCTATCAGGCGGATATGTGGAGTTCCCTAGACTTGTCCGCATGGGCCATCGCTAGGGCATGGCTGCGCTCGTTCATCTGATTTCAGCATTAGGCGATCGTCACTGACAGGGCGCCGGAACGGTCATACCATGACACGTTGCCGTTGCTGCACCAGATAGCTCCCAACATGCCGGGGCCTAATCCGTCCATGTCATCACGCGACGGATACGCCTGACCGCGCGGGTGAGTGTGTGCGAACCCGATGACCTTACCGTCTGAAACCCGTAAGGCGGGGAGATCAGATTCCCATACAGTAAATCTTTCCTCTGGCGTAGAAGAACGATTCGGAACAGGGACACAAGAACGCACACACGCATAGGGACCGAAGCGTCTACCGATGAGCACGCCAACTTCTTCGAACTGGCCACCTACGAACGGCCATGAGCAGTTCATCGCAATGATCACGACCCAACTGTAGACCCACAAACACTCAACCGATAGCGTCACACCAATCGATAGATGTGGAGGGCAAGAACATGGATGACACACACAACAAGCCCGAGGACAACGAATACATCGACGTACAGGGCGTAGACGTCACGCACGAGGACCGTCAGGCCGCCATGCAGGCCGACTATGACGAGCGAGTGTGGGGAGAGGTGGTGGGTGGGGATGACCCGCAAGTACGCAACCCCATTCCCTTGAAGAAGAAGATGAGTGTGGGCGAACGTACCCGCAGGGCCACGTCGCTCAAGCTTGCCGGTGCGAGCTATGCGTCCATTGCCCAGACGTTGGGATACAACGATGCATCCGCTGCCCGTAAGGCCGTGATGCGCGG
>FUIF01015212.1_pt1 | contig 54510 bp, 84 predicted proteins | sample 1003461 | NCBI WGS metagenome assembly FUIF01 (sample SAMEA80401918, study PRJEB19352) | marine metagenome
TTTCATGTTCCAAACGGGGAGTTCTTGCCGAACGAGTCCTCGACGGCCATGCAGCCGAGGCCGACGAAGGCTCCGGCGAGGGCTACGAGAAAGAAGACGGCGATGAGTGTAGTGACCATTTTTCCCTTCGTCAAAAAAACCCTTACTGCGACTGCCAGCACCGTGCCAGCAGCCGCCGTAAGGATCGGTGTTGCCTGGACATCAGGCTCTACGAGTTGTATTCCGCCCTGCTAAGTTAGCGGCTGTCCAGCTTACAGCAGACTCCCGAACGCAACGGAGCCAACGAAAACCTTGATCTACGTCGAAGATCGTGGCCGTGGCAACTGCCGTGACCGTGGTAATCGTGCTCCAACTGGTGGGATCAGCCGAGAAACCTTTGTCGTTGGAAGCATGCACGATGATCGTGGTTGCGCTTCCCGCGACTGCTTGGAGCGTCATGTCCTCAGCGTCACCCACAAAGTAGGTGGTCGAGGTGAGATCGCTCCCTACGTCTTCAAACAAATCCTTCATGAAGGCAGACATGTGCTACCTCCTCAAAGAAGCGTCGCAGCGTCAGCGATGAATTCGTAGGTGGTTACGCCGGAACGGAAGTAGATCGTGGCACTTCCAACGGAGACACTTCCGATCGAAAGCTCGCCGTCTGCAAGCGTGGTGCTGTCGTAGCTCGCAGTGGTCTGCTTCGAAAGGAAGACGCTCCCGAGAGCGCTTTGATCTATGGTGGCGGTGGAGGTCAGTGTGTCAGAGAACGTAGCGGCTCCAGACACCGTAACGGTGCCTTCGGCCTCAAGCGTTCCGTGCGAAGGAACGTGGACGTGAACCGGACCAGCGTCAGCCTTCGTGGTAGTGAAGGAGACTCGCGGTCCGAAGTTGGTGGTGCGATTTGAGTTGTTTGGCATTTTGCGCCTTCTTTATCCAAATGTTAGGTGCAGCGCTCCCTGCCCCCGAAGGGGCAGGGATTGCCTTCTGCTTACGTCTGGCCCTGGTAGTATCCGTACCAACGGCCGTGGCCGCGCGACATCCACTTGGTGCTCTTACGCTTGATGGTGTCGGAATCGAAGTCAGTCTCCGAACCCTGCACCGGGCGCTCACGCCAAACGGCATTGATGTCGTGCATGTCTCCAACGAGGCTCCAGTACGTGGTGCTTGTGATGTACGGAGTCACGATCGGAGTGATATCGAACACATTCCGCAACGCGTTGGTAGCGTTGTTCGACGTATTCGGGTTCATCGCGCTTGCGAGGATCTCATTCGCCACGAGAGGCAGATCGAGTCCAATCACGAGGTTCCGAGGCATGGAACGGAACGGCCGTCCACGGTGATCCTTGAACTTCGTAAACGCAATCGCTGCGTCCTCAAGAGCCGTGAGGCTGAGGGCGGTCAGCGAAGTCGGGCGATTCGCCTGCGTTGCTCCACCGTCGAGACGGGTGTGAGCGGTCGAGGCAAGAGCGAGTCCGTCAAATCCTGTCGAGACGGTCGTGCCCGTTGCGTTCGCGAGGAGTGCGAAGAAGAACGTCTCGGTGTCGTCAGCATCGGCCCGACGGAGGTCGGCCTCAAACTGCATCACCTCGCCGTAGCGATCGTTCTTCCAAAGCTTGTCGGTGACTTTGTAGCCACCGCCCCTCTTCACGATGTCGTACCGACGCTCTCTGGGGGCGATCGCTTCGTCGTACTGCACGTCAGCGCCCTCAGCGATGTTGTTCATCGGTCCGAAACCCGCCATCTCAGCCTCAATCCGATAGAGTTGATCCATCGATTTGACGTTCAAGATGCGGGAGTACTGCTCTTCGTATTGCGGTTCATCCTCGTGCCAGATCTCGTCGAGATCCGGATCAGCAAGACGGATGAACTGCTGCATGGTCTGTGCCATTTTTCAGTTCTCCTAGTTAGCTGAGGTCGAGTTCGCTATCAGCGTACTTGAATTTCACGAGTGCCTTCGATTCAACGCTCTGGTCGACGGCGTCAGTTCCCTTTACAACCACAACCATGTTGGTTGAGGTGGACTCGTCGATGAAATACCGCCCAGGGGCAGCAGCCACAAACGAGACGCCCGATTCCTCTCCCGTGATGAGCGTCACACCAGACGTGGTGCGGCTCCAGAAAAGGGTGTCAGGACCGGGAATGACTACACCACACAATCCGTTGATCGAGTTCGTAGAATCCGAGACGGCCACGCCAAAGACGGTGCCCGCTGCGAGTGCATACGGATTCAACTGCGAGAGATTCGAACTCGCGTCAAGTGTGAGTACGTCGCCCTTGGAGAACGCCGAACCGGCGGTACGTTCATCCATGGTGTATTCACCGGATGCGTACCAAAACCCATTAGGCATGGTTCTTTCTCCTTAGTGTTTGACTGTTACGGTTTCGCGATCTTCCTCTTCGAACGTCACCTCGGTCTCGTAAGCACCAGCGGTGACGGTTTGAGAGGCAGTCGCGTTTTCAAGCTCCTTCTGCTCTTGGAACTTGAAGTCTTCCCACATTTTGGCGACTTCGCCGTCGCGGATGAAAAGTGCGACATCGGATCCCCTTCGAATGCTGCCGTCTTCGGCAAGTCGACCGTTCGGCGGGAATCCATAGCCGTAGCGGTCGAGGTCGTCCGTTGTTGCAAGGCGGAAACCCTGCTGGTTTACATAGCCATCCAAGACCCGATCTTGATGTCGGGAAAGACCTCCTGCGGCCCCAGAAACGGGAAGCCATTGGAGTTCTACTGGAAGCTTTGCGGGCTTGGCTCCGATCTGGCGATACAGATCCTCTTTTGTGAGTCCTTGGTTCGCCTCGCGGAACCAGAGATCGTCGGCCTTGGCAATATCGTTCGCCTGGACAATCTCGGAGTAGCCTGGAATACGAGAGGGATCGAGCGAGCCTCGATGGAGGCGCGGATCGAACTTCTCTGCGTCTGTGCGGTTGTCTGAGAAGATTACGGGCTTCTCTTTCTTATCGGTCATACCTTCACCCTGCGATTGGCATTGCGAGTGAGCATCTCAGCCCATTTCTCTTCGGTGTGGCCCATCTTGAGGCCGTGGTCGATGACGTCCTGCGCCTTGAGACCTTCAGCCACGAAGGGCTCGATGGCAGGATCGTTCGATGCAAACAACTTCCGGATCGGAGAAGCGGAACCGGTGTCGGACGCGCCGGTCGTGCCGGTGCCACTCAACATTCCGGTGTCTCCAGAACGCATGAGTTCCTCCGCCTTCGCTCGCGCAAGCTCGTCGACATGACGGCCTGCAACGATGTCGGTCGCTTCGCGCCAGAGGTTGAGGTCTGCGCGATTCGCAGCAGGCACGCGGGCCATAACCGCGTCGATCTCCGGGCCGTAAGCGTCCCAGACGTCTGGGCGATACGAAGTTGCCTGGGCGCGAGCCATGGAGGCGATCGGCGTCACGACTGCACCGGACGCAGCCTCAATCTCCGCTCTCGCTTCTTGCTTGGCATGAGCGATAATCGCGGCGGTGTACGCGGCGGGATCGGAATACATCAGGTTCGAGTCGATCGCAGGAGCGGTCGGAGCCGGAGGCGGCGGTGCGGTCGGAGGAGCCGCCGGTGCGGGTTGTATGACAGCAGCACGAAGCTCTTCCATCACAGCGAAAACCTCTGCTTCGGTCTTTCCGATAGCCCATGCGGGGACACCATCACCTTCGGTGTACTTCTTCGGACCTGCAGGGGTTGGAGCGGGGGTTGAATTCGGCTCAGGAGGAGCCGTCTGGCTTGCGTTTGGTTCTCCACCCTGGGGTTCCGAAGAAGACTGACCTTCGGTCCCCTCGGTCCCTGACTTGTGCCCTTCGTCGTTTGTCGGCAAGGAATGCTTCCTCAGTTTTGCGAGTCTCGTCTACGAGTGTTGCAGCTTTGCGTATGCCCATCACCACTCCACGGTGGAAATGGACACTTTCATCTGTTGGAGAGCCTAAGATTGCTTCACCACTGAATTTAATGGCTTCGTCAAGCACTTTTAGGTACACGTCGAACTCAGGGGCGTCTGTGAGGCGTTTGAGCGACTCCCACTCGGAAGGAGAGAGCCCGTATGGGATCTCGAAATCTTCTTCCGTCGTGGAAGGTTTGAGGAAGCGGCGCCGAAGACTGAAGAAGGGGAGCGTCATAGACCGAAGATCTGGGCAAGCACGTTGGGATCAAGAGCTTGCGGAGGACCGCCACGCCCTCCTAGGGCTCCAAGACCGTTACGCCCAATGAGGGTGGCGAGTTCGGCATTCGGTTGTGCCCCGTCCGCTTGGAGTTGCGTTGCGAGCGCCTCCAAGTTTCCAAGGTGTTCTTGCGGGTTTTTGACATCGAACCGCTCAAAGAGTTGGGCGAGGATGTCGACTCCCGACGCGAATGCGGCCTTCGCTGTTTCCTGGACAATGGGATCTGGGACCTGGGCCATGAGGATCGCGGTTTGCACCAGTGCTTGATAGATTTGCTGCGTGATTTGAAGCATTCCAATGAAGGATTGCTTCTCGACCTCTTTGTTTACCTGGGCGGAGGTCGCCGTCACGCTGATGCCGAACGCTTCCTCGATCTCGTCCACCTCGGCGGAGGTGAGGACTTCGAGGATCTTCGCTGCGTCGGTCTCACCGATTGCTTGGGCGAAGAAGGCGAGCCAGCCCTGGGGATCTTCTTGCGCTCGCTGTGCTACGTTCTGCATCATCCGGAGGCCCATCTCGCCATGAACATCACGGAAGTTCGCGTGAATCATGTCGAAGCGTTTGTTGCCTTCGCGGAGGATGGAGAGGAGCGAGGTTGCGGGTGTACGCGAGGGAAGCCCGCTGAGATTCCCTTGACGAAGTTCGGAGACGCCGGAGCGGAGTTCCGAGAACTGCATCAGGTTTTGGAGGAGGGTGAAGCCGGATGGATAAAGCTCCGAAAGGCGCACCTCTCCTACGTCCTCGTCGGGGCCGAGATACCACACCTTGCCGGGGTAGATTGCCGAACCTTGCTGGAAGTTCGCACCCAAAGGCGCCTTATACATCCGAGTGTTGGCGAGGCGTGCGTTGTCGATCTGGGCGTTGAGGAGATCCGTCGAGGCTTCCTGCGCCCATTCGTCGACTTCCGCCATTCCAATGCCGAGGATGCCCATCCCAGGCAGGTAGTTGGTGAAGTGGAAGGCGTGCTTGCCATGGGAGTTGGGGAAGTAGACGCCACGAAGCATCCAAGGACCGTCGCGGTGGAGTTGCACCACGATGTCTTCCCAAACACCGTCGCCGGCTACGTCGAAACGTGCCCAAACCTCGTAGACCTTTGCATGAAGCTCCTCAAACGCAACGAACTTGTCGTCCTCTTGCGTCTGGCGACGGATCTTCTCGTTCTCGTCCACGAAGTGTTTGGAGACCATATCTGCGGCCTCCTTGTCCCAACCCGGAAGCTCGGCACTTCCTCCTTTGTAGCGATCGAATTCCTCTTCGTTGAATCGAAATTCCTGTGCGATCCACCTCGTTCCTCCTTGCGCGTCGAAATCTGTCGACCATGCGTAGGCAGGGAAGAAGACACGTTGGATGGGGATATGCTCGATGAGCGGTTGCGAGATGGAGACGATACGTCGTTCGGAACTTCCGTCAGGACGGTAGCGCCTCTTCCCCACCCGCTCGGAGCGCCAGTTGTTCTTGTAGACGGCGGTTCCGAGAACGATGTTGTCGAGGAGCGCCTTGGAGTTGACTCTCCGCATCTTGAGGAAGCGGGTGTCGAGGGCCGTCATGCCTCGGCGGAGGGCGGAAGCGAAGTCAACCCTGTCCTGACGCTTCGCTGTCGCACTCCAGTAGTCTTCTGGAGCGTGGAGCGACTGCATCATGTCGGCGTAGACGGGATCGCTGTGGATTGCCGTCAGCGGGAGTTCGTAGTTGGAGGCGCCGGGGTAGGGGAAGTCGAGTTCGTCTTCGGTGAGCTTCGCCCTCCATTGAAGGATGCGATTCTCCCACTCTCGTTCGAGGTCGGCGCGGTCTCCGATCGTATTCGAGAGTTCAAGCTGAATCCATTCAAGGAACGCTTGCTTACGGCCTGGGCCCCACTCAATGGGACTAAGCAGAGCCATAGAATCTTATCTCATGTCTAAGAAGCGGCATGCCTTCAATTTAGCGTTGGAGTCAAGCTCTACGCCGTCCCCGACGTCGTCTGCGGCCCCAAGCGTTCGTCACCTTCGCTTGACCTTCGGCATCCTCGCGCACAAGCTCTTCGCGGGTGCGGGTCTTTCCTCCGTGGTGCGTCATGGTGAAAACCTTCTCCCACTCGTCTTTTTGGAAGGAGAGGGCGTCGAGGATGTCGCGGAGAATGGCGCGAGGGAAGGAGATGTATTCTTGACGGAAACGGGTGTGCGTGCGATGGAGATAGAAGACGCCTCGTTTGAAGTAGTGTTCGAGGCCGTAAATGCGCATGACCTTCTTTTGCTGCCCATGCGAACGGATCTCTTCGATCGGAGGTTCGCCGAGACCTTCTTCGCGGAAACGGCGGCGGATGGCATTTGCGACCGCCACCTGCGCCACGATGGTCTCTACGAATATCTTCGAACCGGGATAGCGGAGGTAGAAGTCGAGGACCTTCGCCGCGATGTCGTCTTCGGAGTCGAGACGTTCGGCGAAGTCTTCGAGGAGGAAGAGTCGTTCGCCATCAGTGCCGACCACAGGGATTGCGGTACGCGCAGCCGAAGATTTCTTGGAGAAGGCTGGGTCAACGGATATCCATGTAGTAAGGCTTCGAATTGGTTGATGGACGGGGCGTCCATCGGGCCCGTCGAAGTAGATTGAAGTTCCATCATATTCGTAGTATTTGAGCCAATCTGGGTCGAGGGTGGAGGCTGCGCCAGCGGTGGGCTCCAAGAGGTATTGACCTGCGTAGAAGACGGGATCTTCCTCTTGCATCTCTTGGAGTTCGTGGAGGTCGTAGCGTTCGGGGAAGATGGGACGACCGTTCGCATCGATCGCGGGGAACTTGAAGACAGCAACGTCCCCTCGCCGATAGAGTTTGATCTGTTGCGTCTCCGGAGGACGGTCGATTACGCCCTCTTCCCATTGGAGCTTTTGGGCAGGGAGCTTGAGAGTCCAGATGAACTCGCGACGGTCTTCTCCTCTTCCGAAGTATTCCTCTACGAACTCGTACGAATCTCCCTCCCACCACCGCGTGCCGATGAAGATGATGGGATCGCGCTTCGGAGACTTCAGGAGAGGTTGCAGACGCGTGATCCAGCGGTTGGTGGCTTCGATCTCCGCCGAATTCCCACGGAACGCAGCCTCGGCGGCATTCTGCGAGAGGAGATCATCGCACACCCATTCATTCATGTGGACGCCGGTCTTGGTGCCGCCAACGCCGGTCGCAAGGCACGTGGGCGAAGTCGGGTTCGTCTTCTTCCTCTTTGTGATGAAACGGTCCGCCTTCCACACCGTGGCGCGGAAGTCGTCGGGGATGATTTCCGGAAAGAGGGTTTGGAGGAGGATGTTCGACTCGAACTCGTGCTTGATGTCCTGGAGGAACGTCATTGCGAGTTCGGCGGTCTCGTTCGCGATCCCGGTTGCGTATTCACCGTCGCGGAGAACGCGGAGGATGGGAAGCCCTTTGGTGATGTTCGCACTCTTTCCTACACCACGTGGGACGAGGATGAGTTTGATGCGAGCGGAGTCGATTTCGGGGATGCCCGTCGCACCTTCCGCAAAGAGACACATCCCAAGATGCGCTCGATACGTCATCGGGATGACGCCTTCGAGGTTCCGGATCTTCGCGTTCAGGAAGTAGAGGGCGGAACGCTTTCCAGGGATCGTCTGCGTGGCGAGCTTACGCAGGCGTTTCCATTCGTCGGAGCCGGGGGAGAGAGTGACTTCGGTCAAGAGGAGGTCTTATTGGGGGGTGGGGTGGGGCGGAGGAAGCGAGCGTCGATGCGGTCGTCGTATTCTTCGCGTGCTTGACGCTTTGCGGCGGCTATGCGTTGCTCCGCGCACCACATCTTGCACCACGAGGCGCATCCGAAGTCGTCTCGAATGGCGCAGCCGTTGAGAGGGGCGGCGCAAGTGCAGGAGGAATTGAATTCACTTTTCATCGTCGTCCATCTCCTCCCATTCCGCCTCCACGGTCGGAGCTTCGAGGCTGGCGCTTCCGAGGTTGAGTGTGAGCTTGATGGCGCCGGCGTCTTTCTCTTTCTTGGCGACGATGCCCATGCGATCTTGAAGGTCGCGTGCGATGCGGTCTCCTTCTTTGTAGTCGCCTGCGGCCATGGCGGCTTCGAGGAAGACGAAACGCTCCAACGTTATCGAAAGGGCGTTTGCGCTGAGGTATGCTTTCGCCATGGCGATCGGATCTTCAACGAATTCGAGGAGTTCTTCGATCCACTTCTTGGCGGCGGGCGACTTCGCGTACTCCGAAAGAGTGCGCCCGGTTTTTCCAAATCTTCCGGCGGCTTCTTTATATGTAGCTCCATCCACAACCTTCATCACGAGCGCAGTCTTCACCCAACGAGGGAGGTCGGAGATGTTCTCGCGATCCTTTGCTTGAACTGCATTTTCCCCGTACTTCGCGAGGCGTGCTTGGATGCCGGCGTGGCTGTTGTCGCGAGTTCCTGAAACGCTATCCGTCATCCGAGCGCTCGTGGATGGTGCAGGAGGGGATCGAACCCGGAGGCGGTCGTGAAGCTCCAAGGAAGTCCTCCATGACACGTCGGCGTTTGATGCGAGGTGTACGTGTAGCGAATCTCACCACAATGGGGGGCGTTGCAGATCCACATCTTCACCGGCCCCTTGGAATTTCCGGAACGCATGGCGAGAGGTGTGTGTGGGCGGCGAGCTTCCGCCCTTCCGATCATCTCGTATGCGATTTCGTGGAATCCTACTTTTCGTTTTGACATGCCCCCAACATAAAAGGAGGGAAAACCCCTGTCAAGTTGGCAGAGCATCTGCCAAAATGACGTTTGCTTTGAGATCCTTGATTCACCCTTTATCTTGAAACTCCCTTGAGGAGGAGAAATGGAAGCAGAATTTGTGAAGGCGTGGTTGGACTCCTTCGCCACGTCAGAAGAGATCCTGTCCGAGCCCGCCGTCGAGGAGCCTTGGTTGATACGAGGTCTGCTCCGTCCCGGCACCTACGGCATCGTGTTCGGACGCGAAGGAGGCGGAAAGAGCCGTCTCCTTTATCAGCTTGCGAAGAGTTTCCACGACGGCTCGCCTTGGTGTGGGTTCGATGTGCCGGGGCGTGGGAACGTGATCTTCGTGGAGGCGGACATGAGTCCAACGGAGTCAAGGTCGATCTTGGAAGACGCCTACGAGGACGGCTTCCACGCACCGAACTCCATCTGGCCTACCCGCTACGGCTTTCTCGACGTCCTCACACCCGAAGGCGAACAGATCCTCGATGGTCTCCAGGACCGCTTCGACCCCGCGTTGGTCGTGGTCGACACCGCCACCGACGTCTTCACGCCAGCGAGCGGCGACATCAACACACCCGTGAGGGACGCCATTCGAGCGTTCCGCGTTGCGTTCCCCTACGCCGGCATCCTCTTTGTGCTGCACGAACGCAAAGCGTCTCAGTTCCTCCAAGCGAAAGGTGTCGAGGATGAGGACGCCCACCTCGGAGCCGGAGAGTGGCCCAGGAAAGCTTCGTGCTCACTGCGTCTGAAAGGCATCAACGAAACGCACGCAAAGCTCCAGGTGCGGAAGACACGCGATGTCGTTCCCTTTCGGAACCTCATCCTCGAACGCACCAACAACGGCTTCTTCACCGTCGACACCACCCGCCTCACGCCGGAGCAAGCGCTCGCCATCTATCCCGCCATCGAAGGCCTCGTCGAGCCGGAGGTTCGAACCGTGCGAGGGATCTCGAAGGCGATCGAAGCAGCGACCGACGGCAGCGTGAAGGCGGAGGCGGTCCGGAAGGCCTTCCAACGAGCCAAAAAGAAGAAGGTCGTGTTCGCCTGGGAGGTGGGGACACCCCCTGAGAGCGAAAATGGCCTCGACGAGGCGTAAGTCGTTGTCGCCCTTCGACTTCCGGCTGGGGACAGGGAGTGGGGACAGCCCATTTTTCGGGCCCCGATTGTCCCCACCCTTCGTCGGCCAGATTTGGCTCAACCACGCCGTTTTCGCCGGTGGGGAAGGTGGGGACAGCGGGGGTGCGACAATCTTATATATAGAGATAAGATAACTTTTTCGAATTGTCCCCAAAAACGGAGTCCCAGATGGCTGCTGAGGTCGAAGTCAAATTCAGCGAGACGTTCCCCGAGGAACTCAAGCCCACGACGCGTGAGAGGCTCTCTCCCTTCCTTCACCTCCTCGACAGGGACCTCGTCACCCTGAACGTCGCGATGAAAGGCAGCGGCGATTCTCAGGCCGGAGAGGCCAGCATCGTCACGAAGCGTCGGTACCACGTGGCCTTCATCTGGTTCGACCCCACCTTCTTCGGGCTTGAGAAGGAGGAGCAAGAGCGGGTGGTGGTGCATGAATTCATGCACGTTCTTCTCGACGGCTTTACAAGAGAGGTACAACACCTTATCGTTCATTTGGTGCCAGACGCACTCACAGACTACATCGAATGGAGGATCGAGGATGCAGAAGAGAAGGTCACCGATCTTCTTGCGCTCGCGCTCTACGACGCCCTTAGAAATCGGTGCAGGGGTTGCGCTGGGGCTCACGGCGTTCGCGATCATTCAACTTCTGGGACTAAAAATGCTGCTCTCGCGTCTTTTGAAGGCGATTGATGGATGAACGAGAAAGAACGCATCGACGAACTTCGCTATGACGCTTGGAAAAAGGGGTATGAGAGAGGTCTTGCCGGGGCAGGACTCGAAAAAATCTTTCGTGCGGGCGAAGTCACGCGCCTCCAGATCCTTTTTCTCGACGCAACGGTGGATTCTGACGGCGTCGTGACGGTTTCGGCCCAAATCCTCCCTCCTTCAGGCGGTGCGTACGTCGAAGAGGTCCGAATTCCGGCAAAAATCACCGTAGAATCCACCTCTCGCGCCCCAAATCTGCAATTTTTCAGCACGGAGACTTGAAATGGAAGCATTCCTCGCTATCGTCCTCAACATCGCCGTCGGAGTCGCCGTCGGTTTCTTCCTTGGAAGGCAGCATGAGCGCAGGAAAGGGGGATGAACGGCTCCACGCCCGCACTCAGACGTCTCACGCGTCGATGCAGGAGCGTTGGAATCGCACTTTTCACTCTCGCAGGCTGCGTGACGACGCCTTGCGTGCCGACCGAGATCAAGATTCTTCGGACTCCGGAGGGGATCGTCGCCCCTGACGCACGCGAAGGACGGTGCCGTCTCGTGAGCGCAACGCCCTACGACCCTTGGGTGCGCCTTGGCATCCTCGCTTCGCTCGAAACTTGGGAGTGTGGATGCGTTTGAAGCTTCCCTGGGTGGATGTGGGGTGTGGTGGGGCTCGCCGTTAGGCGAGACGGGGCGCGCTCCGGTTTCGGAAGCATCGGCAAAAAACGTTGCAAATTTCCGTTTGGGAGTCACATCTCTCACAATCGCCCGGCCGCCTTGGGGGGAAGGCCCTTTTTTGGCACGATTCTTGCATTCGCGGGTGATGCGCGCACGCCCCTCCCTCCTGAGAATGATTCTCATTCCTAAGTGAGAACGGTTCTCAACCACGCCAACGTCTGTGCAAGAATCGTGCCAACCCCTCGGCTGTCCTCTTTTGGTGTCGGACACGTTGGCCGAAACGAGGCCGAGGAGGTGTGTGCCAAGAATCGTGCCAGCCGCAAACCGTTGCGGCGCTTGAGGTTGCGGCGTTGCGTCCTCCGAAGTGGACGGAGTGTCCTCGGATGTGGACGGATTTCGAGGGGTAGATGCAAGGATCGTGCCAAGGGCTAAGTCGTTGCGCCCCAACGACATCGGGAGTTTGGCACGGGGATTGCGTGCTTTCTCGGTCGACCCGGCGCGGCAACGTGGCGCCGGTGGCCATAGCACGCTGGACCCGGACGGGTCCGACGAGCGAATCCGACGGGTCTGGCTACATGCGGAGGGCTATATGCCTGAGTTCACGCAGAGCACGACCCAGGAAGCACCGAGCAAGGCACGGTTGGAGAGTGTCTGGAGCACGGACGAGGAAGGCAATCTGACGCTGACCATCGTCGGTGGTCTGAACACCCTACGGAACGCGGATCTCGTGGAGTCTGGAAGCGGTAAGAGCGCTTCCCCCGCGAACATCACGGTTCCGACGATCTACGTGACTCGTGCCGATGGGACGGAGATGGAATTCCGGTCCAGGGTGTACATCGAGCACCCGCTCGGCAGAGCCCGCAAGGCTCAGAGCTTCTAAGGCCGGCGTGCGCCCCGGAGGGGTCGAATCCCTCCGGGGTCTTCGGAAGGGCGCATGCGTGGTAGGTCCTATCATCATGCTACAGTACACACACGTCGGAGGCGTGTATCATGGAGCCGTCACACTGGCCCACGGGTGCTCATTACTTTGGGCACTACGCGTTGGGCCATAACATGACCAAAACTGTGCGCGTGGTGAATCACGTACGCACGATCAACGGGCTGCGTCAGAGTGTGCGCGTAGAGATACCCGTGCATTGTAGGCGCTGTGGGCTCGTGGACGATGCGGATCTCATGCGCGATGTATGCACACGCGAGACGCCGGAGTTTACCACGATCGCGTTGGAGATGGAGATTTCGGGCGAGCGTGCGGCGAGTGAGGTCGTGCAACGGGTGGTTGGAGATGCGGTGGTGTGGACGGAGCGGGGCGTGATCGCATGAGCTTCCGTGACTCCGTACCGCGTTCGGTGTGGTTCCTGGCGTGGACGTTGTTTGTGTTGGGCGTGCTGTCGATCCTGTCTCAGATCGCGCATCAATCAGGCGTGCATCCTGACGCGTGGGATCCGATCGAGTCTCAGAGTGACATACGGTTGCATGAGACGTGGCAGGAAGAGAACGCGAGGAGGTTGGGGACGTGAGTAAGCACACACCAGGACCGTGGAAGCCCACGTACGAAAGTGACCCGTACCGACTCGTTGACCATACTGACGGGCGAGAGATCGCTGCGGTGTCGGGAGTCGACAACGAGAACCGCGACGCAAACGCCCGCCTGATCGCAGCCGCGCCGGATCTGTTGGAGGCGCTAAAGGGGCTTCTGCCGATGTGGGAAAGCGGGGTTAGCGAGCCGTGGGTGGAAGCAGCCAAGGCCGCGATCGCGAAAGCGGAGGGGGAAGGATGAAAAAACGTTGGGGACGTGCCATCTATCGCCCGCTTCGCCACAAAGGTGAGGCTCACCCATACAGCCACCGTTTCTACGTGGAGGCGGGACAGGTGAAGAAAGAGCGGGTGACGGAGGAACCCGTGATCGCGGTGATTCACAACAAACGCTACCTCGATGCAGGACGTGGGTTGAGGTACATCGGGCCCGTTTCATGAAGTGGAAAGTGAGAACGGTGACATCACCGAAGGGGCCGCAAGGCAGGGCCACAATTCGCGACGTATCGCCCAACTCCTGCCGACGATGTTGGGTCGGTGCCTACGTTGCCTCCGCCGTACGTATCACGTTCGATTCGTGACAGGAGTTTTTCAGGAGGAAGTATCATGAGCACAAACGAAGAGTGGGTTGCCGACGCATATTTGCGTAGCGACATGGAAACCCGTGCCGACACATTAGAGATGTGGGCACGTGACAAAGCACTTCCCAAAGAGCTTCGCAAAGAGATGTTCGCTGTAGCGTGGGATATGAAGCAATGGGCTAGGCGCGGCACAGCATCGGAGGGAGTGTGATGTGTGCATGGATTTTCTGGGTCGCCCTCGCGTGTGGCATCATCCTCGGAGCGTGCAGTCTCGGCCTCACCGCGTACGTGGTGTGTAGGGCGGACGAACGGAGGACGTCATGATTGTGACGCTGACGGTGGCTGTAGCAACGGCTCTTGCGTATCCCGTGATCGCTGGATTCGCTTACCGGAAGATGGTTGAGCCGCTCCCGCATGACCCAGGCACATGCGGAGGGACCGGCAAGAACTCCTACAACGGAGTATGTGAAGACGCATCCCTCCGCCCATTCAAGAACATAGCCTGGCAATATAAGGAGCTTTATTGTCCGCAGTGTCAGGTGTGGTTGCAATGGTATTTGAGCAACAAGGTGGATGACAGATCGTCGCTCGTAGCAACGTCTGCCTTGTGGCCGGTTCTGTGGGTGCCGTGGTTGGTGAAGAAGCTTTTCAACGCCGGTGCACACACTCGTGTTGCTAAGAAGAACGACTTCATACACGAGGCTGGAAAGTATCTGTCTGAGGAGATGCGGCGATGAAAATTGCGCTGATCTCCGACACACATGGAGCAACCCCCGATGTTCCCGAAGGGGATCTCTTGATTCATGCAGGAGACCTCTCTATGCGTGGCTTAATCACAGAACTTGAAGCGACTCTGGCGTGGCTTGAATCGCTGCCTCATGAATACAAAGTCATAATTCCGGGTAATCATGACTTCTTTGTAGAAGAAGCACCGGAGACTTTCAAGCTTTGGGCACACCATTGTGGAATTGATTGCCTCATAGACGACGGCATCACCATCAACGGAACACGTATTTGGGGTTCGCCGGTTTCGCCTTGGTTTCATGATTGGGCGTTTGGCCCGCATCGTGGAGCAGAGATCTGCAAGCATTGGGATTTGATCCCCAACGACACCGACATTCTGGTTACGCACGGGCCTCCTGCAAATATTCTTGATCGCACCATCCAAGGTGAGAGTGTGGGGTGTATAGATCTCATGGCGGCGGTACAAAGAGTTCGCCCAAAGGTGCATGTCTTCGGACACATTCATGAAGGGTATGGGAGAATAGCGTATCCTGACACCGATTTTTATAACGCATCCCTCATGAACGCGCGCTATGATCTGGTGAATGATCCGTTTGTGGTGGAGGTGTAATGGAAGCCGCTGAATACTGGACCTACGGCGCAGCCCTCGGACTCTTTTGTGGGCTCGTTCTGGGCTACATGTCGGGATGGATTCGAGGGCATCAAGTTGCATCCATCGATCTTAGGAAGACGGTGCATGAAATCATCGGAGAGTGAGGATCGTTGCGTCCGACTTCTGAGAGCGTATTTGCTCTCATCGCCCGAACCCCTTACCCGCGATGAGGTGGACCGACTTTGGGCGAGACTTCTTGCGGAACATCAACGGAGGAAAGAGGCATGGAAATCCACGAACTGATTACGGAAACGTTGGAGTGGTACGAGACGAACCCGAGAGGAAAAAAATCCAGTGGTGCATGCGTTTATCTCGCTAAAAGCGGTGCAATGTGCGCTGTGGGGAGATGTCTGAAGCCGAGAGTCGCTAAGGAGTGGGCAGACTTGGATTTTGGGTCGATAGGGGTGACTGTAAGCTCTGAACAGCTCTATGACGGGCTTCGTCCAGAGTACAAAGATATTTCCTTCCGCGAGTGGAAGCACCTCCAATACTTCCACGATCACGACTCTCATTGGACCGACGAGAACGTGGTCACTGATCTAGGATGGATCTACCTAAGAACCTATTTCGACTACACCAAGGAGGACTACAATGCTAGGAAAGTGGATCGACAGCCTGAGTGACGCACAACGCGACAATGTCGTGACGGCGATGGGTTGGGGTTATGGGATTCGAATATACTTTCGAGGGAGGCGCAGGTCGGTTTCGGAGTGCAGTGATCTCTACCATCACGAAAGTTACGCTGCACACTTAGGTCGTCGGTGCCTCGTCGACAACGCATTCGATCGTGACGGTGCTTGGGAGCATGTACACGTCGATATTCCAACACAATTCGACCTTCTCTGCAACCGCTTCGGCATGGAGCGGGTGGTGCGAGCGATCAAAGCCAGAGCAGGAGTGGAAATCGACATCGGAGAAAGAGTACTGCAAGAGTCGTAGGAGTTTGTGCCCCTTTCGTCTAATTGGAGAGTCCGCGAGGATAGGACACCACGCTTCTCCGCGTGGAGATGCACGTTCGAGTCGTGCAAGGGGTATGGGAAGTTCAAACCGAGAGAGCAAGCGGAGGCACACGGAAATGCTCCATGTAACATGGACCGAAGAGGAAGTAATTCAAGCTTCCTTGGAATACCTCAAGAGGAAGAAGAAGGAGAGCTACGTAAGCGAGGAGGTGCTGCGTAGGACATATCGACAAAAGGAGAACGTGCGGAAGATTCTCCAAGGGGATGAGGTTTTTCTCTTGGTGAAGGCGGACATGGACTATGTAGAACACGCCGTAGTCCAGCAACACTTCTACGATGCCGCGCGTTTTCCCGAAGTCGTAAATCTACTCAGGCAGCGTAAAGCTTCTAGTGGTATGGAAGGGTATATCTATCTCAGATACCGAGATGGATATATAGTGGATTCTGAAAAGTTTGTTAAGCTCAAGATCCGCAAAGGCGCAGTCATCTCCAGAGCGCTCCTCAAAGAGCTACAGAAGCTTCGCAAGAGCGAGGGACGTCCTGATTGGTTGGAGGATGAGTGGTTTGACGCTTTGGAGCGCTCCATTCGACACGCCTCTACCCAACTCGGTTCTCACTTCGCAAAGAAGACGTGTGTGATGCGAATCTCCACGCGTCCTTACGACTTCCTGAAGCTTGGAGAACTCAAGTGCGATCATGGAAGTTGTTTCCGCTTCACTTCGGAGTGTGCAGACCACAAAGGCTACCTCATGCAAACGAAGAATTCGGTCGTGTTGCAGGGGTACATGGTGGACAAAGCTCCGGAGTCCATGGAAGCCTTTCAAGAACTTGTGGCGCAGCCCAACGGTTTGAAGAGTGACTTCAGGGCGTGGGGATATATCTTTGACTTCGGCGAGTTAGGCGTCCAAGGGGTGTTCTCTAACCGCTATGGAATGGATAGCGTGATTGTGGAACGCCTCACTTCCCAAGCTTTTAGCAGCTTGTTTGGGGAGCCGTACAAGGTAGGCAGCTACGGAGGCGCTTTATATACCGCCTCTGTAGGGGACGTCTACACAAACGGGGATTCTTTTGGAGTCACGCCTCAAGAGAGTGGGTGGATACATGATGACTTTTCTCGCAACGTTAGAAGCGCCTGCGAAGATGTCGTCATCATAAATGACAATCACCTGTGTCAGTTCTGCGAAGGTTACGTTCGCTACGAAGGGGATCTTTGTAGATGTGACGAGTGCAGCAATCGCGTCTGTCCGAGTTGCACTAGATATTGTGCCGACTGCGACGTGCGCTACTGTCCTTCTTGCTGGTCCGAAGAGAATCCAGACATTTGCAATGTGTGTGCTCATCGAAGGGAGCTTAGGAGGGAGGCGGAGCGACTGGCGGCAGCGCAGGCGGCGCAACAACGACGGCAGGAAGCACAAGAACAATGGGCAACTTCTGGCGAGTCAGTTACTTATGTCGTTGATATAGGAGGCGACAACTCATGACGCAAGAATGGGATTTGAAAGATTTTCGAACCCTTCTCGACAAATTCCTCCTCATGAGTGAGCAGGAGGTCTTGGACGTTTTCGTTGCACGAGGTGGTGCCACGCACGTCTGCAAAGCCGGGAACTACGTCTACATCCCAGGAAGTCTTCCTCCCACAGAGAGAGTGCTTCTTGTTGCGCATGCCGACACGGTCTGGGGATCGGACGCCAACAACGTCAAGCCTACGTGGCATGGAAACATCGTCACGGGAAGTAGTTGGGGAGCCAAGAGAGGGCTCGGAGCAGACGATCGATTCGGGTGTGCCATGCAGTATCTCCTCTCGTGGGACCAGCGCCACTCCGTCATCATCACCACCGGCGAAGAGCGCGGATGCGTCGGAGCGAGTGCTGCTGTGCGTGAGATTTGGAAAGAGCTTTCGCAGCATGCGTTCGCAATCGAAGTGGATCGAAGAGGCGATCAAGAGATTGCACTCTACTCGGACTGCTATTCGAGCGCGTTCTTGGGATTCTTGGGAGAGCGGTTCCCGGAGTGGGACCTCGCGATGGGTTCGTACACCGACATCACGGAGATCTGTCCCGGCGCAGGGATTTCAGGAGCGAACTTCGCTGCGGGATACCTCAACGAGCACACCTCCAGCGAAATGGGCTTCCTCGATGCGTGGCTCCGTACGTACGAGGAGCTTGGGAACCTCTTGGAAGAGGAAGTGGTGAGGGCGTTCCGCATCAACCGAGTGAAGCCTACGAAGTACTTCTACGGGTACGGAACCGTCGTCACCCCTGGAAAGGATCTTTGGGCTGGGCGTGAGTGGTGGGAGGGGGAGTGGGAGGCGGACGATCCCGAAGAGGAGACCACGATAGAAGTCGCCAAGAGTTGGAAAGTGGTGGACGCTGCGGAGTCTGTGGTGGGGCACGTAGATGCTGAGGAGCATTGGTACCTCAAGGAGTGTGTGCGGTTCGTGGACACCGACAGCTTCCTTCTCCAGGATTTGGAGGAGGGAGGGTTTAGCTACGTGGTGGAGACGATTTGAGATGGACAGATACAAAATAGAAGGCTTTCCCACGGTGCCTTGCAAACATTGCAAGACTCCGACTTGGCATGCAGGCACCAAGATGTGTGACAATTGTTGGGAGGTTGCACACAGAGTCAGAGGTATGCCAAAAGATGTGCTCGATTCAATCCTAGAGGAGGAAACATGCCTTCACGAGTAACCTTCGAAATCCGTAACGACCGTCCCTTCCCGCGTCGATACCCGTTCGATGAGATGAAATCGGGTGACTACATCACGGTCCCCATGACGCGTGCCGACATCGCTCGAAAGAGAGTGAATCGACACGCCCCATCGAGTGCGTACGTTTCCGCTTCACAGTTCGTGAAGAACAACCGTCCCGGTTGGAAGGTGATTACGGAGCGGACGGGAGACTCCGAGAGGATCTGGCTCGCGGATGGAGTGACGTTTGAGCGGGTGCAGAGGTTCTGATGGACGCATACGAAACCGCTCATGACGCCTACATGGCAGGCTACAAGCGAGGGAGGAATGCGATGCTGGACGACTTCACAGGAGGGCTTGTCCTCCTCGAAGCTGCGCGGAAGGCAGGCTTCCCTCACCTTGATGGGATCTGCGTGAGGTACGATGCTGCCACGAAAGAGGTGGTGGTGTGGGATTTGACTGGACGAGAGCTTCGGCTTTGAACGGAGGACTGACACGATGCCATGTAATGGTGGACCTGATGGATACGCCTATGGCGGGCCAACAAAAGAGCAACAGCTATGCCCGCCGATACTGTGCGGAATATTCACGGTTCTTGAACGTGAAGGATCTTTGGCCGAAGTGCTGGCTTTGGTCGATTGGGCTGAGGTTGGTACATCGAAGGCCGTAACGCTCGCTTGGTGGGAAGACCACAAGAAGCGTGATGAAGAGCGACGTGCGCATGAGGATCGAATGCGTAAGAAGAAAGAAGCCCGTAGGAAAGCTCTCGCTAAGCTGACGCGATCAGAGCGGAGGGTGTTGGGACTGATTGATTGATGGGGACATTTCGGGCGCAGAAGACGTTGAAACCTGTCCCCACTCTCCTAAACGCATGGGACGCAAGGACTTAGAAATGGATACAAACGAGCTTACACAAGAGCGAGGACGCGTCTACGGACCTCCGGCCGACAACCACGGAGCCACCGCAGATATGTTTACACGATGGATGCTTCGGCGTGGCGCCACCGTCTTCGACCCGCTCGACATCTGCGCCTTCAACATCATCCAGAAACTCTCTCGCCTCGGTGAGACGATTGACCACGAAGACTCATGGCGCGACATTGCAGGGTACGCGGCGAATGCGTTGGAGATTCTCAATGACGTTTCCTGACGAAGAAACCTGGGAAGGACCGCCGCCGAGCCTCGACGAGATCCAAGAGCGGGCGAGGAACTACAAGCCGCTGATCAAGAGCGAGCGTGTAATGAGTGGGTTCCTGCTGTGCGTCGGAATCTTTCTGATCTTTACCGCACTAGACGTCCCTGGAAACAACTCGTTCGCGGCTGCGGCTATCGTGATCTGGGCGCTGGGAGGGAAGGACCGATGATGGATCTCGTCGTCCTGTTTGCCGGAGTCGGGATCTTCAACTTCGGGCTCTGGGTCGGACGCCGCACTGCACCCACGGAGGTCACGCACAATCACTACATCTCGGCGAGCGGTGCCGGGAGGACAACCGTGAACGTTCACGCCAGAGGGGCCGTGAAAAGGTTCGAGCGATGACCTTCCCTGACGAGACACCCCACGACCCGGAGACGGCCCCGACGTTGGACGAGATCCAAGAGCGTGCGAGGGACTACAAGGGGCCGTGGTGGAAACGGGCCGCGCTTCGGGTGATCCACTGGGCGACTGGGCGGCACGAGTGGACCTTCGACGACGAGGGCGGTGGCATGTTGATTCAGACAGAACCCGACCGCGACATGTTGGGATTGTCATGCCCGTGTGGGGCGAAGACGTGGCTTCACCTTCCTCTGGGTTGGAGTGTGGAGCGATGACCACGAAAGCTGACGCACTGCTCAAGGCGGTGGAGCCGATCATAAACGGTGCTCGCGATCCGCACGAGAAGCCCCGCGAAGTCCTCCGCGCCCTGATCCAAGAGTTGGGGATCACGCGGGAGATGGTGGCGGGGATGCTACGGTATTCATCGCTGAATCCCTCTGTGCGCCAAGCCGCCGACGCACTCGAAACGATTCTCGAAGCTGGGGGCGAATGATGACCGACCATGAACGAGCCCAAGGACACCTGGCGTTAATGATGTTGGCGTACATCTCGGCCAGGGTCAGCGATGGATGGGGCGCCGGTTTGTTCGTGTTCGCGGCCTGTGTCTTCGGCTTCCTGGCTCTCGTGTGGTATGCCGTGTGTCTCATTGAAATCTGGGAGGACCGAAGATGAGTAAGACGCGGGTTATGTGGGTTCGTGGCGGCAAGCTTTTCGATTACGAGCCCGCAGGACGATCGGAGCACGGCCTGTTCACCCCACTCCCTGACGGCGTCGAGCCTCCACCGGGGTTCGAGGAGGGGGTCAAGGTCGGACGCCGGTCGGTGAACCCCCACATGCTGCTAGACCTGAAAACCTGTGACGGCTCGATCGCGCTTCTCGGTGGCCACTGGCGATTCGGCTGCACGGATGGCACCCAGCAACGCTGCGATATGTGGGAGCCCATCCCCACGGAGGAGCCCGATGTGGTCGAGGCGTGGAGGGCGGTCCGTCACGGAGGCGCTTCAGGATACCACGACCGCACTAAAGCCGGTGACGCCCTCGCGGCCCGTGTGCGGGAGTTGGAGGCCGAGGTGGAGGCATATAAGAAAGGCAAGCGTGCGCGGTGCCCCCGAACAGGTTGGTGGGTGAACGAGTTCTCCGACAAATATCCGCACCACTGCCCTGCGTGTGACGGCTATCACGCCGTCTCTACGGAGTCCTTGGCATGAGCCCCCGCGAGAGGATCGCAGAGATCGTGCGGGACGTGCTGTACGACGCCACAGGCGGGCACGGCACCTTCGAGGACGAGGACAACGACCCCTACGAATACGCCGACCGCATCCTCGCGCTGTTCGGTGAGCCGGTGTACGACGGCGTCGGGTTCGCCCATGAGGTTTACGACCAGGACGAGCCATACGTCACGATCTACAAGAACCGTGACCACCCACACGCCGAGGAAGATGAGTATACGCGGCTCGTACCTGTCCGCATCTACGCAATCGGAGGCGAAGAATGATTCGGTTCGCAATGTGGTTCGTGGTCTGGTGCCTCATGCTGGGCGCCGGAGAGATCGAGGTCGAGTACAGCGACGGGCTGCGTATCCACCTGAAAGCCCTGTGGGGACCGAGGCGAGAGCGATGAGTGAGATCGGGTGGGTTGTGGTGCTGCACACCGAAAACGGCCCGGCGCTTGGCGACGACGTTCTCTTTGATGATCCCGTGGCTGCCGACCTTCAGGGCAAGGACATGTACGGAGACGGCTACACCGTCGAGCCCGTGGGGGCACCCCAGGACTTCGGCACAGATGCTGTCAGTCTCGCCCGACTGTTCCACGAGAACTACGAACGGCTGGCCTCAGAGCATGGATACAAGACTCGCGACGAGTCGGCGGTGCCTTGGCATGACGTTCCAGAGCCGAACCGCTCGCTCATGGTCGCCGTGGCCCGTGAGATCATTCACATCTACCGGGTGGGCGCACCCCAGGGCGAGAGGATAGAGGGGTGGGTACGCAGCGTGGGGCGCGGAAGGGCCGAGTTTTGGCCACACGACCCCGGTGACAACTCGCGCCGCGCCACCCTACTGCTACACCCGGAGGGGGAAGATGGCTGACTGGTTTGACCCCGCCGAGTACGAGCCTCACGGCGTCGTGTGCGCGGCCTGTCGTGCCCCGCTGACGAGAGCGAACGCGATGCGGGTGGATGTGACCGACGCCCCCGATACACCGCCATGGGAGCGGACGCCAGAAGACGAGCCCCGCGTATACCTGCTCAAGTGCGTGGATTGCGTGGTGAACAATGTGGAGGGAGAGTCGTGAGCCGCGAGATAAACGAACCGGTGGCGCTAGAGGCGGCTGTACGGCTCGCAGTCCACATCGAGGCGTTGCGTGCTGCGTGGCCCGACAAAGCGCCACCGGGAATCGAGCCTGGATGCTGGAAGGCGATGTGTGACGACCTCGATGCTTTCCGCGCAGTGCTACACCCGGAGGAGGAGGGAGAATGAGATCGATCGTTAAGCTGTTTATCGGAACCATTGCTGTGGGCATGATGGTCCCGCCGCTATTACTCATGGCGTCTGGTATCGCATGGCTTGTGGGCAGCCCGTTCGAGTTCATGGACAAAGACCGAGTTGCAGCGTGCGGGCTTGCCATCATCATGTCGCTGCCGCTGACTCCGGTCGTCTTCGCCGCCTACATGGATGCGAGTGAAGAATGAGCCGCGAGATTGACGAACGGGTGGCGCGGGAGGTCATGGGGTGGGAGGTGGAGTACCTTTCTGCGTACGGGCGGATTCCCCAGGTGCGGGCACGGTACTTCGACACACCGCAGCACTGGCCGGAGCCGCAATCGCACCGCAGCCATCGTAATTGCCCAGAGTTCTCGACCGACATCGCGGCAGCGTGGGAGGTGGTGAGCAAGATGATGGATTGGTCATTCAAGCTTTCGGGCGGGGAGCGTTTCGGTGACCACTGGTTCGCGGAGTTCGTGGACAACGACGGGCAGTACCGCTCACCAGAAGTCGGATGCAAGACACCCATGATGGCGATCTGTCTGGCCGCATTGGAGGCGGTGAGCGAATGAGTGAGCGACGGAAGCACGACCTTGGCCACCCTCCAGCGGACACGGTGTTGGTCTTCGGGGGCGAAAGGACCCCGCTCTATCCACCAAACCGCAGGAACGGCGAGCGGCGCAGAGGAGAACGGCGGAAGGTCCAAGCGCAGCCTGTCGCGATCGGGTGGCTTGGAAGGATCTTTGAGCGATTCAGTGAGGGTGGTCCGGTCGTCCACGTACAAGAGCGCACCGGCAACGACAGACGAGAAGGGGGCGACAATGTGTAGCCACTTCGATTCAGAAAGACGAGGATGGTGGAAACTGCGCAGACGAGAAGGGGGTGATCCACATGGGGACGGGCTATCCAGACCCGAACCACAAGCCGGAGATGTGAACGAGGGGGAGTCAGTCGAGGAAACGCGGAAGAACCGCGCCTTGGAACAGTCGGAGAACGTTCGTGACGATGGCCAGACCGCTTCGGGCGGCACCGTGAGTCCAAGCCACGGCAGTCATGCGTCACGCCTCGACGACTCCCCCGACCCCTCGCACGACTACGCCGGGCTGGTGGAGCGGCTGCGAATGCGTATTGAAATAATACAAGGTCAAGACATCTACGATTGGCATGTAGCGGACTTTGCTCATGTTGTGGAAGACGACCTAAAAAGAGCAGTCGACCGCATCGAAGAGTTGGAGGCGTTGCTGCGTGAGTACGGCGACGATCCTGACTATGGCCGAAGCCGGTTCAAAGAGATCGACCTACTGAAAGACCAGCGGGCGCACGACCGGCTGAAGATTCAGGGACTCGAAGCCAAATTGGACCGCTACCGCCAAGCCCTAGAGCGGATCGCCAAGGGTAGACACGTACACGGGTGCGTACCGACAAGCCGCCACGGGTGGGATTGCTCTCCCGACTGTCCCGTCCGCATCGCGAAGGAGGCGTTGGATGCTTCTTCTTGAAATCGTAGTCTTCATGCTCTCCGGCATCGCAGCCGGCACTTCGATCGCACTCTACCTCGCCCGCAAGAAACGCGATGCCCGTCTCATGCAGTGTGGAGCCTGTGGCATCCACTACCTCTGCTCCTGTCACCCCAACTCCGAATGCAATGAAGCTCCCCCGATCGTATAGCTCCCTCTCCCTCCTCGCCGAGTGCCCACAGAAGTTCTATTTCCGCAAAGGCGAACGCCTCGAACGTCCCGGCAAAAGCCTCGCAGCCCACACCGGGAGCGCACTGCACGCCGCACTCAACGTCCTCTACGCCGACTCCTGGGACCTCAAGCTCGCCACAGAAGCTCTCCACGAAGCGTGGGGCGACGTCAAGCCCACACTCGGTGCCAAGCATGGCTGGCTCACACGAGGCTTCGCAGAGGCCCGTCTCGTGGCGTACATGCAGGAGCGAGAAGAGTCTCCGACCGTCCTCGAAGAGGGTGCGCCCCTTCCAGGAGCGGTCGAGGAGCGCATGATCTTTCAGTGGCCCGACGCCAACGGTGACATCGTGGAGGTGGAAGGTATCTGCGACCTCCCCCTCACCGACGGCAGCACCAACTACATCGTGGATCACAAATGCACCACGGGGTGGGTCAACTCGCATTGGACGAATCAGTTCCGTGTGGGCAACCAACTTCGCGTGTATGCTGCGATGATGTCGAACGTTCTCGGCGTGATCTTTCGCTCTGGACTCATCAACGCTATCTATATCGGTGAGAAAGCGCTCGACCCTCCGGACAAGTGGCTGAAGAGGAAGAGTTCTCCGTCGCTCCTTTCTCGTGTCGACTTCACCCGAGAGCAGATCGAAGAGGCCCATGATTGGGTGAAGGGATGGCAGGACGCCTTCATGCACTACGAATCGTTGGGGCGTTGGCCCCGCAACGAAAAGGCGTGTGGCAACTATGGAGGGTGTGAGTTCCTAGAGCTTTGTACCGCGCCGAGCGCTATGGCACGGAAGGCACGCATGATGACACGTTACGCTCGGAGGCCCGAAGAATGATCGAAACCCAACGCAAACGTCTCGAAGACGCCATCATCCAATACGGCGCAGCTAAGGCGCTACACGCCGGCACCGAGACTCCTTACGTTCGCGAGATGGCACGGAAGGCAGTCACCGTTGCGTGGGAACTCGTCTCGCAAACCATCGACGATATCGCCAAGCGCCACGAGGAGGAGTTGGAGGACGGCGCCGCAGGGGAGGATTGGTGAAGCTCACCCTCCCCGACACCCGATTCAAAGGCGTCTTCGTCTCCGGTGGCTGGGAGCTTGACATCCCCGACATCGAAGTGGTACGTTCATCACCCCGCTACGCCGAACTCGTGACGCTCTTCATGCGTCTCGGCCTCCCGCCGATCAAGGCGGAGGACGCAGCGATGGAGGCGTGCTTGAGTCTTTGGAGATCCATCTGGAGGGAACGGGTGCTGAAGAGTGTGGGACGGTATGCCAAGAAGTACGCCGACGGTCACTTCGGGTCGCTCGAAGGCTTCGATCCCGCTCGGATCGCCCGCCTCTGGATTCCAGGCGAGAGCTACTTCTGGTTGCACGGAGGGAATCCGTTGATTCGAGCAGAGTTTGCTGCGATGAGGAGAGAACACGATGCGTCTTAGAGGACCCAAACTCCTCGCCCGCAAGTACGAGAAGCCGGAGAAAATCGGGAGCATCTATGTCAACCCTGCGTGGCGCATCGACAACTCACGCTCACTTTGGGAGGTGGTGGAGTCTACAGAAGAGGCGAACTCCGTCCTCGGTGTGGAGCTTGAACCGGATTGGATTCTCATCACCTCTCCCAACTCCGGCGTCCTCTTCGAGCATCGTGAGGCGACGGAGATCTTTCTCCTCGCCGCCTCCAGCGTCCTTCGTATTGTTCCGTGGACGTCCGACGCTCTCCCACTCACAGGCACCCGAGTGCAGGTGGAGCTTGAGGCCCCCGAGACGGAGCAAGGAGGAGTCATTCTCGCTCAGGAAGACGCAGCGCCCACGAGTGGCTACGTCGTAGAGGTAGGAGATGATGTTAAAGAAGTGGCTGTTGGGGATCGTGTCTTCTTTACACGCTTTTCTGGAACGAAGATTGAAGTCCAAGGACGTCCCCACCTCATCCTTGATGAAGCGTCCATCCTTGGTCTCGTCTCAGCGGAAGCTTCCATCCGTGAAGCGTAAGATCATCATCGGATACATCCGACCACACTCGACCAACGAACGAGAGATTGTCAGCGCCGTCGCGCATTGGGCAATGATGCCTGAGAAAATCAAAAGGAGCTACAACGAATGGAATTGAAAGGCGGAGTCACCCTGCTTGCGATTGGACCGCCGGGGACCGGCAAAAGCTGGCTCCTTGGAACCGCTGTGGAGGTGCCTGGGATCGAGCGTGCGCTCCTCCTCGCACCGAAGCCGCGAGAAGTCAATTCGTACAAGTATCGGGAGCACTCCAATGTCATCGACACCGAGGTCTTCCGAGACCACGCCTGGGCACCCGCCGCAGACAGCTTCCAATCCGGCGCCTTCACCCGACTCTTCCAGCGCGTGCTCTCGCTCTACGAAGACGAAACCTACGACGCCATCATCGTCGATCCCTTCACCGACGTCACATATCTTGCGGCGCATGAGCTTCTGGAATCGGAGCGGGCCGCAACTCCAAAGGAACTTCGAGATTCAATCGGCTTCTATGGATCCCTCAAGTACAAGCTGAAGGACTTCACCCTCTCCCTTACGGGCCTTGCCTCGCCGGACCTCGCCCGTCCCAAGCACGTCTTTTGCGCTGTCCACGCACAGCCTACGAAAGAGGAGGACATCAAGGGGAAGGCGACCGCCGAGGCAGCGGGGAAGAACGTCGAGTTCATGGGTGAGGCGCTCCCTCAGATCGAAGGAGCATACAGGCGTGAGATCGCAGGCGAATTTGACATCGTCTCATTCTCCTCTCTGACGTACGAGAACGTTCGAGACGGGTCTCGCATGCGGAGAGAGGCCCGATACTCCTTACAACTCAACGCAGACCCTCAGAGGCATGCTAAGATCGCACTCATCCCTCGCATGGAGCAGCAGACGGTGGGAAACTCCCTTCCGGAGGTGTTTGAGGTGATCCGAAATGCTTAAGCCGGCGTTGACGGCGGAGGAATGGGACTACGTCGCAGAGGCACACATAGGTGATGGGTTGTCGGATCACATTGATAGGATGTTTAGACGTCCGCTCGACATTGATGAAACGTTGCACGCTGCGGCAGCGATTGCGTTGCACGATTGTCGCAGGCCGGTTGGGTTCACACGAGCAGACGTTCGATGGTTGCGTGCGAATCAATGGAGTGAGATGTGTCAGTCGATTGCGGATCGCATCGAAGCTCTCCTTCCTCCGGAGAACGCATGAAACGCTGCGCCCGATGCAAATGTCTGAAACCCGACGCCTCCTTCTACGTCGGCAACCACTTCAATGCAAAGGCGTACGAAGAACTCACTCCGGAGCATCGGAAGAAGCGCGACCGCTGTTTGCATTGCCGCACAATCTTTCGAGAGATGGGGTTCCACACTCGGACGCCTCCCCGTCCAATTGAGCCGTTCGAGGAATCTCCTAACAACCTTGTATATCGAAGCGTGTTTCGTGAGGAGTTTGAAAGATTCAAGGAGCGCGGAAGTCCTGGGGTGAAACGAGTTTACACTCATCTTCCAAGAAGTGTTATTCCAAGTAGGATCAACTCATGAGCGTATTCTTTTATTCCGATCTCCACCTCGGACACCGTAACATCCTAAAGCACACTGCTAAAGCAGACGGCTTCCGAGGAGGGACCGACACGGACTCCCACGACGAATGGGTGATCGAGCGCATGCTCTCCGTCAACCCTACGAAGCGTACTGTATGGTATCTTTTGGGGGATGTTGCGATGGACGAGAGTAAGCTTGATATGCTGCATGAGGTTCCTGGAAGGAAGTGGCTTGTCATGGGCAACCACGATCTCTTTGAGCCTGTAGTGTACCATCGAGTCTTTGAGAAGATCTTTGGTCCCCACACTCGTTATGGACTCTGGATCTCTCACATGCCCATCCATCCAGATGAGTTCTATCGACGTCCGGGCAACGTCCACGGACATACACACTTCAATCCTCTTGCAGACGATCCCCGCTACCTCAACATGTGTGTTGAGTGGGTGAAGCGTCCTTGGAGTGTTGAGGAAGTGAAGGAGTATTTTGCGTAGTAGCATCGATGCGGCGTGGCAGCGCCGAGGTATAAGCGTAAGCCCCTGCCAGGGTGAAGACGTGAGGCCTTAATGATAGAGGGCGCCCGAGGACACAGCCATGCTGTGCGGGAGCGAGTTTGACAGGCTCGCGGAGCCGGGTGGGGAATCCGGCCATCGATGCAAAGCGTCCCCATGTTCCAAGGTGGCGACGAAGGCTCCAAACCTTCGTGTGGTAGGTTCGATTCCTACGGGGCGTGTCTTGACACAAGCGTGATGTTTGTGTCCCTTTCAGCCCAAACAGGAGAAGTCGAATGGCTGGAATCATGGTCCCGAAAAGTCGGGCCGAAGCACCAACCGGCGGCGGTAATCGTCTGTTCCCCGCCGGGGAGTACGCTGGAACCATCGAGGAGGTTCGCACCCGTCCGTTTCCGGACTACGTCGATCCCGTGAGTCGCCCGAAAGGTGGCTATGCGTCGAGCGACGGTGAGATTCTCTCGATCCAGCTTGGTGAAAACCGCGCACTCAACAACGAGAGTGCAGACCCCGGTAACCAGAAGATGTTTGTGGACTTCGTGATCCGTGACGGTGACGTTGCGATCGATTCCGGTCCCAACATCGACGACCGCTCGTGGCAGATGCAACGCTCCGCCACGTTGCTCACGAACCTTGCGCTCGCACTCGGAGCCACCTCCGAAGTGACGGGAGAAGACGGCGACACGTATGTCGTGACCGTCGACAACTTCCTCAGCGAGTTGCGGGATGGGAATCTCAACGGCACGAATGTTGGGTTCACCACGTACCACCGTCCTTGGGAGAAAAAGAACGAGGCTGGTGACGTCGTCAAGAGCGGCACTGACGTGCATCTCTCGGAGTTCTACGAGACCGTCTGACACCAGGCCGGGAAGCACAACTGATATGTCATGTAGGCCTTAACCGTGGGTTGTGTGGTGGGGAGGGGTGGTTTCCTCCCCACACCTTTTTTCCAAAGATGGAGCGCAGGATGCAACCGATCATAACGGTGCGGAGTGATGGAGACAGGATGAAAGTCAGCATCGATAACTCGCAAGGACTTCGAGGCGCGACTTTCATAGAAGCCATCGCCAACGTTCTCGCCCAAGTGCGGTGGACGATGGTGTGTGATGGAATAACGAACCTCACGCAAGAGCAGACTCGCACTAAGTTCATGAGACTCGTGGATAGCCTCGAACGCGATCGCTTTGACTCGTACGTGGCAGGCGAGGAGACATTGGAGAATGTGGTGCCTGGAGGGGAGCCGGTGTGACCTCATGGGGATCCGCACCATACGAACTCAACGGCGGCGAAGGCGCGATCACGATCGTCGGAAGGGATCCCGGCGCGCAAGAGGTGAAGCAAGGAAGGCCCTTCGTAGGGCCGGCGGGTCAGATCCTCGACGACGTTCTCAACGAGGCAGGCATCCGGCGTAGCGACGTCAACATCCTGAACGTCTCACGCCACCGTCCTCCCGTCAACAAGTTCGAAGCTCACGGCTGGGAGAGTCTCGACGCCGAGATCCGACACCTCCGCTCGACTCTCCTACGCCTCAAGCCTTCCATCATCGTCACTCTCGGAGCACACGCTGCACACGCACTCGTCCCTGAGTGGCCCGACGCTCCAAACGGAGAGCACCGTGGCCGAATCAAATCCGCCCGAGACATCGAGAACCGAAGAGGGTACATCTTTGATACCATCTACGGACCCGTCCTTACCTCTGTCCATCCCGCCGCCGTGGCTCGCACTTGGGCCCCGTGGAGGATGCTTCTATCGTACGACTTCCAACGAGCCCAGGAGATCTCCGTCGATGGCTTCGAAAGACCCCACCGCGAAGTTGAAATCATCGGAAGCGATCGAGATTGTCGACACGCTCTTCGGGCTCTGCGAAAGTTTCGACGCCTTAGCGCGGATATTGAGACGTGGCGAGACACATCACTCGCATGTATCGGCTTTGCTGGAGAAAGCGGGAAGGCGTACGTCTTCCCTGCGCGGTACGCTGCAAGAACTGAGGAACTTCTTCGAAACCCAAGGCTGACGACGGTCTGGGCCAACGGGATCTACGATCTCTTCGTGCTCAAGCATCGAGAGGGGTGGGACATCCGGTGCCAGATCGAGGACGTCCAGCTTGCGTGGCACGCATGCTACCCCGAGCTTGCAGGTGCGAAGGAAGGAAGAGCGCGCCACACCCGAAAATCGCTCTCGTTCCTTGCATCTTTATGCACCTACGATCCCTGGTGGAAGGGCGACTACTCCACCGACGAGGAGTTCTTCCGCTACAACGGGAAGGACTGCTGCATCACGCACGACGTCGATGTCTGGGTGCAAGAGGTGGTTGACGAGGTGGGTGCGCGGGCGACATATGACCACGAACGTGCGTTGATGATGCCGTGTGTGGATATGCTGGAGCGAGGGCTCGCTGTCGACGAGACGGAGCGAGCGCGGAGAGTCGTAGCCTTGGAAGAAAGGGTGGCGGAGGTGTGGGGTGAGGCAAATGATGTTGTAGTCCCTCTTCTGGAGCGTGAGCGGGCGCGTTTGGAGACGATGCATCTCTTCGAAGAGACCGACCCAACATGTAAGTGTTGCGGTCACGGCAAGAAGAAGCAACTGGCGTGTTGGAGTTGTGTAGGATTTGAGAAGGCTCCAACGAAGGCGGAGATGGCGGAACGCTTTGACGTGGATCCGAAGTCGATGTCGAAGGCGGAGATGGAGGAGAAGCTTCTGCCAATTTGTCATGTGTGCGCTGGAGCCCCGAGAGAAACACGAACCGTGTTTAATCCTAACAGCAGCGACCAGTCGAAGGTGGTGCTGTACGAGGTGCTGCGTCTCCCGAAGCGGTTCAAACGCAACACGAAAGGAGAGAGTGTGCTGACGACGGATGAGAAGGCGTTGAAGAGTCTTGCGGGATATGTGGAAGGAGCGATCGATGAATAAAGATGAGATTGAAAGAGCTTCATATCCTCCTCAATTTAGGCCACATGAGTGGATAGATATCGCCTACCACGGATCTCCTGAGTGGGTTTGTCGTTGGTGCAACGTTGATAAAGTTTATGGGAAAAAGGGAAATGTATATGAACCTTGCGTGAAGAGGGAAATATGAAGCGCGCTGACGCCCCCGCCGCTCGCTCCACCATCCAGTGCATCCTGAAGCTCGTCAAGCTCGACAAGATGAGGAGCATCTATGAAGGCATCGCGCCCGCCGAAGACGGAGCAGTCCACTCCTTCCAAAACCCCGCCGGCACAGAAACCACGCGCTTCTCGCATTCCTCTACCTGGCTATTCGCCCCTGGAAGCTATAATCTCGCCACCCTCCCCAAGAAGACCGCCCTTGCAGATCCGCTGTTCCGAGTGCGGGAGGTTGTGGTTCCTCACGCTTCTCGGTGGTTGGGAGCAGCAGACTACTCTCAAGCAGAGGCTCGCTGGTGCGCTTGGATGGCGAACGATCCCGTGCGGATGCGAATCTACACGAAAGGGATCGATCACTATAAATTCTTCGTCGCCCTCCTGAAGTGGGAGGATCCAGATCGATGGGAAGAAGTCTCGAAGGCGGAGCGCGACTCCATTGGAAAGGTTGGCGTCCTGAGTGGGCAGTACCAAGTGGGTTGGAGGACACTCCAAACGTCGGTGAACGATGGCTACGATCTGCATGGGGTGGCGATCGATGCTGCAACGGCGAAGGACATGGAGGCGATCTGGCCTTCGATGTTCCCTCGCACCGTCGAGTGGTGGAGCGAGATCGAACATGAAGTCCTCACGAATGGCTACACCATCAACCCCTTCGGACGCAAGCGCTTCTACTTCGGCCGTACCGACTCCGAGGCTTCCAGGCGCGCGGTCGTACGAGAGGCTATCGCAGACGGTCCACAGAGTGCTAACGCAATGGCGCTCAACGGCGCGCTCTCACGCCTCTATCAGAAGTATGACCCGAAGCTCCTCCGCATCCTCATGAACGTCCACGATGAGATCCTTTTTGACTTCGCGCCGAAGGATCTTCGAAAGGTGGCGCGCGTCGTGAAGGAGGAGATGGAGCGTCCCTTCGACGTGGACGGACGCACGCTCGTGATTCCAGCAGAGGTGAACGCTACGAGCAGGAGTTGGGGAGAGATGAAATATGTCAACGTTTGAAATTCTGGTTGACAAGGAGGTGAAGGTTTGAGCGAGGATCAAGCGCTTTGGGATCTACTCTTCTTCATCCTCATCATCCTCGTCCTTCTCTTCGTCATCTTGTGATCTCGAAGTAGTCTTCGAATTCCGTCCTGAGATCGACCGGCGTCCGCGTCCGACGTCTCTCCGCAGCCGTCCGAGAGAAGCTTTCGATCGCGCTCTGGACGTCCTTGGCATCGAAGGTGATGCCCGCCGCAGTCGCGCGCGCACGAAGCATCGCTACCTCTTGGAGGTCGCCAGCCATCGACGCCAACGCAATCTGCCTCCGGTAGCTTTCGCGCGTCACGCGGTAGTTCTCGATCGAACGTCCAAGAACCTCGTCCTGAACGCGTTCGTGCTCTTGCTGGATGGTGGGGACGCCAAAGGTAGCCTGCACCGCAGCCGCAAAACGTCTCTCAGGTCGGTAGAGGAGTTTTCCACTGTAAGGGTTGCGGACCTCACCTGGAGCTTGCCGACGAGGACCGAGTCCGAAGATGGCTTCGGGATCGCGGAAGATGTCGCGTCCGCTCCCAATGAGAACTCCTCGCTGGAGGCGACGAATCTGCGACGGCATCACCCGCTGCATGAAAGCGTTCCACGTCGTCTGCTGGATGAAGCCAGCGCTCTTCACGTCGCGTCTCATGTTGATGGCGAGGTCGCGGAAGCCTCCGAGGTCAGAGACGGTCGGCCCGAGCAACCCTCGTGCGAAGTCGTTGAGTCCGCCGGGTCCGATGTAGGAAGAGAAGTCGATGTTGGCAAGGCCGGGGAGCCCGAACGCTGCAAACTTCACCATCTTCGAGGAGTCTTCCTCACCCGCCGCCAGCTTCACCTTCTCTGAGAACTTCTCATCGAAGAAGAAAGACGACATGGAGTCCACTACGTCGGCGCCGGGGAAGTTCAGGATCGCGCCCGAGCCTCCGAGCGCACCGAGTGCGAGCATCATCTTCGCGCGAGTGGCGTTGTCAACGAGCGCAAATAGCTCCACCTGATTGACCACGAACGTCTTGAACTGGCCAAGCACGCCAGCGACGGGGCCTTGGAGCGCCTGCGGAATCGCCGCTGCGGTGTAGTCGAACTGCGTCTTGTCGACCATCTCCTTCGCGAACGCAACCGACGCCGCCTCGTCAAGCCCTTCGTGCTGCGCCTTCTTGAGCGCCCCGTAGAAGGTGCTGTAGCGGTTGATCCGCTCCGCCCCGTTGAAGGAGTACATGTAGGCGTCTTCGAGTGCTTGGATGAACTGCTTGGCGCTCGCACCTTTCCGTCCCTTCGCAGCGAGGCGGATTCCGGCGGTGATCTCCTTGTGGAGAGTCTCCGACCCAATCAAGTTGCCTTCGCGGGTGAGGTTGACATGGAGTCCGATGTCGATCCGATATTTTGCGGCAAGCTGATTCACCTCACGTCGCGCCGCCGGTGAGTACGCACCCTTCGCCCCTACGGTCGCCCATCTCGCCCCCAAGACGGGGACGGTGTTGACTGCGAACTGTGTGAGGTTCACGAGTCCGGAGAGCACGCCGCCGAGCTTCGAGACCCCCTGAAGGTGGCGCATGATCGCGCTGTATCGGCGGAGGTTGAACTCTGACACTTCCGGAGCAACCTGCTTCACCAAATTGCGAACGACCTTCTCCGCCATCGTCTCCCGCCCAAGGAGAAGGTTCTTCTGCTCTTCAGCCCAGAGCCGGAGTTGAGGTTTCGCAGCGGGGATGTTCTCGATGACGGTGTTCGCGTTGCGCTCAAACGTATTCCACGCGATGGTGCGTTCGACGTTGTTGAGGTAGAGGTCGAGCGAGCGGATGGGATCCTCAGCGAAGTCGCGGGCTCCGAGCCGACGTTTTTGAAGATGCCGGCTGTATTTGCGTGGGCCTCTTGAAGGAATCAACCCAGCTTCTATCGCTGCATCCGCTGCATCTCTTCCAGAGATCTCTACCTCCGACGCCTCCTGCACCGCCTTCACGAGCCGGCGGAACTCCTTCACACTCACGCCTGAGCGCACGGCGGTGTCGGTGTCGATAGCGTTCGCAACGCTTCCGCCTCCGTTGTCGGCGACCCACGACACGGCGCGTCCCCAATCATCGAAGAAACGATTGGTGCCATTCGCGAGTGTGGCTTGGACGCTTCCTACGTTCACGATGGGGAAGTATCCTGCGAGGCCAGCTTCGTCGAGGAGTTCCTGAACGACTTCACCTATAGGTGTATTGGCTTTAGGTGTAAACTCAAAACCAGTGAAAGGCTTTATAGGAAACATTTGGGGGATGTTCCCGGCTTTATGAGAAGGCTTTCTCATAAATGCCATAGCATCTTTAGCACTTTGAAAAGAAAGGTGATTAAGAGGTTCTTCCTTGGAATTCAAAAAAGTAATTCTCCAAGCCTTTTCTCCAGGTTTGGTGTTCCTACTAAGTACGGCTTGTGTAGCAGTCTCTAAATCTTGAGGATCTCCTATTGTACGTGTAAAACTTAAAGTTCTTCCTCCAGTATTTTTTATTGCTAAACCCTCCACCATCTCAGACGACGTCACCGCCGCATTCTCAGGATCGAGGAGTGCATCAACCTGACGTCCGATCACCTCACGCGCCTGGGCGACGAGGTTTGCGTCAGCGTCGGACGCTCCGAGCCTGCCCGCCGCAACGAGTCGGAGCCTCGCCTCATTCAGAAGCTCCGTCGCATCATCCACAAACCCGATGATCTCGGCATCGCCGGTCGCTTGCGCTGCCTCCATCGCAGCCCTCCTCGACGCTAGCACCCCTCCCGCTTCGGCACTCTCGTCGATAATCTCCACTCCAGCCCTCGCAGCTTTGTCGCTGTAACGTGTGGAGAGCGTCAACACCTTCTCTTTGACGTCCCGCATTCCGAGATTCTGCGCGGTCGACGCCGCACTCGACATCTCAATGAGCGGCTGAAGTTCGGGATGGATGCGAGCGAGCGTCTTCGGAGTCGCCAACTTGGCGAGGATCGAGGTGTCGTAGGGGTTGCGTGCGAAAAAGACCGCAGCCTCCGGCACGGCGTCGTTGAAGAAGATTTCCTCCACCACGTTGTTCATGGAGAGGCCGTCCCAGATGCCGTCCATGTCGACGGCGCCTTCCAGCATCGCCTCACGCAAGAACTCCGCATCGCCTTCAATCTTGGCAAGCCGGCGCGAGACGTTCTTCGGAAGGAGGTTGAGAAGATCCGCCCTCACCTTCTTGCCAAGCTCCGGTGCACCAAACTCATCCACGAGCGGCGTGACGGTCTCCGCTCCGAGCCATTCGAAGATGCTGGAACTCTCGTCAGCAGATCGCATGACCTTCCGCACCGCCTCGTAATTGGCAAGGCCGTTGGAGTCGATCACCTTCGAAAGGTCGCCGCCCGCAACGTCGAGAGCTTCCAACGTCTCTTGAGGAAGACGTGCCTGAAGCTGCGTCGAAGTCAGCCGGGAACGCGACACCCCGAGCCTGTCAGTGTAGCCTTCTTGAAGAGAGCGTGCGACGGCTGCTCCAAAGTCGGACGCCTCTCTCGATTCGAAGCCGTCCCAGATCCGCACTGTTCCATCCGAGAGGGTGTGGATGCGACGGATGCTACCGTCGTCGGCGTTCCTCAGTGAGATTCCTGCGAACTCTGAGAGGGCGCGGTTCGCCTCGGTCCTGCGAGCGGTGTCTTGGAGGAGAGCAGCACGAGTGGTGCCCTTGATGTGGGCGAGGCGGGCTCCAACGGTGGCTTTCCAGCCAGCGCCGAGCGCACCGAACGCTCCGCCTCCGACCCCGAAGAGCGCGGCGTCTCCGAGGACTTCACTCAGGCGATTTTCCGAGTCTTCGAGGGGCTTCACCGCGCCGAAGAAAGCACCTGCCGCCGCCTCCGATCCAGCAAACTCTGCAATCTGCTTCAGTTTACCAAGGCGGGTACGAAATTCCGAACGTGCAAGTTCTCGTACTGCAGCCTGCCCACCCTTCGTACCCACGACAGCGGCGCCTCGCATCCCAACACCAAGCCGCATCGCCCTTGCGACGTTCGCTACACCTCCACCAACGAAGATGGATGCAACGGCTGCGGCTCCGGTGAAGTCACGCTTCTCCAGATCGTCGAGCGTGATGGGGACTTCGAAGCCGAACTCGTCGAAGACGCTTCCGACGGTGGCGAAGGGGAGCTTTGCTGCGCCTTCAAGGTCGCGGGCGATCTCGCTCACGATGGTGGCGATCAAGCCTCGGTCTGGTTCCGACTCCCCGAAGCGTACGCCCGAGAGGGAAGAGAAGTCGACCATCTAAGTTACCCTCTAAAGGCGTTCGAACCTGTACGAGAGCCTGGAGCAGAGGGAGTCAACTGCGGTGCTGGTAGAGTTGGGAAAGGATTAACTCTCAATCTAAACAACGCACGAATGGTGCTGTCTCCAGCTTCCGCTCCTGCCGGTACCGTCACAGAGGGATCGAGGGCACGCAACGAAGCAAAGATCCTCGCCTTGAACTCAGGATCAATGTCTTCGGTCGAGAAGAGTTGATCGAGGAGAGCTTGCGGTTCGAGATCTTCTGTGAAAAGACCTTGTTTGATGCGATTTTGAACTTCAGCAGGGATCTCATATCCCGTCAACATCGCCGTTACGAGTCGCTCCGGCGAAAGTACGTCATCACCAAGGATGCTTTGAACTGCAAGATTTCTATCTGGAGTGCCGTATACAGCTTGCAGCCCTAAAAGAGGATCTCTACCAGTGGAGGCGAAGATTTGCATCATCCTCGTAACTTCATCGCTGGCAAGCTGCTGCCTCCCTGCTTCAAATCGCTGACGAAGTCCTCTTGCTTCAAGCTCAAGTCCTCGAAGCGCGGCAGAGTTTTGTAGAGTTTGTCCGCTTTCTGTAAGGCGGTTTCTCTCTTCGTCGATAGCTGCGAGTCGGTCGCGGTGCGCTGCCATCGTTCCCAGATCAACTCTACGTGCCTCAGTAAGCCCAATCTCAGCTTCTTGAGCACGCACGGCTCCTTGTCCTGCGATAAAAGCAGGCAACGCCGAAGGATCTAACCCCGCCGCTGCAGCTTGAATGGCTTCAGGAAGAAGTTGAAGTACTCCTTGCGCGCCAGCAATTTGAGCCTGTTCCAATTCCTTCTCACGTTCGGCTTCTTCTTGACGTATTTTGAGGTCGGCTTGCCGAATCTTTTGATCCTCTTTCGCAAGTTCAAGTTCTTGCTTTTGAACGAGAATGGAAAGAAGAGTCTGAGGAAGTCGATCGAGCGCCCCTTCGTGTCGGATGATGGCCATTATCTATCGTGTACGGAAGGAGTCACGCCTGCACCTGGGCGCAGCACATGTGCTGGAATGGGAAGACCTCCACCTTCTCCTCCAAAGGGAAGTCCCCCAAGCGCTCCTAACGTGAGCAACGATGTCCCCACATTGGTGATTGCACCCAGCGGACTATCTCCGACGACGGTATCCTGCTGCGCGGGACGGAACGCGCCGAGGCCTGCGAGGAGAAGCTGAAGGCGTGGGTCAGCCTGCGTTGCAGCGGTTCCAAGCTGCGTTGCCGTCGCAGCACGGCCGAATGCCCCTTCGCCTGCCTGTCCTGCGAGCGTTCCGAGGAGGCCTGCTGCGCCAAGCTGATTCCCAACGTTCTGCTGGAAAGCCTGTTGCGTCAGGAGATTGAAGTCTTGAATCGCCCTCTGCCCCAATCCTATACCTTGCTGGTCGAAGGCTGTCGAGAAGCGGGAGGGAGCAGAGGACGCGAGCGTTCCGATCCCTTCCTGCAGGGAGCGTTGAAAGAGTGGAAACGCTGCTTCGCCGACAGCTTCAGCGGTGTTTCTACCGAAGATGTCCATCAACCCAGGACTCAACTGATCGAGGACCTGTTGCTCTGGATTGGCATTGAGGAGAGCGCCGATTGCGTCGGTTCCCATCCTCTGGAGGTCAGAAGCTCCTCCACTCCCTACATCGAATCCACCCATCAATTCGCCAAGCAAATCCGCAAACCCAGATTGCACGCCTTGTGCGGTAGGAGTGTTGGGATCTACTTGATTGATGCTGGGCCTTGTAAGAAATCCCATAGCATTCCTCGAAGATACTTGACCTCGAAGTTAAATTTAGCGAGGAAGTCAAGTCCTTTCAGGGAGTTAGGGCGTGCCAGCATACACTCTTGGCGAAATCATGAGCTTCGCCACGTCGGACATGGGGCGGCGTGCAGACATCGCTCAATCCGATGCCTCTCGTTTGGCGAATGAAGCGTATTTCGAAGTCTTCTACGCCTGCGATCCTCAAGAGGGAGAAAAGATTGCGGTCTCCTCGACCACCACAGGCGAGAATAAGATCGAACTCCCCACGGATTTCAATATCCCCATCACCGCAACCCTCATCTACCAGCCGTCGTGGTCTACGGCGTCGAGCGCACATAGTTCCTACATCACGCTCCACAAAGTGTCGATTGAGGAGGTGGATTCAAAGAATCCGCAACCCTCCGGCGTGCCGAAGGAGATCGCTTTCTTCAACTCCTGGGCAGAACTTTACCCTTCGCCCAATTCCTCCTACTCCTTCCAAGTACGCTACCGCGCGCATCCCGAAGACCTCATCTCCACCTCTTCCGTCCCTTCGCTCTCGACGGAGTGGCGCAAAGCGGTGCAGATCAAAGCGAAACAGAACGTCGCTGCGTTCATCCAAGACGCCGCCGGCGTAGAAAGCGCGCGCCTCGAATATCTCGACTACGTACGCAGCATCCGCAACACCCAAGCAAAACGACAACACGGAGAATTCCGTCAACACTTCGCCCCCGTGCTCTCGAAGGGCGGGCGCAGGCGGGTATAAACCATGGCATCTAACTCAGGTTGGGACAAAACCGTCCCCTCCGGCACCTCCGCAATCTCTCAGGGCGACGATGCAATTCGCTCCTTGAAGAGTCATATGCAGGAGTGGTGGGAAGACGAGCACTACGCCACCGACGGAAGCACAAACTCCGCAGGCGTCCATAAGACGGGCTCCGCTCGCGCCTACAGCCAAAGCGCGCAACCCACAGCCGTTCTCCCAAAGGGTCAACTCTGGCATGACCCAGACGACGACGCCTTCTACATCTACGATGGCTCCTCGTGGCAGCAGATCTCCGCCAACATCACACTCGCCTCCAACAACTCTTGGAGCGGCTTCAACGACTTCGCAGGCGGGCTCGAAACTTCCGACCTTTCCATCAACGGCATCTTCGACGGCGTCACCTCCTACACCACTCTCATCGACTTCTCCTCCGTCGCAGCGCAAGGCGTAGATCTCGTGACGGCGACCGACGGTGCAGCCGGATCCATCGCAGCGGGCGACATGGTGATCCTCGCCAACGTCCAAAGCTCCTCAGCATTGATCTTTGCAGCCGACACTCCTGCAGGAGGCGGTTCGATTCGCTTCCGCGCACACAACCCTTCCTCCGGCGCAGTCGACCCTTCCGCTATCACCCTCACCTGCATCATCCTCAAGAGCGGGCTGAGCTTCTAAGATGAGTGGCCTCCAAAGATCCCGATACGGTGTTCCGTATCGAGAGCCTCGCCGCAGCGGGCGAACGGTCGAAGTCGACGTACGTGGCGGCTTCTTTGGTGGTATCTCTCCCCACAAGATTCCGCGTGGTTTCCTACCAAACGCTCAGAACTTTGTGGCGGAGACCTTCGATGGTGTGACGGTTCGGAGCGGACTCTCTCAACCTCAAACATACGACTTCAACGGCCCCGTCCTTGGAGCGTTCGAGACCTTCGACGTGGAAGGCAAACCCGGAGCCCTCGCAGCTTCCGCAGTCTCCGCCTCAATGCTACACGAAGACACTCTCGGATGGAGTGACCTCAGTTACTTCCCAGGCAGTCTCTCACATCAAAGCGGAAACCTCTCCGGAGGCACCGCAGACTACTTCCGTGCTGCCAACATCTTCGACGCCGCCAACGAGCGCGTCATCAACGTCTTCTCCAACAACACGGATTGTTTGAAGTTCTTCGAAGTCGCTTCCTCCACCACACTCTTCTCTGACTTCACGTGGCAGGACTCGATCGCATCGACTCGCGCCTCGAAGGACATCACCTCCGTCAACGACCGCCTCGTTCTCTTCAACACCGTCACATCCGCCGGCACGCGCTATCCCACTCGCGTGATGTGGAGCGCACGCGGCAACCCCCTTTCCTTCTTGATTGCGGACGGAGCAGGCTCCGAAGACCTCGCCGACATGAAAGGCGAAGGACAGGCGTGTGTACGATTCCGCGAATACCTCATTCTCTTCACTGAATTCGAAATTTGGAGAGGCCTCCCAACTCTAGACGCATATGCTTTCCGCTTTGAACGCGTGATTGACAACATGGGGACGCCCTGGCCGAAGACCATCGCTGTAACGCCAGCGGGCGTAATCTTCCTGGGCCACGACAAGGAGGTATATCTCACGGACGGGGCGTCCCTCACGCCTCTCGGACCCATCGGAGGTAGCGGTCCTTCACGCATTCAGCAAAAGATCCGTCGAGAGATGACAGCGCCCGACCGCGCCTTCGCTCTCTACAACTCCACTAAACACCTCTACGAACTCTACTACCCAGCGATCGACTCTCCGAACGGCTTCTGCGGAAACGGACTCTTCCTTTCGCTCACAGAGCAAACGTGGTGGCCCCAAAAGCTCGCCTTTGGAATGAGTGCGGGCGCCGACCTCGACACCCCTGGCACGCTCGTGACCTGGGATGACTACCCCGGCACCTGGGATCCGGCAGGCGCAGCGTGGGACGAAGTCAGCGAAAATCCAACCGACCGTCGCCCCAACCTCTTCTCCTCAACCGGCTCCTTCTTCCGCTACCGCTCCGACCAAACCACCGACGACGGCACTGCCATCGACGCCCGGCTTCGCGTCCCTCCGGTGCGATCTCAGATGAAGCGGGTGGATCTCACCGAGATTTGGGTTGACCACGACTCTCCTTCAGATTCCTCCGCCTCCCTCTGGATGGGTTCCAGCGCTTCTACTGGCTTCTCCGACCCGACGGCGCTATCTTTGACTTCGGATCGTGTGACGTTCGCTCCGGTCTGGAACAACGACCGTCAGCCTGCGTTCGAACTCCGCCTCAACGACGGCGGCACACCCCGCATCAACAACTTCTATCTACGCTTCCAAGACGCTTCTAGGTTCTGATGGCTAACGAGCTTAGATCTCTCAAAGTCTCGTCCCCTCCGTCGAGTGGCAATCCTTCTGTCGATCAGTGGATGCGTGAGATCACAAACGCCATCAACGGTCTTCCGATTTCGATCTTCTCTACTGCCGATGGCCCCAACGAAAGCGCCATCACCGCGCCGCAAGGCTTTATCGGTATTGAAATAGGAAGCTCCTCCACCAGAATGTGGGTGAAGGAGTCTGGATCAACCTCCACTGGCTGGAGCCACTTCACTCTGATATGATCTACGACCTCCTCCCTCTCGACACCTCCCCAGAGAGAGCCGAAATCCTTTCCACACTCATGCGAAAGGTGGCAGCGCACGAGACCTTCTTCTCCGACTACGAAGGAACTTGCGAAGAGGGATGCATCGAGGCCGACGCCACGCTCGTCGAGATGTGTGAGCATTGCAAGCGCAAGATGCAAACCATCGCGATGGCCATCATGGAGCCGACCTCACGCTCTTGGGAAGTCTGGCGCACGAACGGTACCGCAACGCCCGAGAACGTCGGGCTCGTGCTCTTCTCCGACATCAACCCCGGCATCGACGCCACCGGCCACTACATCTTCTTCGATGGGCGCCTCAGCGACAAGACAGAGGTTCTTCAGTCGCTCATTGATTGGCTCTTTGAAGACCATCCCGAGGAGGGTTGGAAAGCGTTACAACGTCTGACTGTTGAGATCCCGCTCCCGTTCGCGGCGCTCGCCCGCCACGCCTCACGCAAGCTCGGCTTCGGCGGACCTTTCCGCTACAACATCTCCGACAACACGCAGATCCGTATTGAAGGGATCAAGAAGCACGCTGTCATGTGGAGAGGAAGTCCCAAAGATCTCTTGATCCTGGGCCTTCAGCGTCACTCGTAGACGCCAACGCTCGCCTTCAACCTCCGCTCTCGCGTCTCCATGGCGTCGTGCAGCATGCCGGGCTCGATCACTCGCTTGCCGATGTGCCCCACCCAGATGTTGGTGTCGACGTAAATCATTCCCCCTGCAGCCTTTACGGCATCGCAGAAGCCGGAGTCCTCTCCAACCGCCGACGTTCCCCCACCGCCTTCCTTCCGCGCCTCTTTCATGAGATGTCTCCACGTCTCCGTCTCTGTGAGGGCGTTGATGCCGTCCTCTTTGATGCGGGCGTAGTTATCGACTTCGCTGAGGGCGTCGATGGGTCGGAGCGTAGCACGCGTCCTGAACCACGGTGGGCCGAAGCGGCGTAGGATCGGAGGCTTCACAAGGAGGAAGTGCGCTCCGGTACGAATCACAGGGAGGATGCCTTCGTCAGGGTAATGCACTTCCCATGTCCCTGTGCCGGTGTCGATCGTGGGAAGATACGGGGCGTGTTTGAGTTGAGCGTACGCTCCTACCACGTCGGAGTCGGGGCGATCCACAAACGCAGTCCGGAGGATGCGCTCCAGGGAGTCTTCTTTGAAGGGAGCGGCGTCGGCATCGATTTGGAGCACCCACGCGTAGTCGTTCTCAAGCGCATGCGCGAGCACCTCGTCTCGTCCCATCTCCACAAACGGAGAGCGGAACGTGCGCCACTCTACGTTGTGGAAGTCGTTGCGATCGCACCAACTCCGCATGTTCGAAAGACACTCTGCGAAGCTCTCGTCGATGGAGCCAGAGGTGACGACGGTGGCTACGAGGCCGGGAAGCTCAGAAAGATCAATCATACCAAACGTCTCTTAGCATGGGCGCTTCGTAGTGATAGAATCCTGGATCTGTCGAGAGTATTGAGCAATGTGTCGTGCGCATCGAATCATACGCTCGCTCAAAGTCTTCGTACCGACTCCCGCAATACTCACATTCCTTCATGAAGTTGACACGACGGAAGCTTCTCGCTCCACACCCTTCACATTGATCCTTCACGCGTCCTCCAATATTCATCAGGCCTGCAATACGGACAGGGAGCGGTGAACCACGTCAAGATGGTGTCGAGCACCGCGCCCGCTCTCACTCTGCTGTCGATGTGCGGATAGAAGAGCCCATTCCCTGCTCCTCCACAATTGAAGCACCTTTCATCCGCCTCTTTTGGCGTCCACCAATCGGACGAGAATATGTCGTTCTCCACCTCTATATGTCTCCAATTCCCACCAGCCGGGGAACTTCACCTTCACGAGGCGTTCTTCCCCAACGGCAAGACCCTCAAGAGCTTGCTCTACTTCAGGTAACATACTGATGGCACCAAGCCTTCCTCGGAGATGGAGCTTCCATTCAACCAACTCCGGCTCCTCAAGCGGCTCAAGAATCGCTGAGATGAGATCCCCCTTTTGAACGTTCTTGACGCGCTCCGGCCACGCCCCAATCTCGTGCTTCATCCTTCCGAGGTCGCTCGGTCGGTAGATGTGGAAGATGTCTGGCCATGCGTCAGCGAAGAGCGGGATGTGATGTTGTGTGGCGCGGATGCAGAAGCTTCTGTCCTCACCTTCCCACATACCTCCTTCGGGAAGGCCTTCGAGAATCGGGAAGTATCGCACTCGATCCAAGACATCAGTGCGGATGAGTGTACAGGCTCCAAGTCCTCCCACTTCCACCAATTCGTTGTGGTCGATCCGCTTGAGAAACTCGTGTGGGGCATGATGAAGCCGGCCGCTCCGGCCGCCGAATTCGTAGGGGTGAGTAAGCCAAACCTGGGGAAGCTCTGGATCGCCTGCCTGCCACGCAGTCCAAAACACCGCACTCGTGATCGGCTTCTCGCACGCAAGAAGGCTTCCAAGAGTCTCCGGCCCCAGCACCAGATCGGAGTCTACGAAGAAGACGTAGTCGTAGTTTTCCTCCACAGCGAGGTCAAGAAGGCGTTGCTTCTCCCGAGCGAGCCAGTGGAAGGTAGGAACGTTCCAAACATGTGTTTCCTCGCGAGCCTCATAAATCGCTTCTGCGGGCTTTGGAGCCGCTCCTAGTACCCTGGCCCCGGCACGCTCCAGAAGACGGATCTCAGGCAATCCTAGGCCGTCTGAGACGTATGCGAGCGAGAGGTCGACACCCTCCGGGACTTCGAGCGCCTCAATCGAGCCCAGATGGGGTCCGAGGACGTCTTTGGTGCGGTTGGTGACGGAGGCGAGGAGGATCTTCATAGGAGGCGGAACTCCGGCTCGAACGGAAGCACTTCGAGGTTGGGATTGGGGTCGAGAATGGTGCAGGCGTGGGCGCGTTCGAAGTCCGTGAGGTGTTCCGAGACGGAGGCGTACGCGACGTACTTCTCTTCGCGGAGCGCTTCGTCCACGTAGGCGTAGTGGAGGAGAGAGGCGTCCTTCGGAGCGTAGAGGAAGGATTCGAAGGTCATCGTAGTGGGAATGTGGCCAACGTGCATACCCTGGTTCTGCCAGTGGAAGGCGATGGAGAGGCGGTCGGTGCGGCGGATCATCCAAACGCGGGGGTAGATGTGTCCTCTCCAATACGAGTCGGAGCGGAAGCGGCGTGGCTCCCAGAGATCGTAGAGACCGAAGAAGACTGCGTCTGCGCCGCTTTCGGTGAGGAAATGCGGGTCGCGCGCAGGGATCATGTCCGCGTCGAGGAAGAGGATGTAGTCGTCGATCGTGGTGTGGTCCCAGGCAATGTCAAAGAGTTTGCGGCGGGCGGGCGTTTCGTCTCCCCAAGCAGACGCTTCCAATGAAGCATCAAATACATGCGCTCGTGTATCTTCAAGAAATTCCCTCGTTCCGTCAGTGGAGGAGTCGTCGAGTGCTACGATGGTGTCAGCGAAGGAGTCCCAAATGTCGAAAGCTGGCCGCAAGAAGCGGCCAAGCTCGTTCTTCACCATGGTGGCGACGGTGATTCGCATCGCTCAATATCGTTGGATGTTCTTCACGAGGCCAAGCTCGAAGGAGCGTTCGGTGATCGCTCGCGTAATGCGCACGTCGGCTTCGCATCTGTCGACCACTTCGTTGAGCGCCTTGCGGTTGCCTCCTTTCGCAGCCATCCACACCTCCGGCGGCACATCCGGCTTCCGTTCGAGGTCGAGGAACTCTGCAACGTGCTTCATCTTCGAAGACATCGGCCGGAGTCCTCGCCACCCTTTGTAGTACCAGATGCAGTCGAGGTGGAAATGCTCACGGAGAGGGCGCTCGTTGTGCATGACGAGACGGGAGCGCACGTGCGTGAGATCGAAGCCCTTGCTGTACCAGCCGGCAGTGATGTAGAAGGTCTCCAGATAATCGCGGAGATCGATGACGAGTTGTCGGTCGTCGACCATATCTTCTGCGAGGCCCTTCTTCACGTAGTTGTCGATGCGGAAGGACTTCATCTTGTTCGCACAGTCGTCGAGTACGGATGCGCAGATGATGGGGCCGAATTGAGGTTTGAGGTCCCAGGTTTCGATGTCAAAGTAAGCGATCTTCATCAGAAACACTTCCGAATTTGAAGTTTACGACGTTCAGTCAACATGGTGTAAATTGTGAAAAGGAAAGCTCTTGCGTGCTTTCCAGTTAGCCACCATTTGTAGTAAGAACGCCCATCCTTTTTACGAGTATAGCACTTGACGGAGCCGCCAAAGAAGCCTCGTAGCTGATATAAAATTTCTGAATCTTTCTGAGCTATTTGAACGGTTGGAGAACCTTTTGATTGGTTTGCATTTACTGAGCCATCGCCCTCAAAAAATCCAGCCGCAAAAGCTATATCCCTCATAGAAGGGCGCTTGCTAGGTTGGGTGTGTTTGTGGGTTCTACCCACCTTGCCGCCACCATGCACAGAATGTCTCCTTGCTGTAGGCTGCCGAAACCTAAGCGGGAGAACCTCTTACGTCAAGGGTGCGTTGGGTGCAGTTGTAGGCGGTCGAAAGCGTGATGTGAGCTTCGAGCGTGATGCAGATGGTGTCGTTTCGATCAACCATCATGGTGTGCTCACGCATGTCGTAGCGAGCGCCTCCGATGTTGTAGACCACTGCGTGGATGGTGCGGCAATTCCCCATAGACACTCGACGCCGGATGCGTCCTCCGTGAACGAGTCCCCAGATGGTGGTGAGCTTCACGTTGTCGCAATAAAGAATGACTCGACTCGCGTCCCAATTGTGGTTGCTGATGTAGACCCAAAGCTCAGGCCTAGAAGTTCGCTCATACGAGGGTGAAGATGCACAAGCGGCAGCGAACAACAACAGTAGGAAGGCGAGTCGTTTCATCTCATGAGAAGGAAGACTCCAAAGGCAGGTCCGAACGTTTCGAAGATGTCTCTAAGGAGGGAAGTTCTGGGGTATTGCACCAGAACACTGTCACCGATTGTACGTGCGGTGAATCCAGCGCGAACAGGAAAGTCGAATGCGGCAAGATCTCCAGTGTTTATGGGGCCTGTGAGGGTGAGTTGGTCCCGTTGCCAGAACCAGCCAGGATCGTGAGAAATGGAGCGAAGGAGGAGGCGTGGAGCGATCTCCACGGTGTCGACGGTGTGCAGCGTCACGGGCTTGCAAAACGCCTGCACCTCTCGGACGCCGCCGGAGGGGGAGATCGCGATGATCTCAGGCGGGGCTTGCACCGTCCGGACGCGATCCACGAAGGTGCGGACCGTGTCAGGCTCACGCTCAACGATGACTTCGACGGGAACTTCGACGCGCTCGTAGATTGGGGCGGGCGTGGGCTTGAGGAACCACGTCACGACGACTGCGATTGCGGCTGCAAGGATCGCACTCTTCATGGCTCGATCATCTCCGCGAGCCGGCCCTTGGGGTCGTACTCTACGTGAATGTGCGGAGGACGCGGATCCCCATTAGGAAAATACCTGTAGCGGTTGAGGAAGGCGTCGGGGCCTTCGAGAACGACGTCGAAGTCGTCTCCGAGTTGGCGTTGGAGGTGAAGCGAGAAGGCACGGACGTCGTCGCAATCCACGAATTGGTCGCGGATGCGGAAGTCGAATGCTTCGCCCGTGCCGTGCTTGGAGCTACCTCCTGGGCGCTGTGGGCGCGGACCGGAAGTAACCACGAACTCTTTTCCGGTCCATTTTTCGAATTGTTCTTGTACGTAGAAGCGTGCCACCCAGATAGCCGGGTGCATTTGTGGAGACCATGCGGCGTCCGAGAACCTCACTTCTTCCCGAACGGGAGCAGACCCCGAATCTCGCCGAACGGAATTATCCTCAACGCTACCATTCCTCCTAAGAAGGACCCTATCATCCAATCGGCTTTTTGAAGTTGGAGTCCAGATATAAAAGAAGCTACACAGAGGAGTGCAAACACACTACCCCCGATGAGGTCTCGGAGTGCCGTACGCTCAGCCTTCTTAGCTTCAAGCTCTCGCTCTACGGCCTTCGGATGTACGGAGTCGTCTTCAATTCTCATCTTTTTCCTCCAATTCTATGATCCGTGCGCCGTGCTCGATAATGGTTGCTTGAAGCTCATCGAGTTGGCTGAGGACCAGTTCGGTCTTTCTTTCAAGTCGGGTAAGGTCTGAGGATTGCTCGGTTGCGCTGGTGATGACGCCGATCCACTCTCGGAAAGTGCCTCCCGCCTTGAAGATCAGGTACGCGGCTCCGAGCAGGAGAGAGGAGTTCACCGCAATCCCGATGGGGACGGCAGTGTCTGGGCCCAACACCTCTTGTGTCAGGATGGCAGCGGCGCCAACCGCTGTCCATGAGGCCATTACGCCTCCCATACCCGTCAAAAGAAGAGGTTTCATCTTACCATGTCGCAATCGCTACCCTCTTCCAGGTATCGGTGGCAACGCAGACGTAAATGTAGCTGCTGTCCCATGCGATGGTGCCGGCGGTTCCGGTTGCGGAGGCGCTGGCAGGAGTGGTGGTGTTGTTGATGAGAATGGAGTCCCCGAAGTAGCCGACGTTGAAGTACAACGACGGGGTGCCGAGGTTGGAGCCTCCACCCGATGCCGGCACGACGTCTGCGCCCGCAACGATTTGGTCGGAGGTGTTGAAGGTAAGGGCGGTGATGTCTCCGGAGTCTGCGTTGTTGCGGAACCGGATGCTGCTGTTGTTGGGGAGACGGAGGGTGCCTGCGGACGCGGGCGTAGGACCTACGGCGATGAAGCCCGTGAAGTCGTTATCGTTGACGTTGGTGTTGCCAATGAAGGTGGCGGTTCCGTTCTCGGTGACGGCGGTGGTGTCGTTTTGGGCGAGGAAGTGATTCCCGATCACGAGCGCTGTGCCTGCGGCGGCGACCCTGAAGGAGACGGGGTTGCCCGCACCTCCGGAGGTGCTGTGGTTCACTGTGTTGCCCGTGACGAGGACGTTGGTGCCTCGAACGAGAATTCCCACCTTGCCGGAGGCGGCGTTGTCGAACTCGTCGATGAGGTTTCCGGAGATCACGAGACGGGTGATCGCGGTTCCGTTCTCTGTGATGCCTTCTCCAACACAGTCGCGGATGACGTTGTTTGCGACCACGATGTTGCGGATGCTTCCGCCGTTTGAGATGTCGAGATCGATCCCGCGTTGGTTCCCCGTGCCGGAGATCCCTTCGATCACGTTGTTCGCGATCACACCTTCGTTAACGGCGCCTCCAGTTTGGCCGTCCTGGAAGATGATTCCATTCCGCTGGCAGTCCCGGACGACGTTCCCCGTCACGGAGATGCAATTCACATTCTCCTGAACGTTGATGCCATCGTAGGCTGCAGCACCGCCATCGATCACGTTGTTGGCAACGGTGCAGTTGTTGACGTTGAGATCGACCTTGATGAGCCCCGTGCCCTGAGAGGCGGAGTTGACGTTCGTCCCGTCGATGGAGTTGCCTGTGATGACGAGTTCGTCGAGGCTAAAGGTCGAACGTCCCTGCGCGAGCACCGCGATGTTGGTGGGGTTGAAGCGGTTGTTGACGATGTGGACGGGGCCAGAGGAGCCTGCGGATGCGCCTCCGTCGTCGTAGATTCCGATGCACGCGACGTTGGAGATGTTGGTGTTGTCGGTCTGGTTGAACCAGCAATTCGAAACGTGGACGCGGTCGCATCCGTGGAAGGAGAGTTGGTTGCCGTCGCTGGTGCCGGTGTATTTGAAGTAGAGGTCGCGGACGGTGATGCCGTCTTTCTCAATGAAGTCGAGCATCCCGTTCTGGGAAGCGAGATCGGCCGAGCAAGTGATGATGGAAGATTCGCCCGCTCCGTACACGACAACGTTACTTACGCCAGTGATGAAGGTCGAGATCAGATACGTGCCGGGCGGGAAGTAGAGGAAGCCTCCTGCAGCAGCGGTCATCGCAGCCTGGATTGCTACCGTGTCATCCGTTGTGCCGTCACCTTCTGCTCCATGAAGTTTGACGCTAACGGCGTCTCCTGCGGCTTGGTTAAGCCACGTATTCATGTTGGCAGGAGTTGCAGCATCTCCTTCGTTGACGTATGTAACAGTCATGTTGGATCGTTACGTGTTGAGCCAAACAAGATCGAACGGATGGTCGTGAAGACCCAAGGGTTCTCTCTTGAAAAGGTATTTGCAAAGTCAACACCGCCCTCTCCATCACTGAGAGGGTCGGCGTCTACGAAACGCGACCAATTCCCGGATGCGCTGGGATCTGAGACGCCCGCCCAGGCAATCGCGGCCGACGAGGTGTCGTCGAACCACACGCCGAAACGCTCTTGAAATTCAAACGCCTCTTCGTCGAAAGCGTTTACATCAAACGCGTTGGAATCAAATGCAGCCATCAACCTCTCCAGAGATCGCTGCTGATACCCGTTCCCTTCACCTCGGTCTCGTTGATGCTGACGGTGTTGACGTCAACCTGGTTTGCGACCGTAAAGGTGATGTCGTCTGTCTTCGCCTTGATCGCGTCGATGAGGACGTCGAGGCGTCCACCGTCGATGAGGTCGTCTATGATCGCGTTGAGTTCCGAAACGTCGATGCCGCCAACGTCGTAGCCAGTGCCATCGTAGGCTGCTTCGAGGTTGGTTGCAGCGGTGGCGTCATCAGACACAGCCTGTACGTTCGAGTCGACTTGATTTGCGACCGTAAACGTCAGGCTGTCCGTCTTGGTTTTGATCGATGCAAGGTCGTCGAAGTCGACGGCGTCGGTCGCTGTTGCGCTCTGGCCCTGGACCTCAGCAACGTTCACGTCGTGACGATCGGAACCCTTCACGAGCACGTTGTGGGTGTTGATTGCGACCACCATGAACTTCGCATAGATCGGCAGGATCAGGCTGTCATCATGGATGACAACCACCAGTTCGCCTTCCGTATCGGTGTGTGAGGTGGTGAGCGTGAGATCGTACCAACCGTCTGCGTTTGTGACGGCTGCGAAAGTTGCGCCGCTGAGATCTACCGCTGCTGCACCATCTGCCTTCAGAAGTTGCGTCTCGTCGGCCGCCGCGAGGGAGAGAGTTGTGACCGGCGTGAAACCGTCTCCCACAGCGACGGCAGGGCCGATTCGAACTTTTGTCTCTGTGTCTGCGGGAATCCAAATACTCATGCGAATGCCAACATTTTATAGTGATGTGCGTAAATCGGGACAATTGCGAGGGATACGGTATCGGACGTCTCGTCACTAACTCTACCACCGGACTCAACCCCGTCCCATGCAACGAAGAAGAGAGTGTAGGCTTCGCCTGGAGTGAGTCCCGTAAAGTCGAAAGAGAGAGTTTCGCCCGCGTCGATGATACCTCCGAGAGCCGCTGTGGCGATGCCGGCCGAAGTTACGTAGCTGTACGCCATGTGTTTCGCAGCACCGCTCGATGCGTCTGTGGCAGTCAACCTTGCCGAACTTGAGGTCAACGCGGTCGCCGAGGGACTCGTGGGCTTGGCGTACGCCGTCGTGATCGTCAGAACACTCGAAATCACCGAAGAATCCGTGATGACGACGAAATAGTACGCCGTGTTCGCGCTCCGACCCGTCCAGCCGACGAGATCGTTGTCAGCGAGCGAACTGTCGATACTGGTCCCGTTCGCCTCCCAATCTCCGATGTTACTGCCGTAGTTTGTCGTGCTGCCCCAAAGAACATGTGTCGTGCCGTTCTCATCGACATTTGTAATTCGAACGTGAGCTACGGTGTCCGTCTGCTCACTTGCCGCGATGTCTGCTTCTTCCCTCGCGATCGTTGCGGCCGTGAGATTCGAGATCTTGACAGCTTGACTCGTGACCGTCGTGTCATCGCCACTGTCCGCACGCTCGAAGCCGATCTGGGTCGTGGAGTTCCAGTCGTGCTTGGTGAGGGCCCGGTCGTACTCATTACCACTCGTGTCGTCATTTCTCGCATTACCGAACTGGTTCCCACAGGCGATGAAGCGCGTCCCATCGTCGGCGAACGTCTCTGCGAGATTGTCGGAGCCCGTCGCATTCCCCGAGGTCATCGTCACCTGATCGGTCTGCTCAACCGTCAGGTCTGGGTGCGAGATGATGTAGGCGCACGCCGTTACATCCTGGCCGCTCGCCGATACGTCGCGAGAAAGCCGGAAGTTCGTGGTACTCGTAAGACGACCCTCCGTCATCGCCCTTCCCGCTGCAGTCGAGGACGATCCAAACATCTGGGAGTAGACGAAGAACGTCTCTGCCAGCGTCACGGCGGTAATCGTCGTATCGGCGTACAGGCCCGAGTTGACCGCATCCTCAATCAGGATGTCGTCAAGCTCCTGCACCGTCGCTCCGTCCCATTCCACGACGTAGAATGTGTACGTGAGGGTAGCAGAGCCGTTGCCCCTTTCCAGTTGAACTGTAGTCGTGTTGGTGAAGTTGTACTTCTGGATGCAACGGCCCGGTGCAGCCGATCCACCCATCTGGTAGGCGACGATAAACGCCTCACTCAGCGTGACCGCTGTAATCGTTTCGGTCTTGTCAGCGGTCCCGGTGCCTGAGATCATCTGCACGGTCAGGTCTGAGCCGTACAGGATCTCGCCACGGATGTCTATGGAGCCGGTCGTGTCCGAGGTGCGTCGAACAAGAAGCTCTGTATACTCACCATCGACAACGGTCTGAAGCTTGGCTTCACAGTTAACACCTCGGAAGTCTGAGCCCGTTGCTCCGCCCTCCCAGCAGATAATCGGGACAGACTGATTTTCCGGTACGGGCGTCGACAACGTGATCGTAGTTTCCGAACTCGTGTCTGCAATTGTACCGGATACTTCGATGGTGTTAACAGCCATTTAGCATCCTACGCTGTCAAACGGGTCGAGATCTCGGACCTGCACAGCGGTATTGACTCCATCCCTGTCCCACGCGACCACTCGTGCATGGACGGTTGCTGAGTCTGCTGCGGTCCCCAACGTACCGTTCTCCGAACAGGCGACCACCATCATGGTGTCTTGTGCGGGGTTGGAAAGGGCCCATTCAAGTTCAGTGAGCGGCGTGAAGTCCGGGACGTTGGTGATCCCGAAAAGGGTCTGCATGGGGACGAAGTAGACGAAGCGTTCAACCGCACCGAACGTGGCTGGGGGACTGCTTCCTGCAAAGCCTCCAACCCAGGGGGTTGTGTCGTTCGGGTTCGAGCCGTTGAGCATGTGCTCGATCAGGAGATACCCTGAGACCGTCACGCTGTCTGCGGGAGGAGCGGCGGCCGATGTCGTGTCAAACCCGTACGCCTCCAACCAATCGTGATAGAGACCCCTGCCGTCTCCTGTCGTGACCATCCCACATGCGGTGCCCTCTGCTACGTCCTCCACTACCGGGACCGAGTCCATGTGGAGGTGGGTGGAATGGTTGTAGTCGTGCGCGGCCGAAAGGCCCGTGGAGTCGTTGAAGTTCTTGATCGCCATCGTGTCGAGTGGATGGCGGCGGGCGGTGAACGTGCCGTCACAATTCAGCATCTTCGAGTTGCCAACGTCGTCCAGGATCGAATCGACGTAGGCATCGGTCATGTCTGTGCGGTTCGTGTACGGCCAGTAGGGCGAGGAGCCGATGTGGGTCCAGATGTCTGTCGTGCGCCGGTACTCAACCGGGATCAGGCTGTCCGTCACATGGCACTCGTCAGTACCACCGATCGGAAGACCTGACCGGCCGGAAGTGGTCGTAACCCGACACAGGATCTCGCCACTGTCCGACAGCCACGATGTGTCCCGGTGCGTCGTGACATCGTAGCCGTTGTGGACACTCCTATTGTTCTCGTACATGAGGCTGAAGTCGCAGCCGTTGGGGTAGCGAGTCACCGTGTCGCACCCGTGGTCCCAATACAGGGCCGCGTACCGGAAGGCGGGGCTGGTCTGCACCGCCGGGCCGGGCTTTATGTAGTTGAACCGGAAGTCGCCCACAGACTGAGACGGAACGCTGCCGCTGTAACCCCCAGGATCTCCCGCGTTGTAGAAGATGTTGTTCGTGACCTCGAAGCCCGATTCGGCCGAGGTATCGCTGGACATAATCGGGATGCGACGGGCTGGCCCTGCCATGAAGTTCCGATGGCCTGACGCCAACCGCGCGCTGAACCCCAGGATGGTGGGGTGCTCTTCGTGAGACTCCGCACCGAGGTTGTTGTTGAACGAGATGACCCCCGGTCGCTGTTCCGGCTCGTCGCCCCGCTCACACACATCGTAGATGTTGCCTGAAGACCCCGATCCCGTCATGCCTCCCGAGATATGGTCCATCATGACGAAGTCACCGCAGATCCTGAGAGCGGTCGAGCCCATCTTCCAGAAGGAGATATACCGAACTACAATGTCGCGGCCGTACTCCTCAATGCTCTGGTGGATGATCCGCCCGTCCGTGACGATAAAACCACCGCCAGGAGCGGTTTGGCCGGCGATGTAGACGTGGTTCAGATCGATGTCGTTGTTGACGTGCCCCCAGACGTTTCGTAGACGCCCGCCCGTACGGAACATGATGATGTCGAACGTCGAATCACTCGTTTCGAAGAGTGCTTCTCTGAACGGGTTCGAGTTGCCGTGGATGCCCGTGATCGTCTGGTTCAGGCTGTCGACGAAGATTACGTTGAGCGGAAGGCTCCGAGACGAGTCCAGCGCCGTCGCTCCCCAGCCGTACGCATCCCCGGCCGCACCAGCGAACGCGGGAATCGTATCTGGGGCTTGGGGCACCCGAGGCGCGGCCGGTCCGTTGGTCAGGTAGTCCATCACCCTGTGGACGACGTTCGGCCTCCACGTCTCGACCTCGGCCCTGGGCGGCTCCGTGTAGCTCCACGCGATCCAGCCGACTGCCAGCGCGGCGAGGGCCCCGTACGTGCTAGAACGTAGTTTCATGTTCCAAACGGGGAGTTCTTGCCGAACGAGTCCTCGACGGCCAT
>FUIF01001805.1_pt1 | contig 54325 bp, 45 predicted proteins | sample 1003461 | NCBI WGS metagenome assembly FUIF01 (sample SAMEA80401918, study PRJEB19352) | marine metagenome
TTTTCCTGCAGATGTTCGGATTGGAACATTTTGCTTTTACCTCTTGTTTGTTTTTGTTTGATTAATAATAAACTCAGGACTTTTTACCAAACGCGCCCAGCGTTCTCAGATAAGCGTCCATTGAACCACCAGCGGGTTCGACGGTGCTATCTACACCCTCAGAGAGGGTTTGTTGAGTCGGCTTGGAAGCGGGAGTTCTGGAGAAGTATGACTCCTTCAGAGTTTCCAGCTTTTCACGATATTCTTCTTCACTTTCAAACTCAACACTTTCGGCAAGTGAAGCGAGCTTCTCTTTCTGAGTGGCTGCGAGGCCTTCAGAAACGGTTTCAAGAATACCATCAGCAACAGACTCGGCGAGTCTGGAGTTCAGGGTTACGTTCTTCTCGATTTGCTCGTTGAGCTTGGTCTCCATATCATCAAGTTTGTCTACCATGCTTTCCAGCACATCATATTTATCTTCAGGGATTGTTACATAATGTTCTTCAAAAAGACCCTTCATTCCAGCCAGGAATGATTCTGTCATTTCGGTCTTCAGACCGTGTTCAATAGCGAGTTGGTTTTCTGTGAGCCATTCCTCACAGACATACTCCAGATAAGCGTCAACTCTTTCAGTGAGTTCACCCTTCAGGGAAGCTCTTTCTTCTTGGAGTTTTTGCTCATACTGGCCTTTGAGTGTCTCGGTGATCTCATCGATCTTAGAGTTCAAGGCTGATTCAAAGATGAGTTTAGCTTTCTCTCTGAATTCCTCAGAAAGTTCTTCTCCACCGAGAAGGGCGTTTACGTCCTCTTCGATGTCGTAACCTGTTTCCAGCTCTTCATCAACAACTTCACTCTCTCAGCACTTGCTTCGACGATCTCTTCTTCCTTTACCTCAGCCTCTTCTTTGGCCACTGCGGCCATTGGTTCAGCGGCTTTGGCTCCTTTATTAACTACATCCGAAACAGTCTTGACCTTAGGCTCTTTGAGCTTGGCCGAGTCATCATCGGGCTTGTAGTTTTCAGGGGTTGGACCTCCAAGATCTTCGTAGGAAGCGCTTTGTCCAGGAGTGATGTTATCCGCATGCTGAATAGGATTCAGCAGGTTTTGCGTTTGCGTTCACAGCAGTTTTGGATTGCTCCATTTCTTGTAAATCTCCGCGAGACATTTGTACTCTCCGATTAACTTAGTTAAATCTACATTTATTTAGAAAAGTTATCATTTAGAACCTTTTATTAAAGGTTGTTGAGAAAGTCATTGAACAGGTCAAGTTTCTTCTCATCAAGTTGTTTTTGGGTGACCAAAGTGTTGATCTGTTTGTAGGTTTTTCTGGCTTGTTGTTCCCGAAGGATTCCACCATCCCAGACCCACTCTTTACCTTCCATAATTCCAGAAACAAAAGCATCTGGAGCCGAAGGATCAGCAACAATGTCAGCGGCGGTTGCCAACATAAAGTCTTCACCAACCACACTATAACCTTCGTTGTTCTGTTTTAAAGAACCAACACCACGGGAAGAAACGCCAAGTTTCACACCTTCGCTGATGAGATTAGCAGCGATCTTACCCATCGGAGTTGAAAGGATTTTTGCTTTACCAATGAAATTATCTCCACTTTCTTTGAGGGAAACAATCTTATGGGAAACTCTGTCAAGGTTCACAGTCGGACCATCGGGATGACCAAGCTCACCAAGAGCTCTTCCGGTCATAACATGGTTCTCGTTGTATCTTTGAACCTCTTTTCTCATCGTCTCCATTGGATAAAGACGATTGTTTCTATTGCATCTATTGGCTTGGAGGAAGACACCCTCAATAAAGAGTGACTTCTTGCCATTTTTTTCTTCTACAATAAAATCGACTGATTCGATTTCTTCTCTGATTAGTTTCATTTTAGACCTCAGGAAACTTGAATTTGTTGAATGTGAACAGTGCCAGTCCCTGTGGTGGTCTTGGCTGCAACTTTGATTGACTTTCTGAGTGTGGCGGAAGGTGCGTCGAAAGCATCTGTGCCACTCGATGTGTCATGATCGATCTCAACTCTGGTGGAAAAATAACCACCAACGTTAGATGAAGTTAGGACATTGATAATGAATTTGTGTTCAAAATCAAGGGCTGACTGACCATCGACTGTCAGACTTACAGCTTCTCCGATGCCAAAAGGACAACCAGTTCCTTCTGGGAAATCAAGGAATGTTGTGGCTCCGGTAGTCATACCGACAACTCTCTGTGATTCAACAATACCAAGAGAGATTATTTGATCATCAGTTGTTGTAACGAAGAAATTTTGATCAGTTGCTGTTGGTTCCGTTCCAATTGCAACGTGAACACCTTGACTAAGAGCAACAACTCTGATCGAGTCAGATTGTTGTGCCAATGCAACAGATTTGGCAGAAGTTGCTGATGTGGCAAAAGTAGTATTTACACCAACGGGTCTGAGAGCTGCCATCGTTATTCCTAATTACAATAGTCCTAATCTTTATTTATTATTCTTCACCTTCAGCTTCGTGAGGCTCATCAACAACACCAGATTCATCATCAGAGAAAAGAGATGCAGCAACCTCAGGTCTTACACCTTCGAGTTTTTCTGCACTCCTTGCAAAGAGGAGTTCTTTGATCTTGTCGCTAACCTGTGATGGGGAATCTTGATTCACCATCAAATCCATGAGTTCGTCCATAGTATTTACTTAGTGTGGGATTATTTAGATGACACCTTCGTCACCAGATGGACCAGAAACTTCAGGATCCTTGGGTGTCGTTGGAGCTGCGATTGCATCTGATACACCAGCTTCTGGCGCTCCTCCAGGTGCTTGATCCATTGTCGGATCTACTAAACTATTTGGATCTGGAATGACTCCATCGGTGATCTCCTTCTCAATGAGAGTGTCTTGATCGAGAATTTCTTGATCAGTTTGACGGAGAACCTTCCTTCTGATGTAATCTTGTGAGTAATACTTGCCAACGTAAGGTTCAGCAAGTTGTGCAAGATTGAGTCTCCCTTGAAGAAGTTCAGCGTCTTTGAGCTCAGCGAAGTGATTATCATAAAGGAAATCATATTGAATATGATCTGCCATAATCTCCCAATCTTCAGGAGTGATGATGTTTCTCAGAAGCAACTGAGTCTTCAATATGTCATTGAACATCTCAGAGAAACGCTTTCTCATTCTTCCAACAAACTTGGAGAACTTGATTTCGTCTCTCAGAATTTCAGAAGAACGACCCATCGAGAAACCACCATCCTGTTCCAAACGAGACTCAGGAACATTCAATGCCCGATAAAGTTTCTTCTGGAAGTAATTGATGTCAGTGATTTCACCAAGGTTCTGACCACCAGGAAGTGTGGTAATTTCTGTACCACGACCACCTTCACGACGAGGAAGCCAGAAGTCCTCCATCATTGACATGAATTTCTTATCGTCACGGATCTCTCCAGTGTTAGCGTCATAAACAAGCTTGTTTCTGTAACGCATCATGACATCACGAAGGTATTGTTCTGCCTTCATTTTGGGCAGGTTACCAACATCAATGTAGAAGATTCTTCTTTCAGGTGCTCTCGAAAGTCTGTAGATAACCAAAGAGTCCTCAATCATCATCAACTGATTGAGAGGTTTGATTGCTTTGTGGAGCCAGGACAGAGTTGATCCCTTATTTCTGTCTACAAGACCAGAGGTACAGTAAGTAACTGAATCTCTTGTCATCATAATTGCTCTGGATGATGCACCAGATCCAGAATAACCACCCGATGAACTATCGTTTCCAGGTGTGTACATAAAGTACTCTTCAACTTCTGGGAAGTTATAAGAGTTTGGGTTATTTCTATCGTTCGTTTGTCTCAGAGATTCGACACTGTTTTTCCCATCATTCTTGAGCTTACGAATGTAACGCATCTTTGCGGCATCAATATATCTCAGCTCTTGAATGCCGTCCTCTGGTCTCTTCTGGTCAATAACTTTATTGTAATAAAGTCTTCCGTCAATGTACCAATTCCTAAAGATCTCATGACCCTTCTTATCAAAATCAAGAAGCTCAAGGATATACTTAAACTCGTGTCTTACTTTCCTCTTTATCTCATCACTTGCATTGAGGTTGGAAAGTTCAATCTCAACGGGACTGTCGTTTGTGTCTGAAACAATCGCTTCATTTACGATGTCTTCGATTGCACTATCACACTCAGGATAGAGTGCCATTGAACGATAACGACGAATTAGATCGTTTTCATTCTTATAAACACCTTCAATATCAACGTAAGAACCAAAGAACCCCGAACTGACATAATGCTCCGACCCGTCCATTTTATTGGGCGGGACCGGTGACACTACACCAGGCGGGGTCTTTTCATTATCCTCAATCGAGAATCCAAATAATTTTGCCATTTCAACTAACTAGAAGGCCGAATCCGTCTAGTTATTTATCAACTAAAAATTAGTTGATTCTCTCTTCACCTGCATTACCACCAGTGCTCTCAGGGGAATCACCGACTGTAAAGTACTGAACGGCGAACTCAACATCAAATCTCTCGATGTCTCCTGTCTGATCGTAACTCAACTGAATTGCACCTACGTTTGTAGGCCAGATGTCATAGAACCTGTAAGTTCTAAGAACACTGACCTCACCACCAGAGTTCTTATCGGCAAAAGCCTCACGACCACGTCCAAGTTGCTGAACATAAGCGTCAGCCATGTAAGACGACGGCTCAGTAACACCAGTGTTATCGCTAAGTCTGCTCAAAGCGTTGGCCCACTTCTCAAAAGCGGTTCTGAGTTTGAAGTCCTCGTCGTTGATAACGGTGACAACCCAGTTCTCGAAGGTTCTTTCTCCGGCAACTTTCAACTCACGACCTCTAAAGGGAACGTTGATCATTCCAACAGTAGAGGCTGGGAGTTGTGCGGCGGTACACAAGAACCTGAAGGTTCCGTTTTCGCCATCATCACTCGGTGACCAGTCTCCACTAACAGCTGCGGGGAAGGCAGGATGGAGACCTCAATAGATCGGGTCTCGCTCCTCCACCTTGAAGTTTAGATTTAAACTGTGATAGGGTTTTTACTTCCATTGGTTTATGCTCCTTAGTTTAATTTAGTAATGATCAAACGGTACCAACGACTTCTTCAAACGCTACACCAGTTCTGGTAGCGACGAAGGTCAGAGTGACATAGTTAATCGACTTAGCCGGTTTCAAGTAAATGTCAGCTCTAAACTCATTGTTATCAATAACATCAGGAGTGTTGTTTGTTTCGTCACAAACTACCAGGAAGTCAAAGAGACCTCTCTTAGCTTGGACATCACGAAGATAAGGTTCGACGATGTTAACAAAGTTAGATCTGGTATTCACATCGTTGAGTTCGAACAGTTGAGCGTTAGCGGCTCCTTCAAGGGCTTGTTCCACCGTCAGGAACAGTCTTCTTACGTTGATTCGATCAAACGCGGAAGCGTAACCCAGTGCTGTCTTATCACCAAAGAGAATGATTCCACTTCCCTTCTGATTAATCAGGGAGTTGATTCTTTGAGGATAAAGTTGATCTCTCTGTGCTTTGTTGGGGTTGTAAGCCAACTTGTTAGCGTTATTCAGAACACCTCTTTGTTGTCCAGCTGGTGAGAACCAAGGATAAGCAACAATCGAAGTTCTAACCATCAAACCAGCAATGTCTCCATTGGTTGGGATGTAACGGAACTCGTTGTTGAATCTGTCGAAGGTGTACTTATAACCAGTGTCCAGGACAGCGTAAGAGGAACCAGAGATTGCTGAATAGTAAGAAATCAGGTTATCTGTCTGAGTTGCGCTGTTCGCAATGTTAACGATGTCTGCTCTGTGAGGAGAGATTGTAGCAACACAGTCCTTTCTTTCATTAGCGATCGAGATCAAGTAATTTGCCTTGGCTTGTGATTCCGATTTGTTGGCCAAACCAGGACCCATGATCAGGTAATCGATTTCAATCTCATCTTTGTTATCGAAATAACCATAACCAGTGATGATGTCACCCAACTCAGCGGTCATTCCACCACCTTCTTGGTAATCAAGACCACCTTTGAGTTCATAAGTGATGTTACCAACAGAAGAGAATTGAACACCTTGTGCGTTCAGACCCCAGAGACCATCGGCTGTTGTGACAGGAGTGAATGCAGTGGAGAAACCAGAAGCAATCGGACCAGCGATTTGAACTTCATCATAAGCGTCAACTGGACTTTTACCAGCCCAAACGTAAGCGGAGTTAGAGGAAATGTATTTCTTATAGTAGGTCTTACTTTGACCTTCTCCATCGGCAGCTCCGTCAAGAGCCTTAGACAGATTAAGGTGTCTCTCAATAATGGAACCTCGAATTCCAGTGATGTCACCATCGTCGTCAACAACCACGATGTGCATCGTGTCGTTTCTGGAACTGCGAGTGTTAGCGTAGTTACTGTCAATCGGTTTCGGAGCGATCGTCTTCCAGTAAAGAGTGGAGTTAGTCAGACCCAATGTCTGTGCATCATACCAGTCTTCTGTTGTGATGATTGCTGATGATGTTCCAGTGTTAATTCCAGAAGTGTTGACGAAGTTGAGAATCTGGTCCTCATCAAAAGATTTAGCGAGGTTTCCTTCAGCGTATTCGATGTTGAACTCTGTTCCAGCAGCCGAAACTCTGGAGGTGATTCTAACATCGATCTTCGAAGCTCCATTGACAGTGTCAGTTCTAACACCAGTAATGATGCCTTTCAGGTGACCAGTAAAGGTGTTAACCGTGCCATCATTGGATGGGACATCGACAGTTGTCAGTGTTGTGGTAACACCATAACCAATGACAGCTCCGATGGCACTGAGGTTATCAGTACTAACACCGAGTGTTTGGTCAGCTGCGTTATCAATTACACAAACCTTAGCTCCATTTCCCCAGGTGCCAGCGTTACGGGCTGCCCAGTAGAAAGTTTGATCATACTCGTGATTTTCTTCGTAGTCGTCGAGGTTGTCGATTCTCGCATTCGTTGTAAAGGCAAGACCAACACCAGCGTTAGCGTTGTTGAGAGCACCACCACCGACTCGAACAACCTTTAGGATGCCACCATAAGAGAGGAATGCTTCTGCAGCCATCCAATACTCATATTGCCTATCCGTCGAGAGGGGAGTTCCAAAAGTGTTGATGAACTGCTGCTCGTTTGAAATCTCGATGGGCTCGTTGATCGGACCAATACTAAAGGGACCAGCAATTGCACCGAGGTTGTCAAGGACATTCTCAGCTCTACCAACTGTAAGGTCAACTTCCCTGATCAGTACCCCAGGAGATAGTTGAGGAGTCGCCATGTTTTTCTCCTAATAGTTTATCAGTTTTCCTGTAAAATATTTAGAATTTATGGTACTTTGGTAAGGGAAGCAGTCAATGTAGCATCTTACCAGTCAGGGTAAACCCACTTATCGTCAACCTTCTTCTTTTTTCTGTTCTCAATCACTCTCTTTGAGGTGCATTCCTTACACTCATAAGAGTAAGCAGAGGACAAGTGACTCTTACTCTTTCTTGTCTTGTAAAACCCATCGATTAAGTTTTTAGTCTCACCACAAACACGGCACTTTCTCTCATCTAAGAGTAGATGGTCAAGACTAATCTGATCGTCAAGGTTCATCGGTAATTCCACAACTCCCAACCACCAGCAGATGTTCCATATTCATCATGCTCATTGCTCCTGGTGTACCATCTGTCTCCATCCGAATCCACAAAGCTCCCCTCATCGAGTCCATCAGAGATGAAACCAAATGGTGCCATGTCCTGTTCAATTTGATTCTTCTGTTCTTCGTAAAGTCTCTTTCTAACATCTTGGTCGGTCAGTTCTTTGAAGTAATCCTGAGCAACCAACCAAGCATAGATGACCAGACACATTGCCAAGTCATCATTACACCCATCTTCTGCTTCGAATGAACCTCTCTTTGAGATGAAGGTGGTGAGTTCTGAGATGATGTCCAAGTCACAGAACTGAACTTTATTCTCTTCAATCAATGTCTTCAAGTTGAGAGATCCAACCTTCTTTACCGTCTTGGACATCTTCACACCCAACTGTGTCTTCTGTCCTGAGAATCCCTGACCAACAACCTGACCAGCACGACCTCTCATTGAACACATCAAAAGATTTTGATATTCCAAGTCATATTGGAGAATGGCAGCAACTTGGTCTCCCACATCATTTACCTCACAGAGAATGAATGCTTCGTTATAACTTCTGGCAACTTCAAAGATGACAGATGGAAATAACATCGGTTTGATGTTGTTGTCCCTGTACTTTGCAACAACCCTGTGTGGAAACTCCGTGATGTCAACCACAATAAAGGCAGAGAAATCCTCTCCAACTCCTCGTGCCACGTCAACGGTCACAACATAATCGTGATCTTTTCTGACTGCCTCATAGACACTCAATCCACCATTACATTCAATTGGTTGTTCATAAACCAGTGACTTCAACTTGCTGGCAGCAATGAGTGTGTCAATCGATCCAAGGAACTCACACTCAAACTCAATCTTGAATTGTTGTTCTGAGGTGTTCTTGATTGTCTGTTCTTTCCAAGCTTCATCTCTTCCAGGAACTTCTGACCAATGAACCTCTGTGGGGACATAATCATTTCTCTGTCTTTCGGCGTCATACCACATTCGATAGAAGTGGTTCATACCGTGTGGGGTAGAAACGATAATTACTTTCGTTGATTTACCTGAAGTGATAGTAGGATAAACAGAGGCAAAGAATGAGTCAGCAATGTGATTAGGAACAAAGGCGAACTCGTCCAGAAAAAGAATGTTGAAAGACATTCCTCGGACAGCTGAAGCTGAAGTTGATGCTGCGAGTATTTTCGATCCGTTTTCCAGTTCGATGTTTCCTTTATTCCAGACCAGAATGCCTTGCTGCATCCATTTAGGTAAGTTTTCATAAGCGGTTGCCAATCTGGCGAGAAGTTCTCTAGCTGTTGAAGCTTTGTTTGCCAAGATTCCAATGTTCACACTGTCATTGAAGATGGCATAATGAAGGAGGTAAGACACCACAGTGGTTGACTTACCAGTCTGTCGTGGCATCTTACAGATGTTGAATCTGTTCTCGTGGAAATTATTGATTAGTTTTTCTTGAAAGTCATAAGGATGAAAGTTAGTGAGACCTTCATCCAGGTTGACAATCTTGATGTAATTGTTGGCAAAGTAAACTGGGTCATCCTTACAACGAATGTACTCAGCAACCTGATCCTGTGTAAACTGGATCGGGGTGTTTGCCCTTTTTAGATTTGGATTGCCAAAATAAACATCAGTCATAACAAGTCAATCAAATTTATCCTCTGTTGAGAAATCGAAGAGTTTTGAGAATAATTTCTTCACTCATCTCTTGTCTCTTTTCCTTAGCCCAGTCATCTGGAATCTTATTGTGCTTTTCTTTGAAGGAGTCGTGAAGTTCTCTGGTTGTGATTTGATAATCCTTGGCAAGTCTCTTCATCAAGTTGTCAATGGATGAATAAGAAAGTTTATCCAATTCCAACAACTCTTTTTCCAAAACCTTCAGAACTCTATTGTTCATTATTTCTTGGTGTGTGTTTTTATTTAGTTGACGTTGACCGCTTCTCTGATAATAATCAGATCAAAGGTGGCAGTGTATCTACCATTGTTTGATCTGGTGATTGCTCTGAACTCAATGTCAGTCTTCTCCGGAACTCTCAGTGGATAATAAAACTGATTGATGTATGGACCACCAGCACCAGTGACCTCAAATGATGCTTGAACTCTTTCAATGCCTGCTGTGCTTCTAATAATCACATCAACAGTTGCATCTGCACCAGCCTCAGCACTACATGCAAGTTGTTTGATGTATGCTGTATAACCAGCTGTGACTGTATAAACAGACATCAGAGTTTGACCCTTTCCTGCTGTTATTCTCAGAACTGTTGTTCCACCTTTTGTGAAATCAATGTTACCAACATTTGTACCACCGTTGTCTGTAACATATGCTCTGTAGACTCTCTTGAAACTTACTGTTCCAGTTACAGTTCCTGAACTTGAAACTGTGAAGTCCTCACTGACTTCTTCATAGTTCTCATCCAGACCTTCAACTCTAACCACATGTCCATTATCTGCAACGTTGACAGCGGCAGCAACAATTACACCAGCAGTGTCAAATGCACTCCAAGGATAAAGAGTGTCATCAATGTCCCAAATGGTTCCTGTTGTGTTGGTTGCCATTGAAGGAACGGCACCAAACTTGTGAACAACAGATGCTCCCCTTACCTTACCTCTCGATACGTTGAGGGGGAACTCTTCGTCCCACACAAAGTAATCTGCCATAATTTAAACCCAATCTAATTTTGCTGGATGGTATCTCTTACTGTCTTTGATGCTAATCGAATTATCCTTCTTTTCGGAACGATAAATCTGGTGAACCATCGCACCAGGATAATCATCTTGGAGATACTCTACAAGTTCATTCTTCGATGGAATGCCATTTTCAGTGACCATAACGATCCTGTGAATGCTGCCTTGATAAACAATGTCAGCACTAAACTCTTCAGCAACAGGTTGATCCTGTTCCTGTGATCCATTTACGATAAGAGTATCAACGTGTTGAATGTTGACACTCTCTTTAATAAAGTTTTCGAAAGTTTTCATTTGACTTCCCTTTAATTAAATGTCATTTGACTCAAACCAATCATCCTCTAGTTTTTGCCATCGAGGAGTCCCTTTACCAAGACTCCTCATCAGTTGAATATAAACTTTCACTTCTCTCATGCTAGCTAAGACAAGTGGAGGTTTGAGCTCACTGTGCCACAGCAAATACATGTCAGCAATTCCAACGTCTCCTCGCTGCCTTACCACGTTCTCCTGTCCAACCTCTGCTTCTCGCACAGAAGCTCTTGCGTCTCTTAGCTGCCTTGGAACCAGGCTTGAGTTTGGAGGGAGGAGTTGTGACAGCCGTCTGGAGTTTAGAACCAGGGTTTTGACGACGATACTTCTCAACACCTTTCTGAGTGAGACCAGCACCTTGGTCGGTAGGTCTCTTATGGCCACCCTTTTGGGTCATGCCTTCCATACCCTTTCCTTCTTCAATGTTCTCCTCTTTTGTGGAACAGTCTTTGTCACCATGGACATCGCACTGTTCACCCTTAGGTGTATGATTACAAGGATCTTTCTTTTCCTGGATGGTCTCCTCATGAACAGGTGCTGTCAGATATGCCTGTGACGGGTTGAACCGTGCCAGGTCATAACGTTGAACCATTGCTCCAGGATAAAACTTCTGAATGCTGGTTTCAATTTGCTTTCTGTCCAGTTTTCTGATGCTGGGGAAGAACAACTTCATGTTCATCAGCTTACCTCTCCAGATAAAGAGGATCTGATACATCAGACCATTTCTGGAAGGGAGGAGTTCCTCTTTCAGACGCTTACCAGAACGAGGGTCAAGTTCTGCTCCAGTGGAGTCAAATGCTCGTTTTGGGAGCATTTTCTTCAGTTGCTTCTCGTAAGCAGCTTTCTTCTCATCTTTCTTTCTCTGCTCTTCACCACCGTAATAGGCTTCCTTGACTTCTACCTCTTCCTTCGTGGCCTTCTTCTTGACACAGTTAGGATAACGCTTTCCGAACATGGTCTTCATGCCCTTCTTCTCATAACCAGGCCAACACTTTTCATCAAGCATTTCATAAGACTCTTTCTTGGTCTTATTGCCCCAGTTTTTAGCACCAACTTTACGACACTTGACGAGAGCTCCAGAAGCATAAGCAGAAGGCCAGACCTTATAACGAGCCTTTACCTTATGGTAACAGGCATCCTTCTCACCTTCGAGAACAACCTCTTCGGTTGCGACATTCTTTGCCTTACCTCTTCTGTCGGGTTGGGTCTTGTCTGTTCTTACGACGGAAAGCTGCCTCTTCCTCATCCTTGTTGAGGTTTCTCTTCATCTTGGAGGAACCACACTTTGGTTTCGTGGTCTGACCAGGTTGTCTGGCACAAGGCTTACCTGCATACTTACCACCAAGTTGAACCCAACCTGGTTTGCCATCAGAAGACTTCGACTTGCTGAACCAGTCATGAAGTGATGAGTCACCAGACTTAGACGCTTCTTCTAAAACTTCTTCACTAATATAAGTACTCCAATATCCACCCTTCGACTCAAACCAAAGTTGTGCCCAGTCCATCGCATCGATGATTGGCCAATCTCCAAACTTTTTCTCTGCCAGACTCTTTGCATGTTCCCAGAGGATTTCACTTGAAGGTGCAAAGTCTTCTTCAAAACTCCGAAGACAGGCTCCAGCTTCTTTCTTCTCAAGGAGTCTGTCAACAATCGGTGATGTCATCTTCTCTTACAACAAGATTCTCTTAGTATTTAGACAAATAAGACGACTTGCGACTGGCATGAAATTACGTCGTAATACCTGCTGTCACAATCACCTGTCCTTCAACCAATTTGGAAACTGCTCCAGATGGTGAAGTTAGAAAAATGTATAAATTATGAGACCTGGAGAAATCTTTACAGTCTCGCCGGAAGTCATTGCAATTGAAACCTTTCCCGTCGCTGAAGTGATTCCAACACTAAAGGTGTGAGACTTTACAGATGTTGGATGTTTCTTCAGTTTCGAGACACCAGTGAATCCAGTCAGGTCTGAGATTGACCCATCAGTTTCCTTTGATGTAAAGACTTTCTCAAAGTCCGCTCCCTGAGGGATAATTATGTTGGTCGAGGGTGTGGCGGCCATTATTCTCTTAGTCTTTTAATTATTTATTATCCTAATGCCATTGATGTTCCGAATTGTGCTTGAGAATCAGATTCTGGATTTGAAATCTTAACTTCACCAGTTCCATCTAAGTTATAGATATAAACTGAACCAGAACTAGACGCACCATCATCATCATATCTTGCACCAACATAAACTTTATCACCACCCACAGCAACTGAATATCCAAATTGATCACCGGCAGCTGCATCAGAAGCAGTAATCTTAACTTCACCAGTTCCATCTAAATTATAGACATAAACTGAACCAGTACCAGACGCACCATCATCATCTCCATATGCACCAACAACAATTTTATTGCTTCCGATAGCAACCGCATGTCCAAAATCATCACCACTAGCAACATCAGATGATCTTATCTTAACTTCATTTGTTCCATCAGCATCATAAACATAAACAGATCCACCAGCTGGAGGATCTCCAGCAGGATTATCAGAATATGCTCCAACTACAATTTTATCATGTCCAAAGGCAAGTGAATGTCCAAAACTTGCAAAGGAAACTCCATCAGAAGCAGTGATCTTAACTTCACCAGTTCCGTCTAGGTTGTAGATATATACTGAACCAGAAGTAGATCCATTATCATCATCACCAACTGCACCAACATAAACTTTGCTATTTCCTATAGCAACTGCAGATCCAAAATCATCACCAGACGCAGTATCAGAAGGAGTAATTTTAACCTCACCAGTTCCATCTAAATTGTAAACATATACTGCTCCACCAGTGCCTTCTTTTCTAGCACCGATAGCTACTTTGTCATTTCCTATAGCAACTGAATGCCCAAACTCATCACTAGCCGCTGCATCAGAAGCAGTAATTTTAACTTCATTAGTTCCATCTAGATCATAGATAAATGCGGAACCAGATGATGAACCATTATCATCTGATTTTGGCATTCCAGCAGCAATTTTACTATTTCCTATAGCAACTGATAATGAAAATTCATCAAATGTTGATCTATCTGATGAAATAACTTTAATTTGATTAGTTCCATCCGCATCATATATAAATATTGCTCCTCTGTAACCATCTTGGAACTTAGAACCTACGACTAATTTGAGAGCAGCAGCAGCTGATGCTGCATCTCTACCAAATTTTTGTGTCCAAGAATTAAAACCTAATCCTAAAAATGGATAAACAGACATCAACCACCCTCATACACAATCTTTGAAGTTCCTGTAAGTGCTTTTGCATAAACATATGCGGCACCAGAATCATGCGATAACTCAGTAACCGTCTTTTTCATCTCTCCCTCAAACCTGTTATAAACATAACCATCAGTTGTTGATGATATTCCAGCACTAGTAGTTGCAATACTAATTACAGCAGGAGTACTACTCTGACATTGGAAAGTTATGGTAGTAACATTATTTCCAATAAGAACATAATTACTTGGTGTTAAATCTGTTGATGCCAGTGCCATTATTCTCTTGGTATTTTAATTATTTATTATCCTTAGATGCCTCTTTCAACATCTTCTGGAGTTCTGCAGTGGAACCAACAAACAGAGCGTTGTTTGTCACACTTGTTGGAGTGATCTTTTCGTCTTCTTTTGTGACACTCTTCAGTTTTGCCTGAAGTGCCATCAGTTTGTCGGTGGCATCAGAAACACTTTTGATCAACTGACCAGCAACTTCATAAGCTCTTGGTGTCTCACTCTCTTGTGCCAATTCAAGAATGCCATCGAGGGCTTCTTGTCCCTTTTCGATTACAGAGTAAAGATTACCTCTTGTGTACTCATAATCTTTTTTGATGTCCTCAACAGAACTTTCAATTTTGTCAATCTTCTTTTCGACAATTTCTTTACTCACCTCACTGGCCTCCACATCGAAAGTGTCATTCAGTTTTTCATACTTATCACTCATAATGATTACGAGTAACTACCACTAAAACCGAAGTCATCACCGAATTGAATTGCGGCGTTGTCCTCTTTGGTAATCTTATGGACTGCTGCTCCAGAGACGTGCTTACCAGCCTTGGAATTATCCTGGGCTCTCTTGACCGTTAGAGTGTTTCCATCAATCTTACTGATAAACATCTCTTCTTGGTCAACATAGATGTAAGTGCCAACCGCGAGGTCTGAAGAATCTCCAACGGGAATGATCTGTGTGGTGAGATCGATGTTGTCTGAGACATATGTTGTTCCGTCGCCATCGTAATCCTTGACGGCTCTTGGAGTAACAGTGTAAGTGATGTCTCTTTCTGCACCAAGGGTGGTGTCTGCCAGGTAACCAACAGTAACCTTCTTGATGATGGATCCAGTAACATCCTCCACAGGACCAAACAGGTAGGTTTTGGCTGTGAATGTGAGAGTGTAAATGAGTGCTCTTCTTTGGTCGAAGTTACCCTCATAGTCATCCGTCATCGTGATGTCATCCAACTGGATGGGGATGTCTCTCTTCTCTTCTAAGTTACCGAGAAACTTAACAGTAAGAGTGTAATGAGGTTGGAAATAAGGAAGAATCTGTTCAATGATTTGCAACATGTCATCGTTCAACTTCGTCATGATGTTGAGTTGAAATGTCATATTATATGGAACAGGCATATAATTAGACTTTATGTTCTCACCATCAGGAGTCTGATTGATGATCTGTGTTGTTCGAGTAGATTTACGACTTGAATCATAAGAAAGATTTGTGAATTCAAATGACATCCTCGGGAGTGTCATCTGAATAGGCTTATTGAGGTTAGCCTCTTGCTGCATTCGAGCAAGAAACTTTTGCATCGGACCATAAGCAAGAGGAACTTTAACGATACTGAAAGTATCATCGTTCTCATCTTTATGTCGGACCTCTATCCCATTGAACAGAGAACCAAATGCAATAATAACGGACCTAAAGATCTCATTATAAAAATACTCAAACATTTTATTACACTATTTCTTCTATTTAGAATAATTATCTAAGGGTTGGATAGATGAAGATGGTTCCACCCATTCCGGTGTGTGAAGTACACTGATAGTATAATGTGTCAGGAGCACTGAATGGAACTTCAAATCTAAGTGTTGTTCCATCATAAGCATCATTATTGGTAACTCCAGTGTTGTATTGAGTTCCAACGGCGCCATTCTGTGTGCTCTGAATTCTGAATGGATGAGAATCCATGTCGTTCACAAACTCATAAACATTTCCTCTTGCCAGATAGAGGTCAGGATCATCAGTGGTTTGTGTGAAACCAATTCCAGTGAAAGTATAATGATCTGAACCGTTAGCACCCAGAGTCCACTTACCATCAACCAGTTGTGATCCATTTCCATAGAAGTCTGTGGCCTCAACTGAGGTTACCCCAGTAACGATACCCAGAGTAGTGATACCAGTAACGACAAGAGTATTTGCTCTAACTTCAGCAGTAGAATTACCACTAACTGTTGAAGAAATTGTTGTAATGCCAGAAGCTGTAGTTACAGTTACATTATCTCCCGCTTGAATCAGTGTGGTGATTCCTGTCAGGTTTGATCCATCACCGGTTACATTACCTGTAACGTTACCAGTCAGATTACCTGTCAATGTGGTTGCAAAAACATCAACGACACCAAGGGAAGTTGCACCAGTAATAACACCAAGTGTGGAAACTCCAGTAACCACCAATGTGTTCGCACTGACTTCTGCTGTTGATCCTCCAGTAATCGAAGCGTTGATGGTTACATTTCCGGTCGAACCTGAAAGTGTAACGTTCGTCCCAGCTGTAAGTGTGGTAACAATTCCAGAAGGCAAGGTAGCACCATCACCCAGAAGAGTGTAAACCTCAGTAAAGTTGTCGTTTGACTTCTCAGCACTGACTCGCAGGGAATCTCCTGTTCCATCATTTGCTGTTGTTCCAATGCCAATTACCTGTTTTGCCATTTTCTGTGGTTACTCCTTGCTAAGTTATTTATTCAGGGCATCCCAAATGGGTTTGTTTCTGAGAAATCGATGATCGAATCACCTTTGGTTTCAATCGTATCGTTGTCTGCATATGCTGAGACTTCATCAAACTCACTAGTCGAACTGAGAACATAAACAGCTCCAGATTCATTACCAGTGATCCTCTCACCATTTGTAAACGATCCATCAACAATGGAAACTTCCAACTTGTAAGTGTCCGAGTTCCACTCTTTGACTCTTGCTGTTGTTCCAGAAGTCGAACCAGTGACGATCTCATTGAAGATAAATCTTCCCACTCCTGTTCCTGTCTCGAATCCAACAGGACCAGCGATCGTAATCGTTGGGGGATCCTGATAACCTACGCCACCGTAAGTAACGTAAATTCCAGTGACGATTCCTGCGGAGTTGATGACACTCAAAGCTCTTGCTGCCTCTTCCCCAGGGATGTTTGTGTCATCCACTGTGAGCTGATCAGAGTCGCATGTAATTTCATCACTGTCACAAAATACATTATCAAGTAAAGGATTACTAAATGTGACAGTTGGTGCTGTTGTGTAACCGGCTCCACCATCAGTAATAGTTATAAATTGGACAGAACCTGTACCAATGCCCGCGACTGCTTCCGCACCAGATCCACCCCCTCCACTAATCGTAATCCACGGAGCTTGTGTGTACCCGCAACCTGCGTTAATGAGGTTAATAGCAGCAATTTTTCCACCATACTCTCCGTTGCAATTAGTGTAAATGTTAGTGATCGAAGCGACCCCAACTGCGTTTTCACCAGTTGGTGAAGAAGAGATTCCAATGTAAGGTTGGAAATCATAACTACCACCCATGTTTTTGATGGTAATGTAGTTGATAGCTCCAGAAGTGCAGATTCCAGCTGTGGCTGTTGCTGTCCTTCCCACACCTAACATGTTCAATGTGAAGATGTGACCAAGTTGTTCAATCGACTCATCAATCTCTGTGACATTGGTATCGAGAACCTCGTCCTCCAGACGGAAGAGTTCACACTTCAGTTGATAAACATACCTCTCTTTAAGTTGGTAAAAAGGTTGTTCGTGTTCAACAAACTTAATTTCAAATAATCGATCTCCAAGAGGGAACCAAATAAGATCACCCTCTTTAGGTCGATCGGTGAGCTCCATATCAGAAAGATTCTTCATCAAAGGACTGATGTAACTCTCAAACCTTTCCTTTGAAATGGTGATGTCTAAATCATCTAGTCCTTGAATTCCAAACTTGGAAAGAATGTCACCCTGACCACCATAACCATCATAAGATTCAACATAAGCCTCTAGAGGATAAGCGTTGTTGAATTCGGATTGGACAACTTCTCTAATGACTGTGTTGGTTGTCCCATAACTTCTTGGCAAATAATAACACTCCACCCCATGCATTTGGATGGTTTCCGTCATCAGAGACTGAAGAAGACCCTGCTCTGATGAAGTTCCGTTTAGAAAGAATGGATTTAGCATATCTCAATCATCCAATAAAGTCCATTGGAGGCAACTCGTAAGTATTGGACATCTCCTCTCTAATTAGATCGAGTTCTCTTTGAGCATCATCATAAATTGCTCTTCCGTTGAACTCAATTCCACCGGGAAGTTTAACTCCTTGGAACTTGATAAGATTTTGACCCCATTGTCTCTTAATCAGAGATGTGAGATATTTCTTCAGGAATGAGTCATTCCAAACTCTTGAATATTCATTTCCATCCATTGCTCTGAAGCAATCAATAATGAGGAATTCACCAACTTTCAATTCACTCCAATCAACATCAAGATACATCCTATCTGATCTTTGATTGAATCTAATTTGTTTGTGAGTGTTTAGGAGAAAGTTCATTGTCTCCAAATAACTCATTGTCATTGAATATGATGTAAGATCATAACCACTGGCATTACCATAACCACCCCAAAGACCAAACACGTCATTGAGCATGAATTGATATTTCACATTATACATTCCTTGTCCCATTGAGGAGTTATATTGGAACACTTTATTGACTCCAATAATGTCTGGGGTAACCTGTAAGTAATTACTATTCTCATAGTAGGTGAATGTGGTTGCAGTTCCTACGATGTTAGTGGTTGCGGATGTAGAGGCAATCCCAACAGTTCCAGATCCGTTTGAAGGAGCTCCCGGTGGTCTTGCTCTTCCTCTGTCTACATCTTCTTGTGTTACCTGATACTTCAAGTACACTCTGTAGACACCATCAAAGTGTCTCTCTTGAAAGTACTGAAGGGCATCATCAACCAAGTCCTCAACTTGCTCTTCAGCAACGTTGATCTCAAGGACAGGGGCTCCCAGCTTCCTCAGGCAATAGTCGATAAGTTCTTGTCTGGTAGAGGGTTGAGCCATTTATTTACTCTTACTATTTTTACTATTTATCAAGAGCCTTTCTAAGTAAATCCTTTATCTCTCCAATGTCATTTTGGAGAGATTCAACCTTAGTTTCCAGATTCATTAGTTTCTCTTTTTCTGAAAGTTCCTTGTCTCTCCTGGCAATGTAGGCTTGATAACCTGTCTTGTCAATGTTGACAATTGAACCGTTTTTGTTGTCCCGCACCAGGGCGGGATCACCTTCGACTGGGATGTACATTATGCAAGTGCAGTAACTCTAAAGTTTCTAATAACTGGACAGATTGAGGAGTTAGTAGAAGAACCAATAATTTTGATTCTAAACTCACTGAACGGAGTCAAGTTCTCAACTGTGAACTTAAATTCCTTGAAGTCAGTTGCCTTTGGTTTTGTGACAAGTCTATCACTCTTTGGAGTGTTAATGTCAGGATTACCGTTGTTAAGTGAGCTGTTCAGGACTTCTCCATTAGGACCAATGTTTCCATACCCAGGGAAAGGAATAAACACAGTCTGATCAACAGGAACTTTCTGACCTGTGGCAAAGAGAACTCTAACATCATTGGCCTGTGAGATGTAAGCGTCAAGGACAACTTGAATCGATGTTCCAGGGTTCTCCAAGTTGATCAACTTGGTTACATAGAAGAATGAGTTAGGATCATCCTCTGTTGTATTGACTCTGAAATCTGTCGCATAATCTGAAATAGGTGCATTTGTTCTGTTATGAATAAAGATAGCACTTGAGGAAGAAAGATCAATTGCGGGGGAAAGGAATCTATTTCCTGTCTCCAGTTGCATGTTGAAGGTGAACGATTTGTTGTTGGGGAGTGAAGTGAGGAAAGTGTTCTCGTTCTCCACTGAGTAAACCGCTCTTGGATCATCAAACCAGGTCTTCGTGTTGAGAGTTGCTCCACTGAATCCCTTATCAACGAACGCTGGTTGAGTTCCATCAACAGATGTTCCAGAAGTTGTTCTGACGGATGAAGTGATTGTTGTTCCTTGAGGAATAATTGAATTAATCTTAGGAACAATACAATTGAAGGGAAGGTTATAAGTCGATCTTCCGTTAACTCCACCACCCTTCTTAGTCTCTGCAAAGTAGAGAGGAGGGAATGTGGATTGACCCTCAGATCTGTTGACACCATTTGAACTCATGTCAATCTTGACATAGTAAGAGTCAAGTGTGATTGGTCTGGTGATGTCGGAGGTCGTGTTGAGAGAGTGTGTCTTATTGATTCTTCTCAAAGAAACACCATTCAACTCATACTTAGTAACTTTATCATTGATCTGATGGATCTCAGCCTTAGTGTTGTCAACTCCTCTGGTAATTCCAGTCAGGTCGTTTCCACTAACACCCTCGTAACTGATAATCTCTTGTCCGATCTTAACATAACCAAGGTTGGTGGCACCAACAGCAACTTGTTCGAATGAAGTGAATCCAGCTCCAGCAGAAACATTAATATTGCCAGTGTCATTGACACCATAGTTAGATGTAAGAGTGATCTTAGATCCACTTGGTGTGATACCAGAAAGTTCAACTCTGTTACCTTCGTTGTACATTCCATGGTTTCTGTGCCAGACCTTCATGTAAACTCCTTCATCCTTCTCATAAGGAACGATGATTGGGTTCGACGGGACAACACCTCCACCATTGAGTTGAGTGGTTGTTCCGGCAGTGCTGACATACTCAAGGTCATTGCCACCAATCGCATTGAAGTTACCTTGCACATCATCCAGAAGGAGTTGGTTATTTCCACTGATGTTTGCAACGGACAATCTCATTCCAGAACCGAGGTTGTCATTTCCAATAGTGATTGGAGTAAGAACATCACCAACTGCATAACCCTCACCACCAGCACTGATCGTTGCCGCCAGTGCCACTCCATTCTCAATCGCAATATTTGCTGTTGCGTTCAGACCACTTCCTGTGACGGAAGTGAGAGCAACTCCTGTGTAGACAAAATAAGAAGCAGAAGGAGTGAATCCAGCACCAACATTATCAACACCGAGAGCTCCAGAAACAGCACCACCATAACCTAAGAAGTTACCAGTTGCTCCAGTGTTCTGCTGTCTAATTGTGAATCCAGGCTGAAGACCGGTGTCTGTAATTGTGGTTGTATTGAGTTTGACCTTTCTGGACTCCATTGTGAGAGCGTTGGGGTCAAGTTTCTCAAGATCCTTAGGAAGGTTTTGATTGAACAACGAGATGTCACCATTTCTCACAAACCTACATCTGCGGAGTTCAAACTTGAGATCCTCATATTGAGTTGGTGTCCAGGTTGAACCATTTTGTGATTTGAACAGAGATCCAAGGAGAGGTTGTTCCGTAACAATAACCTGGTTCTGTTCTCCACCAACGCTGCTGGCAACATCTGCCTCACCAAGACGAGAGATCCAAACAATAAAGTTTGTTGATTGTGACATCAGAACAACACAATACTGCTTACCACCTGCAAGGTAAACAGGAGATTTGAATCGAATTGTTGTTGGAGTCTGACCATCATCAGAAGTAATACAATCCTTTCCAGGAATAATGGTTTCAGAATAAGCCAGAACTTTTTCTGTTGGAGTTCCGAGCTCTACCTCTCTGATTTGGAAGATAACACTCGCTGTCTCGTCAGTCTGGAAGAAGAAAACATCACAAGAATTGACAAAGATACCGTTCGTCTCTCCAACAAAGAAGGTCTGAGCAAGCGGGTCGGGAGGAGTGCCGTTGTTGAATGCTTCCATCGCCATCGTTTCAAAGTCATCTTCCTCAGGCCTGTTGTTCTCGAAAAATTCCTCGCTGAACACTTCGGTCTCAGTTGATGTGTTGGTGTTAACAGTTTCGAAGGTATCACTGTCTGTGGTGGTTGTGGAGGATGTGTCAGTAAGTTGTCTGTTTTGAGTGAACTCTTCAGTCTCAAATCCAACATTCTGTAGAGACAGAGTGGTTTCCTGAACACTATCCAGATCACCTTGAGAGTAGAAGATGTGTTCTGCAGCTGTCGTTAAGGCACCTTCAAGTTGACTGTTGGTAGCACTGCTTGTAAATCTCCAAGTGTTTCTGCCATTTTCAAATGTGGGGTTAGCAGGATTGTTTGGATCAGGTACTCTGAAACAACCTTGGAAAGTTCCAACATCATCGGTGATAAACCTGAGGTCACTTACAGTTGCCTGAGCTCCAGATGAACGACCTCTCAGTCTCATTCCTTTGGCGATAAATCCAGCGAACTGTTCCCGGTTGATGTTCTGAAGGGAATTAGTGTCAACATTCAGAATGGTAGACGAAGGTGAGTACGTTGCTGGAATGTCATTTCTTTCAGGATCGTACATGTTCTGATCATAACGATCAGTTGGATTGTTGAATGCTCCATACTTATGGTTAGAAACAGCAACTCTAAATGTGATGAATGGAACTGATCTGTCGTCCTCATCATCCTGCAGTGAAGATGGCATCACACCCACAACTGTCTCACCAACCTGGAAAGTTCCCTGTTGCATGTCAATTTCAATCAGCTTAGGAGTGATATATCTGTTGAGATCAACACCATCGAAGAAACCATAAATGCGAGTGAATGGTTTCATTCTTGTCGCAGTCGTTTCGATGTTTCTTGCTCTCAGGAAGTGAATGATTTCTCTGTCAACAATAGATTCACCAAGGGACTCGGTTACTGTTGTCTCGTTGATTGTGATCTGTTGACCTGATCTCTGTTGATCAAGGCTAGTGGTAATGTCACTCCCAACAGTAACTTCTGTTTCAAACTCAGTTGTTGTAGTGGTGGTTGTTGTGGTTGAAGTTACGGCACCAGAAGTGTTTCTGTCCGTGTCCGTATCACTACTCGAACCTGTCTGGTTGGTGCTAACATTGACATCTAGATCTTGATCAATGTTAACTCCAGTGGTCTCCCAAGAATCCCAGATAATTGGAGAAACACCAGTTCTGTTTCCATCAGCATCCGAAGTGACTTCGGCACCAGTGGCAGCTACCATTGAGTCGAACAGATCATTTTCAAATTCAACATTGTGTGGTTCCAGTGTCTGAGTGTCAATCCAAACATCGGTCTCCGGAACAAGAGCAACAGCACCAGCGTAGAAAGTGACAAGGAACGGAGTCACATTCTCAACACGAGTTGCAAATGGTTGTCGAATATATTCAACTTCGTTAAAATCCAGTGTAATTACATCGCCAGATCTGGTAATATTGTTTCCAATGATTTGAGCAAAGTCTTCATCAATAATAGAATCTTGTCCTGGCTTCAGACCAGGTTCAAGACCAATTGCTGTTGTGTAATGACATGGTCTCAGTGATCCACTCTTCTTATCAATACTGTTTTTGAATCCAATGTTGGTGTCCTGAGGAAGTGTGGTGGAGAAATTATCAACAAAGATTCCAGATTTAAATCTGTCATTTCCATTGGCATCAGGAATAAACTGACCTGTTGCATCTTGCTCAAGAGCGTTCAGTGAGGTGTAATATTCAAGATTAGAGATCCTTGTTTCGAGCTTTGCGATATCACTCATCTGATATCTCTTATGATCAATAAACTTAATCTTGGCGCTATTTGTGTTAAACAGATAAGCGGGAAGTGTGACGTTAGCAATTCTCATTCCACCATTCATTGTCTCAGGTGGCTTCGGATTTTCGTCAGGATTACCATATCTGACAGTCAGAGACCCATCTCTTCCACAGTAGATCGAATCAACTCTGGGAAGATAAAAATCATAAGAGATTGTAATCGACTCTTCAGTTGTAAGAATGTTCTTAGAGCTGTGTTGAGTTGAGGAACCATTGAACTCTCTCCCCTTAAATTCAAACGGAGATCTAGAACCTTCGGTTACTGTAAAGTTATTGACTCTCGGTCTCGCATCGATCATATCTGTGAGACGGAATCCTCTATATGAGGGAATCTCCTTTCCATAATCAAAGTTTTTATAGGAGTCAGTCAGTGTGATGTCTCCAGTGTCCTCAGAGTCATATTCTGCAGCCATGAAGTAAACAATAATCTTCTTATTGGGTGCATCAACATTCGGCTTTCTGATGATTCTAGCGTAATCATAGAAAGTGGCTCTTTGACCTTGATCAAGTTTAAAGTCACCAGAGATTCTCTGGTCGGTCTCTGTGGTGGATGAAACTGTTGCCGTGACATTTGAACTTTGGAACTTTACAGTCTCACCTTCAACAAGAGTCGAGGTGTTCAGATAGCAGAAGTTGGAACTAATGTCATTCTTATTGACGAGAAGTGTACAAACAGCTCCACTCTCTTCACCAATAAACTGCTCACCAACAATCAAATCACCTGTTGTTCCGGATTCCCCATCAATTCCACCAAGGACAACAACAGGAGCTTCCGGGTCATCAGTCCCATTTGCTTCATAGATGGCATGAACTTTGATGACATCTGGTTTGTTCAGACAGATGATCTTATCCTGAACCCTTGTTCCAAAGGCGTAGTTACCATAAGTGAGTCCATCATTGAAAGTTCCATCACCAGTTCCAGAACCTTCGACATTAGACTTATCAATAATGAGACTCTGAACGGGGAGCTTGACTTTTTCTTTGGCTGTGACCTTAATCTTCCTCAGTGTTGCAACCAATTGACCAGAACCACTTCCACTCAGGTTCTTAAATGTCAGAGATGAACCATCAGCAGAGATGGTAACCTTGTCCGCCGAGAGAACTTGAACTGCACCATTCTGCATGACGATGGAGTACCTCTCCTCATCAAAAGGAAGGAATGTTTCATTGATACCAGCGGAAACTGTGTTTGTCTGACCATTAGTGACTGTAACATCAAAATCTCGTCTGACGATTAGATTTGCATCAATAAGGTCAGTCGATTCAATATTCCTCTTAGGAAACACACTGAAGAGTGTGTTGTTGGGACTTTGGTTTCCACTTGAACCGACGTTGGCGAGTTTGGATTCAATGATTCTGAAGTCAGTTACTTCAATGTTACCTGAAGGAAGACTTCCATCACACACACCAGCAACATCCTCTACCGCGGCGAGGCTGAGCTGGCTGGTACTTACATTATTGACTCTATTGATAACAGGAAGATCTCTAGTTGGATCTGTGTATGAAACTAAGTTATTTGATGTTGAAATTCCAGGCCAAGTGAGACCAGGAACAGTAACTTTACCAGCAGAAGAGACTGAAGCAATTCCAATAAACTGTTTGTTTTCCTGAATGACATCAGCAGTAAAGGTGGAGATTCCACTTGTGCCCTTCACTGACTTAATGTCAGAGAGTTCATAGTTGACAACATCAACAATAGATCTGGCGTTCTCATCAACTCCATCGAACTTGATCTGTTCACCAATGTGGAATTCACCCTTTACATCAGTAATCTTCAATGAAGTTCCACTGCTGACATTGGCTCTCAGGAAACCAGTCGCTCCACTGGATTGACCCTCAACAAAAGTGGGAACATTGAGTGTTACAGCTTGGTTTACTGTCAAGAAAGTGTAAACCTCAAGATCCCAAAGAGACAGGTCCCACTTATTGGCAGAAAGGTTCGTAGCATCGTAAGAACCACCCTCAAGATCGAAGTCATAAATTCTTGCTCTTCCGATTTCAGTTCCAGGACTTCCAAGCTTGTTGGAACCAACTCTCCTGTTTCTAAGAGAAAGTTCATAAGTTGTGTTAATACCAAATTCTGGATTTCCTGTTACATTATTGACATTGAATGAAGGTCCGAAACCAAAACTGATTGATTGGTTTTCTAAATTCTTTGTGGTTCTTGGTTTATTAAAGTCAACAAGAGTGGTTCCAAGAATCTGAACTCTGTATCCAGAGACATAAGCAGTTCCAGGAGAAATCTTATAGACACCAAGGTCATCTGAGGGATTCTGTCCACTTGATGTGACTTGTCCAGGAAGATAAACACCTCTGTTTCCAATTTGATCGTTGACACTATCCTTCACAGAAGTGATGAATTCCTTCACATAATAATGACCAGACTCCTCAAAGGTTCTCTTGGCCATCTCATCGCCAAGAATGTTATATTGTGTGTCATCGTTTACTGTTTTCAGAATTCCACCCTGAACTTCAGCAAGTTGAACAAAGTTGGAGATTGTTTCGTCTTTCTTCTTCTTGGTCAGAATTGGAGTAATTTTAAGTCTGTCTGCACCAGGTGCTGTATAATTGTTAAATCCTTTGGAGTTATCTCCGAGAGAAGGATCAACATCTGCACTAATAATCTCCTCAAGAACATTAAATCCAATCTGATAACTAGGAGTTCTGGAGTTCTGACTGAGAATGATCAACTGCTCATCAACATTGACGAAGTAACCTCTCAGGAAATAAACACCAGGAGAGATTCCCATCGCTGTTCCCGAAATGTTGGATTGTTGAACAATCGAACGAGCAAAACCATCACCAGAAGGAATGAATGTGGTGGCATATGTGATTGCCTCGTCTGTCAACAGGACTTCGTTGTCTAGGAAAGTCGGAACCTCGGCATCAGTGTTGCTCGATGCAATATAATTGACATAGATCGTGTAGTTACCAAGTTCAGATTGCTCATTAGTGACATAAGTGATGACTTCTGCGGTAACACCACTGGTTGCACCAGTAATCTTCTTGCCAATGAGTTTATCAAGATATAAACTAACAGGAATTCCAAGGTAACTGGTCTCAATCTGAATTCCCTTAAAGTCCCTAAGATAACTCAGGTTTCCAGGAATGACCTTTGCACCCTCTTTGAAGATATGATTACCGAACTGTTCGATCTGATTCTGCAGGATCGATTGTAACCCCGTAAGCTCTCTTGCCTGAACAGGATAAGCTGGTTTGAAAAGAACCTTGTGATAGTTACTTTGAGGATCAAAATCGTCAAAGTAAGGAGCAACATTGAGATTAGTTTCCTGTGGCATGATTTCTTATTAGAATTGCAAGATGATCTTTATGTCTTCCTTTTGAGATGAAGATCTCGTAATTGGTGGTCTATTGTCAACATAGACAATATTTCCCGAATACTTCTTCACTTCTGGGAGTGAAACTCCATTTATGAAGTTCTGTCCAAGGTAGTATGTTCTGTTATTTAGGACTGTTGTGATACCCTGAAAATCATCTTGAATGTCGAGGGCAACCGATCCACCATTAATTGTAAGTGACCCTCCAGTTGCAACGGAAGAAGTGAATCTGAACTCTTCAAACCCATACTGAGGACTGGTGTTATCAGATCCGTCTGTGTTGAAACCAGCATTGGTTCTGTTCTGCCAATACTTCAGAACTCCAGTTGAACCATCATAAGAAATAACTCTACCAACCGCAGTTGAAGCAACACCAACTGTTTGTGTAATGAAAGAGTCTGCTGTAAAAATGGCTTCACTGTATCCAGTTCCAACAAGTTTCAGTGCATAAACCGCACTTGCCTTATCTTTGGTGAGGAGAGTTGAAGTTCCTTGTTCGATTGGATTTTCACAAATTCCAATTCTTGCAAACTCGTTTCCTGTGATGAAATCTGGGTTTTCAGTATCGTTCTCAAATCTAGCATAGAACAGAACCTGAAGAGCTCCAAGTTCTCTGTAAATGTCAGCACCATGTCCACCATTGGGAGGAATGATGACATCAAATGCAGCTGAGGTTGAACCAGCAGGAATTCCAACTTCAGCAAGGTCAAGAGTTCCGTAGGTGTATCCACTACCACCATGGGAAACAGTGACCGTCTCAACCTCAGAGTCGTTATTGATAACAACAGTGGCTTTACCACCATTACCATCACCCTTGATGGGAACTCCAACATAAGTCAAGTTAGCAGTTCCAAGACCAACTCCTCTGTTTCTGATCTTGATAATCTTCAACTGACCACTTGTGCTTGCGTTATCTCTAACGGCAGCATCAGTTGAATTGGTTTGCCACTCATCTGGAACAGGAATATAATCAGTTGTATCAAACCTAACAGCTTGAGATGGTTTGATTGTGTAAAGATACTTCCAAATATAACCATCACCACTGGAACCAGCAGCTCTTGGCTCCAAGTCAGTGAAAGTTGGTTCATCCAGTGAAGGACCACCTTGAAAGTTGTTCTCTGGAGAAGCGTTATTGTCGAGACAGATGTAAACCCTAAAATCACTGTTCAACACATAGTAGTTTGCATCATAGATGTCAAACGAACCAGAAGGTTGTGAGGGATTGTCACGATCGATGTCGTTCCTCCACATGTCATAAGTGATACCAGAAGTCCAAGTGACTTTCTTGACAACCTGTGAAATGTCGGCATCAGCGATCTTCTTCATCGCGATCATTGTGTCCCAATAATCGTTAGATTCGTCGAGGTTATCCTTCGGTGTGGGTGGTTGGTCCGACCAATCCGAAGAGATCTCAGTAGCGTTAGGGAGACCAATCCAAGCGTAATAAGAATTGCTTGTAGTCTGAACTCCAGAAACAAAGTTCTTGGCGTTCAAAATTCTTAGTTGGTCAGTAATTATAGCTGCCATTTGTTAGTGGATTTTTACTTATTTAGTGGGGTTTTAGATGCCTGCTGCATCAAGTCTTGCGAGGATGGCTGCATTTTGTGCTTCCAGCTCGGCAATTCTGTCTCTTTGTCTCTTTACAAGGTTGGTCAAGACTGCTCCAACTCTCTCATAATGAACAGAAGACGGACCTTCCTTATCAAACATGACAAGTCTGGGATCAATCTCAGCCAACTCCTCAGCGATGAATCCAATGAACTCTTCATCGGCAGGTTCCACAAGTGCTGGGTTACCTTGAATTGGATTATAAGAAATTGGTCTTGCCTTCTCAAGGAAGAGATCACAATCAAAATCAGTCAAGTCATTGATGTTTGTCTTCCACTTCCGAGAAGAAACTTGTCTTCTCAGCTTACCAGAACTGGTAACTCTAACGTCAGATCCACCAGATGTGGCATTCTCCCAAACTCCTTCAAATTCGACATATCCTTTACCGAGTTGTTCAATGGCAGGTCTACTACCGGGTGAAGTTCGGTTAAAGATTTGGAAGATTGGATGATCGTTCTCGGATCTTCCTTCTGGATAGAATTCAAACTCATTGTCACCAGAATCGGATTTAATCTTACCTCCCCTCACTTCTAACTTTTCACAATCTAGCCTGTCAGTAACAAACAGGTCATTATTAGCATCGGTCCTGAAGCAGGTCGTTCCGTCTTTCTGGAACCTAAGCTCACCGTTCGATGCATTGAAGATTGTATCAGTTCCATTAAATCTAATATTAGAGTCTTCACTAGTTCCAAAACGAAGTCTGACATTGTCGTTCATCCTGAGGTCATGACTGCTGCTGCTGATAATGACATTACCTGTGAAAGTTATATTACCAGAACAAGTATCATTCGCATTACTGCGAAGGAAAGCAGAGGAATCAATGTTGTCTAATTTTCCAGCGTTTGTTGCAAAATCAGCATTGTCTGCGTTTGTTGCATTGGTGGCATTGGTTGCATTTGTCGCGTTAGTTGCATTAACTGCATTAGTTGCATTGGAGACAGTACTGGAAGTAAGTGCAATGGTTCCAGAGGAGTTGGGGAAGGTGAAAGTTCTATCTGTAGTCAGAGATTCAAAACTCAGGAAGCCTTCAATGTTAGTCTGTCCAGACTTGGCGAAACGATAAGTGTCGGCTCCACTGTTACCACGGAATTTGATTTGATCACCAGTGGATTCACCAATATTAATATTACCTGCTCCTGCAGGAACAAGATTCAAATTATTACTACCCGATCCTCCAGGTCTGATAAACCAGTTAGCATCTGGACCAGTAATTTGGGTACTTTCAATCTTAAGCCAATTACTGGTTCCATTATTATTCATAAACTGGAAGTTGGTGGCTCCATAATAAGAAGCAACATCACCATCAGTTCTCCAGTAAACCTCACCTTCTTGGTTTTCTAAGTGAACAATGGCTGGGTTATTGGATCCCTCATAAATGTGAAGTCTCTGATCTGGATTTTGAGTTCCCAGTCCCAAGCTGTCTTGGCTTGCTTTATAGAAGAATGTTCCACCATCAACTGAGAGATCTCCTCCAATGGTGGTGGCAGTACCAACTGTCAATCCCTGATCGACGTTAAAGTAACCAGAGACGTTATTGAACTGAGGGAATGTTCCCTCCACATCCAAGTCTCCGGTGATTCTTGCATCACCAAAAACGTAGAGTGGAACATCTGGTGTGATGGTACCGATTCCCAGATAACCATTAGAGTGAACTCTGACTTTCTCTGAATTATTAATCTTCCAAGTGTGAGTGCTTGCTCGTGTCTCAGCAATCACAAAAGAACTATCTTCAAGATCTCTGTGGTCAATTCTGTTTTTCTGTGAGGATTGTCCAGGCAGAATTCTTACAGTCTCATTTCCACCATTGGAGACAACAAGTTTCGCATCAGGATTGGTGGTGCCGAGGCCAACATTTCCATTATTCTCTATACTTACAAGATGATTTGTGACACTTACATCACCATTGTAGAAATCATAATGGTCAGCTTGGAGAACGAGAGGATCATAAACTGATCCAGCTCTGTCATAAGAGATGATCGATTGTTCTCCAACACCACCCCTGTCAGCCTTCACCTCAAACGAGTGACCACCACTTCTTACAGCAAGATCATTATTTTTCTCTGTGGTTCCAATTCCAACATAATCAAAGAATCCACGCTCAATGTCAATTCTGTCAGCAAGATCAATAGTAACATTGTCAGACTGACCACTGAACTCAAGGTTGGTGCTGCCTGGTTTAACGTTGGTTACGATTCCCGCATAGACATTCGTGCCATCTCCAACGATGTCATAAATTTCGTTGAAGTTGTCATTAATAATGTCTCCACCATTTCTTATCGGATCACCAGTTCCGTCATTGGAAAATGTTCCGAGATTAATTGTTTGCTTTGCCATTACTTCGGGTCGCTAACTGCTGTTTGATCCTCAAACTTTATTTATCCACTATAATCTTGATACTCTTTAAAGGCGAGACGGTTCTGTCTGGTAATTAGAGGACAGGTGCCCAAACCAGCAGCTCCATTATCACCAAAATATGTGTAAACCTGAGGAGTAAATCTTGGACCAAGATCAATCTTACCCCAACTGAACTCTCCAAGATCTGGATTCGTGAAGATTGTTCCAGCAAGAGCAACTCCATCATCATTATCAAATTTAATAACAATGGTGCTAAAGTCAGTCTGATCTGTGTCAAATGTGATTGTTCCACCAAGAGAAACTCTACTGAAGACACGAACAACAGCGGTGGTTCCAACACCAATGACATTGGTTTCAAGATGTTGTGTGGAGTCAACTTGCCAAACACCATCCAAGTAGGGATCGGTGACGCAAATAATTGTCTCATTGTCTCTCATTCTGGGTTGCATTCTTCTTTGCTGAACCAGAGCTCCATTGGTTTGACTCAGAACAAAGAAGTCACCAGTTGAAATTCCACTAATTGATGTTGCGGATGTTCCAACAATCTTCTCATCTCTGAGAGGAGAGCCAACAGGAATGTAGAAGTCGAAGAGGAAGAAAGCCTCATTAGCACTCAATGTGGTCAGTGCCATTCCAACAATGTCACCATTGTCACCATAATAAGCTTCAACATCAACCTTCTCACTAACAACCTTAGGAGGTTCAATGAGAACTTGAGGAACTCTCGTGTAACCAACACCAGGATTTGTCACTGTGATTGACTCAACAACACCGTTCGAAACAACTGAAGTCGCCTCAGCTCTTCCTTCAGTTCCAATTCCAGATGGAGTTTCAAATGTAATTGTTGGAGCTTGAGTGTAACCAGATCCAACATTGTTGATAATCACATCAGTGATCGTTCCATCGAACGCCAACAGAGCTGTTCCAGCTGCACCAACAACAACAGTTTGAGTGTTGAATCTTATACTGTTCTGATAATCAGGTTCCAAAGGAGTTGCATTATCCTCATTGACCGCGTTAAACATTGGTCTCAGATGATCAACATAAATTTGAGTCGAACCAAGACCAACGGACTGAATCACAGTTGCTGTTGGGAAGAGAGATGTCTCAAAGAGTTCTCTGTCTTTACCAGCGACAGTTCCATCAATGACCTTGTCAACTGTGGACTTACACCAATTAACAGGTCTAAGCAATCCACCAGTCGGATCGATTCCAGGACCAGTGTAAGGTGTGGTGTTGACAAAGTCAGTGGAAGGAACAAGAGAAACAATTCTCGGATCCTGGCCAGCGATAGAGATGGTCTCATCACGATATCTTGGAATCTCAAGAGTGTCACCACGTTGAACTGTCTTAGGAACTCTGGTGAATTTGGTGTCTAATCCAGGAGTTCCCTCAAAGAAGAGAATCAGTGAATCTTCACCTGGTTCTGGTGCCTTTGTAAAGGTAATGAATGAGCCACCCTTAAAGTTATAAGTAACTCCTGGTTCTTGGAGAACATTACCAATAAAGACAATCAGAGTGTGATCCAGGTCAATGTTGACTCCCTTGTCTTTATCAATCGCGGAGTACTCCCCTTCCAACAGAAGTGGGAAAGAAGTACGCTTACCATCAAAGAACTTAGTGATAGAATCATAAACCTTAAGACCACCAACAGACCAACCATTAAAACTTTGATCTTTAATTGACTCAACTTCAAGTTGGAACTCATTGAATGTGACAGAGGTGTCTGTGGGAATTCCAGTTGTTCCACCAATCTCAACGGTCAGTTTTTCCAAATCCCTATAACCATATCCAGATCTAGTGACAACAAAGTCAATAACGCTGGAACCCTGACCGACAACAATGTCAACAACAGCACCAGTTCCCACTCCAGTGGTTGTTTCATCACTGTAGATCAGAGGAATGTTGGTGTAGTTGAGAGGCGCATCGATAACAACTTCAGGTGGGTTGGTGGATGTGTAACCAGTTCCTGGGTTAGTGATCGCGATGCTCACAATGTGACCACCACTGACGGCTGCTGTTCCAATAAATTCAATATTTGGAACACCATCACTATAGGTCTGAACACCGACATTGATGAAGGTTTGAATTCCAGGACGATAACCAGAACCAGAGTTTCCAATGCTGATGGAAGAGATGGTTCCCAATCCAGAAACAACTGATGTTCCACCTGCGGAAACCAAGGGTTGATAGCCAAAACCCTGAGTCATTGCAAGTGACACAATAACTCCACCAAGGGGAAGACCAGCTCTGTTTGGATCATAACTCAGAATGTCCGAAGTTCCAAAGAACTGAATGTCAGTGTTACTTCCATTCTCAAACATTGTGTAACTGGACTTCTCGTAATCCGTTCCACCAACACTAATTGGATCGGGTTTCTGGATAATTCCATCAACCATAATGACAGCGTTATCCGATGACATTCCAGAAACACTATTTCCAGAACTCTTCAGAGTGAAATTAGTTGTAATTCCATTGAAAGAAGATGAGATATCATCAAACACATAGTTATGATCGTAAGTCTCATCTGAAGAGTTGATAGGAGCAGTTCTCAAGAATACTCTTCCTTGGAAGGTAGAACTGGTTGTCAAACCAGTAAAGTCTCTCAACTCAGGATCACCACCAGTAGTATTGACAGGGATCTTACCAAACGGAGCAGCAACAAAGTTGATGTTGTTATTGACAATATTATAATTACCAACCATCTTCCTCACCTCAGTGCTAGCTGAGTGAGACGCAAGAACGGTTCCAAGTTGTGCTCTCAATACACTGATGCTATTTGTGACTGAGTTGACTGCTGTAACAGTCATCAACTCTTCACGAACCTTGATGATATCACCAGCGAAGAATGACTGAACACCAACAACAGAAAGTTCTGACGAGAAAGTGACACTATCCTGAAGTGTTGTTGTGATTCCAGTCCGAGAGATTGGGGACTGGATCATGTTATCAAGAGCAACCAGAATCTTGGAGTTCTGATTAGTTGAGGTGAGACTGTGAGAAACACCAAAACCAACTGTGCTGAAGTCAAGAACTTCAGGAGTCGGATACTTCAGAGCTTTCTCTGCAGATGTCGCCAATCTGATTGTCTTGTCATCAACCTTGACAGCATAAACTTGGTGGGGAACAAATTCTGTGTTACCGATTCCAGGAACATTGGTTGTGACAATTCCAATTGCTTGAGTTGTTCCGGTTCCAGCGTAAGCGTATTCCAACAACTCACCAGTTTCGAAATAGTGGTTTGGAATCTCAATTGTGTTAAACTGAACATTAACAATTTCAGAATCATTACCAACGAACTCCTTACGGAAGATTGGAATATCATTATGCTTCAGTTCGAACTCTGTTTGTGGGTCAAGCTGAGTACCTGTATAGTTTCCACTCTGACCACCAATGATGGAAGAATTCAGATCAATATCATTGGGAGATCCATTTCCTGAATCAATCTGAAGTTGATTCTCATAAACAGTAACATCAACTGCGACATTAGCAACAGGTGTAAACTCAATGACAATGAACTCACCATCTCTTCTTGTTCCAACAGTTCCAATTGTTCCACCAGTTCTGATGTCACCAAAACGAATGTCATTGATCGGAACTTCATCTGTCGCCGCCAAGACTGTGAGGTCAAAGAGTTCATACTCAGTGTTAGTTGTGTCAGTCAGTTGAACTGTCAGATAATCAGCCTCATAAGGAGTTGTAAAGGAAGCAATTCCAACTGCAGTGGGTGAAGCAGTGGATGCAATGGAAGTTTGAGATGCATTCAGTTTCGCAACTTTCAAAGTTTGGGATCCACCAGTTCCACCAGAAGCTGCTCTCAATTGAGCAATGTTAGCAACAACGTTGACATCATTGGTTCCACTTGGGTAGAAGGTGATAACAGTTGATCCACTGCTGTTGGTTGCACCAAAGGTTCCAATGCCAGGTGTGTAAGCATTTGTCTGTTGTGCAGATAAATTATTACTCTCCTCAACAGTGTTGATAAACACACTCAGAACTTCACTTCCATCATTGATAAGATTGACTTCTGTTCCAAATGCCTCACCGGTTTCATCATCAACTGCAAGAGCGTTAATCTTTGCTGATCTGTATGTTGAAGGAATCGTAATAACTTCAATAGAAGATCCACCAGTTGCGGTAACAGCCTTTGAATCAAATCTGACAATGTTTCCAAGACTGATGTTATTCGCCGCAGCGTCATCAATAGTCTCAGAGAAACTCAGAGTTGTAATATCATATCTGTTGATGGTGAAGAATGTTGGGAAGAATGAAATCTCATGATCGGTGGTATCAAGATTAATTGAAATGTCAAATGTTCCAAGATCAACAGCGGTCGAACTGACTGCATATTCACTCAAAACTTTTCCATTCAGAGTGGCAAGAATTGCCATCTGAGTGTCATTCTGGAACTCTTGGTCGGTAACAAGAGCGATGATCTTATTATAGAGACGAGAAGATGGATAAGTCGCAACAGTAGAGAACTGTTCAAGTCTCTGATTTGAGTTGAAAGTATCACTAAAGTCATCAATTCTGAGAGCTCTGTTTGTGATGGACTTGGTGTAATCCGTCAGAACCTTATTATCAAAGTTGATTACATTACTAGTAACAGTTCCATTGATTTCAACGGTGTCCTCAGAAACATTATCCCAAGAATAATAACAATTCAAATCAGCAGAACTCTCAAGGTCAATAACCAGATCCGCTCTGGATGCCGCAGGCTGAACAACTGCAGTAAAACCAGCTTCTTTACTTTCAATCTGGAGATCACCAAACTTTTGGAATCCAGCAGTGTGTGTCATCGCACTCACAGGATCGTTCCAAGTGTCATAAGGGACTTGAGACTTCAGTGAGTAAGAGAAGTTCTGATAATATTCATTGTTGGGAAGTTTCTGGAAATCATTATTGAGAACACCAGAAACTGACTGCCAACCATGAATAACAGTAGTTCCAGCTCCAGTAATGATCTCTGCCTGGTCATCTGTTGTTTGTTCAATAGTGCCAACTGCTCTTGAAACAACACCACGAATAACCTCACCAACTTTGAAGTCATCCTTTGAGAGAACTGTTAGAGTTTCGGAGATGTCAATCCAATCTCTTACAACACCAGTCAATCCAGTCGTCTCAGAGACAACCTGTTCACCAATAGCAAACTGAGCATTTCTAAGTCGAACGCTGAATGTTGCAAGGTCTTTCTCATTGCTTATGTTTCCATATGTTTGATCAACTAAACAATTACCTGCAACTTGACCAGCTTTAATAACTTTCGACAAGTCATATTCAATGTAAGCATTTGCTCCACCAAGTTGGAAATCAATGTCAGTAACTTCAAAGAATTTGTAACCATGATCTGCTGAGTTATAACCCTTACCTGTTGTTCCAACTCCAACAGAACCAATTGAGATTCCCTCAACAATCACACTATCACCAACTTCAATTGGATAATTGGTGGGAGTCACACTGAAGGTTCTGTCAAGGAATGCTCTCGCTCTTCTTGTCGAAGAATCGAACGAAGCAGAGAGAATTCCAACACCATTTGAGTTTTCTGTCGGAACGACTCTTGGTGTCGCTCTTGACATGAAATCTGGTTGAGTAATGATCTTTACTTCCTTGCCTCCAAGTTTGTATGTGGAATCAACATCACTGAGAACCTCTTTGGTTTCACCGTCAATGAAAACGAGTTTGGCTGGTCTGGTGTAATTTCTACCTTGAGAGGAGATTCCAACAAAGTCAAGTTTAGCACTGGCACTCAGGGTCAAACGCTCAGGAACATTGGAGACAAGTCTCATTGTCTCATCACTTGGATAATCATAACCAATGTCAGTGAACTGAGTGTTCTGAATGATTCCAATATTGTCACTTTCAGGAGTAACGAGAGCACCACTACCACTTACACTTGTAACTGAAGTGATCCCAGGAAGAGAGTTAAAGTTAGTTCCTCCATTTTCAACGAAGAACAAAGCAATTGGACCAGACTCATTCCTAGAGTTAGTAATATAACTAAATTCGGCTGATTCTTCGTTATATCCAGGTTCTGTTGGTTTCGAAACAATCGAATAAGTGAAGGAAGTGCTTCCAATTCCAGAAATTGCAGTATTTGTGGAATATGGACTCTTAACAATCTCAATTTGGTTATGTCCAGCCACCGTTCTGTCAATTACGGCTGACAATTTGTTTACTGGGGCAATTTGAGCATTTACTGGAATGAACTTGTAGAAAAGTGAGTCGGGAATGTCGTCTACACAGTCAACTTCCAACTTAGCATCAGCAGTGATTCCAATTTGACCAGTTTTGGTGACATTAAAGACCTCAGAACCTTCAGTTTTTACAAATTCCTTCTGATAATTACTATCCTTGAAGATTTCCATCTCAAAGGCTGAATAATTCTCACCAACGAAGTTGAATGCCAATGATTCATCGGAAAGATTGAATCTGACAGTGTTATTTTTGTTTAGAACAACACTTGGATTGATTCTAGAGAGTGTACCACTTCCGGTTGAAGTGATATTGACACATTCTTCTGTTTTTATCTGATAAAGTTCATTTACAAGTCTAATCTTGTTTCTCTCGTAGATGAGAACATAATACATCTCTTGATCGACAAGACCACCAATTGGAGATGTCTCAGTATAGATGACTCTGTCTCCGGTTTCAAAATATCTAGAGGAGAAATTGATGGAATTTTCATTTACATCAACATCACCAGAAGAGAATGTTCTTGGGTCAAACACAATTCTTCTATTATACTCATTATAGATAACATCAACGTCAATAACTGTTTTTGGTTTGACTTCGATATCAATTCTGTCAGAGACTTGGAGACTATGAGTAACTGCAGTCGAAACTGTGACGACATTACTGTCAACTTTAACCCTCAAGTTGTTTATGAAATTAGTTGTGAAACTATGAGTGTCTCCAGTTCCTACATTTGTGAATGACAACAGCGAAGTGGTCGTGTTAACACCAACAACCGCTCCAGTTGATCCAATTCCGACCTTATTGGACGAAATTCCAATGAAATTGTCATCATATTTGTAGACATAAAGATCGGAGAAGTCGGTTAGACTCTGATAAGGAGAGCCAGACAACCCATTCCACACCTGGAGTGAAGTTCCACCATTAGTTTCGTAAGAAATCTCATCATTTAGGTTGAGTCCGTGGTTTGGGAAGTAGATTTGCTTGGGTTTGATGAAGATTTGAGTCTTTCCAGCTCCAGGATTGGCAAAAGTGATCGTATTTCCAACTCCAGTTCCAGCTGTTGTCCCAAGACCAACACTTTCAGCGGGGTCAAAGTAAAGTTCAGTGTCAAGTTTGACATTTTTGGAGGTTTGAATCCCAGCACTGAACCTAAATTCTCTCGATTGCTCGTGAAGAATGGTTCCGAGAGTGTGTGCAGCACCAGTTGTGCCGTTTTGAGCTCTCAAAACTCTAATTCTGGACCCAATTCTGTCAATATTGAGAACTTTTACACTTTCATCGTCGATTTTATAAAAATTATTTGGTAAAATCTTACTGAAAGTGCCACTAACATCGAAATATGACACATTTTCATCAGTTGTTGCGACACCAGTCCTCAAAATAAGAGAACTTGTCACAATTCCGACCCTGTAACCACCACCAAGACCTGTATAATCTGTCGAAAGTCCAGAAATTATGACAAAATCGTTAGCTTTGATGCTATGCGGAGTGGTTGTTAGACCGATAAATTCATCAGCCGATTGATGTGGGACGATTTGAACATCTGAATATTCAGATGTCGCAACACTAATCCCATTCATCTCTTTTCCTTCGATGAATGAGACACTTGCAGAGGCGTTACTTCCAGTTGTCTTACTATAATCGAAGACAACTTTATCTCCAATCTTATAATCATCACCACCAGTGAAGATTCCAATCCTTGAAACCTGACCAATAGAGACAGATTCAACTTGTGCAAACTGTGCTTTTTCCTTTGAAGAGTCGATTACATAATTGTATCCACTATGATCGTCCCCAATGTGATAATTGGAGGTGTTTCTGAACCACTCTCCTTTGAAATCATATTCAGATTGAGTCGTGTTCGACTTAAAGTTTTCAGGATTAGGTAATGAGTTATAAGTATTACCAATCAAATAAGGGAAAGCTGGTCTTCTGAATCCAGCATAAGGTCCATCAGTGTCAATCGTTTCACCATAAGTGGCAAAATAAGCATAAACACCACCAGGGAAATCTGGTGTGACACAAAAACGACCATTGTGGATGTCAAGATCACCAGAATCTTCAAAGAGATAATCACCAGAAAAGTGCCCTGAGGGAAAAACAGAGTATGGAGGTCTGTTATCTGGATTTTGCAGGGTGGTATATCCACTCTTCATTTGTCTAATCTGACCAGATCCGTCTCTGTTACTGAAACCATAAGGACCATAGATGGGGTTTCCATCATATGCCCAACCAATGATTGGAGAGTGATTTGAGTTTGTGATCTCAGCTCCAGAGAAAACTTCAAGATCCACTTTCGAGAAGATCTTTTTGGAACCAACACCATTGTCACTCGACTCAATCGGGTTGAGGAGTTGTCTCAATTTACGAGGAGCTACGATACTGACATACTGAAGTGACTCTTCACTGATGTTTGTTGCAAGAAGTCCATCATCAGGACCAATGCTGTCAAAAAATTTGTTGAAGAGATTGACATCCCAGTTCTGAATGTTTGCATAAAGATTAGCGTTGATTCCAGGATTTTCAACTCTAATCCTTGTTTTCTTAGAATAACCAACACCACCATTAACAACAATGACTTTTTCCAAAAATCCAGTGTTGGTGATGATCGGTGTCAGTTGGGCAGCCTCACCTTCACCCTCATCCTCAAAGACAAGTTTCGGGGGAGCTCCATATTTGTGTCCAAGTCTTGTGACATTGACCTCAACAATGGTACCATTGTTAATAACAACACTGACCTCTGCGTTCTCACCTTGTTCAATGAGCAGTTCTGGTTGTCTCTCCAGGTTATAAACAGTTGATGCACCATAACCAACACCACCAAGAACTCTATCAACGGAGAAAATCTCACCTCTAACAATTGGTTGAACCACAGCGTTGAAGTCCTGACCAGTCAGAGTTGAGACTCCAGTGACACCCTCAACTGTGACTACAATTGGTTTGTGATTGAACGACCCATTACCTCCAGAATCAATCTCAACGTAGATGTTCTTATTCCAGAACTCATCTCTTGCCGTTGACCCAATTCCAACCTCAACAAGCTGGAATGTCTTATTATCAATTTTGGAAACGAAATAATCCTTATTCGATTCAAGACCCTCAACAGGAAGAGTTCCAGGAGTATACTGGATAACATCTTTGTTGTTGTATTGATGATTGGGGATCACCACAAGATTCAGAGCTGAGCTAATTCCAACTCCCTTTACTGCGTCAAAGTCAGGAATCTCTCTCTCGTTGTTGGTGTAGTTACTTCCACCGTTAGCAACAACAACTTTAGACAAAACTGCCTTCTTCTCAGCAGCTTGAAGAGTATGAAGACCAATTCCCAAAGTGTTACCAAGACCAACAGTGTTGATTCCACTGACAGCATCATCTTGGTTATTATAAAGTTTTACTGTGTATGCATCTTCAACTCCAACATAGTAAGAGGCATTAGTCGAAAGACCAACAATTGCAACACCATCATTCGTTTTATAAACAACTCTCTCATAATCTCTAAACTTGTGGAAAGTTGTAAATCCGATTGTATTATCGGCAGCACTCACAACCTGATTGTCATTTGAGTTGAAATTGACTTTATGGACAATCTTGCCAACTGAGCCGAAAGAACTGCACCAGAACCATTACCACCAGTTAAGTTAACCGTGGGGACATCTATGTAATCGAAACCAGTGTCAATGATTTGAATCTCTTCGACCGAACCCTTAACGGAAATCGTTCCTGTTGCTCCAACTCCAATACCCTTAGGGTCCTGGATGTTGAGGATTGGTGGGGTGGTTACATCATAACCAGATCCACCAGCAAGGGGAGTAATTTGAGTGATGGGACCAGTAAAGACTTTATCTCTTCCTTTGTAGTTCTGAATCTCAACACCATTGACAAACATCCCGATTTTACCAGGAAGAGTCAAATTGTCTTCGGGTCTCTCAGGAGTTACTGGATCAGTAAATTGTTTGATGATTGGTTGCGCATCAAGACCTTTACCAACAAACGGATAGTATGTGAGTGTGTTATCTTCAACCAACAAATCAGCAGTAAGTTGGACAAAGACACCAGCATAAATGTCAGATCTACTTCTCGAAAGTGAGAACTGATTTTCATTAATCTTGTAGATGTAATAAACACCAGTATCGACACCCTTGAATTTACTCTCAACCTGTGTCTCTTCAATGAAACCATCTGGAGTTGTGTTGGTGAGTGTAATGGTCCCAGGAGAGTAGAAAACACCATCACCAGTGAAGAATCCATGATCTTCAATTGTGATGATTGTGCTGTTAACGTCTTGACTTCCAAATGTAATTTGTCTGTTGTCTGGATTTAGAGATGTGTTGGGATAAGTGGGGAGTGAGTTAGAAGCAACAAGAACATCACCCTCAAACTGAGTGTAAGTATTGAGGACATTTGTAAAATAATCGTTGATCTGTGGGTAATTAGTGGAATCACCTTTGAGGGGAACGTTGGTAACAATCCAGTTCTCATCGGTGTTGATTGGTTGTGAGACTTTAACTGCAAAAGAATTACTACCAAAGACACGAACAACGACACCATTGGTGTCTACAGATCCCTTTACATTTTCAATGACAACATTGAATTCATTTTTGAGGAAGTGGGGATCATAAGTGTCGAATCTATATGTTCTTTCAGTTTCATCAATAACCTCAACTTTCTTGATGTTCCAGAAAACTTTAGCGGAAGAGAACCAGTTTTGGTTTCTAATAGTCTTCGACTCTAAACCAATCGACTGAATCTCAAGTTTCTCTCCCTTCCTCATGAAGCGAGTGTTATCATTTCCCTTATATCTCTTCAGGGCAGAACAAATTCTTACAGTAACTTTCTTGGTGTTATTTGGTCCAGTGAAAGCATAAGAAGCAGATTTTAGTCTAATCTCAGATTGGTCAGCAATAACACTATTCAACCCACCAACACCAGTGAATTGATTAATTGTCTTCCCAGTGTATGTGAGATGGAGAGAACTTCCATCAATATCGACAATAAAGAGTTCACCCTCACTTGGGAACCCAACTGTCGAATCCACATCAAGGAATGTGGAACCTGCTGGAGTCTGACGCAAAACAATTGTTTTTGGTTCAACCTGAAACTCACCAAAGATCGTACCCTGAACACTGATGTCTCTTTGAAAACCACTATCAACACTGATTTGGAAATACTTTCCAGGATACTCTTGACTATCAATCGGCACAACATTGGAAACAGAACCTCTTGCCCCAGAGATCTCTTGGTTAAGAGTGAAGTTTCTGAGATCCATTGGATCTCCATCAATTGCCTCAACTACAAAATCTTTAGTGATCTTATAATCTGCATTGGAAGGACGGAGAAGATACTGAGAGGGATCAATAACCTCAACATCCAATCCATAAAGTGCTCTGAATAGAATCTCAAAAGACTGTTCAGTCCCCTTTGTCTGATAGAAACTTTCAACACCATAAAGGAAGTTTCTCTGATCAAGTTCAGAGTAAAGAGTTCTGTCGTCGAAACCAGGGGCAATCTGTGTTTTCAGTTTCTTGAAGAACTGTTGCAAGAACAGAACATTCAGGTTCTTAATCGTTGCACCTTTCTTGTGTGTTTTTGCAGTGGTTTCCGTAAAGGAGAGTTTATCTCTAACTGGTCCCTCATCATAAGAGGTAACTGCAGAGAAACCCCTTGAACAATTTTCAAATGTATCTTCTGTCTTATATTCGTAATAAATGATTTCCTCATCAATCATGATGAGACCATCTCTCTCTGGGAAACCATAAGTGAAGTTTCCAGAGGGGGCTGCGGTGATTGTTCTGGTGGTAAAGTTTAAATCCTTCGCAAGAACTGTAGTAGTTTCAAGCTCAAAGAGTGCATCGACTTTGACATACTTGTCGAGATTCTGCACCAGGTCAAGGGTGGCACCCTCATATTCTTGAGAAACATAATATTGCTCAAGAAATTCAACCAGAAGAGGAAAGTCTTCTCTAACATAGGTTGGGAGTTGACTGGATACTCGACTTTGGAACTTGACTCTATCTGCAGACATTCTTTATTATCGGGTGAGTGAACCGTTTGAGTAACTAGAAGTTACAAAGTAGTTGCTACCAGAGACATCTGCCCCTGAAGCGATTTCGTCAGCAACCATGGTAACTGACAGTTTTGAGTTATCAAGCTGAAGATAAAGGTCTTGAAGACCAATAACATCATTTGAGTAAGGTGTTGCCGAAATCTCAATAAGGTTTGTTCCTCTTTTGACTTCTGTTGAGAGAATGTTAACTGGATTGAGTTTAATCTCTCCTTTCATGTAATCAATAGTGCCAAGACCTCTCTTGACAATCACAGGTTCTGTTGGTGAATTCAACTTGAAGAGGAAGACTTGACCAGTCTTCATATCAGCTGCTGGAGTGTCACCGAGATAAACAGTTCCAGAAATGCCACTTACTGTGAAACCAGATGATTTAATGTTGTAACCATCTTTACTTGCAATGTGGAAACGATTACCAAAACAAATCTCATACTCAGCAAACTGATTGAGAAGTGCTTCCATGTCTCTTCTCATCGCCACAGTGGTGATGTTAGAGGTAATGGACTCATGACTATCATCAATAACCTTCTGGAATTTACTATATTTAAACCTTGCCCCAAACTTATTTAACTCAGTAGAATCAGAGTAAATTGTGATGTTACGAACAATCGAATCCTTCACAAAGTTAGAACTTGGAGTCGATGATGTGTTGTAATATGCAGTTACTGTCGGCTCAAGATAAAGATATTTAAGGTCAATAATTTCAGCAACAATTCCAGCACAAGAATACTTTCTCAGGTCTCTTTGGATGTTCTCTTTAATATTGGATGACAGATAAACACCATTGAGAGGTTTGATACTCACGAACACCTTACCAAAGGCAGGAGGATCAAGTTCTTCTCCACCAAAGGCAGAAACAGATTCAGTTTCAGGATAGATAACAGGAACCAGTGATTCATAATCAGCTGCGGTGACTGCTCTGTACTGAGAGGAATAAACCTGAGGAGCATACTTTCTTACAGACTCGGTGCTTTCAATTGCAGCTCCACCACCAGAAGGATCATTGGTTGAAACAATCGAGATCCCACTTGACACAGATCTCTCTTGATTATCTACCAGTCTTCCAGAGAACAGGAAGTCAGAGATTCCATTTCCTTCTTGACCATTTGATGTAATGTAACTTACTTCAACGAAGTTGGGTTCTTCCAACTTGACACCAAATGTTCCATCACCAAAGAGAAGTTCATATCTCTCATTGGGTGATTCCTGAATGAAGTAAGCAGCTGTTGATGAAGTTACATCAATGAGTGAGTCAAACTTATTGAACTTTCTAGAGATTGTGGAAGTCTCGGAGTCTTTCACAATGACACTCATGAGTTTAGTGTCAATTCCACTGTTTCCGAGAATAAATCTTTGGTTGGGGTTTCTTGAGTCAACGGAGAAGGTTTCTTTAACAAAGGTTCCTTCATAAATTTCAATTCCTCTGAAGGATGCCAATCCAGTCGAATCAACAGGAACAGTGATATCGTTAGGAACACAGAAGGTGTAAGTGTTCTTTCCAAAAGACTTTGTACTAACAGCAACAAGTCCAGCCTTAAGTGTCAGTGTCACTGCAGTGGTGTTAGAAACATCCACACTGAAGGATACAGTTGCAACTGACGATGTTCTCGAACGAGGAACATAACCAATGTTTCTCGCAAGAGATACCACATTCTCCCGAAGAGTGGCACTATCGATGAACACCTCGTTCGTCACCATGTTGGCGTTATACGAGTTGATATAAGTATTATACGCTAACGTTTCAATGATTGTTGTGAGATTGGATCCCTCAAAATCATAATCGGTGAAGTTTGAGTTTGATCTCAGATAATCCTTGATGGATTCTTTTATCTGGTCAAAATCGACGTTACTAAAATTAACTAGAGGCATTGACCTTACCTTGTTGGAACTAATGCGAATGTAATCTCTTGTGCTGGAACAAGTATTCCAACGATGTCATAACGAATTACAACATGAAAAGTATGACTGTCTAAATCTGCTTCAACTTCAACTTTACGAAGTTTGACCCTCGGTTCATAACGATCGACTGTGTATTCAATTTCTCTTTTGATCGAGTTGGCTGTCAGACTGTCAAAGTTCTCAAACAAGAGAGCAGAGACACGACAACCAATCTGAGGATTAAAAGGTCTCTCACCAGGAACAGTCAGAATCAAATTACGAATTGAACGAGCAATTGCATTCTCATTCTTCAACCCAATAAGATCATCATTGATAGGATTAATCTTAAACGTTGCACTGATGTCTTTGAAAGCAAAACTCTTTCTTTCAGTTGGAATGAGAGGCACGCTTATCCTTACAGCATTTCTCAATTATTTAGAAGGGTAAGCAAAGAAAAAGTTCTGTAAGATTTCTCTCACAGAACTTATGAATCTCATTTACGTCCTTGACCTCGATAGGCTTTCTTTCCACGAAGTTTGTAGGATCCTCGCTTTCGATGGCCGTTACCAATTGAGGTTCGTTTGTTTCGATCACCCATGGTGTGACCGTCTTTATGAGTGTGTACCTTAGCGGTACTCCAAGTCATTGCCATTTAGTTGGTTTCCTCTTTTGTGTCATCCCAGTCAAGTGTAACCTCAACAGGTTCTTTTGTCAAGTCTGTGATCTCGTACATGAAGTGATCACTTGTTTCAATTCGTCTCTTGTTTTCAACAGAGTAAACAGTGGTATCAATCTCAAAGCCAGGGTTCTTATCAATTCGATTAAATGTCCAAGCGTCATCAAACCAAATGATTCGATTGTTTGGATAAGCGTAATAATTACCGTTCTCCATTTTAAACAGGTGAGCACACTTGTGTTCAGGTGTCTCAGAGAAATTCAAATCAGGAACACCTTTGTTCTCCCAGGACCAATCCAAGGTGAACATGTAAGTTCCCAATGCCTTCTTTCCATCAGGACGAATGAGTTCAGCATTCAGTCCAGCCAATCGATGTCTTCGTTGAACATCAATGTAAGGTGAGAAACAATCCCAGTACATTGTATCTTCAAGGGGTTCAACCGGTGCGTCTGGTTTCCAACAGAAAGCATGTAAAGGACGACGAGTCCAGTTCACACCATTCTCAAGAAACGCCTCAAAGAGTGGAACTCTCTTTTCAATACTTGCGACACAATGAACATCACACTTGGTAACTTCACCATGTCCTTTCTTGTGATTAAAAAGAAACTCGTTACGAATGTAACAAGACCAGTCAGGTAAACTGTGATTCAGGTAAGCCAATCTCTTTCTCCTGGAAAATAATAATCAGTGAGTTCTTCGTCCTTAATTATATCACGAATCGCATACAATTGTCCTGTACTACGTTCATAAGCTACATTCGGATGATGTGAATGATTAATGTAATACTGTTGACCTAACCGTTGTAGATCATCATCAATCCAATAACCATTATCATCATAATAAGATATCTTCTTGAGATAGTTCTGTATCTCAGGAGACACATCAGTAATCTGAATACATGTCTTTGGTTTAAAGATGACAGTATCTCTTGGAATATCAACTAAAGAAAAGACACCCACCCCGCCACAGACTTTACTGGGAGCGAGATAAGTGTACACAGTCAGGTTATACATCCTTGACTCAAATAATGCGTGTCTTCTCGTGACCAACACGGATGCGAGGATCACACCAGATCTCAAATCCTGCTTCAATGGCATCCAGACAGAAGGAAACGTCTTCACCACACATGTCTTGAACAGCCCCAGACTCAAACACCTGCATCTTAGGTGCGAACCAAGGATACTTGATCTTTTCGCTCTCAAACACACCGTTCTTGATCAGAACCCAACCAAAGCCAGTGTAATCAACAGTAAATGGTTTCCGACGCTTACTGATACCATCAACCATCTCATGATTCATCACACCACCATTGTTACGGAAGTCGTCTTCTTCCAACCAGTGTGCAACAGAGGTGGTACGTCCATCTTCAGTTGAATACCAACCTGCTGAGATTGGATGATCCTTTCCTTCAACTGTTTCACCGTTCTCATCAACTGCATCAGCGGGAAGTGCCAGATCAGCCAGTTGCCAGAACTTCTCAGTGGAGAAGACAATGTCACTGTCGATCCAAAGTTGATAATCATAATTCAACTTACCATCCCAGGGAATCTGATCAGGTCCACGGAGAACATTTGCACCCAAACACTTACAACGTGCAAAGTTCACCATCGAAGAGTAATCCTGACTAATCTGGATACTCATTCCATTCTGAACCAGATCAAATGCCAACTGAAGGAAGTTCTTCAGAAAGGTATAAGAACATCCACGACCTGGAAGACAGAACACAATCGTCTTTCCACGCCATCGATCTTTAATTGCTTGATAATCCCAAGGATTCTCTTGAGATGCATTCTTCTTTGCAACAGGCTTTGACGCCTTCACAGTAAACCCCTTGGCCATTCAATCAATCTCCAACGAAAACAATGAATAAAGTTATTATAACAAACTTATTTATTTGGTTCAACAACAATTATCACGAGACAATCTACACTCAAATTTTTACAGCCATCTTAAATGCGACACAGATCCTCAAACCTTCAAAGAACTTTGTTGTTGGTTCTCCCATGTGGGGAATGTTTGATTTAAAGTAAAGACCTTGATTTGGTACAAACTCTTTATAGATTGGATCTCGATCTTCTGGATAAAAGATTGTCTTACCACCCCACATTGGTTTCCACATGTCTGGACTGGCATGATACAAGAAAGTCCGTGAGATGTCCTTTGAATCGTCAATATGAACGTCACCAGATGTGCCGAAGGTGTTACCTCCAGCATACACTTTTTTCAGAATAAGATCATCTCCAGTAACTTCCTTGATCTTATTAAAAACATGTTCAACAAAGAAGTCATCATCATCAAGTATCATCTCCCAATACAGAGGAGCAGAATGAACTGATGGCGTTTTTCTTGCCGAGGCGTGACCATATCCCCACTTCGGTCGTTGAAGATATTCAAAGAATGATGTATCCCAATCTTCCTTTGATAAGAAGTTGGGAAATGTTTGGACGATTTTCTTCTTCTTAACGGCCCTATTTTTCGCCGGTTTTTTCATAAGCCCTCAGACTCATCCTCATAATCACTCTCATCAATGCGACGAGAAAGGGGACTTGGAATCAACTGATAAGATAACTTATCTCTGAGTTGATTCACTCTCTCAACGTTATACTGTTGAAAGTGTCCCCGTTTCTCAACGTGTTTATAATAATGAAGAGCATTCTGAATAATGGTGAAGTCTTCCATTGTGAGATCAAATCTCATGATACCTGTGAGCTTGTGTAATACTTCGTGTAACCCGGATAACGAGCCTCAAGGAACTGTCGAGCTTGAATTGGATTACGAGCTTCGACGATGACGTTATGAATTGCCGGAACTCCGACCTGACCAACACAGTGACCCAGATACTTCTTCATGATTAATAACTCTCCTCTTCGAACGTTTTAATTGTATCACATCTCTCATAAGAAAACTGTGTTTGTCTCGTGTAACTCGAAGAGTCTTGCAGTTCTTTACAGAATTCCCACACAGACTCAAACTTCTCTTTTGGGAGATTGTTCATCACACATTCTCCTCCACAGTAAACATGATAGACCTCAGTTCTTTGTATCATTGTGAGTAAATCCAAAGACATTTTAGTTATAACACACATGTCCACAATGTGTCTTTATGCTTCTCTGAGAGGATCACAGGGGGGTCTCAGGGTCTTTGTATGTAGATGCATGAAACCTACAATATTCATTAAAAGTAATCTTCATCTCCTTGTTAGTCAGGTTAGCGTGTCTGGCTGCCTTCGGGAGATTCCAACGGGCGGTGAATAACATCTCCATGGACTTTCTTGTTTCTGGTCTCATAAGTGCTTTAAGTGCTTCGACATAGATTTACCTTCGTATACCTCAGAAATATTTTTATTAGAAAGATATTGTTCGCTCGAATTGTCACCTTTGTAGGTTAGACTTTTCGAAAAAAGTAGGGGGGGGGGTCATTCGGGGGTTAACCCTTATTACCCTTATTACTTATTATTCACTAAGCCGGTCACCCCGATATACTATAACAACGGAAATCACTGTCCCTTTAGTATAACTATCCTGTTCTAATTTGTCAATCCTCAGTGTTACTTTGTGTCACATAATAACCACCACTTCAGTGATAACAACCAGGCAATAAAAAGAGCCAGGGAACCACCCCCAGCTCTTGTACTTGTAACCACTAGACTATAAAGAAGGGACCACCTATCTCTACAGTTCACATAAGGTAACCACTCCTCATGTGTTCCTCTAAGTTTATAGACCTTAGGAACTTGGTCTCACATATGTATAATAACTGTTTCTTCCTTAGTTGTCAATCAACGAGTGTTTTCGAGAACCCAGATAGCTTTGAGGGTTGTCCACTTAGTTGCCTTCCAGACCTTAGGAGTTGCCCACTTAGTGAGTTTCCAAGCTGCTACAGATCCACCGACAACAGTACCACCAACGAGAGCCCAAAACCAGTCATCTGATTGATAACCACCTGTCCGAACTGTGTCGGTGTTGTTGTTACGTTGATCACGACCTTGCTTCTCATTGGCGGTTTCAATCATGTCACAGTAGGTAACATCGAAACCATACATCCGAGTGATCATATCTCTCACTTGACCGACACAAAGATCACGATCGAACTCTTCAACTTTGTGGATAACACGTCCACCGTTGTTGTCACGAATGAGACCGAATTTCCAGGTGTTTGTGTAGGTCATTGGAGTTGGTTGGTTGATTACACTAGTGGTGAGGTTTCGGGGTTACTAACAATAACACCATCAGAATGCCCACTTCTTCAGTTCACTCAACACCACCTGAGGTTTCGTCTCGAAGTAGAATGCCTCCACCTCAATATCCCACTGAGACTGTGGATAAGACTCACGGATTAGGCGGAGCTTCTTCTTAGCCAGATCCGTAGAGAGGTTGTAAATGTAACGCTCACTGCCTGCGTCTAATGTGTCATTCTCCAACCCATCTCTGGCGTCTTGGATTACATGAACTGTCTCATGCACCAATGTCTCAAACCTCAACCAATTTGGAACACCCTTAGTACAAATCACCATCACATCATGCTTTGCTGAATAGTACCCCAGAATACTACTTGTCTTTGACATGCACTGTGAAAGTTCATTCTTAGTACCATCCAACACAGGCACATTCATCTGGTCCAGTGTATCAATCAGTTGTGTGGCAAGTGCTTCATGTTCTCCAAAGTCTTCACCAGTCATAAAGTGATACTTACCAATCTGTTCTCCGGAGAGTACAGTGGGAGTGATGGTGCTGAGTAGACTCAGAGTGCCTAAAAGTGTCTTGGTGAGTGTGTTCATAGCTGCTGAGTCTCAGTGCCTTTATGAGGACAAAAGTATTATAACAAGTATATCTCCACTGTGTCAAATGTGTTGCGAAAGTCATACATAAGGAATTGCAATCTGGGGGTGGGAGTGTCTCGGAGGGGGGTTGACATTTCTGAGTCCTTCTGTTAGAATGCGGGCTAAGATCACAAGACCTGAGCACATTTCCAGACACATAAGTCACAACGCCAGGAGACATTTAGGACGATAAAAGATGACCATAATTCTCTCTCTAATCCTTACACTTTTCCACAGTTTATCACACTATTCCACACGATTTCCACAGAATTCAACATTACTTGTGGAAAACAATAAAACACTCATACACATTTAAAAAACCATTTATTTAATAAAAAAGTGTTATTTATGACCTTTTTTTAGGACCATTTACTCATTTTCCCTCCATAACCTTCTCATCTCCTTATAACATGGATCATAAGCAACTTGGTCCCTTATCTTCTTAAAAATGACAGCAGATTGTGCCTTAGGTGATGTTCTCCAATCCTTCTCCTGAGGTATAACATTACCCTTACTATCATACTTCTTTCCATCCTTATGATTGGCATATCTTCTTGCTCTTGTGAAACCCATCTCTAAAAACTTACGACACATATCCATACCAACGAAGTCCTGATTCTCCTTATAATCTTCATACATCTTTAGAATCTTTTGTGATGATAATGATGCTAAACGAGGGGTTCTAAATTTCCAATGAGCACAAATATCGTCTGTGTAAGGGCGTACCAATAAAACCCCTTGTTCTCCCCTTCCAATACGATAAAGTTGACGAGTTTCTTCATCTGTAAAGTCAAGACGTTTGTAATCAAGTTCATAATCAAATTCTTTCATTCGGAGATACCTAACGCAAAATGAGATCTGTATCCTTTCCACTTATTATTATACTCTCTTTTTCTCTTTAACCATTCTAAGTCTTGATTGTAACGAATGGCCTTATAAGTGTCGATGATGTTATCTTTAGACAATGGCGATTCTTTGGGGATGTAGTCACCTTTATCCAAATCCTCTTTAGCGGGAGGCTTATCATGTGGACGATGTGCGTGAATGAAAGGAGCAAGTTTGGCAGATAAAAGAGGATCTAATTTAGAACCCCTGAGTTGATAAATTGATGACATAATCAGAAGTCATCCTCCAACATTTCATTGAGACTTTCAATATCAAGATCAGAGTGCTTCCAATATACACCATCGGGAGTCACAGAACCGAAAGTTTCTTCCAACATGTGTGAAAGTGACTTATAACCATGATGGCGGAACATCCGAGCCATTCGATACATCGATTCGTCATTTCCAAGCCAGAGAGCTACATTCCAGGTCTCGTAGTTTTTCCAGCCGTTGTAAGTGGTGTTAGTCATGATTGTGTGGTTCCTGGTAACAAATGCGTTCAATCGTGTCGCCTACTTGTTGATCATAACAATGTGGATTGGGATGAGGAACATATGCGGAGAAGGTGACATTGAGTGTTGTCAAGAGAATGATCATCAGTCACCAACTTTGACGATTCGATAACAGTGAGTGTCAGACCAAATTTTGTTATAATCAGCCATCAAATCGAGGGCTTTCATTTGATTCATTGGTTGGTAAACTGTGTTTTCCCAGTTACCTTGTTTGTGGAAAAGAATTTGGAGTTGGTACATAATGATTGGTTGAATGAGTGATTACACTAATGAGGAGCTTTGGAGGTTACAAACAATAATCAGAACCTGATTGTGAAGGAGTTCTTGTTAGTATCAGGTCGGACGATTTCAGCTGCGTTGTTGAGTTGATTAGCGGTGAAGTTTCGTGCGTCATTGGAAGTCCAGAACAGAATTCCAACAATGACGAGAAGAATGAATTTCATGTGGATTGTGAGAAGATCAGTGCGTGAACGTTTCTTACTTAACATAATCACCCAACAGAAACGAGAGAATGAAGAAGATGATGTTCATTGATCAAAAGAGTTGAGACAAGATTCAACCCAAGCCTCCTCACATTGTTCATCAGTGAGGTTGTAATTCATGATTCGATGATAAGAACGACAGGTTTGATAACCATCCTCATCATACTCAATCGCCTCATCAATTGACTCACCTTCAGAGAGAATCTCTTCAATCTTATCAGCGTAAGAGTCACAGTTGAGACCAGTCAACATATCAGCCAACTCGTCACCATTGATGCCGAGAGTGTTCTTGACGGTGAGAATCTGATCATGAGTGAGATTCATCACAATGTCAGTTTCTTCGTTTTGAATGTAGAAGTTGTTCATAAGATTGGTGATTACACTAATGAGGAGCTTTCGAGGTTACAAACAATAATTCAACCCAACTTACCAGCTCCGTTACCATGAGGGTTGTAACCTGCCTCGGAGTTGATCTGATGAAGACCACAATTAGGAGTGGGTCCGTTACCTTTGATCCAAGATTGTCCCTTGCGAGGTTTCTTGGTTTTGAGAACAGTGACCTTAGGCTCAACACCATTGGCCCGAAGTTCGTTGACAATGTTGTTCAGATTGTTTTGAGAAGTCATGATAAAGATCAACCAACAGAAACGAGTTCCATGAAACGATCAAGAGTGACATATCTCAGAACACCCATATCATCAGTCAGTTGAATCATGGGCCACATAGGAGAATCAGCCACAAGTTTACCACCTGTGATGACATGAACCATGCCAAATTCGTCTTCAACTTTAGAACCGATTGATTCTTGAATCCAGTCGAGAAATGCCATGATCAAAAACGTGGTTACACTAAGGATGATCTTTAGAGGTTACAAACAATAATCACTCATGTCAGTTAGTGTCAAGATCTGTTTTTCGTGTGTCCTGGCTGGGGAGGGTGGTTCATTGGTCATGCCGGACCCCGTTATGGAAAAAAGAGGTTTTAACATCTTCAGATCCCTTGCCACCACTGGAGTCCTGACTGGTGCATCTGTTCTCCCTCCGTCAAGGCATAAAAAAAGAGTGGTGGGGAGGTCTCGCGGTTGGAGACACAATTACATAGACCCACCGTTACATCAATCAGTAGTGAGAAGGTGATTCCAAAGGTGTTCGAAGTTCATTATAACTCCAGCTTCAAATAGAACACGACAACAATTTTTGATCTTTGGTCCCCGTCTGGCACTCTTGCGGTGCTCTTTGTTCAAGATTGTGTTAATATCATCCAGGCAGAGATAACAGACGTTATAATCACTGAACAAACCACCTTTGAACTTTGCCCATACAATCTGAAGACGGTCCTGTTGTGATGTCCCCAACCAAAGATCACGAGCGCAGGTACATAAACCGTTCGACCGTCTTTGGTAGTCACTACCAAGTCAATGTTGGAGAACTCGTCTACTTCCTCTTCAAAGACTTGTTCAACCACACTCTCAACGTTGGGGTGATCCGACAATAAGATTGCTGCTGCTTTCTCCACCTGTTGACCACGAGTCGTTGCGATTGCCTGACGACCAGGGTTTACTTTGGTTGCAAGAATTGCTTGAGTTCTCTCTTCTACAAGGGAATAAATTCTTGGTTGGTTTTCATAAATTGCACTTGGATCAATAAGAACGAAGTGAGATCGATTCCATCATCATCAGTGCCAGATCCACCTGGAGATCATCATCAACAATGGGAATGTTTTTCTCAACAAACTCAGAAGTGAGATCCATCATGAGATTTGTGAATCGATCATCAGTGTAAATCTTTCAGTCAACTCAATCATGAAACCATCACGAAGGAGTTGGAGAGCTTTATGGGTTTGTGAAGGGTTGGTCATTGTTTTAGAGAAAATGGTTGATCACACTAAAGGGGATCTTTAGAGGTTACAAACAATAATCAGAGAACCTGAGGGATTTCGACAATTTCAGGTTCCTCACTATCGAACTCATGTAGATCATAACAGATCCAGGTTCCACCTTCAAAAACGTATGCGAATTCTTCACCTTTGGAGAGATACTCGAAAAGGTCAG
>FUIF01004322.1_pt1 | contig 53920 bp, 67 predicted proteins | sample 1003461 | NCBI WGS metagenome assembly FUIF01 (sample SAMEA80401918, study PRJEB19352) | marine metagenome
TATTGTGCAAACTTACCAATCTCTGCCATCAGGTTTCTTCTCATAATCACTCTTGTGATGTTAGAGGTGATTGAGGAATCCACTCCGTCAATCAAAGTTTGTGATTTACTATACTTAAATCGACCACCAAACTTATTAACGTCAATAGATCGTGCATATGTGGTCAATGTATTACTAATTGCAGTTTTGAGTCGATTTGAGTCGTCTGCAAAGTTCGTGTTATAATATGCCGAAGAGAAAAAAATCTGGAGGGCATTACGTATCGAAAGGTCAAAGGCGTAATGTCAGCAGACAAACATTAAAAGCTGTAAGAAGAGATCGTAATACCATAGACCGTATGCTTGACAAACAGGCTGCGGAGATGAAGCGATGAAAGAATATGCAATAGTATTAGATCTTGAAGTAGATCTAGGTGGGGATCGTAAAGATCCTTCACCTTACAACAAGGATAATAATTTAGTAGCCATTGGTTACACATATAGAAAGATCAATGGTGAACCATTTTGGAATGTAGATAATCCTGTAAATATCCTAAATGTAAACACAAGTAACTTCACAGAGTTTAATTATTTTAAACTAGCATTAAAGAATGCATCGTATGTGATTGCACACAATGCTAAGTTTGATGTAGCTTGGTTACGTGAGATTGGTATTGAGTGTGATACTAAAGTAATAGATACAATGATCAACGAGTATGTCTTGAACAAAGGTATACGAGATAAGCTATCACTAGATGCACTATCAAAAAAGTATAACGTAACTCGTAAAGAAGATCTACTTGGTGATGCATTGAGTAAAGGTTTGAACTACTCAGATATGTCTGAAGAAGATCAGATCTCATATCTATCCCATGATGTAATAGCAACTGCCGAAGTATTTCAAAAGCAGGAAGCTAGATTTAAATTAGGTATAAACAAATCCCTGATTCCCATACGAGATCTAATGTGTGAGTTCTGTAGTGTACTGACTGACATAGAAAGATCAGGTATGGCAATAGATCTACAGGTGTTGGAGCAAGTTGATCTTGAGTATGAACAGGAGCAAGCACAGTTAAACTCCTATCTCAATAAGAAGGTCAGGGATCTAATGGGTGATCTAGAAGTAAATCTATCCTCGCCAGAACAACTCTCACAAGTTATTTATTCTTGCAAGTTAGTTGATAAAAATACTTGGAAAGATGAAATGAATATTGGTGTAGATGCTAGAGGTAAGCAACTCCTTAGACCTAACATAGATATCAAATCATTTCGTAACGTCCTAACTAAATGCTTCAAGAGATCACACAAAGTCAGGGCTATAAAGTGTACAGCTTGTGATGGCAGAGGAGAATACTACAAGCTAAAGAAAGATGGTAGTAACTTTAAGAAAGCTACCAAGTGTCCACATTGTCTAGGTAAGGGTGTAGTCTATGAGAACTTACCTGATAGAGGTGGATTAAATATCTCACCAAGAGTATCACTAGCTTCAGCAGGTGGATTTAAAACAGATAAGAATACATTAACCACACTACTCAATGAAGTTACTGATCCAGAAGCTAAGAAGTTCTTGGAATCCATAGTAAGATTATCAGCAATCGAAACATATAGGTCTGCCTTTATTGAAGGTATACGGAAAGGTATTAAATCAGATGCTTTACTTCATGCTAATTTTAATCAGTGCATTACTGCCACTGGTCGTTTAAGTTCTAGCAGCCCTAACCTACAGAATATGCCTAAAGGTAGGTTGTTCCCTGTACGAAAGGCATTCGTTAGTAGATTTGAAGGAGGTTCGCTTGTCGAAATTGATTACTCTCAACTTGAATTTAGAGTTGCAGGAATACTCGCAACTGATGAAACAGTTAAACGAGAAGTCGAGTCTGGCTTTGACGTTCACGCCTACACTGCCAAAGTCCTTACAGAAAATGGAGAGCCTACTGAAAGAGGACCAGCAAAAGCTTCCACCTTCCGTCCTCTGTATGGGGGAACTCAAGGTACGGTTGCTCAGAGAACCTATTTCAAAGAGTTCTTCAACAAGTATCGAGGCATATTTAAATGGCATGAGCAGTTACAAAACGAAGCCATCCAGCACAAAGTAGTCACTACTGCTACTGGTAGACAGTTTAGTTTCCCTGATTGCCAGAGAAATATGTCAGGTCAGGCTACGTTTAAAACTCAGATAGTAAACTATCCTGTACAGTCAGTAGCTACAGCAGAGATAGTACCACTAGGCGTAATATTATTATTCAACAAACTAAGGGAGATGAATCTCAGAAGTGTAGTGATTAACACAGTGCATGATAGTGTATTAATAGATACTCATCCAAGTGAGTTAGAGATAGTCAAGTCAGTTGCACCAGGTTGTTTAGTTGATGCACAAGCTGAAGCTAAGAAAAGGTTTGGTTTGTCAGACTATATACCTCTTGAGGTTGAAATGTCTCAAGGAAAAAACTGGATGGAACAAGAAGATTGTGCTTGACAAACAAGTGATTTTGTGATATAAGGGATTCTTTTTTGAAAGGTAAAAAATATGAATGATTTAGCAACATTAGATGTAACTAATGCAGACCAGTTGGCTGCACTATATTCCACAATGGATCAAGGCCCAACACTAGCAAGGGCTAGGATAAACAAGGATAGTTCAGTAGAGGTTGGTGAGGAACTAGTAGATGTACCATCACCTTCTATTGCTTTATCTCATCCCGAATACGGAGAAGTGTTTGGTAAGAATACATACTTCAGAGTGTTCTTAGATACTATGCAGACCTCAGTGTTTGATCCAGATCAAGAGAAGTTTACGAATATATCTCAGCACTTCAAGAAGTTCTCTGACACTGCGCTCGATTGGCATGGTGGTGATAAGTGTGGATGGATACCATCTAAGGAGAAGGAGAAGCTACGAGGTATAGATCCTGTAGCATATGCTAATGCAACTAAAGTTAAACTGTATCGTCACATATTTGGTTTGATTAAGATGGATGATCCAGTGGTTGCAGGATCTAAAGAGAAGGTAAAGATAGAAGATGTACCTTTTCGTATGAAGCTAGGACCATCAAACTTCATGGAAGTTAGTAAGGTCATGGGTGGTATGATCAAGCAACAATATATGCCACTAAACTTTGATATGAAAGTATCATTCAAGTTAGAGAAACGAGGCTCTAACAAATGGTTTGTGCTGAAGTATCAGCCTATGCTAACTAAGATGCATCCTCTTACAGATGAATCAAAAGAATACATAACTAGCTTTGTTGATCTGGTTAAGAAAGAGAATGAGCAAGTCGCTACTAAGATGAGAGAGAACTCATCAAGTGCTATTGAAGATGACTTTAGTGATATCATAGATGGTGACTAGTATTGCTGAGAAGCTTGAAGACTTCCTAGCTAATGAACCAAAGATCCCTGATGATATTATATTTAGGGCTAGTCAGATGTTCAATAACAAGCTAGGGAAATTCAACTTCAAGAGAAAGGGAGGGGCTAGGCTACCTTCCATGTCTCAAGTGGGTAAACCATTTTGTCAGTTACACGCTGAGAAATTGGGATGGGAAAAACTACCAGAGGTAAACTCGTTTAAGATTAAGATGCTCTACGGAGATATGACTGAAGTAATAGCAGTTGCATTGCTACTTGCAGCAGGGATTGAAATCGTAGATCTAAACAAAAGAGTATTACTCAATACTGAAGCAGGAGATATCAGTGGGGAACTTGATCTAATCATTCGTGATGGTAACTCATACTCTCTCTGGGATATCAAGAGTGCATCTAAGTTTGCTTTTGAAAAGAAGTTTGAGTCATACCAAGCGTTGAAAGACAATGATGACTTTGGGTATCTGGAACAACTATATGGATACACCAAAGCAGAACGTACAGAAACGCCAGACATAAAGGCAGGTGGATGGATAGCCATCAACAAAGAGTCAGGAGAAATGAAGGTAGTTCCTGCTGACCCTGATGATGAAGATCAGTACACCACTAAGATAAACAATACAATAACTAAGTACCTTGAGGCTGATGAAACTAACTTTGAAAGATGCTTTGAGGATGAACCCGAAACCTTTTACAGGAAGCTAACAGGTAATAGAAAGCTACACAAGACTTGCACATACTGTAGTTTTAGATATACCTGTTGGCCTAATTTAGTTTATGCGAAAAACCCAAGGTCGAAATCGGCAACAGCGTACAACTACTACACGGTCTTCAAGGATTAAAGTTTCTTCTGCGAAGGCAAAGGGAAGAAGACTTCAACAGTGGGTACGTGACTATCTACATTCTAATCTAAAAGGTGTAGAGAAGGATGATGTTACCTCTACTCCTGGTGGAGTTAATGGACCTGACATAGGGTTAAGTCCACTAGCAAGGAAGTTATTTCCTTGGACAGTTGAGTGTAAATCTAGATCTTCTTTCTCTGTATACGAGGCATTGGAACAGGCTGAAAGAAACCTAATTAAGAATACTAAACCTATTGCTATATTAAAAGGTGATAGGAAACAACCTTTAGCATTATTGTATGCTGAAGATTTATTGGAGATACTAACGTGTTCGATGACAAAAAAGAAAAAGTAATACATCAAGTTACAGTACCAGATAATACATTTGCTATCTTCTGTAACTACGATGAAGACAGTAAAACTATTAGTTTATATGTAGGAGACTTTACATCTGATGAGTTAGCAGGTGGTCCTGCTCATGAGATGTTACTAGAGATTGGTGACAGTATTACTATGATGCTTGAAGCTACTATACAAAATGCAGTTTCTAGTAATGTTGGTGATGGTAAGGTAGAACTGAAGCCAGTTGAGAAAGTAAAAAATATAGACGGTAATATAATTTATGCAAACTTTTCAAAGAGGTTACACTAATGGCAGTTGATATGGTAAATCATCCACCTCACTATAATCAAAGTGGTGTAGAGTGTATTGATGCAATCGAGGCAGCAACAGGTCCAAACTTTAAATTCTACTTACAAGGTAATGTAATGAAATATCTTTGGAGGTTTGACTATAAAGGTGAACCAATAAAAGATTTAAAAAAAGCACAGTGGTATCTTGAAAGACTAATAAAAGAAGTTACTCTTGAAGAGTACGAGAAATATGGAGATACTTCCAGTGATAGTATTTGTTAGAATAACTGCTGATGTAGATAAGGATGCTTCATGGCTACCTGCTGATGGAGTAACAGGATTAGAGTCTGAGTTAAAAGACTTAATTTCTAATGCAATAAAAGATTGTTTAGACGGTATAGATATTACTAAAATAAAGGTTATAATAGATGACATTTAAATCAAATATGAACCCAATGTTTCGTTCAAAGTTTTCCGAAGATATATTTAATTTAAAGTATGCTCATACAGGTTGTGATAGCTGGGAGCAGTTGGCTAGAGTGTTAGTCGAAGATGTATGTGGTAATCTACGTCCTGATGAAGAACCTTTAATGAAGAAGGAAGAACGTAGAGAACTACAGAGATATATTAAAGATTTAAAGTTTGTGCCAGGTGGTAGGTATCTTTACTATGCAGGTAGAGAGAGAAGATTTTATAACAACTGCTTCTTATTAAAAGCAGAAGAAGACACCAGAGAAGATTGGGCTAACCTCAGTTGGAAGTCTGAGTCATGCCTGATGACAGGAGGAGGTATAGGTGTAGACTATTCCGTATATAGAGAGTCAGGTAGAACTCTTGGAGGATCAGGTGGTCTATCCTCTGGACCTATTCCAAAGATGCAAATGATTAATAGTATAGGTGCTAATGTAATGCAGGGTGGATCACGTAGATCTGCTATGTATGCTTCGTTACATTGGAAGCACAATGATATTCCTAACTTCCTTACAGCAAAGGATTGGGATACAATGCCTGTAGGTGATACTGGATACACTCTTAAACAGATCAAGGAGCAAGACTTTAACTTTCGCGCACCTCTAGATATGACTAACATCAGCGTAAACTATGACACCGAATGGTTATTAAATTACTGGAAGACAGGAGATGTTGGTGAGGTATTTAAGAGTAATGTAAAACAAGCACTTCGATCAGCAGAGCCTGGTTTCAGTTTCAACTTTATGGAGAATGAAGATGAGACACTACGAAATGCTTGCACTGAAGTATGCAGTGCTGACGATAGTGATGTTTGCAATCTGGGGAGTATCAATCTTGGGCGTATTGATTCTATAACTGAACTTGCAAGGATTGTAGAACTAGGAACTAAGTTTTTAATCTGTGGTACTTTACGTGCAGAACTACCATATGAACAGGTATATAAAACTAGAGAGAAGAATAGACGATTAGGTTTAGGACTAATGGGTATGCACGAATGGTTAGTAAAACGTGGAGAGAAGTATGAAGTTACCCCAACATTACATAGATGGCTATCGGTATATAAAGGGTTAGTGATGACACAAGTAAGAAATTTTCTAGTGAGTTATCTATATCCCAACCAGTGGCGAACAGGGCTATCGCTCCTACTGGTAGTATTTCTATACTCGCTGGTAGCTCCAGTGGGATAGAGCCAATATTTGCAGTGGCATACAAGCGTAGATATCTACGTGGTGGTACTCGTTGGAAGTATCAGTATGTTATAGATTCTGCTGCACAAGAGTTGATAGATATGTACGGTGCTGATCCTGAGAAGATAGAGTCTGCATTAGATCTAGCAGATGATTATGAAAGAAGGATTAAGTTCCAAGCTGATGTTCAAGACTATGTAGATATGAGTATTAGTTCAACCATTAACCTACCAGCATGGGGATCTAAATTTAATAATGAAGATACGGTTGATGACTTTACTAATACTCTAGCATCTTATGCACATAGATTAAGAGGGTTCACTGCATATCCAGATGGATGCAGAGGTGGACAGCCTCTTTCTGTTGTTCCATATTCGGAAGCAATAGACAAGTTAGGTACGGAGTTTGAAGAGCATGTTGAGACACATGATATATGCGAGATTACCAATTCGGGAGGGGTCTGTGGCGTTTAAAAAACGCAGAAGATATCCTTTTCCCATGAGGGATATCGTTCACCAAGGCAGGATAGGGTTTAGGCGTAATAAAAATAATCCCTTTCCTGTTACTTCTGATAGGTATAGAGAATGGCTGAGAGGCTATAACCTTGAGTATTATTCTAATCTGAAAAGGTTAAATATTAACAATGGATCAGCTTAGTTTATTTTCTACTGAAGAAATATTAAAAGTAGAGGATGGTAAAACTTGTACTAAATGTAATAAGTATTTACCTTTCTCTGCTTTTCATAAAGATTCCTCTGGATATTCTTTAGGTTTAAGACCAGAATGTAAGGAGTGTAGAAATCACTCTAAAAGTATAGCCAGTAAATTAAGAGAAGAAGAAGGTCCACCACCAGAGAATTATGTATGCCCTATCTGTAATAAAAATAGTAGCTCAACAATAAATGGTAATCAATATCAATCTACTTGGGCGTTAGATCATTGCCATGATACAGACACTTTTCGTGGATATTTATGTTACAAATGTAATAAGGCATTAGGTATGTTTGAAGACAACATAGAGTACTTAAACAGAGCAGTAGAATATTTAAACAAACATTTAAGAAAGGTATTTTTAAATGGCTAAAAGAAATATATTAATGGGAGGATTAATTGCTTTATGTTTATTTGCATTTAATGTTCCCGAAACAAAAGCACAAACAAATTCAGGAACAAACTGTAGGAGTATGGAAGATGCTGTCGCTTACATGGAAAAAACTCATGGGGAATACATCGCGTTCAGAGGACTCTCAGTAAGAGGACACGTTACAACTATCTATATTAACGAGACTACAGGTACTTGGACTGCTTTAGTTCTTTATCCAAGTCTAGATCATAAGATGTGCGTAGTAGATTCGGGAACAATTGGAGAGAAAGTGAAAGGGAAGAAAGATAACAAAGTAAATTCTGACCCTGCATGGGAAAACTTTCGTAAGTTCTTTAGCATTAATACAGCTAATGAGTATTTACTACGTATATTTGGGGCTAAAAAACACGGAATCGACGAGAAGCCCCTTTAAGGTAGGCTAGAGGGGCGGTAGGTAAAATCTGGACTATACCCCCTACAGGCATTGCTTACACCCCTCTGTGCCTCATCCTCCGCAGCCGATTTTTTAAAAAGTAGTAAAAAAATGGACAAAGAACACGTTGGAGTGAAGATTGTTACTAAGACACCACTACATACTATTGATTGGTACATCAAGTGGGTGTCTAGTATAATATTAATGGCAGGAATGTTACTAACATCTAATAATATCTACCCATTGAATTTATATTTTCACTTCACAGGTATAGGAGGATGGTTAATTGTTGGTATGTTATGGAATGACAGATCATTAATTGTTATTAATACGTTTTCACTAGCCATGATTGCAACAAGTTTATTTAGAATACACTTAGAACTATAGAAAGGAAAGGAGATGAACTTCAAAACAGTAATAAGTAAAGAAGATGGGGCTAAGTCAAGTAATAGTTTTAGCCTCTTGCGTGATGCTAAGAAGTATGCTAGAAAGTATTCTAGTCCAGGTGATCACGTAAAGATTACTGAGTCAGGTAATAAGGAAGTATTTATTTTGTTTGATTACATTGTCGAAGATTGGAGTGACAAATGATTAAGAACTTACTAATAGCTAGTGGTATCATAGCAGTGCTTGCAATAGGTGGAGTTGCTGTTGCTGATACTAATAAATTTCTAGGTGCGCTTAGTGGTAAGTGCAGTTATACAGAAGATGGTAATTGGATAGATCAGAAGACAGGTGAGGTCTATGCATATGGAACAATGGAAGATGCAAAGAGTTGCGCTTTCTTTGGTCTGTTACCTCAGTCAGTACTAGACAGACTAGGTTATCTAGGCACTGATGAAGATAAAGAAATAGCAGACGCTATGCGACTGTTAAATAAGACCGTTAAAGAATCTCATAATAAATAAGTGAAGGGGGATTAATTTCCCCCTTTATCTTTTGGTGAAACCTGCACCGAAATACAAGCCAGTGATTGCAGCGACTAAGTTTGTATCAAGTGGCGTTATTACGAAACCATTAAATGATTTCCACATCATAGCCTTATCAGGCCCGAATAACCAATTAGCAAAACCTCCTTGTAGTTCTGAGTAACCTACAGTTACCAGCCAAGGAGTATCAGGATAGATTAGAGGAACTACCTTTGGTAGCACGATAATAGAGAATACAGCAGACAGTGCTATGATTCTTCTAGTCCACGCAAAATGCGAGTCCTTTGACCCATACTCTCTCACAGAAGTATTAAGCTTTTCCTCTGCTGTCAGAGCAGTTATATACATCTTATTGTCTTCTTGTTTGGCCTTGATGTTCTGGCCCCATATACTCATTACCCCACCTAGTATGGTTGAGGATAAGAGTGTAAATATCTCCATTGGGAATCCACCCATGTCTCTCTCCTTAAAATCCTAAATCATTCATCTGACTTACATAGCCACCTTTATTAAAGTCTAGATCACTTTTAGTTGCACTCCTAGCTAAGTTTAAATCTCTAGCAGTTGTTTGAAGTCTTCTAAAATCTCTCTCACCTAAAGATGCTCTCTTTCTAGCTATGCTTTTAATTTCTTTTAGTATCTCTACCTGTCTGTTAGATGCTTCTTTATTTTTATCTTCATCTATATACGTTAATATCTTTTCTAAACTGACACCAGGATTTTGTCTTTTATATATTTCAGCAGCATCTGAGAAGTCACCTGATGATAAACCTTTTCTAAAGTTTGCTAGAAAATGTAGATTAGGCTTTGCTTGCTTTATATATGCATTAGCCATTCTTCTTACATTAGTATATGTCTTACCTCTAAATTGTAATCCTTTCAACAATCTAGGATCAACATTGTCTGCACTCTTGCCAAAGAATATATTGTTTAATTTTCTACGCTTTTCTTGTGGTGAACTATTAATATAGTCTGGACTATTTAAAAATGGTTTTACTATTTCTGACGATAGCTTTCCTAAAATTTCTTTGAAGACATAATTATATTCAGGCACTCTAGTTCCTGCATTTGTTTTATACTCAGGTATACCTAGAGTAGCTAACTCTTCACCCACTGTAGTTTTCTTTGGTGCTACGGATACACCTGTTAATTGTTTCTGTAGTGGTGCAGCAGGAAGATCTGGTGTATCTGCATCTGTTCCTGTTATAAACTCAGGTGTGTCTTTAAATACAGTGGTTTCAAGAGGTGTACCTCTGAATACATTCTTAGCTACCTCATCTATAATACCTTGAAATACAGGTGAATCTATTTCTATATCTACCCCAAAAGGATTTCTTTGAAAGCTTCTATCAATAGATTCTGTTCCAGTAGCAGTGGTGATTACATCTTGTAATGCTCTAGTAGGAGTAGCGATACCACCTACGAAATATCCAAACACACTGCCTATCGCCTTACCTAGATCTTTAGCAGCAAGTGGATCATTATCCATATTGTTTAATCTTCTGTAGCCATTACGTGCAAAGTTACCTATTGCCCCTGCTCTAACAGTTACACCTAGTACAGCCTCTGATCCTCCTATAATGTATTCTTCTGATATAGGTTCATCTTTAAAAGATTTTAGGACTAGATCTGCAAAGAATAGAAAAGGAGTTAAAGGAAATAAAGGTCTAAGATCTCTGTCTTGCCCTTCTGAATCTTTTACTAGATACCATTCTGATCCACCTTGATACTCTCGTAAAGCTAATGCTACACTAAATAAAGCTGCACCCTCTGCTGTTTCTACCATACCTCTTTTAACATTAGTAAGGTCACGCAATCCTTGTGCAAAGTATTTATCTAGTTCAGTTATTTGATCTTCTAGTTCAGCTTTCTTTATTGGATCAACAGCTTTTGGATCTCTCATCAACTGTTCAAATTGAGCTTGTGCATCATCTAACTGTTTACGTTTATCAAGTGCATCCTTCTTAGTTCTCTTTAATAAATTAAAACCAGACTTACCTATCTTAACAGCACCACCACCTAAACGATTAGTTGTAAAGACTAAGGAGTTAATTAAGAAGTTAGGGAAAGGTATAACAGTTTTTATTACAGCACTTTCATTCAAACTCTTTTGAACATTATTAACTAAAGCACCACCAAATGCTAAGTCATCTCCTGCTCTTCTGGTTTGATAAGTCATTTTGTAAGCAAAGTCTAATGACTTACTTACCATCTCATCATTTAATAAATTTAACTTATTTTGTTTTAGTATATCATCTATACCTTTTATTTTAGCATCTTTTATAACACCTCTGTTAATAGCAGTTTTAACTTGGGCATCTAGTTCACTAATAAAACTTGCAGATTTAATTGCCCTATCTTGTTGTCTGTTTAATACGTTTAGGTAATTAGATGCTGTGCTAAAACCTTTACCTATTAATCCCATGTCTTCTCTTTTTACTGGCATATAATCATCAAAGACTTGGAATAGTAACTTGTCTACCTTTGAGAAATCATTAGCTATAAGTCTGGCTATAGGTATAGAATCTTCTGGATTAAATACATTCTTACTTAAATCTCCTATACTTCTATTGAGAAACTTATCATCTACTTGTGTCTCATATCCTAGTAGCTCTTTGTCATACTTCTTAAACATATTATCTAGAAGTGCTTCAAAGGATTGACCAGGAACTCTAGCAACAGATCCAGCAATGTTACGCATTGTTGTGGCAGGTTGTGTAACTAAGAACGATCTCCATATATCTACACCCACATTAAACTTCTTAGCCATCTTATCTTCTATTGCTTTTTCTTCTTTGATTATCTGTAGCAATCCTCTTTGTTCTGGCGTTAATTTTTGTGCAGCTTCTTGTAATCCTGGTAATAAATTCTGATTCAAAGCTTTTTGTAAAGCACCTTTGCCTCCTAGCTTTTGTCCAGTGATACTAGATTCAGCAATAATAAATGTGGGTATGTCTTCTGGATCTATACCTTCTCGTATAAACGCATCTATAATTTGTGGATTAGAAGCTACAAACTCTTCATCTTGAACTAAGTCTGCCATTTGACTAGTTACTCTTTTTCTATCATCTAGTCTAGCTTTTAATCTTGGACTATCTTCTACAGCTTTCTTTATGGCTAAATTAAGTCTATCAGAAAAATCTTTTGTCATCACCTTTTTAAATCTAGGAGTATCTATATCTACACCTTCATCACCTAGAGCTTTTTTAAATCCTTCAAAGTTAGGATCAGACTTATCTAAAAACTTTTTATTCTCTTTAATATATTTTTCTGTAGAATCTTTTACTTGTTTTTCTGTTGCTAGTTTAGCATCAACAAGATTTACAGTCTTTCGTGTCGTTCCTGTTTCATCTTTCTTTCCAATAAACTCTACAACTGCTGAATTTTTATCTCTATCAAACTCAATGATTTTACCCATTGAATCATATTCTTCACCAATACCTTTTTTATCTTTTAAGAATACGTATGATCCATTATAATCATCACCAGTTTTTTCTACTGCATTCTGTAAGTTATCTAACTTAGCTCCTCTACCCTGAACAGTATCTTCTAAGTTCTTTGCCGCTGCTTCTTCTATCTCACTTATTCTTTTACCACCAGCTATCTTAGAACCTAGATAACCTAATGCACCACCAGTAACACCACCTATAACTCCAGCAGTTCCTATCTCAGCTAAACTCTTTTCTTCTCTAGCACCTAAATCCTGTTCTGCTTGTTGTACTAAAGCCTCTTGTCCTGCACCTATAGCAGCTTCAGCTACAGCAGGAGTGGCTACAGCACCTGCCTTACTTGCAAATGCTTTAGTTAATAATGGTTTTAGTGCAGCCCTACCAGCAGTTCCAGCTATTATCTTACCTGCACCAAACCCTAGAAAGTTAATGGGATCAGCTAAAGCATAACCTACATACTCTCCTACAGCTTCTGCCTTTTGACCAAACGATGTTCCACCAAATACTTCATCTACTTCTTCATCGACAACTTTGTATAACTTACTTAGTCGTTGCTTGAACTCTGCCTCATCAGGCTTCTCATCATCTAAATTATTTACAAAGTTTATAAACTTAGCAGCAGATACAGTATTAGATTGAAGAGCGCGATAGTCTTCTAAGAAACTATCTACAGCATCTTCTTTAGAATCGTACAACTCACCGTTACGTTTAAAACCATAATCAGTTAGTGTAGCTACTAATTCTTTATCTTTTAATATATCTTCTCTTGTTAAAGACATTATTTAGAAACTTTCTTAGTTACGTTTAATTGTTTATCAAAAGTTATCTCAAAAACTTTCTTAGTTTCTTTATCTACATATGTTTGAATATATCCATCTTTTGTTTGTATTGGTCTTCCTTGTTTTGTTAGTCCTTCTAAACTTAAATCTCCTGTGGGTGAGGGATCATCTTTTTTAGATGGTTCAGTTTCTTTTTTATCATCTTTAGTTTTCTTTGGTGAAAGTTCGTGAGTGCCTTTTTTAAGTTCATTAAACACTACTTCAGACCCACGTTCTCTAATATCATCAGCTATCTTCTTAGAATTTTCACTATTAAACTCTACACCTGCCTCTTCTATTTCTCTGAAATCTTGTAGTATTCTATTTGCTGCTCCTCTAGTAGGTGGATTTTTATCATCAAATAATATTGTTCCAACAATAGTTATTTTTTGATTTGTAAAATCTTCATCTGGGTCAGTAGAGATAGTCTCCCTTAAATTCTTTTCTATCCTAGCTCTTTCACCTGATCCAATTAGATCTTCAGCTTCAAAACGTAGATCCTCTAATCCCTTGCGTCTACGTTGAGCAAAGTCACGATCCATAACTTCTCTTACTTCAGGTGATACACCTCGTTCTAATCTAGCTCTATCTGCTCTTCCTCTTGCTGTTGGAGAGATTGCACTAAATATACTTTCTGTTTGTTCTTCAGTAGTACCTGCTTGAGAAGCTTTATCTGCTTTAGCTTGCCTTATTCTTTCGTCATTAGCTAATACTTGTCCTATTTGTTTTTTAACCTGTATAGCAAGTCTATCATATGTTAAAGGTTTCTCACCCATAACCCTTAGAGTAGATCGTAAACTTTGACCTAGCTCTATCTTAGTCTCTGTATCTAATCCATCTAATTGTTTAACTAACTCAGGACTTAGCTTACTACTTCCTAAAACATTTTTTGTTATATTTAAATTAATTTGATCATCCCGATCTTGTTCATCAAGAATTTTTCTAGCTCTGATCTGAGCAGCTTTCATCTCTTTACGCCTATCTTCTGTCAGCCTTTCTTGTCTTTCTCTGCTCTCTGCTTGCTGATCCATAAAACCTTCAGCAATTCCTATTTGCATACCTCTAGATAAAAATGCCATTATTCACCTCCCATTAAACCACCTCTGGGTATAGAAGGTTTGTCCTCTTCATCCTCAGAAGGTTCTTCCTCTTCTACCTCTTCAGGTTCTTCAGTTTCACCTGTAAGTTCTTTTATCTTAGCTTCTTGTTCTTTTAGTAAATTCATAGCTTCTTTTAATCTTGTATCTTCTTTTCTTTTTGCTAAAGGTATATATTCTATTTGAGAGTTATCTAACATCTTCATCATTAACTCAAAGATAGGCCCATAGATAAGATACATTGAATCAAATCCTATTTTACCATTAGCCCAACCAGCAAATACTATTGATCTAGCAATAAGTTCTACAGGCACACCTATCTCAGCAGCAACTGCTATGCGTTCAAAAGCATCTTCAGTAGCTATGTTATCAGCTATAAATTGATAAGCATCAGCAGGGTCAGCAATCTCTGCTGGTCTTTCGTGTGGCTCTGAACCTAGTTCCGTTGTTAAAGATGAACCAGGAATAGGAGCATCAAACATTACTAAATCATTATCTTCCATGTTACACCTCTATACGTCTATTTTTTCATCTAGGTCTATGATAGATTTCATCATGTTTTCGTGTCTACTTATTAATGAAGATACCTGACCTGCTGTACCTAGATCTGCAAACTCTTCAAATCTAGGTTCTCTTGTACCTACTTGTGCTACACCTCTAACCGATTCTGGTCTAGTTCTAGGAAATCTAGGACGTTGCACTCTTGATTGTTTACTCTTACCACCACCAAGCACTTTACTTGCACCTGCTGATAGTACAGATGATGCTATTGCTGCAAACATTATACTATTCCCTTATTAAGTTTTTGCGAATGATTTAGTTATACCACCTATAACTGTATCAGCTATACCACCTAGTATACCACCGATAGCATTACCTGTAGATATATCGGCAGCTAAATCTAAATCTCTATCGTATGCGTATGAAGATAGAGCTAAGTTGTTTTGAAATGCAGTTTCGTTAAGTGCGTTTACTCTTGCAAAGTTTATCTGATCTCTTTGTTCTTGTAGTAATCTATTCTGTGCATTCTGACTTATATTAAATAGATTCCTAGTATTGTACTCAGCCTCTGCATTAGCTATAGCAGTGTTAGATGTATTAACTTGTCTACGATAAACTGCATTTGCTTGATCTATAACGATAGAGTTTTTAACATTAAACTGATCTCTATTGTTAGCTATTGTTGAATTAAACTCTGCTATAGCATTTTCCTGTCCTGCATTAAACTGTCTTAATCCATTAGTTTGTGCAGTATTAAACTTTGCAACATCATTAAACAGTGATGCAAAGAACTGATCATTCTGTTGATCATTAGTTGCATTAAATTGTCTGGCTGTATTTACAGCAGACTGATCAGTAAATAAACTTTGAACACGATTAGTAGAGTTAGTTACTCTAGCTTGTTGTTCATTATTTAAGTTAGCTAGATCTAATTGCAAGGTCATTTGAGAATTAAGAACTTCTGCCTGTTGTCTATTGTTTAGGTTTAGTTCCTGCATTCTCCTATATGTTTCTGCATCAGCAGCAGCTATAGGTGTAGAAGCTTCCATAGCAGCCTGTACGATAGCAGCCCCTGCCATACTAGAAGCACCCATACCTCTAGCAGCTAGTCTTTGTTCAGCAGTTCTTACAGCACCAGCAGCAAATGCAGGTATCTTACCATCCTCAAACTGAGTCATCAACTTAGCTAGTTGACCTTGTACTGTAGCATCTGTGCTTACAATACCTTTCTGTGCTGCTACAGTATCACTAAGATCTTCTTGTCTAGCTGCTGTCATATCTTGTTGAGCTACTAAATTAAATCTTTCTTGTGCGGTAAACTCTGCTTCATCTGTCTTTACTGGATCTCTAGCTTGTGCTATATTAGCTGTAGCTGTTGTAACATCAAACTGTCTAGGATCTACAGTGTAATCTGTCTTATCTAAAAACTCATCTTCTTTAGGTTTTAACCTCTGTAACTGTAATTCAGTACCACCCTCTGTTGGTTCATCTCTACCCTCTGTCTTACCGAATGCTTCAAAGTGAGCTTTACCTGATGGTATTGTACCTGCTCTTACAGCTTCTGCAACATCTGGATTCTGTCTAAGATACTCTTGCTCATCAAACTCACCTTTAATTAAAGTAGGTTTATCTCTTTGTTCTTCTTCTTTACCTAGAGCAGTCTGTCTACCATATGGATCTACAAATTTTTTACGAGATCCTACAGCTTGTTTAAATGCATCATATGCTTCGCCACCTTCTACACCAGTAAAGATACCTTTATATCCTGTAGCTCTACCTACATCTCTAGCCTGTAGCCCTTTTAACATACGATCTCTTACATCAGGAGATAAGTTAGGATCATTTGGATCGGCAGTTAATGCTTGATAGTCTAACTGAGACAAACCTTGTAGTGCAGGTGCTGCACCAGGTCTACCTTCAGCTTTACCATAATCAAAGTAATGTTTTAATCCTGCACCAGGAACATTACCAACTGCTTGTGCTACGTCTGGATTAGCTGCTAGATAATCTCTTTCAAAATTAGAGAAATCTACCTGTAGATCTGGACGTATACCAGTGCCTTCCTTATTTAAAAACTTGGAAAAATCTGTATTTTCTGCCATAATATTTTACCTTATACAGGAACTCTATTCATTAATCCCTGAGAAGTTCTGAATAAGTTTCTAATAAATACATCTCTAGGGTCTTGAGACATTGGGCCTAAAGCTGTAACATTCTGCTGTTGTTGAGCAGGTTGTGCTAAGTTTCTACCTGCTGTTTGTGCAAAAGATTGAACTTGTTGCTGTATGCCTGTAGGTTGTGCAGACGCTCTTAATCTAGCTGCTTGAGCTTCAGCCTGTCTTTGTTGTGTTAGCATCTCTGCTGCACGATTAGATGCTATGTTAGCACTGCCTATCTGTCTCTCTAGTTCTCTTTGACCTGCTCTTTGTGTACCTTGTATGTCACCTCTAGCAGTCTCTGCTTGTCTTTGATATGCCTGTTGTGCAGTACGGAATGCAGCTATATCACCACCCAAGCCACTTAAATCTCTGCCAATATCTCTGCCTAGTCTTTCTTGACCTGTCATTATACCAGCCTGTCCAGCGAACAATCCAGTAGGTGCTGTAGGTGTTACACCATCATCTGCTACACCTGCTGCTTGTCCTATTGTTTCTTGCAGTCCTGTTACACCAGTTCCTATTTGTTGCTGTTGTTCTTGTAGTTGTTGTTGTGTTCCAGCTAATCCTGCTTGTCCTGCAAATAAACCAGTAGCAGGAGCAGATGCAGTACCTGCTTGACCAACCCTACTCATTATACCAGCCTGTCCTGCAAACAATCCTGTAGGTGCAACTGCTTCATCATCTGTAGTACCAGGTTGACCTGCTGTACCTATCTGAGTTTGTATATTAGTGAGAGGTCTGAATAATCCTGTAGCTGCTTGAGTGTCTGTAGCCTGTTGTCCTACTTGTGCTTGTAGTCCTTCTAGAGGTTGATACAGTCCAGTAGCAGGAGTATCTACACCAGCAGTAGGAGTACCAATAGCACCCATAATACCAGAAGTATCTTGAGCTTTTTTGAATGCCTCTATCATCTCCGCTTGAGTTGGTCCTGTAATTGTAGTAGTGCTACCACCACCTTGAACTAGAGGTCTAACATTCTGTTGTATTTGAGTTAATTGTTCTTGAGTAAATGGTGCAGGTTCAGGAGGTTCTGGTATAGATCTTCCTTCATCTTTACCAAGATTTTTGTAATGTTCACTCATGGCCTCTGTAAGAGTAGCCGCTGGTCTGACTGTTCCATCAGTTGTTGTAACTAAAAAGTCAGATGCTTTAAATGCTTGTAAGTCTGGATTTGCACCATAATAAGCTAAAGCTTCTTGATTAGTTAAATTTCCTTGTGCGTCTGGCATCTTACTTCCCCCTCTCTAATACTTTATCTAATTTATCCTCTAACCTATGTAGAGCATCCGTAACCATTCTCATGTCCTCTCGTAGCTCTTGCTTGGTAGAGTAATCTTCTCTAGTACGATTAAGGAGAATATCTATTCGCTTTACTTCTCCCATTAGATTCCTGAACATCCATATCGCAGGTGCAATCACCAGCGTTAATACTACGTTCCAAAAAATTACTGGTGATACTTCGCCCATCATATCGCTACTCCTTATAATGTCGCGTTACAAGCGTCTAGAGCATCCCATACTTTTTGAGCATGAGCAGCGTTATCAAATGCTACAGTACCATCAGGGTCATCTGGATCTGGATCTGTCCAATCACCTGATACAGAAGTTAGGTATTCTTGAAGATCGTCTTTATTTGCAATCTCTTCAAAGTCTCCACTACCACCATCTTTAACAATGCCAATCATAACATTATCTCTAGGTGCATCAGTGTCACTATCTACCACCACATACACTCCATGCATACCCATTGGGTCATGTCCGAAATGTAAAAAGTCTGGTATTGTTCCATCAGCGTTTAGCCGATACTTGCATACTTTGTAAGCCATATTAGTTCCTCCTATTCGGCTGCTTCTAACTGAGGTACATTAGTCAATGATGTAGGATCAAAGACATCGAACCCTCTACTGTTTGCAAACTTAGCTGGACACCCTGCCCATTTATCTGCACAACCCTCTAACCATTTTACTGTTGCTTCATGTTCAGGGGCTTTACCTTCGCTAATAACTTTATTCTCCCACTGGAGATATGCGAACACTTCAGCTTGTGCTTGTGCTGCATTAATACCTAGATCAAATAAGTATATTAAGTTACCCTCATCTATCTGACCACCTCTAGGTCTAGCACTGTTTAGTGCCTGTTTCATACAGGTCATTATGTGATATCGTGCTTCTTCTAGTTCATAGTCCTCTTCAGTAAGCTCATCTTTGCCTATATGCTCCATTAGTTTGTCATACTGATTAGTAAAGAAGTTCATCTTACGAATAGCACCTTGCACACTATTTTGACCGTTTGTTAGACCAGTTTCTAATTCTAGTATCTCTATCTCTAGCATTTCTTTGTCTAGATCATCTGTGCATTCTTCTAGTTCACGTTGTTTCTTTTTAAGCTCCACCTCTTTCTTTTTCATATTAATAAAGGCTTCTTGTAACGCACCTCTAGTACGATCTACTTCAGCCAGTGTATGTTTAATACTACGAATAGGTGTAATAGCAGTTACGTCTAGTGTCACGCCCATAAACTGTGAGTGTGACTTATGAAAGTTAGATGTAGCTTGAGCAACCATTGGCATTTTTTCTTTTATGTTTGCCAACATTGTTTTATACTCTGGCTTTACATTAGCAGGTAAGTTAATGTTTAGTTCCTGCTGTACTGCTACTTGGGTACTTTTTTTACTCATATAAATTAACTCCTTTGTTAAAATTTAATTATATCATATTTATTGTTTATTGTCAAATATTTAACTAGGCTATTGCAAGGAAAGTATAAGTTCCACCACTAGCATTTAAATCAGATCCTGCATTACTAGTTATAGTAAATCCTGAAGATAACGGATCTATATAATCTGTGTTGGTAACTCGTGCTGCATCAGAGTTAAGTAACAAATATGGATCAGTACTGTCAGCAATGCCGTTAGCCGTACCATTATCCCAATGATACCAATCTCCTGATGAATCTTTTCTTTTTACAAGAACAAATCTTGCACCGCTAGTAAAACCACAATCTACATTTACATCATTACCTGTACCAGAGTAAGTTCCTACTTTTGATATACCTGCTAAAGTTGCGAATAGATAAGCTACATAACTTCTTCCAGAGGCATTTACCTCTCCATCATTTGATACATAAAAATTAGTAGCATTTGGAGTACTTGCACCACTAAAAGCAGATACACCTGTCTGAACTGCACCACCACTGTTAAATCTATAACCATTTGGAAAAGCATCTGTAGTTGTTACCCTCCAATTATCAGCATTAGCTATAGACTTTATTACAATAAATTCTGGTGCAACTTCTAAGTTATGAGCTACAGCCCTATTAGAACTACTATCTCCTGCATATGTTACGACATCAAAAAATTTAGGTGCTCTACTAAAGGAATAAGAAACATAATCTTGACTAGATGCATTTTGATATGAATAATTAGTATTTTCTCCCATAATGTATCCATCATTATGATCGTAACCCATCCAATTAGCTAAATTATAATAGCTAACAGCAGTTTGAGAAGTTTCATGCATACCATCATATAATCTTGCACCCCAACAAGTACGATAATTTATAGTAAAACCACTAGTAATATTTGCATCTACTACAAAGTTTGTTGTAATTTTACGATTTTGAGAACTATCCCCTGTATATGTTTGAACATCAAAAACATCTGTGGCAGCAGTAGGTGTTTGCATTAGGCCTCTACGGATTGCTACGTAAATGTATGTTTGTCCAGATCCATTCCAATCATCGGTAGTGCTATGGGCCTTAAAACCAGTAGAAGTTAGCTCAATAGTATTGCTTGATGAGCTTTCTGCGGCACCTGTATCGGCTCTCAAATATGATGAGGAACCTGTATTTCGTGGTCCCCACCCACGAATGTTATCTATTATAAACCAATTAGCCGTAGTTGTAGATGCTTTTACCATAAGCCACTGAGGCTCAAAACCTAAATTAACTTCCGTACCAGCAGTTTCAGAACCATTACCACTATAACTACCACACTTAATTATATCCTGATCACCAGCAGATCCAAACCCACCATCATTATTGTTGTGTGCGAATAGGTAGGCAACGTAAGTTCCTCCAGAGGCGTTGGCATTGCCACTTGTTCCTACTGTAAACTCTGTTGCTGTTGGTGCGGTATTGTTCCAATAACCACTAGAAGAAAATTCTGCTCCAGAGGCATTTAGATTAATACCATACTGTTCAGGATTAGTACCACCATTAAGTCCGTTATGATATACATTCCAATTTGCAGTACTATCTGTTCTCTTAACAAAGATCATTCCTGGAACAGAACCAAGATTATGAGAAACAGTACGAGCAGAACCAGTACCTGAATAAGTAACTATATCAAAAAATTTGGAAGCCTTGCGGAATGTCCATGAGGCGAAATCAACTCCAGAGCCATTATATGTACTATTTGTGCCTAACGTAAAACCATTAGAATTAAATGATGTAACGCCAGTTGAAAGGCTTTCACTAGCTTGAGTTAAATTTGATGATAAAACAAACCCAGCCCCTCTTTCAGTATCATGCAACCTGTGATTATTGGTATTTGTTCTTGGTTTAATCCAAACTAATCCACCTTCATTTGATACATCAATTCCATTATTTATAGTTCTAGAACTACCAGTACCAGTATAAACAAAAGTTGAAAACAAATTCTCAACAAACTTATTAGGACTTGCAACAGTAGGATCAGGCCAATCACTTGCCTGACCAAATATCAATGGATCATGTATATTCCATACACCAGAGGCAGCACTGTTTTCAGTATTTGCTGATGGCTCAACTGGATTTGCAGTTATTATAGAGCCTAAATATCGCTCAGTCATTACGATATACCTCCGTGTGAGTTTGATGCTGATGCTGATGCCTGTTGTGCATTATATAATAGATCTCCAAAGTCACTAGCGTTACCAGTACTAGCAATGGTAATAAAATCAATAGTATTATCTGATGAACCTACTCCACCAGCAAAAACACCTTTGGTTTTATCAGATAAAGAACTGGAAAGTGTTCTACTTGCTGTAAGATCACCGAAATCAGTGGCATTACCAGCACTAGCCATAGTAATATAATCAATAGTATTGCCCTGACCACCTGCAAATACACCTCTAGTTGAACTAGATGCTCCTGCCAGTGCTTGTCTCGCTACTGTAAGATCTCCAAAGTCTGTGGCATTGCCAGAACTTGCAAACGCAACTGAGTCTATTACATTGCTCAATGCGGTAGTTTGTGAAGAATAACCGCCACCAAAAAATGCTGTTGTAGTATTAGATAATCCTGCTGGATATCTTCTTTGTAGAGTAAGATCACCATGATCTGTAGCATTACCTGCACTTGCAATGGTTATTTTATCTATAACATTTGATGAAGAACCATCCCATCCACCTGCAAATAGACCTATCGTTGCATTAGATGTACCACATTTTTGAGATATATTAGAAGACAAATCACCAAAATCTGTAGCTTTACCCTTTGTAGCAAATACAGAAAACTCTATTGTATTATCAGCAGATTCATCACCGTCAGTACCACCTAGCGCAAACACACCTCTTGTAGCACTTCCTAGTCCTGCACTATTTACACAACCTTCATTAAGATCACCAAACATTACAGCGTTACCTGTAGATGCTAAGTTTAAGTATTGTATAGTAGTTTGATAACCAGCAGCATCTCCAGAGACATTAGCTCCTGCTATAAGACCCATAGCAGCAGGGGCAAAGTCTGCTTCGTTTTGTACTGATGCTTGACCAGCACCACCTGCTACTAAATACGTTCTAGCTACCGTAAGATCCCCAAAATCAGTTGCGTCACCAGTCGATGCTATAGTAATAAAATCAATTACGTTTTGAACAGTAGATCCATCAGAACCTCCACCAACCACACCTCTAGTAGAAGAAGACAGTCCAGCAAGGTATGCTCTAGCTACTGTAAGATCCCCGAAATCTGTAGCGTTACCAGTTGATGCTATGGTAATATAATCAATTGTATTTAAATATGTTGTTGAGTAAATTCCTCCAGCAAATAAGCCTCTAGTTGCTGAAGACATTCCTGCATGAGCTTTTTTACCTGATCCACTAAGATCGCCAAAGTCTGTAGTATTTCCTGCTGATGCTATCGTTACATAATGTATTGTTCCAATATATGTACTGTTACCACTACCTCCTATAATACCTCTTGTAGTAGATGAAATATTTCCTACATTACTAAGATAAAATGTTGCTGTTTGATCGCCAAAGTCTGTAGCGTTGCCAGTTGATGCTATGGTAAAATAATTTATCTCTCCTGATGTCCCTGATGTAACTCCAAAAGTATGAATATATCTTACGTTGTTGCTTATTGATGAACCTTGTGTAGAGTTAGAGGAATTTGCAAGATCACCAAAATCAGTAGCATTTCCTGAAGTAGCATAAGTCATATACTGTATTACATTATCGTCTGCACCAGTATAAGTACCACCAGCAACAATAAATCTTGTGTCGCTTCCACCACCAGATGCTTTATTTCTTGTAGTCAATAAATCTCCAAAGTCTGTGGCATTACCAGCAGAATCAGGTTTAATTTGATCCACTACGTCAGTGTTACTACTTGGTGTCCCTCCAGCAAAAAGTCCATTTGGTAATAAGTTAAGATCAACAGGAAACTCAGAATTATACTGATACTTTGTCTGTAGTTTCCAAACGCCTGAGAATGATGGAGCCATTATAATCCTCCATGAGCAGAAGAGGTAGCCCCTAAACCTGCTCTTGCAACTGTTAAATCACCAAAGTCTTGAGCGTTTCCTGTTGTGCCTATGGTAACATAATTTAAAACATTAGAATAACTGCCACCAGACATACCCAATGCCATCACTCCTCTAATAGAACTAGCACAAGCTACTCCATAAACAGATACGGCTGTAAGATCGCCAAAGTCTGTCGTGTTACCAGTTGACGCAATAGTGATATACTGAATTGTTTCGCTATTACCTGCTCCAGAAGTAGGGCCATGTATCAAGCCTCTGGTACTATTTGAACATCCACCTCCAGCATACCCTGAACCCACCGTGTCACCGAAATCAGTACTATTTCCAGTAGAGGCGATTGTGATATAATCTATTGTGTTTCTATTGCCACCACTTTCACTATAACCTCCTGCAAAACAAGCTCTTGTAGTGCTGTTAAGATTACCTGCTATTAATCCTCTAGGTGTAGCTGTATCCCCAAAATCTGTTGCGTTACCTACTGAGGCTATCGTCACATAATCAATAACATTTGTATTACTGCTACTACCATTCTTACCAGAATAAGTTATTCCTCTTGTACTGCTTGATCCTCCTCCAACTTCTTTTCTTGATGTTGTCAAATCTCCGAAATCTGAAGCGTTTCCTGTAGTGGCAATCGTCACGTAGTCTATACTGTTATTTGAATAAATTTTACCTGACACTTCTCCTGCCGATGAAATTGCTCTAGTACTACTACCAAACCCACAATGCCATCTTCTCCATTCAGTTAAGTTGCCAAAGTCAGTTGCATTTCCAGTTGTGGAAATATCAATATAATCTATGACATCTTTTTCAGAATCTCCTCCCATGAACAATCCTCTAGCCAGTTGAGGAGTAAAACTAGAAGTAGCGTCAGACAATGGGCCATTACCGTAATCATTGATAGCCCATACTTTAGCTACATAAGATGTACCATTAGTTAATCCAGTTACAGTAATTGGTGAAGAAGATCCAGTGTTAGTGTATTGTGCCTGACCTAAAGGATCATCTGATGCACTAGGAGCCACTAAAGTAATCGTATTACCCATACCGTTACCATGAGCAGTGCAATAATAGGCAGAAGGTTCACCTGCATCTTCAGCTAGTACTAATGTTACTTTAGAACCAGACTGACCAGCAGTGCCTGTTACAGTAACACCTGTAGTATATTGACTATCTGATGAATTTTTAAAATGGAAAGGATGTCCTGAGTTACTACTGTCTTCTTGATCAAAAACGTATGTAAAACCTTTTACTAAAGTTAAGGCTGGATTACCTACACCATCAATATAGAATACATTACCTGTACCACCACCATATAAATTACCTGATGCTACAGTTACCCTGAAAGTTTTAGTTGTTCCTGTTGCAGGAAATATACTAACACCAAAGCTAGTAATGGGATCGTCACCAACAGCAGAGGGTGCAGTAAATGCTACGGATACTTCAGTATTACCAGCAGTAGCTGCACCTATTGTTGGAGCGTCAGGTACACTAAGATTGTCCTGACCACCTATAAAACTTCCTCTACGAACCATTAGGAATCCCTATTAAGCGTCATCAATTTCTTCGTATGAGCATACTGCACTTAGATCACCAGCAGCAGATGCTTGTATCTTCAATATATCACTCTCCATTAAGTATAGGCCCATGTTCTTATCAATTACAACTAGCGTTGCATCAGCAGGAACTGATATTGTTTTTGCTAGATAGTAATCAGCAGAACTACGAGTTATCCATACATCAATAGAAGCAGCGTTAGATCCATCTATGTTTGCTATAACAAGCGAGTTAATCTTCTGTACTTTGTTAGAGCCACAAGTTAGCAACGAAACAGCAGAGGCTGCAACGTCTGCATCCATAACTGTGTTTGCATAAATAGAACTAACAGCGACTATATTTGGATTTGCCATTGTTTACCTCCTAATCAACCAAAGACCATAGCCATAGCTATGCTTTTTCCAGTAGTTACGCCATTGTTTAATTGTGTTTGGATGTTACTGGTTACACCATCCAAGTAATCATACTCTGTGCTAGTCACACCAGTATCATATAATGATTTAAGATAATTCAATTCAGTTACAGAACCAGTGTATCCATCTAATGTATTTAATTCAGCAGTTGTAGATGTAACACCGTCCAGAATATTTAACTCTGCACCAGTAGCCGTGACTGCTGTACCTGCATAGTTTAAGTTACCTGCTGCTATGTTTACTTCACCTGATCCTTTTGGCGTAATGTCTATGTCTATATTTGTATCGTCACCCATAGCTCCAACAACTACAGCACCACCTGATGCTGAGTTAGTTATCTCTATTGCGTTTACAGCAGAACTAGCAGTCTGTAATACTACAGCTTCATTACCGTTTGCATCTGCTATAAAACCACCATCAGCTATTTTAGGTGCTGTCAAGGTTTTATTTGATAAAGTTTGCGTTGTACTTGCATAGTATGTATCTAGTAGATCAACATCAAAGTATTTCATTACTGAAGCACTAGAGTCATGCATGAGTATAGCATCGTTGTTTGCTATAGCAGTGCTAGTATCTATACTAACAGCAGAGGCATCAGCAACAGTGTTTAATTCTGCACCAGTAGCATTTAGACCCGATACGTTAAATGATGCATCCACTAATGCTTTTACAGATTGTTGTGTAGGTATTAGCGTAGCACTATTAGAAGAGAAGTCATCCTCATCAGCAAAGCCTGTAATTGTTATAGTGCCATCCGATATTGACCCAAAAGTAACTGTACCTGTTGTAGTTATGGCAGATGACCCATTGTTTATTGCACCGAACCCTGTAGAGATACTACCACTGTTTAATGCACCAGTAGTAACTAGGTTTGGCATAGCTGTTATTTCATCATCAAAGTATGCAGCTAAATCTGTAACTGCAACCTGCTTCATTGTTCCATCATCATTAACAACTACTCTATCTGCATCAGCTATTGTAGTGCTTGATGCTGATGTATCACCATCCATAATATTTAATTCAGTAGCAGTGGCCGTGACACCATCAAGTATGTTTAACTCTGATGCTGTTGCTGTAACACCGTCGAGTATGTTTAATTCTTCTGGTGTAGATGTAATTTGCGTTGTACTTACTGCTGCTAATACAGGTATTGTACCAGATTGGTTAGGTAAGTTAATTGTACGATCAGCAGTAGGATCTACAATAGATAATGTAGTTTCAAAGTCATCAGCAGTTGCACCTTCAAACACGATTGCATTTTGTGCATTCATGGTGACTGTATCTACTACTGTTTGTGTACCGCTTACTGTTAAATTACCTGAAACAGTTAGATTATCACCTATAGTTACTTCAGAAGTGCCATGTCCTATTGTTATTGCAGTACCAGATACACCAGTACCGATAGATACTGATTCACTACTATTGGCTGTATCAACAATAAGATATGCATCAGATCCCTGTTTAATTGTAAATGCAGTGGCTGAATTATCTGTTACTGCTACATTAATATCGGTATCATCAGCAGAGATAGAGTCAAGGGCAATATCACCTACGTTAGTTATATTACCATCACCTACGCTAAGTGCAGTAGCACTAAGGGTTCCAGCTAGTGCAGTGTTAGCTCCAGTAAATGTAGCAGCAGTAGTAGAACCAGATTTAATTATTAAGTTACCACTGTTGTTTGTTAATGCACCATACTGTGTGCCATCATCTTTAAGTAATACATCAGCACCACCTGCATCTAGTATAATATCTCCAGCAACATCCACTGTCATATCACCAGAAGATAATGCTATGGTTGTACCGTCTATGTTAAAATCATCTATATCAATACCAGCATCAGCAGTAATCTTACCAGTAACTCCTAGTGTACTGCTCATGTCTACAGCACCATTTATATCTATTGTAGTGCCGTTTATTTCTACTTCACTATCTGATACAAGGTCTAATATACCATCAGCAGATTGATGTATGTAAGTACCACTATCGCCAAACTGTAGTTGACTAGTACTATTTAGTAGAACACCTGTATCAGCTACATGGGTCAGTGTAACATCCTGATCATCACCTAAATTAATTACTGCACCATCAGCAAGGAACAGATCACTAAACTCTAGGGATGATGTACCTAATGCAGCACCATCAGAAGCATCAGGAACAAATGCAGTTGTGGCAGTTATTGTCGTTCCTTGTATTGTGCTTGATCCAGTTAAAGCACCAGTGACACCTAATGTACCAGCTATAGTAGCATTCTCATCAACATCAAGCGTATCTATATGTGCAGTACCATCTATAAATAAATCTTTAAATTCGTTTGATGCACCACCTAGATCTATGTCATTGTCTGTTATTGGTAGGATAGATCCATCTTGGATACGAACTTGTTGAGTAGAAGATCCAGTGTCTACATAAAACTCTATATGATTATTAGATGTATCTATAAGTATCTTGTTGTTTTGATCAGAATCTGCGATACGATCTATAGGTGGACCTTCTGCTGCTGTACCGTCATGTGAGTGACCAGTAGAGTTATTAAAGGCTGCTAATATTTGGTTTAGTTCTGCGTTAATTGGTGCTGCTGATATAACCTCACCACTAACGATCTGCGCTGCTGATTGCCTGGTATATCCTGCCATTATCTATATCCTGCATCTTGATAAGTAATCGAGAACCCACTAATACTGTATGGTGACTGAGTTCCTGTCGATGTTATAACCAAGGATATCGCTCTCCCTGATCCTTGGATGTTCGACTCTAGCACTGGACTAGTCGAACCATCATATCTAAAAGTAGCATCAAAGGTGCTGTTTGTAGTTGTGTATCTTGCTAATGCACCTGCTGTAGTTAAAGAATATGTGTTTGGGTCTGGTGTATTAGGATCATCCCAATCATACGCTATACCCAAGTTAATTGTAGATTCACCCTCTGGTCTGGTGAATAACGTAATATGCTGAAATATTTTGCGTTTTTCGGTAGAGTCGAAATATAGAAATGGCGATGCGTAAACAGCAGTAACATCAGCATCATTAAATGTACTGCCACTTTCTTGCTGAAATATCTCACCATTTAAATCTCCATGTAGTGTAACTTCTACATTATTTATTAAACCACTAGTAGCAACGAATGCTCTTATACCTAGTAACTCTCCAAACTCCCAACCAACCCTTCTGTCTGCAAATCTAAGACCACCTATTATACCTGCTGTATCTGATGCTGCTGTAGTTGTCTTTGGAAAGAAATATCTAAACTGAGACTTATTACTAATAACTACAGATGACATATTATCTAGATCATGTGTGCTTGGTAGTGACTGTAGTAATTGCTGTACTGGTTTAGATATAGTTTCAAGTTCAACGTCACCAATCCTAGCAGTACCTTGAATAGGACGTATACCATCTGATGCTAAGAATAATACGTCACCACCTATTTCTATAATACTATCTGTAGCAATGCAACCTATATTGTTTGTTACTTCTGCCAAAGCAAAGTCTGAAGAACTTGTACCTGTTAATCTTTTTATTTTATCTTTACCAAATACAAACAAGCTATCTCTAAACTTAGCTATACCTGTTACATCAAATCCTACGTTAATTGTTCCTGATCCACTGGCAGATCTAAATCTGTTATCTACATTAGGTTCACTAAACAATAATTTATTTGGGCCTATATTAGAGCTAGGAAATCCTCCGTAGAACTGATGATTTCTAAAGTCTGTGCTAAACTTTGCTCCTGCTGGACTTGCATCATCACTGGTTGTATGATTACTAAAAGTTGTGCCATCAAACCTAGCAGGTTCATTTGTACTATCACATAATACAACAGACTCTGAGCCAGTAAAAGAATTAAATGCGTGTCTTACTTTTGATACGCCTATAGAAGACCGAAAAGAAAATACTCTAGTAAATCCACTTGTAGTATACTTCCATACAGTGTAATACTGACTGTATACTGCTGTTACTGAACTACCACCCCTGTAGCACCACTAGTAGCAGCAGAGGTAAATGATACTGTATAACTATTAGCATCAGGCACACTAACAACTTCCATCTCTGTTGCGTTTGGTGTTATACCCCCTACAGCAGAACTACTAGAGAATGTAACAAAATTACCTACAGACAATCCATGAGCAGTGTGTGATACTGTAATTGTTGCACTACCACTTGTAACTGTAAAAGGATTAGCACCTAATGAATGTGTCTTACCTGTAGCCTTAAATGTTACTGAACTACCTCCTCCTGTTCCATCACCATTTGCAGCAGAAGTAAAAACTACAGTGTAACTATCAGCATCTACAACAGAAGCTATTGCCATTTCTACACCGTTGGGTGTAATTTGATGTATTGCTGTTGAACCTGAAAATATAACTTTATCACCTACTGCAAGGCCATGTCCAGTATGAGCAACTGTAATCGTAGAACTTCCGTTGCTAGTTGTAAAAGGGTTAGTTCCCAATGAACCAGTGAAGTCATTTGCGTTACGTCTAACTGCATAAGGAGTACTATCTAATATCCAAAGTCCAAGTACCTGACCTAATCCTGCAACTGTACCATAGGTAGTATCATAATCTTTATAACCGTTTATTCTTCTGTATCCACCAAACTGAGATATTTCCATGTTTAACATACGAATGGCAGCACCAGGATTTTGAGTTGCCATTGTAAGAGCTTCTTCGTTAGTAAACAGTCCACCTCTTGATAGAACTGTTACGTCTTTTAAGGCATCCACCATTATATATTACCATGTGGTACGTTTATTAATCTGCTAACTCTAGTGTCTCTAACGTCTGTAAATCTGTTAATTAATATTGTACGCATTCTATCTACGCCATCTTCAAATCTTTGTCTAGCTATAGCAGATTGTTGAGCATTATCTCTAAACATATAACAATGATATAATGCACCATCTATTACTACGTGTTTAAATGGATCAGGTACAGACATAGTATCTGTGGAGTTAGTCATGTCAGATGCAAATGCAAAGTAACTGAAGCTTACGCCATACGTAGCATCTGGTCTAGGAGTAAAGCCAACCTTATTATCTAATGTTCTATAAACATAGATAGGTTGATCGTAATCACTTGTGGTTGCCTCAGCATCTCTTTCATAAAATCTTCTTATAAATGTATCGTAGTCGATAAGTTTTAAATTTCGTGCAGAATGATTATTGTCTGAGTCATAATCAATTCTAAATGAATCCCAATCTGCTATCTTGTAATCAGCAGGTAAAGAATATTCTTGTTGGCCTATAACGAGTGTTAAAGAACCAGCAGTAAAATTAAAAGGAAACTCAAATTCTTTTTGTGATATCTCTTGGATTGATGAATTTATTGCGTCTTTTACTTGGGCGCGAAAACCTGTTGCTGTAGCAAAATCAGTCGAGGTTAACTCGACTTCGTTTAATCTACGTAAGGTATCATTAACTAATGTAAGAAAAGTAGTAGCCATATCATATCCAAAAACAAGATAAAGGGGTAGCCCAAGTTAATGAACTACCCCAAAATCAATTAGCCTATTGCATCCCTAGCAGCAGCTACAGGTTCTGCACCCTGTTCATTGAGATCAATAACAGTAGCATAAACCCTAATTCTGCCAGTAGTAGGTGCTGCACCAGCAAGTGTAACGTCAATCGTATCAGTGTTGAAACAAACTGTGTATACGTTGAAGCGGCTGAACCAACAACAGTGTTAGTTTGACCGTTTGTACCTGCTGCACAGAAACCTGTCGAGGTTACATCTGCACCATCAACGATATCATCACCTCCTGCAAAATCAATATCAGCAGTTACAGAAGAGTTAAATGCTTTCATAACTTCTGCACCAGCGTTAAGTACGAGTACTCCTGCTGGTATTTCTAGAAGTTGGAAAACATCTCCGTCTGCACCTGAGTATCCTTTTGCAGCCATGTCATCAATATCAAGAGTAGCTTCAATGTTATACATTACGTGGCTATCTTTTTTAGATGGTAAAGCAGCAATCGAGTCAGCCCCTACACCTACGGTATCGGCATCAGTCATATCATATGTAGCATGATCTATCCTCCTTAACCTGCGATGTTATAAATGGCGCGACAAAGAGCTTCTGGGCGAAGAATCTTACGTCCGTATAAATGCATACCACGAACAATATCAGCAAAGCTGTCGTTGTCACGATATGTCTCTACCTTCTCTACTTGAGAAGCTGTAGCAACAGCAGAGTCGTGTCCTGCAACAATAACACCAAAGTTAGAACTTGAACCGTTAGTGTCGATAGTTGATGCACCTGTTCCTACTGAAGGAAGGTTGTTGGACATATAAACTCTAAAGCCTCTGATCATACCAGAGATAATGCGTCCATTCCTTAGAATGTCACCAGCATTTTGTCCACCAGCAAAGTCATTGTTTAGAAGCTTACTGTTTTCGTCGTTTAGCTGTTCAGCAAAGACAGGATCAATAACGACCCAACGACCATCACGGTCTACGTTTTGCTGGTCTAGTAAACGAGCCATACGGTTTAGAACCTCCAATGGAGTTGCTTCACCTGTAGATCCATCTGGATGCGTAGCAATGGAATCAGAGGCAGAACCACCTGATACAAAGCTTGCGCGAGAGATCTTCATGTTAGCTAATAAACCGTCTGCTGCAACAGTTAATGGATCAGTACCTGATTTGTCAGCAGCCACTCTAGCTGTACCTGCATTTGAATGTAGTGCAGATTGTTTGAAACCAGATAAGTAACCTAGTACTTCTTGGTCAAACTGGTCTTTTAGACGATACCCTGCACGATCACTTGCCATTGATTCAAAGTTTACGTGAGAGTGTGCTTCTTCAATGTCATCGATTTTGAAAGCAAAGTAGTTAGCTTTATCGACAACAAGGGTGAAGTCCTCATCGTCTAAGTCTTGTGGAGTTACTTGCGTACCCCTTGCATATTCTTGAACCGTGATTTCTGGTTCTTTGATAATACGCACTGTATCACCAAAATTTGCGATCTCACCAAAGTAATCACTGTTGGTAATATCTTCAATCACGCTAGTCTTACGGAAAGCCGATTGTACCTTCTTACTGTAAATAACAGGAGAGAAGTTACCGTTAGGCAGGTTTCCGTAACCAGCAGCAGTCTTAAAAGCCATTGGTTATCTCCTTTCGGCTATTATCGAAACGAGCCAACTATTGACAATTCAAGGCTACATCTTTAGGGTGTAGGATAAACCTGGCCTAACGAGTGTAGGTAGTTGAAACTTCTTCAGTTAGCATAAACAGGAAGGTAGTCTTATTACTAAGAGGCTTCCGAACACTAGCAAATACCTATGCTAGTTTTAGTAATATACAAAGTATATCACATTTTAATTAATTTGTCAAGACTTTTTTTATCTTGCACCACCACTAATATCATAAACAAAAGTACCGTTTGCTATAGATTCTGAGATAGCATCTTCATGCTTTTCCCAATCCTTACTGCTAAGATTTTTTACCCTAGACTCTGACCATACATTACGATCTTGTGTCTTTGGTTCTTCTGCTCTAGAAGATTTCTTTACAGACTTAGCAGCTTCTTTAGTTTCTGATTTAGTAGCTGGTTTGTTTGTCTCTAGTTTATATAGATCAATCGCTTTAGCAGCAGCTAAATGATCAGTGTCATTTTCATACAGAGCAGACTGTATCCACTTTGGTTGTGCTGCTACCCACTCATGGAAGTCTTCACTAACACGTAGCTCTTGAAAGTCTGGATGAAGTTTAGAAAGTTCTGTCTCAGCTTTTTCTATCTGAACTTTAGTCTGCATTTCATCTACATACTTTAATTTTTCTTCTACATCCTTTCTAGCTTCTATGGCTTTCTTTGTAGCGATTGTTTCTACTATCTTGGCAACGTCTGGATATTTCTCAGCCCATTGCTCTAGTTCTTCATCTGTTTTAGGTAGCTTAACTTGTTTTCTTGTAAGTCCTTCTACCTGTTCCTTTAGACTACGTATTTCAGAATCATGTGTTTCCTGTATCTTTTGTACGTGTCTACGTAAATCTCCATATCTCTTTTTAAATGTTTTTTCTTCAGGATCAAGTTCAGCTTCTGCTTTTGCTTCTTGTTCAGCTTCTACTTCCTCCTCTTCTACTTTATTCCTTTCTGCTTCTAGTTCTTCAATCTCTTTATCTTCTTCTTCTATGCTTTTCTTTTTGTAACGTATTGGTTGTGTTTTTACTTCTTGTACTACTTGCATTTTATTTCACTTTCTTTTCGGGGGCATCTAGTAGCTTTTCACCATGAAAAGGGTAGAAGGTAGCCCTAACATATAGATTACGTAACGTAACCCACTCCTTCGACATATTGGCCTTGACCCATTATGCCTGAACGTGGCTCTTGTCTGGACGCTCTTGCAGGTTTTCCAGATAAAATATTTAAGCCACTATTAATTACACTAGCATCTGCTGGTGCATCTAATTCAAATTGATTTAAAAACGCTAATGCATCTTGATCTTTTTTCTGATCACTGGTTGCAAGCTTATCTAAATCAGCGTTTACTACAGTTTGTATTTGATCACTCTGTTGGAAGTTACTTGGATCTACTTCTTCACCAAAGTTATCTATTTCATTAAAGAATACTTTTTTAATTACATCTCTATTTGTAGCACCCTCTGGTATATCTGAAGGTTTTAATCCCTCTTTAAGTATTCTACGTTTGTCTGCTAATGCATCTATAGCACTCTTTAACTTTTCGCTTTTTGCTACAGTTCCACCTGCTACATCAGCCATGATATCCGTTTTACCTTTATCATAGTTATCCATTATACGAAAATATTCTTCACTGTCAATACCTGTTTGATCTAATATAGTTTTTAATTCTTTATCAGTTCTATATCCAGTATCCATACCTTCTGTAGGATCATATACATATGAAGACTTTTTCTTTCTAGTTTGTAACTTTGGTCCTTCTAACATCGGATTACCTTTGTAGAAATAATTTTCACTTCTTATATCACCAAAGTCTTCTGCCATATTAGGCATATCTTTAAATGGATCTCCTAATATATCTTCTCTTATCTCTTCGTATGTTTTAGGTTTCTCCATCTCTTCTGATTGATCACCCATTTGCACATCACCTGATACAGTTCCTACACCAGCTATGTTATAATCTACTCCACCACCAGTATTAAACTTTGCCATTAGACCACCTGATCGTAGCTCTGCTCCACCACCTACTCCACCATCTTCTGCTTCAGAAGCACCTGTTTCTGCTGCATCACTAGTTTCATCTTCTTGTTCCTGCAAACCTACATCTACATCAGCTATACCTCTTTCTGTATCTGCTTGCTCTTGCTCCATTGACATTAAATCTCTAGCACGATCTAATTCAGCAGATAATATATCAGTAAAAGATTTACTAATGTCATCAAAACTAGATGCAGTTCCTCCTACATCAGGGTCAGCAGGATCTGCTCCCTCTGGACCTGTTTTTAAAGTTTTAAATCCACCTACTAAACCTTTGTCTACACTGATATCTCCTTTAGGAGTTTTAATTTTTATTACCCCTACTTCAGGATCAAATATAGTTTCAAAGCCTACAGGGTTACGTTCATTAGCTATATCTGCTCTAATTTTTAATGCATCATCATCTAATGTTCTATCTATATCTATATTTCTATTTACTTCCCCACCCTCTGCCATCTTTGGTGGACACATCATACCTTTAGGTTTAGCTGCTATAATTACAGTTTCTGTTACTTTACCTTCAGGTTGTATAAACTTCATCTCATCATCATCATTTTCAGGCTTACCATTCTCATCAACATTCTGGATCATACCTAGATCCTCCATCTGTTGTATCTCATGTAACACCCTTTGATGCATATCCATAATACGCTCTAGTCCTAAATACCTAACTACATTAGCAGGTAGTACGTATTCACCCTCAGACAACATTGCAGGTATATCATCTGCTACTTCTTCAGGTTTAGCTAGAGGTGGTGGATCTCCCTCATCTTCATCCTCATCATCTTTATCTTTACCATCAAAGTCTGCTTCTACAGCACCACCTTTCTTTAAGGTTTGAGGTTTTTCTTGTGGGATGGGAGTATCACCTTCATCATCATCACTATCAAAAAGATTACTAATAGAAGAAAAGAAGCTGGAAAAAATATTGTCACCAGTAGGTGCGTTATCTATTTCTTCTTCTGAGGGTACTAAGGTTCTATCCTCTGGTTCTGCTTGAGGAGGCATATCTCTAAATTTTCCTGGTGACTCCTCATCAATTAACATTTTTTGAGTTTCATCCATTTTAGGTTTTTCTTCGGGCATTTGGACAGCTTCTCTGCCATCATCTCTTTTCGTTTCCATAGTAGGCATAGTAGCAGCTTCTAAATTATCTTTATTGCTTTCGTTTCTAATTGCTTCTGATATATTTTCCATTCTAGAAGCAACCCCACTACCTGAAACTACTGCTTCATTATACTCTTCATTTCTTAAAAATTCTTGTGCTGCTTCTTCAAAATTACCTTCGTTTAATAATTTTAATGTTTTAGGACTGCCTGAAAGATCTCCTCTAAAAAAACCATCTACTACAAATTTTTGTAGGTTTTCACTATATTCACTAAAGTTAGGTAATTTTCTTTCTATTAGTTCTAGTTTACTCTGTATATCTTTTTCTAACAGTTGTTCTGCTTCTTCCTCAGTTATTTTCATACCCTTCTTTACATCAGCACCATGATGTCCAACACCAATAGTATAATTTAATTCACCAGGAAGTTTATAAGCTTCTAACTTTAAACCTTCTTTTTGTATAAGATGATCTTTTAACTTTTCTAAACTTATCATATCAGGTTCCTTTAGCTGCGGTCTGTATTTCTAATCGCATATTTTCCATACGTCTTAGTATATGCAGTTGTCCTTGCGCTCTGTATATTTCTACTTCATCGTCACTCTGTTCTAGTATACGATAAGCACTTTCTTTTTTATTATCTAAATATAACGTAAACAATTCATCAAAATCTGGTTGATTAACTAGAGGTAATAAATCTCTAGCTACTCTCTGATCAAGCATTACCTGCACCACCTTGTTGTAACATTGCCATTAACTCAGGGGGAATCTGTTGTCCTCCTCCTTGTTGAGCCTGTTGTTGTTGCTGTTGTGTACCTGCATTAGGTCCACCACCTGTAGCAAATCCTTGTTCTCCTGGTGCTGGTGCTTGACCTGTACCTATATTACCACCTCCTGCTCCTGTAGGATCTTGTGCAGGTTGTGGATTTTCTTCAACTATCTTTTGTTGCATTTGCTGTAATAGTATAGCCTGTCTAAATGCTTCTTCAGGATTGTTTGTTACCTTATCTACATCCAGATCCATCGTTGCTGCTATCTCACGCATGATGTATGGGAACTTAGCAAACGGTGCTAGGACAGGACTACTTGCAATCTGTAGGAAACTAATAAGACGTTGTGACCTAACTTCGTTCTTCATAAAGCTTTCTGTACCTCTGGCTCTAATCTCTAGATCACCTTTTATCTCTGGATCAAAGTCAAACTGCATATTGAATGCAAACAATGCTTCACCCATTGGACGTAGCATATAGTCATCCATATTCTTAATCACAGTACGTATTGCATTACTAGCTGCACCCATTAACATAGATATACCTGATGCAGTTCTACCTGTACCCTGCACACCTGTCTGTCCATATGAATATGATGGTAATCCTGATGACTCATCAGACAATACTCTTGCTTTATCAAACAACATCATATTTTCACTTGACACGTTTGGAAACTTAGTACCAAATATAGCTTGACCTGGCGCACCACCCTGTCTCCTAAATATCTTACCAGGATATACTGTAAGATCCTGACCTGGTGCTAGGTTTGTCTCATCTACCTCAATCAATAGATTACCAGATAAGATAGCATTGTCAACAGCTAATCTCATAAAACCGTTCATTAATGTTTGGGTATCGTCCATGTTCTCTGCTAGACCTACACCAAAGAAACTATATGGGTTGATCTCGTATGGACTTGCAACGTATGGGATACGCTTTGGTACGAATGGGTTTATAACTAGCCTTAGTATCTGATTATTACATACCCAACAGTTAATCTGTATCTCATCATCTTTGATTTCACTTTCAGGTATCTCTAGTCCTTGGCTCTCTGCTATCTCTCTATCTATTGTACCCCAAAACTCTAGTACTTCAAATCTCTCAACATCTCCACCATAACTAGCGAAACCTTCTCCACCAAAGTCTGATGCAGTCTCATTATCTGTTAGACTGTCTTCCCACCACTCACGGCTATAGTCTTCACCCTCTTTAATGGCAGACTCAATAGACTTACTTCTAAAAAATGGACGTTTCTTTAATCCTCTAAGTTGTGATCTGGTTAGTCTGTGACGTTCAACAACATACACACAATCTTCTATATTGTAGGCATCTGGATCAGGATAGAAATCCCAAACAGATGTATACTCTACTTTAGGTACAGTTTTAATTACTGGATCATACGTACCATCATCTTCCAATTTGGGTATTCTTTATCAAAAGCAAATGGGCCTTTCATAATAGCAGTGCCAAACAACACACACTCAAACACAGAATGTCTAAGATGCTTAGTTGCTGCTGATTCTTCTAGTTGATCTTTGATTTTCTTTTCCATCTTCTTAGCTGCAACCATAGCAGGATGGAAAGTAATAGCTGATTGTGTTTGACCTGGACCTTCTTTAAGTCCTTCTAAGTCTTCTAGCTTGTCTTCTAATGCACCAAGTTTTTCATTCAATATAGCTGAAGTATCACCTGGTTCTAGATCATTACCATCACCAGGAAAACCATATATACTTTTAAACTCTTCAAAAGCTTTTTCTTGTTCTTCTTCTTTAGGATCTATATGCACACTATCATATACACCTTCAGGTAAGGTGGTTGGCTCTACACCAATAGGAAATCTATTCTGACTGAATAAAACATCTATGATCTGACCGTATGCTGCAAGAACTTTTGTCTTAGTTACTTTAATAAATACGCGAGACTTCTCTGTTTCTGTAAATTGTACGTCTGGTCCGTATATACCACGATAGTTTCTATAGGCTTGCACCCATCGTTCTTCATCTGTATATCTACCAGTTCTGGCTCTTTCATATCTAGCTTTAACATAACTAACTAAATTAACGTAAGAATCCTCTGTATTCTCTACATCATCCAGTACTACTATATCGTTATCATCTGCCATATTTTTTCCTTATGTTAGTCTTTTGAATATGCGGCCCATATTAAGGTTCCAGCAGCAAGCATTAATGCTAAAACTATAAGTATATATACAAAAACCATTTTCAATATCCAAATACTGAGTCAGATGGTTGATACTTAATCTTGGAAGTATTCTCGTATGCTGTACGTATATTAGTTGGTCTTGACATAACCATATACCTTAACGCATCATACAAGTGATCTTCTGACTTTGTATCAACATCTTCAGGATTACGAGAGTCTACTGGTAAAGCTGCTAACTGACTTATAAGATTTCTACAGTTCTGCATTATAACAATGCCTGGTTCTTCTGTTTCTTCATCTATCATCAGTCTCTTGTGCAATTCTATTTTACCTGCAACCCTAGACCCTGGTGATCTATCTGATGGTCTAAATCTACATCCTTCTCTATTTAAAGTTTCTGCTATTGATGGTCCTGCATCACCTCGCCTAGCCCAACAAGAACTATCTAACAATGCATCTTGTATTCTACCATCACCTTCCTCTACTTCCATAATCATCTGACCTAACTTATCAGCAGTCAAACGGTTAACGTACAACTCTCTATATATCCACAAACAACCATCAAAATCAACAGCCCCCCATAGAATAGCGGAGTGGGCTGCGTATCCGAAGTCGGCTGCTCTAATCTTCGTCCAGCCCTTCGGAATCTCAAAACTTTCGCACGTATGCACTGTCTTATCAAACTCAGGAAATGCACCTTCTTCAACTACATCCCAATCGCCATATAAGAATTGCTTCCTCTTAACTTCAGGTAGAGAAGCAAGCATTGCAACATAACTACCGTCTTGTGTCAAGTATGGATTATCCCATACAGACGCTGCAATAAATTTTCTAGTTATCTCGCTAGTTAATGTTCTACCATCTAACTCATACTCTATTTTCTCAGTCACCCTAGTATTTGGTTCAGCAGGATCTATGAACATCTTCTTAACCCAAGCTGATCCTACGTTACCTGGGTTTCCTGTAGCTCTCATGTGTAAAGGAATAGTAGGATCTGTAGTACGCAATGATGATCTCAAGAACTGCCAGATATCAGGATTTGCATACTGTGGTAACTCATCTACTCCAATCCAAGAATATGATTGACCTTGATATCTTAACACATCCTGTAAGTTTTCACAATAGCCAAACTCTATTCTTGCTCCACTAGGAAAGTACCATGTATTCTCTTGGCTTTTCCATTTAGCTCCAGGTGCAGCTTTCGGATATAATTGCTGCGTCTGAAATATAACATCTCTTAACTCAGGCATAGAACGTCTAATTAATAATGCTCTATGCGATGATTTATGAACAAACCTTAATGGTGCTATAAGTAAGCTATATGTCTTACCTCCACCTCTTGCACCACCATAAAATACTTCTCTCTCATTAGCAGATAAGAACTGTGTCTGTGGACCTGGGTTTGGTTTAAAGACAACTTCAGGTTCAGATGCAGTCTGATCTGTAAAATCTAATACTTCTGGTTCAACAGTATCTTTTTTTAATGCTTTATTTAATCTTCGTTTTGCTTGATCTGCTTTGATTCTAGTTTGCTTTTCTGTATTTTTGAGGTCTTCAATCTTTCGCTGTCTGGGAGATAATAAACGTCTGCGAGACTTTCTCCGATCTTCCAACTCCTCTTTAGTCCATGCCAACTTATGTAACCTAGTAGCAGACAATTTTCTACCAGTTTCATTTTCTAACCACGATGCTACTTTCCTAACCGAATGACCCCCATCACGTATTTGCACAATCGCACTATCGAGTCGTTCAAACGCTTCAAGATCTGGAATATACCATCCTGCACCTTTTGAATCGACAGAGTGATCATAGCCCCAAGGCTTTCTGCCCACTGCTTTAACTTTTGTACGTGTTGCATTATTCCTCCGTTTGGTCATTGTCTTCCTCAAGAGGCGGTAATATTACTACAGCAGAAGTAGCTCCTTTATGTTCTATCTTCTCTGTCTTAACAATACCTGCTCTATCTAGAATTTCTTTTGCTGCTGCAAGTCTCTCACGATTACCTAGTGCGCTAGGATCATCAAGAACGCCAGACATAGACAGCACCGCTTTAGGTGCATTAGCAGCCAACATATTTTCTGCACGTTCTATAATTTCTGATTTAAGTGTGCGAATAATTCTAGCAGGATACTCTGTTGATGCATACCCTGCAATATTCATAGCTTGGCGAAAGTTACCGTTAGCCTCACCAAACAATGCATTTAAGAATGTTTCTTGCTGTTCGGTCATTTTGGATCACCATATCGTGTCATAGTTCTACTGTAAGCTTTACCAAATTTAGGATTATTATTTATTTTAGTAGGATTTACATTGACAGGTTTACCCCAAGGATTTTCTCGACTTCTATGAGCGTCATCTATTACTTGTTGTCTTTTACCTTTAGGTACAAGCTTACCGTCTTTATATACTTTTAAATCTGTCATCAGTAACCTTTCTTATACATCCCACCTCTTTTAGTGAAGCCACCTGCTCTAGCACCATACTTTTTAGAAACAGATCCACCTCTACGTAAGTTCATTTCTTCTTCCATCTTTTCAGACTCTTCACGATCACTAACCATTTTATCTACAGATCGTTTGTCTCCTAGCATACGTGCTATTCTTACACCAATCTCATTTTCTCTAGAGTCTCTAGGTAATGTAGCCTGTCTGGATTTTTGATCTGGGCTAACTGTAGCTTTACCACCCATTCCTTCTTTTCTTTTACTACCTGCACTTGGACCTATTTCAGATCCTGCTCTAGTTTTATCTCTATCTACGCGAGATATTTGTTCACCCATATCTGTAGTTTGGCTAGGTCTAGCAGTTCTACTTGCTCCACTTTGACGATCTGCTCTTGCTTTTTTATCAGCATCTCCTAATAATTTAGCACCTGCTAATGTTCCAACACCACCTGCTAAACCTCCTGCTACCTTACCTGGAGTAAGACCAGTATCTGATTTTGTAGTAGTAGTAGTGGGTTTCTTTTTAGGATCTGGTTTCTTTGTAGGTTTCTTTGCAGCAGTAGTAGGTTTCTTTTTAGGAGGTTGAGCTTTTCTTGCACCATTACCCTGTTTTAATTGTTCAGTTTGTTTTTTTCTAGCTGCATCTGTTGCAGTTTTAGATGCTGGTTTTTTAGCTGTTGTAGGTTTTTTTGCAGATGATTTAATTGCATCTTGAATTTTTTTAGGTGCTTTGTTAGGGCTAACTGCTTTTTTAATTTGATTTGCAGTTGGCTTTGCTATTTTTTTAGCACCTTGTTTTGTTAATGCTCTAATAATTGAAGGAGCAGCAGTTCTTATAATTGTTGCTCCTAGCATAAATAATAGTGGTACTGCCATTTAATTATCCTTTCTTGAGTTCCATAAGTCAAATAGACTCTTTACCTTTTCCTTGAGGACAATGATATCCCCATGCATTTTTGCAAGGACAATTACAAGCGTAACAAAACCAAATGCAATAGGCCAAGCCGATACTATAATATCAAAAGCACTCTCCATAAAAACCCCCAATAACTTTATGACCTCTAAGACACCACACTGTCTTCCCCACCAACTACGGTCATCTACCCACTCTATCTAAAACTTCTTACTTTTCTAGCTATACTCTTTGGCTGTTTAACGTGTTGCTTACCAGCCTTTTTACCTTTTCGTTTTGCCCTAGAAGTTGCAGCATACTCAGCAGAACTTAATGACTTTATTGCTGCTGATGGTAAATATCTCTCACCTGTAGCTTTCGGGCCTTGTGTAGAGGGTTTTCCAGATTTAGTTCTCCATTTCTGCTTTGTCCAGTTTTTAAGACTTTGCTGAGATTTTTTTAGTGCCATGCTGTCTCTTCAAACTTTCTTTAGCTTTTTTGGCTATCCTAGCCTGTTCAGGTTTACCACCATATTTACTTCGCTGTTCTAGTACAGTTAGTATCTGTATCTTCCTAGCGTAAGGTTTACGTATCCTTTTTACTTTAGCAACTGTTGCTCTAGCATCAGCAGGAGTAGCATACTTTATACTAACGGTATCTTTTGGATTCTCATCAGTATATAATCGTCTACCACTTCCCTTTGGCTTTTTACCAGTGCCAACTTTAGGGTCACGCTTTTTACGTGTCAACTCTTATACCCTCCACCTGCCTTTTTATAAGCAGATGCAAGCATTTGAGCCTTTCTTGCTGACCACTGACCAGGCGCTCCTCCTTTTCCACCAGCCTTAATACGATTAAATATTCTTTTACGCATAGCTGGTTTCGTGTAGTTACCTGCTTTGTTTACGGTGCTTTTGCTTTTCTTTTTTGCTGCCATCGGAATACAAGTTATTAAATGTGGTAACAGGATCTAAGTAGGACTCATGCCCTTCTGCTGAATGTATCCACTGTGAAGGAGCAAAGTCAGGCGCACCCTCTCCAGTTCTCCACAAAGCAGGACTCGTAGCTCTAACTCTATTATTAGGTAATGCTACAAAGTTACCTGTCCAGTTACCTGCATCAGTCAAGTATAACACATGAGACTGCTTATGTTGTGCAGGATCATCTGCTATATCATTGCCTGTATAATCTACAGTAAATAAATATTTACCTGTATAAAACTCCCCATCAATCTTACATATCCAAGGTGATGAGCTAACCCTGTCCATTGTTATTACACTATGATCTCTTGCTTCACAATCCCAAGGCTGACACAAATGATCTAGCATTGGTTCAGGCCAATCCTCTAGAGGTATGTCAGCTACTAATGCTTCGATTGGCATCCTAGCCCACATAGCCCCACCATGAACATTTTCATCGGGGCCATCCTCTAAATCTATTTCACAACCTGTAAAGACTACTTGAAAACTTAATGACCTATCTGGTATTGTGTTAACTGCAAAAGCGACTGCATGAAGAAACTCACCGTGATAGTTAGTATGATTACTAGTGAACTCCCTCCGTACCCAACAATTAAAATGGGGTACATTACTGATAAGATAAGGCATTACTTACGGCGAACTGGTCCACCTCTAGACATTTTCTTGGCTTTACACCACCTTTAGCCATCTTCTTAGTTTTCTTTAAACCACCACCCATTTGCATTTTCTTTTTAGCAGTGCCGCCATACATCATCTTGGTTTTCTTAGTACCGTTCTTGGTTTTCTTCATGGTCTTGCCTTTCTTATTACGAAGCATGGCAAAATCTTCTTTACTGATCTTACCATCTTTGTTAGCGTCTAACTTCTTTCGGTTCCCTGTTGCTGTAGCCATAATTACCCCTTATTCTTAAACATATGTGATTTATTAAACGGATCAGTTACTGTTATAACTTCTTTGCAGTCACACGTATCTGGATCACAATCGCAATTCTCTGGATCATCACAGTTACCGCAAGGGCAACCTGTAAGAGTATCTGTGTTATCTTCTACCATTACGCTGTCCTCTGTTACAATCATGTTGTCACTGCCTACAGTAACATACTTTTTATCTATTACTATCTTCTCTCCACGATCTTCAAAGAAGATACACTCTATTCCATTACCACCTGCACTCTTTATAGCTACCTTAGTCACTGCATAATCCCTCTGAGTATAGTATCTTCTGTAATAACCCATTTACCATTTCACTTTATGGCTCCAGTATCTAGCTGATAACTTATCAGGAGAGCTATCCTGAGCATTATGTCTAGCGTAATACGACTTCTTCCTAGCCTTATCCTTCTTAGATTTAGGATTCTTACCTGCTCCACGCACTCCTTGCTGACCAAACCTTATTAATTTAATCTTATCACCCTTTTTAGCCAGTACAGCATGACTTTTTTTAGGGTGTTTAGGTGTACGTTTAGGTTTATTATACCCAGAAAACTTTTCACCTCTATATACAACCACGATATATCTCCAAAAAATAAGGGAGTTACCTACTGTACTTTGAAAAACTCCCTTAAATACGCCTATTTTCGCTGCAATCACCACCAGAAACAGTTTACCTAGCCATCACAGACTCCTCAAAGAAAGGATACCTAGTCACAGTAGGTATTATGTTACGGATTATATCACATTTTAGGTAAATTGTCAAGAAAAAAAATAGCATTTACATAAAATTACAGCTAGTTTACGCCTTAATGGGTATTAGTTACAATTTTATATAAATACTATGTTTACAAACTACATATCTATTGCTAATATTTTAGAATAAATAGTGAATTTAGTATAAATTAGAGTACCCCCGTTGCATATTTAATAAGATACTTCGTTTTGGATCTCCGTATCCAATTAAAGATACAGGATCTTATCATATTTTTAGCTGTTTGTCAACCCCTAAATGCAATTATCTGTAATTTTTTTGTATAATACCTTGTTTACACTTAATTTTTGGTAATTTTTCATAACCACATATACACATACTACCAGGGGGGCAGCGGCTACTGCAACCCCTATATAGACCGCAAAATAACGCTGATAGATCTAGATAAATCTAGTAAAATTTAGATATTTTTTATTTAATATGTATCTCTCAAAATCTATTTAGGCGGATTTAGGGACATATTGACACTTTCTGAGGATATACCGTCTCGTTTAGCTGGCTGATAGACCCTATAGCTATCACGGCCATTCTTATCTTTCCTGACTTGCTACCTAACAAAAACCTGTATTCATCCTAACAAAATAAACTTTTTTTAAACTTTTTTTATTCTGCTAAGTCATTGATATTGTGGCTGCTTTTAGTCAAAATGAGAACAAACCAGGAACAGATAAATATTTTTTTTGCAATAATTACTAGACAATAAATCGTTTATATGAGCATTATCCGATTATCGAAAACAAAACAAAGGAACTGAACCAATGCCAAAGACAATCAAACATAACATAGATATACATCAAGAAATCACTGACGCTGTAGTTGAAAGCTTACAAGCAATTCGTGATCAATACGGAAAAGATCATGAGGGTTTTGCTTGGACTAAACCTTGGATTGATACAGCAAACGGTATGCCACGCAATGTTGATAATAAACCTTATCGCGGTATTAACGTTCTATTGCTTTTGATCCAAGCTTCTAAAATGGGATACACTCAAAACATTTGGGGAACCTTCAAAGCTTGGAAAGATAAAGGAGGTAAGATAATCAAAGGTTCTAAATCTACTAAGATTACCTTCTATAAATCTTATGTCGCAAAAGACAAAGAGACGGAGGAGGATAAAACCTTTTTCATTCTTAAAACTTTCAGTGTCTTTAACATCGCGCAAGTTGAAGGTGTAACTATCCAAGATGATAACCAAACGCTAACCAATCAGGTTGAACGTGATAAGCTTATTGATAGCTTTGTCGCTGGTACTAATGCCATTCTAAAGGATGGCGGTAACAGAGCTTACTATTCCCCATCAGATGACTTCATAGGTATGCCAAAGTTTGAACAGTTCAAGTCTACTGATGGCTACTATTCAACGCTATTGCATGAGCTAACACATTGGACTGGCGCGATGAAGCGATGCAATAGAGATCTTAAAAACAAGTTTGGTTCCCAAGCCTATGCTTTTGAGGAACTAGTAGCCGAACTTGGATCTATGTTTCTTTGCAACAAGTTTAATATACTTGGACGCGATGAAGAACAAATGCGTAACCATATCACGTATCTTGATAGCTGGATCAAGCGTTTGAAGGATGACAAGAAAGCAATCTTTCAAGCTTCAACACTAGCTCAGAAAGCTTTCGATTTCTTGGAAGGTTTACAAGAGGAAGAGAAAAAGGTAGCTTAACTAAACCAATCGGGAGAGGCAATCAAGTCTCTCCCATAACCAAAGAGGAGAAACAAAATGATTATATATAACGGACCATCCTTACTAGACGGAAAGCCAATAGTAGTAATTGCACTTGCTAAATCATCCAATATTAAAACTGGTAGTATGGTGCAGACTTACATCATTAGATCAGATATAAATCCATTGGAGGCCAGTAAATCGGGTGAGGATTTTAGTATCTGTGGAAATTGTAAATTAAGAGGTAAAGCGAATAATGATCCCAAAAGAAAGCAGGCAAAAGATAGAGCTTGTTATGTGTTATTAGGACAAGGTCCATTAAATGTTTTCCGTACCTATAAAAAAGGCAAGTATCCAGAAATTAACGGACACAAAAATATAAGTGCAATAGGTAAAGGTAAGATGATCAGACTAGGCACGTATGGAGATCCAAGTGCAGTGCCTAGCTATATTTGGGATAGCTTATTGACTGATGCAATAGGACACACTGGATACAGCCATCAAGCTAATGTAGATGGTGCAGATTATCGCCCCGATATTGTAATGAGATCAGCAGACAATTTAAAAGAAGCAATCCAAGCTTGGGATAATGGAGAGAGAACGTTTAGAGTAGTTAAAGATTTAAATGATATAGTAAAAGGTAAAGAGATATTATGTCCAGCAAGTAAAGAAGCAGGACAAAAGGTGCAATGCATTCAGTGCAAACTTTGTAGTGGAGCGAAGATCAAAGCCAAATCAATAGCAATCCCTGCTCATGGTGCAGGATCAAAACATCTAGTAGCTTAACCAAAACAAGAAAGGATTTATAAAATGATTGTATTAAGTTTATTCGACGGAATGAGCGCAACACAACAAGCACTCAAGGAGTTAGGTGTACCAGTTAGTTTATACTATGCTTCAGAGGTAGATAGTTACGCTATTAAAATTACTCAAAAGAATTTCCCTAACACTATTCAACTTGGTGATGTTTGCAACGTATCTATAGCAGATCATATAGATCTAATAGTTGCAGGTAGTCCATGCCAAGATTTAAGCTTTGCTGGTAAGGGTAAAGGTTTGGACGGAGAGCGTAGCGGATTATTCTTTGAAGCTATCCGAATAATTAAAGAGGCTAAAGCTATAAATCCAAACGTCAAAGTCTTGATTGAGAATGTTAAGATGAAGTCAGAGTATATGGACGCAATGTCAGACGCACTATCAGAAGCATTAGGTGAGCGCGTAACGCCTCAGTTATTAAATAGCGGTTTAGTCTCTGCCCAAAATAGACAGAGATTATATTGGTATAATTGGGAGACTATCGAGGAACCAGAGGACAGAGGATTAGTTCTCAAAGATATCTTAGAGACTACAGTAGATGACAAGTATTTAGCAGGACAAAAGCTTCTGGATAACTATGTAGGTGGTGATCAGTTGAACCTAGCTATAAGTCTCAGGCTAATACAATACACGATCACAATAAGAAAAGCCCAACGATCTGTGCTGGAACTCATGGCTATGCTATTGGCTACGTAGATGGCAATCACTTTAAGTATGGTGAGATGGAAGAGATGTTTGATAAGGAATTTAAGTTATCAAGAGATGGCTTGTGTCATATTGGCAATGCTAAATTGTCAGGCAATCAGACCATCAAGAGGGTGTATCATGCAGAAGGTAAAGCACCTACTCTAACTACTATGGGTGGTGGTCATCGAGAACCGAAGGTGTACACTGGTGATATGAAGTTTAGAAAGCTTACACCTTTAGAGTGTACTAGACTTCAGACTTTCCCTGATGGCTACTGTGATGGCGTGTCTAATACTCAGGCCTATAAAATGCTAGGTAATAGCTTCACTGTCGAGATGGTTAAGTGTATACTCTCACCGATAGTAGAGGAACTAGAGGACGGAGAGAGCGACGTTAACAATGCTTACGGATACCACAACGCCACTGTAGACCCACGCAACATATAGGAGTAGATCAAATGGAATTACTAGGAACAGTTTCAATAATATTAAGTTCGTTATTTTTCGTAGCGTTTGTAATAGTGTACCTTCAAGAAGAAAGGGAGGAATAGAAATGTATGTCTTTAATATACCAACTGAATACAAAGAGTTTAACGAGTTAAACGAGCAGGAACTAGAGGAGTACACCAGAGCCATGCAACATGGAAGAGAACTAGAACAAGACACTATCGAGGACTACAAAATTATGGAGTATGTAGATGGTGATGCTGATGCTACTACCATAGAGGAAGTAGAAGAAGCTATGAAGCTGGACGATAGAGTTAAGGAAGTAGCTAGAGCGATGGAGATAAGCAACAAAGCTATCAAGCTATGTATCGAGGAGCCAGACGATCAAGAGCTAGAGAAAAAGTTTAAAACATTAGTCGCGTATCTAAAGTGTAAGGAGTATGTGAGATGAGGATGACACTCAAGCAAGCGTCCAAGCTTATCCAATCTAATATAGATCACATTAAACTATTAGCTAGTGAAGGTCACATAACTAGAGAGGGTAGCTGGATAGATGGCAGAACCTTAGAAGACTACATGCGTCAGAAGATAAGACACGACTTAGTCAGAGACAGTCATGGCTTCTAGATTACATGACACGATTGTTGAGCTAGTCTGGAAAGCTGCCCATAACAATCCGAACTATGGGATGCGTGAGCTAAAGATGATACACTCGATGCATCCCACAGTGAACCTGGATTTGCTCAAGAGAGTTTATCATCATGCCAAACGTGCGCCCAAACAGGTTGACTGGGATGTTTTGAAAGCAAGAGTAACACAATAGGAGAGTAGTAGTGAAAAGAGATTTACCAATGCGAGAGAAAAAAGTTGACTACTGGAACGGTAAGACAACGGAGATAGATTGGAAAAGAGGAGAAAAATTAATAGAATATAGTGATCAAAGTGGTATTAAATTTGGGTTCCCTATAGAAGATGAAGATAGACAATGGGATTTTTTTAATAATGGAGAGGATATAAAAGATACATACTGTATAGAGCTTATGGGGAAAGAGATGATCTTTTATACATAGGTAAATCTAAAACTATAATGTCAAGAATAACTGCGCACCTTGCCAGATCAGACTGGAAGCTACGAGTAGTCAAAATATTATTTGAAGACTATGAAGATCAAAAATCTTTAGATGATGCAGAAATAAAAGCTATAAAAAAAGAGAAACCTTTGTACAATAAAAAGCACAACAGAAAAGAAATTAAAGTCTATGATATTGTAGGCTTTTAGTAATTAACAATAGGAGAATATTAAATGTTTACCATACTGATTATTTATGTTAGTATTGCGATACCGATGACTATAATATCATTGTTTATGTGAGGTAAAAATGTTTACAGAAGTAATAAGTCAAGAGAAAGTAGATCAAGTAAGAACTGCACTAGAAATAGTAATAGGAAGCAAGACTGATCTATCTAATTTAGAATTGAAAGCAATCATTTATTATGGTAATAAACTAGTAGAGAAAGGTAAAACAAATGACTAGAAGTATAAATGTAAAAGAGATCTTAAAGATCCAAGAGATATTAACAGGAGCTAAGATACCTTGTGATATTCAAGAGGCATTGGACAGTTATGTCCATGTTACTCAGAGAGGTGACAAGGTAGACTTCGGTGAGTTAAATATAATCCATGTATTGAGATCATACTTGAAGGAAAAAAGAAATGGCTAACACTACTACAGTAATACAGAGAACTAATCGCTTCACTGGTGAGAAAGAAATAGTCGAGATAGAAAACAAAGCTGCCTCAGTTGGCGGTGATTTAGGAGGCAGGGTATACAAGCAGTATCCTACCAGATTAATGATGCACAAATATAAAGTGTTAGGTATTCGCAACTTAAAAACTGGGAGGTTCGTAGCGTGACAGAAAGTGAGTTAATTACTTGGGGTGAAGATGAAAAGATAGCTTACCTTGAGAAGGAAGTTGCATCCTTAATGCAAGACAATCGAATACTAAATGATATTATTGAGAGACAAGATGATAAGATTGAGGAACTCGTTAAACGTATTCGTAACTTGGCAGTGCAACAAAGTTTTGAACTAGTAAGAAAGGCAGTAATGTAATGGGAATTGAAAGCGTATATACAGGGCATACCTACTTCCCTGTTTTAAATAGTGTAGGACAAATTGTGTGGTGGGAGCCAAAGAACATAGAGTATCACAAGCATCAGCCGACTACTCAGGAATATAAGTTGAGTGAGAAAGCTGACTTGTTGCATCCTACTCATACACCTGATCCATCAAAGATCATAGACATAAAGGTATAGCTATGAACTGGGATGCATCAAAACAAAACTTGGTTTATTGGTACAATGAATGTCCGAAAGGCTGGACTCCTCACTGGTACGAGAGCGATGCAGGACATGTAACAATACATATAATCAGAGACAACAAAGGAATAAAAGAAAATGACAAAGCTAACGAAAACTCATGTAACGATTAAAGAAAATCAGATTGATCGCATTATAAAGTTTCTAAACAAATCTAAGGCTATGGTAGATTACATTAGGACTACACATGATGTAAGATTATCTGATGTAAGAAAACTAGAAGAGGGTATGGATGAACTTGCAGATATGTTTGATTTGTATATTCCAGAGTATGATCATACAGGTTCAACCTTAGACTCTTGGGAAAAGTTATACATACGAAAGTCTGATACTACAACTGCTGCAGGTAGTATATTACATTGGGAAGAAGCTGATGATGAGATAGATTATTCTAAAGAACTAGACAAAGCGAGAGGTAGATAATGACTGACGATAAAGAAAAATACAAAGCATTTCTAAGAGACTATCAGGTGTGGACGAGAGACACTGCAATCTATAAACAGCAGGTAACTTATCCATCACTGCTACTAGCATCAGAGGTAGGCGAAGCATTAAACATAATCCAAAAGGTTATGCGAGATGATAACAGCGTAGTCTCTGATGAGAAGAGAGAAGCTTTAAGCTATGAGCTTGGAGATATTCTCTGGGCCTTAGCCAGACTAGTCGATGATCTTGGGTTAGACTTTTCCAAGATTGCGGAGAGAAATATAGCAAAGCTAGAGGACCGCAAGAAAAGGAACGTGATCAGTGGATCAGGCGATAAGAGATAAAAGATACATCTCAGAGATCGTAGACGAGTGGTTGGAGAACTTCGATGAGTATGAAGAAGAACAAAACATCTTATCGGAGATCCAACCATATCGCCAGAGATTTGAGGACACCAAAGTATCGGACCAGGATAATTAAAAACAAAAAGAAAGAGGTTAAACATGATCCAAGATTTGATAGACGATCTTGGCTTGAGTGAAGGTGATACTCGACGTATCAACTGCCCTCACTGTTCTGGCTTCAAAACTTTTACCATCTCTATACTTGAAGGTGTAGCTGTATGGAATTGTTATAAAGCCAGTTGTCCAAGTAAGGGTGCAGCCAAACAAACTCTATCCAAAGATGCTATTGTAAATCGGATAGTGCCACTGGTAAAAATAAATAGATCAAATGTATATAAAATACCAGATAGTTTTTCCTCTTTCTTTCCTGATAAGATGGTCAACTACATGGACAAGAACAATGTGACTAAATCGTGGCGAAATAATGACGTTGAATTGTTCCATGATGTACTACAAGATAGAGCAGTCTTTGCTATTAAGAAAGATGGCATCATTGTGGATGCTATTGGTAGGGCTTTGAAGTACGGTACGAAGTGGCATAGATACGGAGATACCACAGAACCTTTCTTGGCTGGTGCAGGAGATGATCTGTACTTAGTTGAGGATGCTGCTTCAGCTTGTGCTGTTTCATCTTATGGAACTGGCATGGCACTACTTGGAACTAACCTAACAGATAGAGCCTTAGAGATAGCCAAGCAGTATCCTAGATGCATTGTCTGTCTGGATAAAGATGCAAGTAAGAAAGCTTTATCATTGACTATAAGACTAAAACAGTTTACTAAAACTACAATGAGACTGCTTGAGTTTGATCCGAAAGAATATCCAGAGGGAGTACTTGCATGAATAACATTGTTCCGATTGGAGCTAAACCAATGTCTGAAGATAACGTATCTAACATCCTGTTAGGATTGTTTTTAAATTATGAGTTCTGGAAAGATCATACTACATGGTGAGTGATAATTACTTTGAGAAAGAAAGTAAAAAGATCTTTCAAGTTATAAATATGTCGCATGAAAAGTACGAGAGAGATCTAGATAGGCAGGAGGTGGAAGCATTACTGTTTGCTAATAATCCTTTGCTCACTGGTTCTCAGAGAGCATCCATACTAGACATAACTAGGAGGATGGAATCTAAAGTGCAGCCTGATGTAGCTAAAGATGTACTGCGCTCTGCATTCAGAGAACATATAGGTCAGACTGTAGCGAACATAGGTATTGCTATGATGGATGGAACTGAGAAAGATCTATCCAAAGTACAGGAGTTAGTAGAGAGATATCAAGATGGCTTTCAACCTGATGAAGTTCTTGTTGAGTTGTCGAATGAGTATGATGATATCTTCTCAGATGATGAAGACCTACCTTGGAAGTGGAATCTTACTCAACTAAATGTACTCTGTTCTGGCATAGGACCAGGTACACTTACCACTGTATTTGCATTAGTAGAAACTGGTAAGTCTGCATTCGTGGTTAGCACTGCATTTGGGCCTGATAGTTTTGTCGATCAGGGTGCAAAGGTAATGATGATATGTAATGAGGAACCAGCTAAACGAACTCAGCAACGTGCCGTCATGTCTTACAGTGGACTAGATGCTAATAAAGCTAGGCAGAATAAAGAGTATGGTAAGAAAATGTGGAATAAAATTAAAGAATATACAATAATAAAAGATGCTAATGACTACCCAACAATGGATGCAGTCGAAGCATTAGTAAGAAAACAGAAGCCTGACATACTTATTATTGATCAGCTAGATAAGATGATGGTCAATGGTACTTTTACCAGAGATGATCTAAGACTGAGCGAGGTGTATCGTAAGTCTAGATACATAGCTAAGAAGCATAACCTAGCTTTGATTGCAGTGTCTCAGGCTGATGCTACAGCCGATGGTAGAACGTCACTGAGGTTTACTCAGATGGCTAACTCAAAGATAGGCAAGGCAGCAGAAGCTGATTTGATTATAGGTATAGGTAAAGAACAAACAGATAGTGGAGAGGATAACTTCTTGAGATACTTACACGTTAGTAAAAACAAACTAGGAGGGAGACACGGAAGGGCTACAGTTCGTATCGAGCCTGAGATAAGTAGATACGTAGATTAATTTTTTACTTGACAAACATTAAAAAGTATGATAAGTGGTTGAGTTATCAACTCTGGGAAATACTATAATAATATATTAATAATATATAAGGATATATA
>FUIF01001244.1_pt1 | contig 52508 bp, 70 predicted proteins | sample 1003461 | NCBI WGS metagenome assembly FUIF01 (sample SAMEA80401918, study PRJEB19352) | marine metagenome
CATACAAGTTAATGGACATAGGTCATGTTAAACTTGACATGTTAAACTATATAGGGTAAACTAGCATTTGTAATGTTGTTACAAAGCCTGCTTGTAAAGGCTTTACATACGTAATAATATTACAATGTATATACGTGTCACACATCTCCATGTGGCCTCTTCTCTCTTTCTCTCCTCCGTGTTGAGAGTGTGGCACGTATACTTCCCTTATGTAAGGTATTGACAATGAGTCGCAAGAAAGTACAACTGTACGCAAGCGACGACGTGTTACGTAAGTTCTACTCCGCAGTATCATCATATGATATGCGTAGAGTAGATAAGATACACATTCCTAAGTCAGACGTTTTCTATATCCGTGCTTTGATAGAGCAAGACACAGGTGTTAAGTATTCGTTAGACCACGTAGAACGTGCCATGTATATGGAAGGAATGCTTAAACGTCGTGACGTACTAGATCCTGACCGTAAGCGTGGCTATGGTGAATGACGCTATGAAAGAGCAACTTTCTAGTAACGAAGCTATCCGAGTAGCAATAGCCATTTACTACAAGGCTACTAGGCTAGAAGAGATATGCCATCAGCTTAGCCGTATAACCATTCAGTACATTGATGCTATCGCTGCTGAAGATGCTGAACGGGCCGCTGGGTTACGTGAAGACATGCTAGACTTAGCACAGCAGCTTATAGATGAAGGCGAAGATGAGCAAGACACTTGAAGAGAATAGCGTATGGGCTGAGGCTGACTTAGACGGTGACGGTGTTGTTACCGACGCTGAGATGGCTATGCATGAGAGGCGTGTACGCTTTGAGAACGAAGACAAGAAGGAAGACGCCCAGCGTAACATGGCGTGGTTCGCTTTGTCGGGTATGCTCCTCTATCCGTTTGCTGTAGTGTTAGCATCTTGGTTAGGCTTGAATACTGCCACCACAACGTTAGGCTCTATGGCAGCTACGTACTTCGTGTCTGTCGCTGCTATCGTTGCTGCGTTCTACGGCAAAGAAGCATACGTGAAGGGCAAGTAGTATGGCTATTGAGTACCGTGGTGAGAAGTTCTCTGGGTATAACAAACCCAAGCGGACCCCTGGTCACCCTACAAAGTCACACGTGGTGTTAGCCAAAGAGGGCGACACTGTGAAGATGATCCGCTTTGGACAGCAAGGCGCTAAGACTGCTGGTAAGCCTAAAGCAGGTGAGTCAGACGCAATGAAGAAGAAACGTGCGTCATTCAAAGCCCGGCATGCAAAGAACATCTCTAAAGGTAGAATGTCTGCTGCGTATTGGGCGGACAAAGAAAAGTGGTAAAGCTTTACATCTTGTTGTTCTTCATACTCCTGTGGATTCTCTCAGGGTGTTACACAACAACGGTAAAGTACCCTAACATCTGCGCAGGAGATGAAGCCTGCCTGAGAAACCTAAATGCTCAAACATTGGCACAGCTTGGTCACTACGATGCAGCTACGTCTCTTATGTGTGAAGATACTCGTATTGCTGATTTGGTCGGTTACCAGTGCTTACGCACAGACGAACTCGATTAGTGGTGACTTCAGTAACTACACAGCGGATAGCACGGTAGACAGTAATAACTCTACTGAGTCTATCACGAATAACTACAACGCTGCAGGTGCTAGCTCAGCGGCACCCGTAATGTCAGCCATTAGTCCTACTATGATGGGCGGTGGTGGCAACGACAGTTGTTTGATGCCGACTAGCGCTGGTGTGCAGTTAAGCATCGTAGGTTTCTCTGCCGGTACCATGGAGCAAGACCCGCAGTGTAATACGCGTAAGAATGCGCGGCTCCTGGGAACGCCACAACAGATCGGCGGGTTAGGCTTACAGGTCAGCGCTATCAGTTTAATGTGTGGTGACGCAGGGGTGTTCAAAGCGATGATGCTAGCGAACACCCCCTGCCCCATTGCAGAGATTACAACAGGGCAGTTGCTTATGGGCAGAGCCGCCTTGAATAAATACAGAGAAAGCCCTGATATATACATTGTAGGTTATGAACAAGAAAAGCTATTCTGGGACACGTTGCTCAGGATAGGCGAGGATCTAGATGAACAAGTTGAAGACACTGCTCCTAAGCTCAGCCTTAGTGAGCGCTTCAGGACTAGCATACGCTGATAATACTTCGTATGAACTAACCGGCCCAGAGAAAATTCAAGCTCTGATTGATGCTCTAAATGATATTCAAGCGAGTTTGAACTATGGACAAGTGGCTGTTGTCGGCGCTGTTGGTTACGCTGGTATTGGTGGTGTTATACCTGATTCCGCTCTTAATGGTGCTGCCATCACCCCTGAACAGTTTGCTGCTTACGTGGATTCTCGCGATGCGGTACTCCAGCACGATTACGCCATCGCGTCGACTGCCGAGCAGCTTTTCATGCAGGAACATGCGGCTTCGATGAATAACTTGATTAGTGCAGTAGATGATCTGTCTATGGCGACTAACGTTATCATGATGGCTACAAGCGTAGCAGAAGAAGCATCCGTAGCGGATACAAAGCCTGAACAGGTAGCGCTGCAAGGAATGCTCGGCCAAGAGGAATACACTATTACCGCTGCTAAGGTTGATGCGTATAACGAATCGCTCATGGTAGTGGATAACTACGCCCAACAAGCTGGTGCATTTATGGCAGCAGCAAATAATGATGATCTGACTGCTAGCATTGATGCGTACGCGTATCAGGGTCAGTTCATGGTGGGCAGCTACACAGCAATTAGTTACACACAAAGTATCGATGAATTTGTCATTACTTGGGATGACGCAGGATTTGGTACTGGTTGGCAAGGCTACTTGACGCAAGACCTCAAGTCTGTACAAGAGATGTACGACGCAGGTGAATACATCACGCAGTACGGTGGTTATCCAACAGACGGTGAGTAATGAGTATAGGTTTTAGTATTGGTGGCTTTGACGTAAAAGGCTGGATGGTTGCTGTAGCAGTCCCGGTTCTGTCAGCCGTTTCGGGCGCTGTGTATTTCGGATACGACACGCTAACACGCTTCATGGATACAGAGGCAGCAGCACAAGATGCAACACAAGGTGTTGAAGCCTTGAATGTTAAGCTAGGTGAGTCTGTAGATGTATTGCAAGGGGCAGACGTTGAGATCAACTCTCGCATCCAAGCACTAGAGCAAGCAATTGCGGACAATGATGTGCGCGGGTTGAGTGAGCGTTTAGCTACATTAACGACAAGTATGCAGCAGCTCTTAGAACAGCAGAGAGTTTTATTAGACTTGCGTTCTGATGTGGATCGTGCTATAACTATCACCAACAGCATAGGTGATAAACTAGACACTTACGACACAGAGATTAATGACATATGGAACGCATATGATTCTCTGGTTGAAAACCCTCTAGGAAACTGATATGGCTAAGTCACCCGAACCCACTAACAAAGCTTTATATAACCGCGTGAAAGCTGCGGCTAAAAAGAAGTTTGACGTGTGGCCCTCGGCTTATGCTAGCTCATGGGTTGTCAAAGAATACAAAAAGCGTGGTGGTAAGTACAAGGGTACAACCGCTAATAAGGTATCAAAGAAATGATTAAATATATTTTAACTGCTACTACTGCTTTGCTTGCCGTAGCAGCATCCGCACAAGAACGTAACGTATCTCTGTCTCGCGTTGATGGTGTTGACACCCTTAGCGCTGGCGCAGGTTTGTCGTTCAGTAATGTAGATTCAATGGTTCTGTATCTTGGAGTGACGCAGGCGATTGGTCTGCTACCATGTCAAACAGCCTAAGCCTGTACGGCTTCTCGGTATCACCTTACGCTAGCTACTCTTGGGGTAACGGTGCAGGCGATATCGTCGGTTGGGGCGATGGCAACGAATGGGGTTCTATCTCTGTAGGCGGTGAAGCTGGTTATGCACCAGGTATCATCGGTGGCGAGTATTTCTTCCTCGGCGCAGGCTACGGCATCAGCGAAACGTTTGACTTTGAAGGCGGTAGCTACGGCGTAGGTTATGGCGTCGAGTTAGCACCTAACATTAAGCTGGATGGCCGTATGACTTGGGATTACGACAGCGAGTTTGAAATTGGTGAGCCTGTTGTAGGCGTATCACTCGGATTGAGTTTCTAAGGTGGCTAAGAAGGGCGGCCTGGGTAAATGGCACGGTGAAAAGTGGGTCGATGTAAAGACCGGCAAGCCGTGTGGCCGCAAGTCTGCTAAAGACAGTAAGCGTCCGTACCCTGCCTGCCGCCCTAAAGCTGTAGCATCGAAGATTACTAAAAAAGAAGCCGCGAAGAAGACGGGGCCGAAAAGAGTTAAGTGGTCAACGACCGCATCAGGAAAGAAGAGAAAATGAAGACTTGTAAAGGTTGCCCAAGCCCAGCTAAGTGTAAAGCTGCAGGCAAGTGCATGAAGAAGATGAAGATGAAAGACGGCGGTCTTACCATCGTGCTAGGTGGGCCTGTAGACTCAGGTGCTGGTCTTCCTGATAACATCCGGGCCATGATCACTCGCGGTGATTACGCAGCGGCAGCAAAGGCTCTGGAGAAACTAGAAGCAGGCAAGCCTAAGAAAGAGACCATCAAGCAGAAGATGAAGCGCGGTGGTGGCTTTAACAAAGGTGGCTACGCGAAGTGCGGTGCATCTAACCCGCCATCAAAGAAACGGTAAGACCGTGGCTCATTGTAATACTAAGCGCGGTATGGCCAAGGGTGGTGTTGCTAAGAAGTTCCCTGACCTAAATAAAGATGGTAAGGTAACGAAAGCGGACATCTTAAAAGGCCGTGGCGTAAAAGGTTTTAACAAAGGCGGATACGCCAAGTGCGGCGCGTCTAATCCACCATCAAAGAAACGATAATATGTTTTACGATAAGTATAAGAAAGATCTAGAGGCTGCAGGTTACAAAGTAGAAGGTGGTCAGGTATATGACCATATGGGTAACCAGTGCGCTGGCGAAGATCGCTTTGGCCAGGCTTGGAGTAAAGACGTCAACATGGACGCTCTGATCGCTGAGATCAACTCTAAGCCTAAGAAGAAAGCAACCAAGAAGGTCCGCGCTCGTGACGCTGACGGTAAGCTAAAAGCTGACGATCCTAGCACACCAGACGTAAACGAAGCTTGGACTACCGTTGAGGTTAAAGAGTAATGGCCTTCGCAGGAATCGCTAACTACGTAACGAAGTCAATTGACGTGGCGTCTATTACGTCGGGTAGCCCCGATGATCTATATACCTGCCCGAATAACTTCGTGTGCCTGGTGCGATTCCTTCATTTGTCAAACACTGACGGCAACAACAAAAAGGTGTCGATCTACTGGTATGAAGCTGCCACGACGACACACCATTACATCATTGATAACTTTGCTGCAGAGGCTAATACCATGCACGAAGTTGTTGAAGGTGGCAGCTACATTGCATTGAAGCCAGGTGATAAGCTTCAGTGCTTCTCTGATACTGCTAACGTCTTTCATGTCACCATGTCCGGTGAAGAACACTTCCAGCCTACACTAGGTTAGGTACAACACTTTTGCATAACTAGCTCTATGAGCTATGCGTTTTATGCGTATAACTATGGGTATCCACCAAACAAAGGAGATACTCATGGTGAAGTTTATCAAAGAATGGATTAAGGCTTCTTGGGAAGCTTTTGAAGAACACCAACAGCGTCGCGCAGACTATATGGTAATGATGGCGATGCCCGACCGCGAACTACATGACTTAGGCATCAGCCGTTCCGAGATCCAAGGGAAGGTCTACGGCAAAAAGAAAAAGTGAGATTATCTGTTATGGCCCGTACACTTACTGAACGACAGCAGAAGTTTCTTGACGTTCTCTTTGATGAGGCCGCAGGTGATGTCGTGTTGGCTAAGAAGCTTGCAGGCTATTCAGAGTCCACTGCTACGTCTCATGTTGTGGACGCTCTAAAGGATGAGATTGCTGATCGCACTCGTTCATTCTTTGCGCGAACTGCACCAAAGGCGGCATTCTCAATGGCTAACGCGATTAACGATCCGACTGAGCTAGGCATCAAAGAAAAGATGGTGGCGGCTAAGGATCTGTTGGATCGCGCTGGTTTAGGTAAAGTAGAGAAAGTAGATGTTACCTCTGGTGGTGGCATCTTCTACTTACCTGCTAAAGAAGGTACAAACGAATAATACCGCAACGTGATTTGGGGTTTTGGGAGTTACCGAAGCCACCAAAAGGCCATGACAAACAGTGGCACGAGATTGTAAGGTTGAACTCTAAAGTACCGTTTGGGTACGAAGTACATCCTGAAAACGAAAGACGTCTCGTACCCATAGAAAGCGAGCTAGAAGCTTTAGAACTTGCTAAAAGGCATTTAAAGCAGTATAGTCATCGGGCAGTAGCGCAATGGTTAACTAGAGAAACCGGGCGCTACATTTCTCATATGGGCCTGAAGAAAAGAGTCGAAGTTGAGCAACGACGTAAAAAAGCAGCTACAATTAAGCGCAAGCTTGCCAAGTGGCTCGAAGAAACCCTTGCGGAAATCGAAAAGCTCGAAAACGAAGGTGTCGGAGCCTACGCCGGAATCGGAACCGAAGGTCTCTCCAAAGATTGAGACAGTACCTGCTGAGCCTGTAGCGGCAGCGTTTGACGTAGAAGAAGCACAAGATATTGTCTTCAAGCCTAATGCAGGCCCGCAGACATTCTTTCTAAGTTCATCAGAACGTGAAGTACTTTATGGTGGCGCAGCGGGTGGTGGTAAGTCTTACGCTATGTTGGCTGACCCACTACATGGTTTGAACGATCCAAACTTCAGTGGCCTACTTGTACGTCACACGACTGAAGAACTTCGTGAACTTATCCAGAAGAGCCAAGAGTTATATCCAAAGGCTATTCCTGGTATTAAATGGTCAGAGCGTAAATCTCAGTGGACCTCGCCAAAAGGTGGTAGATTATGGATGTCATATCTTGATAAAGATACTGACGTTACTCGCTACCAGGGTCAGGCATTTAACTGGATTGGCTTTGACGAATTAACGCAGTGGCCCACCCCCTACGCATGGGATTATATGAGATCCCGTCTGCGTTCCGCCCACCAGGCCGATTTAGGCTTATATATGCGGGCCACAACTAACCCTGGCGGCGCAGGCCACAGTTGGGTTAAAAAGATGTTCATTGACCCTGCGCCAGCAGGCACAGCCTTCTGGGCAACGAACGTCGAAACCGGGCAGACCATTACGTTCCCAAAAGGACACAGTAAAGAAGGTCAGCCACTATTTAAACGCCGGTTCATACCGGCATCGCTATTTGATAACCCCTATCTAGCTGAAGCAGGCGATTATGAAGCCATGCTGTTGTCTCTACCGGAGCATCAACGTAAGCAGCTACTTGAGGGTAACTGGGATATTAACGAAGGGGCAGCGTTTCCTGAGTTTGACCGTAGTGTACATGTAATTCCTAAAGAAGATATCCCATCGAACTGGGCACGCTTTAGAGCATGTGACTATGGTTATGGTTCGTACACTGGCGTATTATGGTTTGCGGTCGCGCCAGACGAACAACTGATTGTGTACCGCGAGATGTATGTTTCTAAAGTTACTGCTAGTGATCTAGCGGATATGATCTTGGAAGCAGAAGCAAACGATGGTACAATACGGTACGGTGTGCTGGACTCCTCTCTGTGGCACAACCGTGGCGACACGGGGCCGTCGTTGGCTGAACAAATGAACATGAAGGGTTGCAGATGGCGTCCTTCAGATCGGTCGCGAGGCTCCCGTGTTGCAGGTAAGAACGAGATACACAGACGGTTGCAGGTAGACGAGTTTACTGAGAAGCCACGCTTAGTCTTTATGGACAACTGCACTCACACAATAGCGCAGATCCCTAGCATTCCACTAGATAAGCGTAACCCTGAAGACGTTGATACCAACGCAGAAGATCACCTTTACGATGCGTTACGTTATGGCATCATGACACGCCCACGCAGCAGCATATGGGATTATGACCCCGCAACACAGCGCACTGGCTTTCAAGCAAGTGACCCAGCATTCGGATATTGATAATGGATGAACTAGACGAAATGATGTTTGAGACAGACGAAGTTGTCGCTGCGGAAGAGGCAGATGACGCTTTGTTTGCTGAGTCACGTATTGTTTCTTTTGTATCAGAACGGTTCAAGCGTGCAGAAGATGCGCGTTACGCAGATGAAGAACGTTGGTTGCGGGCTTATCGTAACTATCGTGGTCTGTACGGTTCTGATGTACAATTCACAGATGCAGAGAAGTCTCGTGTATTTGTAAAGGTTACTAAGACAAAGACCTTGGCTGCATACGGTCAAATCGTTGACGTACTATTCGGCAACAACAAGTTCCCGCTTACAGTTAACCCTACGGTTTTACCGGATGGTGTTGTAGAAGCTGCACACATCAATGTTGATCCTAATGCTGCTATGGCTGGTGAAGCTCTAAAAGCTGTCACTCGCGATGAAGCATCTAAGCCCTACTTGATCGGCCCCGATACAGAGCTGCGCCCTGGCGAGACGATGGCTGACCTACGTGACCGCATGGGTCCAGTAGCAGATAAAGTAGACGCTATTAGTGATAAGATTGTTGAAGGCAACGGTACTACCGCTACTACAGTCACTTTCCATCCTGCAATGGTTGCAGCTAAGAAGATGGAAAAGAAGATCCATGACCAGCTAAACGAGTCTGGCGCTAACGTACACCTACGCAGCATGGCCTTTGAAATGGCACTGTTGGGTACTGGTGCTATGAAGGGTCCCTTCGCTGTAGATAAAGAGTATGCTAACTGGAATGAGATGGGCGAGTATGATCCGCTGATCAAGACTGTCCCTGAGTGTAGCCACGTAAGCTTGTGGGATCTATATCCAGACCCTGAAGCACGCTCTATGGATGAAGCTGAATACGTTGTTGAGCGTCATCGGATGTCTCGCACTCAGATGCGTTCTTTGAAAGGTCGTCCTTTCTTCCTAGACGAAGCCATTGAGAAAGTAATTTCTGTTGGTCCTGACTATGTACAAAAGTACTGGGAACAGACCATGGAAGACAATGACATCACACCTAACTCTGAGCGCTTTGAAGTTCTAGAGTTTTGGGGTTATGTAGATCGTGAGATTCTTGAAGAGCAAGGCGTAGAAGTTCCTGAAGAGTTAGCTGAGCTAGACGAACTTTCTTGTAACGTCTGGGTGTCCGGCGGTGAAGTACTTCGCTTCGTACTGAACCCTTTCAAGCCTGCACGTATTCCATATTATGCCGTTCCATACGAACACAACCCATACAGCTTCTTTGGTGTTGGTATCGCAGAGAACATGGATGACACACAGACGTTGATGAATGGCTTTATGCGTATGGCCATTGATAACGCCGCATTGTCAGGGAACTTGATCGTTGAAGTGGACGAAACCAACCTCGTACCTGGACAAGACTTATCAATCTATCCAGGCAAGATATTTAGACGTCAAGGTGGCGCTCCTGGACAGGCTATCTTCGGTACTAAGTTTCCTAACGTTGCTAACGAAAATATGCAGCTCTTTGACAAGGCACGAGTACTTGCGGATGAAAGCACAGGGTTTCCTTCCTTTGCCCATGGTCAGACTGGTGTCTCTGGTGTTGGCCGGACTGCTTCTGGTATTTCTATGCTTATGTCTGCTGCTAACGGTAGCATTCGTACTGTCGTTAAGAACGTTGATGATTATCTTCTCCGTCCGTTAGGCAAGTCATTCTTTGCATTCAACATGCAGTTTGATTTTGATACTGACATTCGGGGCGACTTAGAGGTACGCGCTGCAGGCACGGAAAGCTTGATGGCTAACGAAGTACGGTCACAGCGTCTCATGCAATTCTTGCAGGTCGCACAGAACCCAGCGCTTGCACCATTCGCCAAAATGGATTATATTATCCGCGAAATCGCTAAGAGCATGGATCTTGACCCAGACAAGGTTACCAACTCGCTGCAAGACGCAGCTATTCAGGCAGAGATCCTGAAAGGGTTCCAGGCTCAACAAACTCAACAACAACCTGGTCCAGAAGGTCAGGGCGTCCAAGGCGTTCAAGACACTTCAGGTGGTGGCGGCTCTATGATGGGTATCGGCACAGCACCTACGCCGGGTGAGCAAGGATTTACCGGAAATGAGCAGCCTCAAGCCCCTGGTCAACAACAAGGCCCTTTGGGATAGCTTTAACGAACATCTGAATGAAGAACTGAATCAGTTATACTCTCGTTTGAGTGTAGCTGATGAGGTTCTAGAACTTCACAGAATCCAAGGCGAAATTCGCGCCATCAACAGACTGAAATACCTACGGGAGAAAGTAAATGGACATGTCACCTGAGCGTATTGATCCAGTGTCGGGAAATGAGATCCCGCTTGGTGCAACCGCTGAGAACGTACGCGATGACATCCCCGCTCAGTTGAGCGAAGGCGAGTATGTAGTGCCTGCTGATGTTGTGAATTACTACGGCGTAAAGTTTTTTGAGGATTTGCGTAGTGAGGCCAAAGATGGCTACCAGGACATGGCTGCTACTGGACGCATTGGTGGTGAACCTATTGATGATCAAGGTGCGTTCCCTTTTGACCTAGATGAACTAATCGTAGAAGGTGATTCAGGATATAACGCTGGTGGCGTTGTACAGGCCAACGAGGGCATCTACGCTCAGCGAGCTGGTATTACCCTACCTGCACGTGGAAGCGTCCCAGCGCCCGCCTCTGTGGCTCCTGTAGCACCTGTTGCACCAGCAGCAGTTACAACTAGTGTTGCTGAACAAGCAGAGCGTCGTGCAGGTCGCAGCACAAGTTCTACAAGGGAACAGAGTCCATACCTAGATCCGATGACTGGCTTGCTTCGCCCTGAAGCGCCGTCTCGTGATTACCGTGCACCTGTAGAAACCGCTTATACTACTGGTTCTCTAGATGCCGCTGAAAGAGCAGCGTCTCAAATTGCGGTTGAAGATCTGCCCGGCTTAACTCGGTACACTACCGGCGGTCAGCCTATCTTTACAAAATCAGGCGCAGTAGTTCCTACATCTCAGTACAGAGACCTGTATCAGACAGATCTGTTCTACGATCCCCAAACAATGCAGTCTTTGCGTCGTACTCAGTATAAGCCTACAGGTCAGTACATCGGTGAGATCCCAGAAGGCTATGTTCCTTACGAACAGACCATTGGTCTACTAGGTAATGTGTTCCCGCAAGATGGCAGCGCACCAAAGATGTCCTTCATGGAATATCAGCGTGCACTACAGGCAGCGCAGATGCGTCGCCAGACAGAAGGTGCTATCTTCGATCCACGCAACCCTGACAAGCAGATTGACCGCAGCTTCATGAGAGATGATCTGTCGTTGTTTGACCAGGTAAACTGGGAAGGCATGACAGACCCTAACGAACTTCGTAATGCTATTCTGAATGTTCGACTGGGTGTTGGCTCAGAAGGGCCGGGTACTCGTGTTGGACGGTTTGAAGGGCGATTCGCTTCAGGTGAAACTAACCGTGCTGTAGGTCAGGTTGAGCGTCTGTTGCAAGCTTCTATTGCGTCGGGTGATAAGGCCGCTCAAGCCGAGTATGGTAAGCTGCTGTTTGATATTCGTGAAGAGCTAAAGAATCAGGCCTCGACAAGAATAATGATGGCCTAGAAGATACAGCTGTTCAGGCAGCTACACCTGGCTTTGGTCAAGACCTTGCATCTATTGCACGTGGGCAAAACGCACCTGGTTTAGCAGATTACATGGGGCTGGAGTTAGATATGCCAGCCTATACACAGCCTTCTTCTATGGGTTTGACTCCACCGACACCTGGCTTTGGTCGTCCGCAGGATGCCGGTTATTCTCGTCCTGCACCAATAAGTCAGGCACAGGTCCCTGTAGCACCTACTGCGCCAGCACTTAACATGCCTGCGTATACACAGCCTTCTTCAATGGGCTTCGCACCTGCTGGACCCACATCACCGGAAGCTCCACGCCAAGGTTTGCTAAGTGGTTTTGTTCAAAACGCTAACGCACAGGCTCGTGGTTTAGGTTTTGACATTGCTCCTGATGCATTGAGCGCAGCAGCAGATCGAAACGAAGAACTGCGTAACTTAGTTAACGATACACAAGCCGGTGCAATGCGCTCCAGCGTAGATACGCAAAGAGAACTCGCTGCACGCGAGGCTCGTAAGTTTGACTACGGTATGACGGGTCTTCGCGCTCCAGCAGCTTCACAGCGTGTTCTAGATGCTGCTAGGCAGCGCGGGGCTTCAGCTCAACAGCTTAGCAACATTCAGACGGAAGCAGATCGTATTCAGCAGAGATTGCTTTCTGCAGGTCGCGGCGGTGGTCAGGGTTTTAACGAAGGCGGTCAGGTACGCGGCTATCAAGACGGTGGTATGCCACAACCTGCTCGTCTCGACGTGAGTGGTGAAACACCTTCGTTTGAAGTTGATCCTGCGAAGCTACGGAGTGGTGAGCCTGGTGCCTTTACGTTTAATGGTCAAATAGCAACACCGGGCGACGGCTCGTCTTTTGAACGTGCTGCACAGAACCGCCAAGCACTAGGTAGCTTCTTCAGTGACGTAGGTAGTGGTCTAGGTAGTTTGATGAACCCTGCTACATATCAGCAAGCGTTTGTAGCGGATCGTGAGCGGCGTCAAGCAAACCGTCAAGCTACTGCAGCTGCCGCTGCTGAACGTCGTGCTGCTAACACTAACCTTGCTAGTAGCTTTGGTCAGGCAGCAAGAGGTCTTGCGGCTACACCGGGTAATGTTGCATCTGATGCTGCTACTATGTTCCACCGTATGGGTGGTGGTGCTGAGAAAGATGCATATGATGCAGGCTATCAGGCAGGCTATCAAAAAGGTCTAAGCGAAGGTACCAGCACTGGTAAAGCTGAGGTACGTACCCGCATGGCTGGTGCTACCCGTTCAATGGACGAGGCCACAGCAGGTGCGGCACGCGGCCCTGTTGCACCTATGAGCCAGTACACTCTACGTCAAGGCACAGCATCACGTGTAGGTCAGGTCCATCACTTCCGGCTTATACCGGTAGAACCATGGAGACTGCGACAGCAGGTATGTCACGAGGTCTTACTGCAGCACAAGCTGCCGCTGCTCGTGATCCAATTCCTGCACAGCCAGGTGTAGCACCAGCTATGGACCCCATTCCATCACAGCCTTCACTGGCAGCAGTATCAGCCGCAGCGGACCCGATCCCAAGTGCACCTGAGTCTCGACTGACGGCACAGGATATGTTGGATCGCATGCAAGCACCGATTGGTGATGTACCATCTGAGACGTTCGACACTTTCAGAATGCGCCAACGTGCACCACAGCCTGCGGCATCATCCGTAAGCGTTGATGACGAGATTGCTGCTCTAGAAGCTGAACTAGGCATGACCAGTCCGGCCCCAGCTAGACAGTCAGGTCCAGACTTCGGTGCGATGGGACAAGTTCAAGCAGATACAAATTTAAGTGCGGTAGAACGTGCGCAGCGAATGATTGACTTATTGCAGAGGGGTGCAAACTAAATGAAGCGCGGATATCAATACGGCGGTCTATCGGCAGAGCAATACACTCAGTTACTAGGTAGGTCGCCGGATCTAGCACAGCGTGAGGGGCGGTTTGCCGAAACTATGGGTGAGTCGCAAGAACTAACCGCTGAGTCAGACGCTTTCATACCAGCGTCTATGAATAGAACTGCTTTTGATCAACGCGAGGCACAACTTGCTGCCGCTGAGCAATCTCTTGTTGACGCTCAAAAACAACGCCGTTTAAATGAACTACGCCTAGAGAAAGAACGCCGTGATGCGGCAGCTCAGGGTATGGACGCTTCAGATTACTCAGACCTGATTGCTTATTACGAAAGTGAAGTCGCAGCACCGCAACGTAGAGAGGCTCAGAACCAAGCGCTGCTACAACGAGCAGCCGACTACGATGCAGTACTTCGCGCAGGTGCCGGGGGAACCCTGAAATTCCCTGTTGTGGTGGATACCCCCGACTATCTGAGTACTCAGAGCAGAGAAGCTCAGAATCAAGCATTACTGCAACAGGCTGCTGATGCAGATGCACAGATTCGAGCGAATCAGGGCGCTACACGAGGCATCATGAGTGATGATGAGTTCTACGCACGGATGGCTGCCAGTGATGAAGCCTTTTCCGCAGCGATGTCTAAGCCTATTGAGCCTGTAGCAACGATTAACCCACCGTCTTATGTAGCACCTAGTGCTGTTGAGCCTGTCGCACCTACGCCAGGTTTGATGGAACGGTTAGATAGCGTACAATCATCTATAGACCAGACACAAGAAGCTTCTTCTAGGTTGAAGGCTGAGATTCAACGACAGAAAGAAGAAACCGAAGCGTTTGTTGCTGCTAACGAATTCACACCCGAAGCTGATGAAATTATCAGTCGTCGAAGTGAGGATTTTGATACTCTAGCTACTATGGCCCTGATGGCACAAGATGGTCGCCCGTTAGAAAACATAGACGGTAGACCTTTTCCTGTTGCTATGACATTAATGTTGCCACCCAAAGACCCGGCAACTTCGCCGCTTGAACGCAGTCTAGGCGGTATTGACGAGTCTCTTGCGGCTTCACAGGGGTTAGATCTACAAGAGTTAGTAGATCAGCGTAAGAAAGAACTTTTAGCTACGGGTGAGATGCGCCCTGCCGTATCACCAGAATTACGTCAGCTTATTTTCGCATTAGAGTTGCAAGAAAAGGCACGGGCTGCAGGTCGCGACATTCCTGCAACAGCCCTACCGGATCTGAGTGATTTACGTGAGGTTGAAGCATATGCAAAGGCTGTACGTGAAAACACACTAGACATTAGTGATGTCTTAGATCTTGCTCGTCAAGCTCGTGAGGGTATAGAGAGTAGTATCTATGATGGACGAATCAGCTACCAGCAAGTTCAAGAAGCTATTGAACTCCAGCGCATTGTCAATAGAGGTGTACGTAACGTCATTCCAGGTAAAGACATTACGTATACAGAAGCAGGTGCCACTGTAGGGGCCGGTACCATGGCAGGCGGTATGGAGCCAGTAGACCCCACGGCACCGTTATATGATGTTGATGAAATTACCTCTGAGAAAAGACGAGGTGTTATTGACTTTAGTAAGAGAAGTGTTGGTAGAGGCTTAGGCACAACTCGCAGTTCTGCTTTGTACTATGACGAAAGTGGTATTCCTGAGATCCAGCATGGTAATGCTTTAGGGTTAGACTTCGTTGCAGATGATGACACGTCTGGTTCTCGTTTAGCTGACACAGTTCGCGTCGTAGCAGGGAAGGATGTTGTGATTAACCCTGACGGGGTTACGTTGCAAGAATACAACGCTGCAAAGGCAAAGCTAGAAGCGTCTCCGTTAGGTATGTTTAGCATTCCTAGACTGCAAGACTTTGCTGCATTCACAGATCCTACCACGGGTCCAGGTAAGGTCTTCGCTGAGCGAGCGGCTAAAGGTATGGAAAACGGTTTTAATAAAGGCGGTTTGATGCAGCCTACGGGTTATAACGATGGCGGCTATGTACGTTTGCCACGTACTAACCTAGATGCATATGCTCAACGAGTTATGGAGAACCAGCGTATCGCAGATATGCAACGCACCTATGACGAGTTTAACCGCCCTAATCCGCAAGGTTCTGCAGCTATTGGCGCTGCTGCAGCCGAGTTTGTACCTGGTGTCGGTGACGTAATGGCCTTTACAGATGCGGCTGAGATTGCGGCTAACCCTGAAGCATCTAACTTTGCCAAAGCAGCAGCATTCGGTTTAGCTGGCTTAGGCTTAGTCCCTGTAGTAGGTGATGTTGTATCAAGGGCAGGTCGAACTGCAATTCGTCGTGGCTTAGAAGATGATGCTCTACGTATTCAGCAAGATCCGACAATCCCAACTACTAGGGCTGCTGAGCAAGATACGCTTAGAGCGCGTGAAGGCTTTGCTGCTACTCAGCGAGAAATGCTAGATCCTAATTTCCCTGCAGTACCAGGTTATCAATATCAGAGTATACCTATTGACTACCCTGAGCTACTACCTTTACCAGACCGCCCGCCTGTTAGGACTCTACAACAGGGTGTCACAGGTTTTGATCCTGCCGAAATGGCTCAGTATCGTGATGCTCGGATTCTTGTTGAGCAAGAAAACGCACGTCGCCTAGCAGAGTATGATGCGGCACGTCAGCAACAGATCCAAGCAGACATAGCTATTCGAGAACGTAGTGTTCCGGCACCGCAGCCTGCTGCTGTTGAAGCACCTGCGCCAACACCACCACAAGAGACGGGTCTAATGAGTAACCCTACAGCAGAGCGTGCACGTCCGCCAGCAAGACCACAGCGTGGTACCATGGGTGATCGTGAAAGGATGAACCGAGAGTTAGGTGAAGCTGTTGCATCCCTTGAGGCACTAGACGCACCTAGCCCACAGATTCGAGACGTTGCAGCAGAAACAGATCAGATGATCAAAGAAGCAGACGATTTAGTAGATCAGATCACCGGCACTGATACGTCTGCAAGACGTGGCTTTGGTGGGTTTAGTATTAATAACCTAGAAGATTTGACAGACCAGTGGTCACGTGGTAGTATTACTGATAGTGAATACCGCAGTCAACTCAAGTCAATGGGTGTCCGCATTGGTGGACTCAAAGGCAACGTAGATCTTGACCCTAGCGCCCTGGTGTTTGAATTACCAGATGGCAAACGCGTACGCGGCATCGAAAACATCTAAAGTTTCATCGGCCCCTTCGGGGGCCATTCACCCCAAGGCTACCCGGCATGACCGGCCCCTGAACAGATAGGCATATAATGCAAGAAGTAAAAGTAGACTCATATTCTCACAACCGCAACCTATTGAAGATTAAACGAGACGAGGAAGAGCTAGAAGCGCTCTTGAGGGGAGATGCAGTCAACGAAGAAGAAGAACAGGAAGCAGAACCAGAAGCAGAGGAACCCGCTAGCGATGTCTCTGCGGAGTCCGAACCTGAAGATGCAGGTGATACCGAACAAGAAGAAGCGCCACAAGCCGAAGCACAAGAAGATGATGATGCAGGACTAAGTGCTGAAGAGGCGAACTTCAAGAAGCGTTATGGTGATCTGCGTCGCCACCAGCAAGCTAAAGAAGCTGAATATAAAAAGCGCCTAGAAGAACTTGAAGCACAACTTCGTGAAGGTGGTGACAAAGCACCTAGCGCCGATCAGATTCAGGCGTGGGCAAAGCAGAACCCACAAGCAGAACAAGTTATTCGTGCTTTAGCAGATGAACAAGCAAACGCTAAACTTAAAGACGTTGAGAAACGCCTAGAAGAAGTTGAGCAGATTCGTGTTAAAGCACGTCGTGAAAAAAGCAGAGGCAACGCTACATGCTTTGCATCCTGACTTTGAAGATATTCGTAAAGACAATGCATTTCATGCGTGGGCTAAAGAACAGCCTGAAGTAATGCAAGCAGCGCTATACAATGACCCTGATGATGTAAAAGGTGTAGCCCGTGTGCTAGACTTATACAAAGCAGACAAGGGCATTAAGATCCAGCGCAAAGCTACTGCAGATGTGAATGCAGCAAAGTCTGTACGCGCTCGTAGCCGCTCTACACCAGAAGCGGACGAGTCAAAAAGTTTCCTGTCAGAATCCGCAGTCATGAAGATGTCTGCTAAGGAGTTTGAAAAGCGTTACGATGAGATCGAAACAGCTCGTAAAACAGGGAAGTTCGTCTACGATTTGTCTAAGCCACGTCGATAAACTATTGACATTAGGCTCTACGTAGATACAACTATATACGCACTACCACAAAAAAGAACTACCCAATACAAGCGGCCCCTTTTCTTTGGACTACCCGCAAGAGATTGGCCTCTTTCCGTGATATTGTGTTATTGACAACAACGCCATATCTAGAAGGAATATAAAAAATGGCAGCGTTCGGTAAGGCGTCAGGTTATACTAACCTGAACAACGGTAACTTCAGTTCCGTTATTTACTCTAAGCAAGCACAGATTGCTCTTCGTAAGAGTGCTGTTGCTAATGCAATCACCAACAGCGACTTCTTTGGTGAAATCGCTAACCAGGGTGACACTGTACGCATCATGAAAGAGCCAGACATCACTGTCAACGCTCTGCTTCGTGGTACCACGGTAAGCACCCAAGACTTGGTGGACAACGACTTTCAGTTGACCATCGATAAGGCAAACTACTTTGCGTTCAAGATGGACGACATCGAAGAGCAGCAGTCACACATCGACTTCATGAAGTTGGCGTCTGACCGTGCCGCTTATAAGATGGCTGACGCTATGGATGCAGACTGCTTGTCTTACTTGTCAGGCTACACCACCGCAGGTGCTAAGGCGACCACCGTTTCAGGTACCGCTTCACACCAGACAGCTGGTGATCTGACCGGTGAATTCTTGACTGCTAACCACTTGGCAAAAGACGACTTCGGCAACATCACCACTACTGGTGCTGACGGCGACGACTCTATTCCATTGGCTGCACGTCTTCCAGGCGCGACTGCGCTGTCTACCTCAACTGCTTCACCTTTGGCAGTCATCGCTCGTATGGCTCGTAAGTTGGACGAAGCAAACGTAGACACCCGTGGCCGTTGGTTGGTTGTCGATCCTGTATTCGTCGAACTGCTGAAGGACGAAGATTCTCGTCTGTTCAACGCAGACTTCGGTGGCTCAGGCTTGATGAACGGCTTGTTGAGCGATTCAGTACATGGCTTCCGCCTGTATCAGTCTAACAACTTGCCTGCTAAGGGTACTGGCCCAGGTACCACCGGTACCGCTAACAACGACGCCAACTACGGTGTTATTGTTGCTGGTCACGACTCTGCAGTAGCAACCGCTGAACAGATCAGCAAGGTAGAAACCTACCGTGATCCAGACTCTTTCGCAGACATCGTACGTGGCATGCACTTGTATGGCCGTAAGATCCTGCGCCCAGAAGCTCTGGTCTCTGCTATCTACAACGCAGCATAATTTGCTAAACGGTGGGGCTGGCTTCGTGCTGGCCCCATTGTACTTTGTTTAGAGGACGATTACGATGGCATATGATTTCTTGGGGTTGGTTAACGACATCAATCGTCGTCTCAACGAAGTAGAACTAACATCTAGCAATTTCAGTACAGCAAGCGGCTTTTATAGCTTTGCTAAAGATGCTGTGAATAGTGCTATTCAGCACATCAATCAGGAAGAGTTTGAATGGCCTTGGAATCACACTGACAAGACTGAAACTCTTACGGCGGGTACTGTGCGTTATGCCTACCCGACAGACACTAAGACGATCAACCTAAACAGCTTTCGCATCAAGCGTAATGACTCACTTAACGTAGGCACTCAGCGCCTGAAGAACATTACGTATGAAGAGTGGCTAGATAAGTATGGTGATGTCGAGTACAACACGAGTGACAGTGTTCGTGGTATTCCTGAAGTCATAGCGCGTGCGCCTAGCCGCGAACTGGTACTGTATCCTGCGCCAGATAAGGCGTATGAGCTGACGTATGAGTATTATAGTACGATTACCCCTTTAGATGCGGCAACAGACGTACCGACGCTACCTAAGCAATACCGACATGTAATTGTAGACGGTGCTATGTACTATGCATACCTTTTCCGAGGGGATGCACAGAACGCTAACTTAGCCTTGAGCAGATTTAACCAAGGCTTGAAGAACCTACGTAGTATTTACATCAACCGGACTGACTATATCCGTGATCGTCGAGTACACTTCTAATGGCTACACAATGGCGCACGTTTCCGTTTGAGTTTCGCGGTGGGTTGATCTCTAACCTGTCACCGCTTCAGCATGGTACTAACGCCCCTGGTTCAGCTACTATCTTGCAAAACTTTGAAGTGTCTAAGACAGGTGGTTACTCTAAAGTCAAAGGCTTCGCAAAGTTTAGCGCTACAGCAGTTCCGGGTTCAGGCAATGTCCTAGCTGTAAAAGTTTTAACTTCAGCCAAAGCAGTTGTAGCACGTAAGAATGCTACAAACTATACACAGTACTACTATGGTACTGGTACCTCATGGACTAGCATAGCAACTAGCGCCTCTACCAATGGGGGCAAAGTACGTCACGTAGAATTCAACTACGACGGCAATGACAAAGTTCTCTTTGTTGATGGTACAAACTTCCCTGCCGTGTACAACTCTTCTAATGACACCATGACGTTCATGACTTCATCGGATAGCTCTGATGTTAGTGGTGCAGAGCATGTTGCTATCTTCAAGAACACTGCGTTCTACTCTAAGGGCAACAACGTCTTCTTTACCGCACCCTTTACGGTAGATGACTTCAGTGCTGCTAATGGTGCAGGTAGCATCAATGTGGGCCACGATGTGACAGGCTTGACTGTCTTCCGTGATCAGTTGATCATCTTCACCACAGACACGATCAAACGTCTGACAGGTAACACTTCAGCAGACTTTCAAGTTTCCTCTATTACAGACCGTATAGGTTGTATCAATGGCGATACCATCCAAGAAATTGGTGGCGATGTCATGTACCTTGCACCCGACGGTATCCGCTTGCTGAGTGCTACTGATCGTATCGGTGACTTTGGGTTAGACGTAACATCAGATCCTATCAAGAAAGACGCTGAGACGTTGATAAATTCTACGTCTAACTTCTGCTCAATGGTCCTACGTGAGAAGAGTCAGTATCGCATCTTTGCTTACGTGGCAGGTCAGCAGAACACGGTTGCTAAAGGTCTTATCGCTACCAAGTTTATCGCTCAGGGCGGTTCAGGTATTAGTTGGGCTACGACAAAAGGTATCTCTGCTTTCGTTGCAGACAGTCGTTACGAAGGTGACACAGAGACAGCCATGTTCGGCAATGGTGACGGCTACGTGTACACCATGGAAACAGGTAACTCTTTTGACGGTGCCAACATCGAAGCTACCTATGAGTCACCTTACATCCCGGTAACAGATCCACAGACACGTAAGACATTCTACAAGCTAACGCTGTACATTGAACCTACTAGCGGCTTTGACATGGATCTGCATCTAAAGCTGGACTTAGGGTCTCGTACTACTGTGCAACCATCAGCAATCAACCTGGCTACAACAGGTGGTGGGTTAGCTTTCTACGGTACAGCAGTATATGGCACTGACTCTTACGGAGGCGCTCTAGATAACGTCTACGTCAATAACGTAATCGGCTCTGGTAAAACAGTAGCGATTCGCATAGATGATAACTCAACTAACGGTACTTTCACTCTAGACACCGCGCTTCTAGAATTCAGTCAAAACGATAGGCAGTAAAATGGCAGGCTATACACGTCAAGATACCGCAGACAACATCTCGAACGGTAGCGTTATCGATGCTACTGACTTGGACAACGAGTTCAACCAGGTACAGTCTGCTTTTAACGCATCAACGGGTCACACGCACGACGGCACCGCAGGTGAGGGCGCACCGATTGCGAAGATCGGTCCTAACCAAGACGTGGTTGCTACAGCTTCTACTCTTGAGCCTAAGACTACCAACACGGTAGACTTGGGTACAGCTAGTAAGCAGTACAAGGATTTGCACCTTGACGGTACGGCTAACATCGACAGCCTTGTAGCCGACACCGCTGACATCAACGGTGGTACGATTGATGGCGCTACTATCGGTGGCACCACTGCTGCAGCTATCACAGGCACAACGATCACAGGTACGTCTCTCGTAGGCCCTGTAACAGGAAACGTGACCGGCAACGTCACTGGTAATGTTACTGGTAACGTAACGGGCGATCTAACTGGCGCGGTGACTGGTAACGTCACAGGCAATGTCACGGGTAATGTTACGGGGGACGTGACAGGTAACTTGACAGGGGATGTCAAAAACTCTGACGGTACTGTAAAGCTTGACATTGGTTCTGATACTGTAGCGGCTGTACTTACAGGCAATGTCACAGGTAATGTAACCGGCACCGTGTCAGACATCAGTAACCACGATACAGATGCTCTATCTGAAGGTTCGACTAACCAGTACTACACTGATGCTCGCTCTCGTGGCGCTATCTCAGTAACGGGTACTGGCATCAGCTATAACTCAAGCACAGGTGTTATTACCGGATCAGCTGCGACCCCTGCTGACGCTACTGATACCACAAAAGGTATTGCATCATTTGATGAGACTGACTTCACTGTAACCAGTGGTGACGTCACAATCAATGCAGAGCGTGTGCAAGACTTAGTAGGTGCCATGGTCACGGGTAACACCGAGACTGGCATTAGCGTGACGTATCAGGATGCTGACGGTACATTAGACTTCGCTGTTTCTGATGTTACTCTTGGTACAAATACCACAGGTGATTACGTCACTAGCCTGGTAGCTGGCACAGGTGTTACGCTCTCTAACAACAGTGGTGAGAGTGCTACCCCGACTGTTGGTATCGGTCAGGCGGTTGCCACAACAGATAGTGTTACCTTTGCAGGCGTGACTGCACCTCTTACAGGTAACGTAACGGGTAACGTGACCGGCGATGTAACGGGTAATGTTACAGGTAATGTTACTGGTGCTGTAACAGGTAACGCTGACACAGCTACTACTCTGGCTACTGCTCGTACAATCGGTGGCGTGTCATTCGACGGTAGTGCTAACATCGATCTACCAGGTGTCAATACTTCAGGTACGCAAGACACCACGGGTACAGCTACCAACGCTACTAACATCAACATCAGTGCTAACACTTCAACGGATACCACTGCGTACCCTGTACTTGTTGGCGCATCTACCACGGGCAACCAGGCACCACTGATTGACAACGCAGACTTGTCATACAACGCTTCTACTGGTACACTTAGCGCTACTAAGTTCAGCGGTGACGGTAGCAGCTTGACAAACTTACCAGCTGGCGGTGGTGGCCTCTTCGGTGCGGTCACGGGTCGTAATCTTACACGTACAACGTTCACACCCACTGTAGGTTCATCGACAGCATCACCTACTGCTAACAATATCGGGTACAGTGCCACAAAAGACAGATACATTGCTGGCATGGCAAAGGCTCGCTTCCTCTCCAGCTTCCTGGACAAGGGCCTTATCAAGATTTCTATTGATGGGGGCTGGGTTGCAGTTAACGCCTATGGAACTAATACGTTCCACGATGAATGGAACGGTTCTGAAGCGCCGCCGCTCTTTCCGACAGACAACATCAATTCAGCTACTGTCACTAGAACACTGACAAATCCGCATTCGTTAGACGACAATATTATGGGTGAGTCCGACAAAGACGGTACAGACTTTGATGTCGTTGAATTAAAAGACGACGATAAGTATGTTGTGTTTTCATTTGTCGCTTTTGTTGAAGCAGGCGGCTACCTAAAAGCCTGGTTTGGTGAAGATAGCGGTGGTATGTCAAATGAAGAGGTCAAATTTATTACGATGGATCTAAGCTAATGTTCTACCTGTACAACACAACCACAAACAAAGTCGTAGGCATGTCCGACGACAGAACATCTCTAGAAGCGTATCAACAAAGCGGTCAATCGATAATCGAGCAAGCTGCCGTTGCAGGTATATGGCAGATATGACCGTATCCAACGGGGTAGTATCTGGCGATGCCACCAATGAGCTAAGCGCTCAAGTCCGCCGTAGTCGTGATCAACTACTAGCAGAAACAGACTGGTGGGCTACCTCTGACCGTACTATGACTGCTGCTGAGACAACCTACCGGCAAGACTTGCGTGACGTACCAGGTCAGTCAGGCTTTCCAAGCAACGTAACTTGGCCTACTAAGCCGTAAAAAAGGAATACATTAGATGGCTAAAAAGTTTGCAGGCTTTACCCCAGCGCAGCTAGATCGGATCTTCCCGGAGTTGCAAGGGTTACGCCCTCAAGATAAGCAGACGGTGCTGGACTCTGACCGTAGCATGCAAGACCGTTTGCGTGAGATGGAGATGGAAGCTCAGCGTCGTATCTCTGGTCGTGAGTTTGCTGAAGGCGGTTTGGCCGAGACACCACAACCTGAAGTCGAAACAGGTTTTCCTACCGTTCAGGAGACCCTTCAGCGCTCTGATGTTATTACCGAACAGCTTTTAGAAGATCCTACTACGGCAGTAACTACTGCTGATATTGCTAAGACGGACATTACAGATAGCCAGGTAATTGACCCTACCACAGGTCAGGTAAAGGCAGAAGACACGCCACAGGTTGCTGTTACTGATGCGGTGGCTGCACCTGCTGTAACGGTACCTACGCCAACACCCGCAGCTCAAGTAGATGCTACGGAGATCAGCGAGACTGTTAAGTCTACCCTCAGCGCTCTTGAGGCTGCTACAGGTCAAGTAGGTGAACAGGCCTTAGTTGCTGCTGCTGAGATGGAACCACAAGAGCTAAGCGCTCTAGGCCTATCTGTAGAGCAGATTGCTGAAGCACGTAAGGTCATCGCTCCTGAGAAGCGTGAGGTTGAAGAGGGCGAAATGATCAGCGGTGCTGCCGTTGACATGACTAAGGTAGAGCAGGCTGTCAACTTTGAAGCAGCTACGGGTGCACCTTCTAGCGACGCTACTGTACAAGGCCAGCTTACTGGCTTGATGGAACAGTTTGAAGGAACTGAGCCACCAGCATGGGCTGCAGGTGCTATGCGTCAAGCTGCTGCTCGTATGGCTGCACGTGGTTTGTCTGCCTCATCTATGGCAGGCCAGGCTATCGTACAAGCGGCTATGGAGTCAGCTCTACCGATTGCAGTACAAGATGCGCAGACCAGCGCTACATTTGAACGTCAGAACCTAAGTAACAAACAGCAAGCTGCTATGTTTGCCGCTGAGAAGCGTGCACAGTTTCTAAACCTAGAGTTTACACAAGACTTCCAGGCTAAAGTACAGAACGCTGCACGCATCAGTGAAATTGCTAACATGAACTTCAGTGCAGAACAGCAAGTTGCACTAGAAAACTCACGTATGGCACAGTCTGTAGACTTGGCTAACTTGAGTGCAGCTAATGCTAAGATCATGGCTGATGCTGCTGCAATGTCTCAGGTAGAGTTGACTAACCTGAACAACCGTCAGCAAGCACAGGTGCAGAACGCTAAAAGCTTCTTGCAGATGGACATGGCTAACCTAAGCAATGAGCAACAGACAGCTATGTTCCGTATGCAATCTGTTACACAGGCTTTGTTAAGTGACCAGGCAGCACAGAATGCTGCAGCACAGTTCAATGCATCTAGTGAAAACCAAACTAACCAGTTCTTTGCTAGCCTACAAAATCAGGTCAGCATGTTTAACACTGAACAGCAAAACGCGATTGCACGTTTTAACGCTGGTGAAGAGAACGCTTTGAACCGCTTCAATGCAGAGATGCGTAATCAGCGTGATATGTTTAACGCACAGAACTCTTTGGTTATTGAACAGGCTAACACTGCATGGGCACAGAAGGTTGCTACGGCTGAGACTGCTGCTATCAACGAGCGCAACATGGAAGCTGCTCGTGTAGCGAATGGCTTCACTAATCTAGGCATGAATACTGTACTGCAAGAAGCGCGTGACATTATGTCTTTCGCTTGGGATACTGCTAACAATGATGCAGATCGTGCTACACGTATCTTGCTGCAGCAGATGGTCAATGACCAGGCTGACTCTGAATCAGCGGCACGACGTTCTGACTCTATGTTCAGCACGCTAGGTAGCCTATTCGCAAACTTCTTGAATCCGATAGGGTAAAAATATGTACACACCTATTAATGTCCTACGTCTTGCACGTAATGGCATCAAAAAGTTAGACCAAGTGATGGGCGGTGAAGACGAAGTAGCTACAGGTATCATGGCTACTGAGCAGCCTGCTGCCGAGACTGACCCATTGGTAGACACTATTGATGCTCTAGACGAAGCATACAGTGAAGTGCCAGGATACCGCTCTGTACGTACACAGGCTGAACCACAAAGCGATGTAGATGCACGTGTGTATAGCAGGTGGCGTGTAGGTGAAGTACCAGTAGAAAGCCCTGGCATTGCTTTGCGTAGCCTGGTCCGGTTTAACCCTACTAGTTCTATGATGGGTCGTAGGGCACAGAGCCGCATCAGCGATGCAGTTGAAGAAGGAACTTTTACACGTAATGAAGATAAAGAGCCAGAGACAGGCCTTGAGCGTTTCCTTGATGATCCCTTGGGTTCTATTGCCAACTTTTTCTTTCCCCCTGCAGGTGCACAAACAGAAGATGATGGGCTGACTGCTTTCCTAGAGCAGCAACCTGGTGTAGGGGTAGAGTTTGAAGATGCACCACAAGGCTTGATGTCACCACCGGCTGCACGTCCTGAGCCTACTCCTGAATACGTAGACCCTGATGAAGGCCGTAGTCGTCTTGATATTGACCTAGACACGATCATGGTGTCTGAAGGCGGTTTTCAACAAGACGTAGAAGACAGTGGTAACTACGTTGGTGATAAGCTTATTGGTACTAACCGAGGCATCACACCTGTGGCGCTAGCTAAGTATCGTGGTATTGATGCTGAAGACGTTACTGTAGAGATGATGAAGGAAGTTACTGACGCTGAAGCGCGTGAGATCTTCAAGCGAGACTACTACTATCGCCCTAAGATTGACCAGCTTCCTGAGTACATCCAGGACACTGTGTTTGATATGTACATCAACTCAGGGTCTAACGCTATCAAGATCTTACAACGTATGGTAGGTGCAACACCTGACGGTGTTATTGGTCCACAAACACTAGCTGCAGTAGCCGACGCAAACATTACACGTGATGCATACGCTGATGCTCGCATAGAATTCTACAAGCGTATTTCCCAGCCCGGCACGAAGAACGCAAAGTATCGTCAAGGCTGGATTAATCGTGCGAACAAGTACCGCGACTAAATGAAGAAACTTGCTTTTCTCTGCATATTAGCTATAACTATAAGCGGTTGTAGCTCGTTGGGCCTACTCTCAGCATTCACTGGGGGTGGCCCTTCCGTATCTGCTAGCGTGCAAACGGGCGGCACTAGCAACACTAATCAAGCTTTATCACAAGTTGACAGCAGTACTACATCTAATGTAGAATCTGGCCGGGACACTATTACCAATAACGAGACTTCAGCAGTCGCAACCTCTGGTTCAGTAGATAGTATCTCTGTAATGAATCAGGACATTCCGTTCTACGTAATCGTACTTATCATTCTAGGCTGGATTTTACCGTCACCTGCGGAGATGTACCGTGAGTTCTTACGGATCATTACATTCGGTCGATACAAGGGTTAACTCCGTGCAAGAAATGTTGCATCACTTTATGCCATTCGTGGTAGCGGTGTTGGGTTCGGCTGGTCTCTGGGGCTACCTATCCACACGCTATCGGACTCAGCATGACAAGGCTATGCGTGAAGCTAATGTCATAGCTCAGTACACTACTACTGTCAAAGAACAGGTAGATAAGCTATCACACAAGTTAGATGAACTAACTCACGACAAAGAACAGCTTCTCATGGAGATCGCAGACTTACGTGCTGAACTCGCTGAAGCTAACGCCACCATTAAACACCTACAAGAATTGCTACGCGCACGTTAGGATAGATCATGAAAGAATTAGAAGCACCTATTCCAGGTCAGTCATTGACCGATACGCCGCGCAATGCGCCATGGGAACGCCCGCCAGAAATGGTTGAGGTTGGCGACGTGCTGAACTTCTATGTTGAGCGTATGTCTAATGACGATGCTATGGATGATATGGCTGCATCATTTGAGATGGGCGCAGATATTAACACCATTGTGCAAGGCATGATTAAAGTAGGTACCATGAACGGTTTGCATACTATGCAAGCTGGTATGTTGGCTGCACCTAGCCTCGCTGCCTTTATTAAGGCCTCTATGGCCACCTACGGCATTGACGCACGTGAAGCTGCTGTTGATGCAGATGAGCGCAAAGAGCAGCGTGCTAACAACCGTATTCGTAACATGATTAAAGCACGCATGGATGTAGCAAGCGATGACATGTCTGCCGCACCAGAAGATATGGCACCTGTAGAAGAGCCGATGCCAGAACAGCAAGAATTACCACTAGAAACTGCTGAGCCTTCTATGGGCTTGATGGCACGGGAGTAACATAATGAGTTGGATGGCTTTCGTAGAAGGTTTTGCTCGTACCACGTCGGACATTATTTCTGAACGACGTGAAGAAGCGAAAGACTACAAGGAAAGAATGCGTGAGATGGCGGAACGTAATCGTTCTAAAATCCAGGCGATGAACGAGTCTGTTAAACAGAACCAAGCGTTTGTTACTCGCGCACGTAATTTAGGCGCTTCAGATGCTCAGATCTCTATGGCATTAGATACTAGCCCTACTGCTTTACGGGACATGGTTACTACGCTGACTGAGCTGAAGAACAACCCGGCTACAGCAGGTACTTTCGGCCCTGAGATGATTGCTCGTGCCTATGTTGTGCCGGAAGACTACACCAATGTAAACATAGAGGCTGCTGCTCGCTTTGGTACAGACTTCCAAGTAGGCGATGTAGAAGGCCCAGAAGACACAGGTATCATGGGTCGCCTGTTTAATACGGGTGCAATGGGTACCGCTCGTGCTGACCTCGATCAAGAAATGCTTGCTGGTACCAACATGTCTATCTTTGACGCTGCTGGTCTAGGCGACTTTGATTTCTACAATACGTTGTCACCCGGTACTGTAGGTTCATTTGTACAGCCACAGGTTATGGATGCAGACCGTACCAATACGGAAATGATGCGGTACTTGCAAAAGTACAAAGCTATCATGGAAACTACGGAAGCTCAGATTGAGTCCGCGTTTAACACTTGGAAGGTCCAAGAGGCTGCTCGTCGCCAGACACAGGACCTACCCCCGCTGGAGCTTGAAGATGAACGTGCTTATATGGCTGCCCTTCAGCAGCAAGCTAGTCAAGTTCGCGAGCGTGCTATTGCTCAGCACTTTGCTACGTCAGGTCAGGACATCATTGGTTACAACCAAGCCATGGCACCTCAAGTAGCTGCCTCTGGTACGGATTCTTTGACGCAGTATGCTGCTCAGCTACTAGATCCTACGTTCGTAATTGAACCAGGTATTGGTCAAGCAGGTCTGGGTACACCACCTGAAACAGGTAGCTTAGGCGCTCAACAAGATCAGTTACCTGTTCAGACCGCAGACGAAGAATATAACCCACAAAATGTCGTACCTGTTTATCAGCGCGATGTTGAAGGTATTGCCTATTACGTAGAGCCTGCCACAGGTCGTATGTTTGTACCTGGCTCGCGTAACTTCATCAGCAATGTAGATGTCCGTCGCATTACGCAAGGTGATCCTAACCTGCTAAGCTTGACGCCTGACATGTCGCAGCCATTCTCTGGTGAGCAGATCACAGACGAGATGATTCTTCGCCGTAGTGAAGCTGCACCTGCGCCTGAAGCTGCACCACAACCTGAAGGCTTGATGGCGCCTGAAGAAGAGCAGCCAGCACCTATGATTATTGATATGACTCCGGTGCAGAACTTAGAGCTAGTCACCAATGCTCAGGATTACCTACGTGACATTGCTGAAGAAAAAGCACAGATGGACGCAGACCCTAGCTATATTGGGTCTATCGGAGATGACGGCTCAGGTAGTGTTGAGTTAGCTCGTGAGCGTTTGGAAGAGGCGGCTATTATGGCCCGTCAAACAATGCTTGAAGGTATCGCAGGTTCTATCCCAAGCCAGTCTGATTATGTGATTGCTCTGTATAACGCTCGTGTACGTGAAGGTGCTTCTGCCGCCGTTGCTGACATGGACGCTATGCAAGAAGAGATTCGTGCTGAATGGGATGATAAGTATGAAGGCTTGTATACCCGTGGTGGTGAACCTATTATTGTCGAGGCTCGGCCTGTTGACGCTGAAGAAGCTGCTCAATGGGACCGTCTATACGGCGATTCACACAATGCCAATGGCACACCGTTGCCACAACGCCGTGGTTCCTAATCTGAAAGGCCTTTAGAATGGTTGATACCGACAACTTGCAGATGCTGCAAAATGCGTGGAACAACGCAGTCAATCAAACACCTACACAAGCGCCACAAGGGCAGCAGGCTTTGCAAGATGCTCTGACACGTAGTCGTTACAACAATGTACCTGACCGCACAGGTATCATGAACCAGGCCTTAGAACCGGGTCGTGATGCGACTACGCCTGTACTAAACAACCGTCCAGATAAGCTTAGCAAGCGTGATTTGCTACAGCCTGAAAACATGCGTGTTATTCGACGCTATATGACAGACCGTTACGGTGCTGAAATGGTTGGTCGTTACACCAGTGACAGAGACTTGATGGAACGCTACGTTGACTCATTGCGTTTCTTCAATGGTAACGTTGTTGGTACAATTGGTGAAGCGACATGGGTTGCTGACGCAAGTGAAGAGAGCAAAGCCGCTGCTGCAGATGCTTACGATCTGTTTGACCGTCTAGGTAATGTCTTTGTAGTAGATGGCGTAGGTGGTGCACTAGATGGTGTAAAAGACTACGTATTTGCTGCTGCACGTGACCCGTCTTCATGGTTAGGTTTGTTTACTGGTGGTGCTGCTAAAGCTGCTGTACTAGGTTCACAGACCGCCACAAAAGAAGCACTACGTCGTGCTGCTACCGAAGCAGGTAGGCGCGTCGCTGCGCAGGGCTTCAGTCAAGAAGCACAGGAAGAAGCCGCTAAGCGTGCGATGCAGAAAGCGCTGGCTGATATTGGTCAGCGTCGTATCACTGAAAAAGGGCGTGAACGCCTCTTAGGTGTGGCTGCTGATAATGTCCGTAACGGTATAGATGATATCAACCGTTATATTCCTAAAGATGGTTCACCCGTAAAAGGTACCGTTGCTGAAAAGGCACGTGCACGTTACTTGGCAGGGTTAGAACTACAAGGTGAAGAAGCTTACCTAGCACAGATTGCTGCTCGTGGTGATCGTGCTGCATTAGGTGGTTCTTTTGTTGGTGATGCCCTTGCTGCCTTTGGTCAAGACATTGCTGTTCAGAACACACTGATGGAAGTAGGCGCTCAAGAGAAGTACAGCGCTGCACAGACAGCTCTTGGTACATTCTTTGGTGGTGTCCTAGCACCAGGCATGAAGGTCGTTGGTGACGCTGTACAGAAGCTTACAGGACGTCAATCACGTCGCTTAGAAGTACAACAAGGTAAGCTACAAACAGAGATTGATGAACTCGTAGAGACGGCTCTTGATAGAGACGAAACCAAAAAGGTTTACGATGAGTTCCTTAACGCTGCTAAAACATGGCAGCAGAAAGTTGAAGATGGTCTAGAAGCGCAAGGTGGCCTAACTATTGGTGCACCTGCAGGTTTCTGGCGTGACGTTATCTTCGGCAGTGAAGACGGAGACATCAAAGGTGTACTGTCTGTCTACAAAGACAAAGGGTTGCGCCCACCAAGTCAGATTCGTATCTCTGACCTTCTAGGTAACTTGATGTCTGACCTAGCGCCTGACCAGATCAATACCATTTCAAATGAGCTAAAAGGTTTGGGTATTCAGCTAGGTGATGGCACGAAGTTTAGTGCCGTTACTCTCGGTGACTTGTACTCTGCTTCGGTTAGCCAGGCAGGTGCATTGCTTAACGTTTCTTCTCAGGCATCAAAGTATCTCGACTATGGTGTTATCCGTGCTACGAAAGCTATAGATGACGAAGCTGAAGAACTCGTTGCTGAAGCCGGTGGTGAAAAGCAGATATTCGCCTACGGACAGAGCCTCTGGCGTCGTCTGTTGGTATCTAACCCTGCGACATCTATGGTGAACATTGCTGGTTTCGGTATGTACTTTGGCTCTCAAGGTATTGCTGAAGTGCTGTCTATGACACAGCTGTATGGCATGGGTGTAGTCAAGAATGCGTTAGGCGGCAATGGACAAGACATGTTCCGTAGAGCGCGCCATTACCGTGAGATGATTGGCCAGAAGTTGTCGAACTTCTTGGACCCGCATACCACCCGTCAAAACTTCGAGGTTCTTCTTGATGAGTTTGATGGTGCTAAGCAGATCTTGTTGAACAACGTTACTGGTGGTATTGATGTTGCAGCTACCAAGTACAACCTAGACCCTACCTCTGGCGTTGTAAAAGTGACAGAAGCTATTGCTAACCAGTCTGCTAAAGCTACACTAGTTATGGCTCAGGATGCTGTAACTAAGTCGCAGATGTTTATGGGTGAACTAGATAAAGCTGTACGCATGCGCTACAACCGTTCACTTGATGACATCATGTCTAGTGGCGACATTAAGATGATCGACAACGAGATGGTTAACGATAGCATGAACATGACTATGCAGTCTGTGTTCTCTCGTAACTACACCATCAAGGGTTCCGCGCCTGCAGCACTACGTAAGACTGCTGATCTTGTTGAGTCTGTATCTAATACACCATTCATTGGTCAGGTTCTACCTTCGGACGCTTCTTTAATAACGTCATCGCTAGTATGTGGCGCTTCGGTCCAGGTGGTTACATAGACAGTATCAGCGGTATGATGCGTGACGGTGTTACCACAAACCATTTGGAAGCGTTTAACCGTAGCGCATTTGCTTCAGCGTTCTTTGGTGCAGCAATGTTGTATGACCGTCAACGCAAAGAAGAAGGTCTTGGCATGTTCCAGATCCGCGTTGGTGATACAATCATCAATGCTGAGAACAGCTTCCCGCTATCTCTATTCTTGGTAGGTGGTCGTCTCTTGAATGATGACCTAAGCGGTGAGGGCACTACTGGCGCTCAGTGGCAGAAGCTTGGTGAGCAAGCCATGGTTGGCCAGTTAGCTAGTGACATTGAATATGGAAGCACCCTGCGGTCTTTCTATAATACGCTAACCACACAAGATATGGATACTCGCCGCAAGTTTGCTATCGGTGCTGGTAAAGCTGCTGGTGGTTTCTTAGCTGGCTTCACTCGTCCGCTAGACGTACTGAACAAAACCATTGGTGCTGTTACCGGTACGGATTACGCCAAAGACCCACGCCTTGCTGATGGCCTGACTAACTCTGCTTTGATGGCTAGCACAAAGTACATCGATAATATTGCCGAAGGCCTAGACAAGCTTGTTGATCAGCAGACTCCGGGCGAGGTACCTGGCATTACAGGCGAACGTCTACGTACTGCTACACGCAGAGGTGATGTACGCAATCCTAACTTCGGTCTAGCCCTATTAGGTATTCGTCAAGAGCCTAACCGTACAGCAGCCGAGTCCGTGTTAGACGCAGTAGATCTACCACGCTACATGGAAAACATTCGTACGGCTAACCCGCGGTTTGACCGCTTAGCTAACATCTACCTTGCAGATATACTAGATGTACGTTTGCGAGAGCTACAGCGTAGCACGCGTTTCAATCGTCTGACTGCTCAAGAGAAACGTGCTGAGATCAAGGGCCAGATCAAAGACGCAAAAGAGGAAATGCGTAAGTTGATGGGTGACCGAATGTACACACCAGAGAATGTATTCGTTGAGTATGAACGTAAGAAGGCAATGGAGAAGCCACGAGTTAAACGAGAGTTCGCTCTAAGGCTTATGTCTCAGAATGGTTCTAAGGCTGAGATATCTGACATGAACTTAGCCGAACTAGAACAGTTCAACTTCTATGTATCTAATTACGATGAGATCATGGAGTACAGGTAAAAAAGAAGGGCGCCGATTGAGCGCCCTTTTTAGTTTAGTAGGAGAGAAAAGATACCTAGCGTATGCCGAAGTTCTTAGCTGACTCTTCGGCCCACAAGACTGCTTCTTGCATACACTCACGAGCCTTGTCAAGCTCTTTCGATGCATAAAGTCTATCGTCCATATAACGCTGAAGTTTCCATGCCTCATTGCGCAGGTGCGTTTCAAAGCTCTGCTGCTTGTGCTGCATGTAAGCCTTAGCGTCTTTTTCTATACTCATAGACCTTCTTTCATGAAGACCTTTACCCAGTCGGCGCAAATGTCAGACCTTACAATGTCGTCTACTCCGAACTCTACAATGGGTACAGGTAGCATGTACTTCTTAGCCAAGTGAATGATCTTGGTTAGACCGTCTGCTTCTTTCAGGTCTGACTGTTGAACATCACCGTTCAGCACAATAGTACTACCTTCCCCTACGCGGGTCAATAGCATTTTAAGTTCGTGCGTCGTAATATTCTGCGTCTCGTCCACAAGTATAATAGCATTATCAAAGCTACGCCCGCGCATCAGTGCCAGCGGAGCCATTTCAATATTACCATTTTTGATAGCCGTATCTACAGTACCCTTGGTCAGATGCTTCTCTAGAACGTCTAGGACGGGCAAGGCCCAGGGGTAAGTCTTTTCTTGTAGTGACCCAGGCAGAAAGCCTAAGTCCTTTCCTACGGCAACGTGAGGGCGTGTGATGACAATCTTGTCTGCACGCTTTGTGGTGTACTCGTCAGCAGCATATGTAGCCGTGACATATGTTTTGCCAGTACCCGCCGGACCAAGTACAAACACTTGGCTTGACTCGTTCATGGCTTCCCACAAACGTTTCTGATTTTCTGTGTGTGGCACGAAGCCCGACGTTTGCCGGGCCTCTGCACCTTTGTAGGAAGTTTTGCGCTTAGTGCTACGCTTCCTTGGAGTAGTGTCATAGTAGTCGTGTGGATCAATGTCCATTATCGAACCGTTCCTTTAGTTCGTTATAACCGCCGATGTACTCACCTTCCTCTGTCCAGATCTGTGGCACCGTTTTGATGCCACATCTCTTGAACAAATCTCTTACCCATAGCTCTTGATCGATGCCAAAGTAAGTGAAGGTTGAGTTACTTTCTTTGATTAGCTCCTTAGCCATATCGCAATAAATACAGCCAATGTTGCCAACAACTACGTATTTCATGTCAGATCCACAATCTCGCAAGAACCAGATGCACAAGCTAGGGTTTGCATACCGCTAGTATTGTCTTCCCACTCATACTCCGAAAGCTCTGCCAGTCAATGCCCGTTGGCATTTTCTCAAGCAGTTCGTTGTACGTCAGAACATCACAGTCTTGATACGGTGCCTGCTGATAAGTGTGATCTGAGTGTGGCAGGAACGACACGCCTGACATCTCATCGAAGTTCTTATACACGAATGCACCGACTTCAAGCCACTCTTCTTCACGCACGCTGATGGTAACGCTCGGCTTATGCTCACACCAGTGACGCTGATACTCTAGCCACATCTCAAGCTGTTCGATAGCTGACATGTCATTACGAGTGACAGACTTACCTGGTGCCCTCTGCGGGAAGCTAAACACCGTAGTAGTGTCGGGCTTCATCACGCAAGGCTCGTTCGGGATGCCGTTGTCAATCATGAACTGAGTGAGCGGATCTTTGTTATCACCCCTTACTGTGCGGATGTAATAGTCAGAATGACGTGCATGGATACCACTAGCACTATCCACAAGCTGACTAACAGTACCGCTAGGTTTGACACAAGTAATCGCAGCAGAGGTAGGAATGTCCAACTTAACACTCCACTGCTTATTAGTAGTAACAGCAACGTTTCTAAGATGTTCAAGGGTCTTATCCAGTCCTTTGTTCTTAGTGGTCATCAAAGAGTTATCCATGATGCCAGTAAGAGATACGCCCAGTAGTCGCTCGGCTTCAGTGTTCTCTTTCCAGACCTTACGTAGGTACGGGAAATCCGTATAAGTAGACTGAATGGTACCAAGAATAGTAGCTAGCTCAACCTTGCGCTCAAGATCCTCTATGGTGTCAGAGCTACGTATTACGCACTCTGTTAGGTTACAGAACTGGTATGGCCGCAAGGTGATTTCACTACATGGGTTAGTACCAAAGTCGTAATTAGGGTCACGACGTCCGTGTTTCTCAGCCTGCTTCTTTGATGCTTGACGGTTGAAGATACCACGCTCACCTGACTTTGACTCTACCAGAGCTAACCATTCACGCATGAACGTTTCCATGTCAGGCTTTTCGGAGTAGCACACAGAGTTGTTAGCTAGTGCGCGATGCCCTGCGTTTTCCCACCACTGACCGCTCTTAGCGTGACGCATACGGTCGTCTGACAGGTTGGACAAGCTGATCATAGCTGAGCGACGTACGCCACCCACAACGACGATCTCGCCTACCTTACACATCAGGTCATGGCATTCGATGCTGGTCAGCTTACGGCCTTTAGCATTCTTGAACATGTTAATGGCGAACTGAAATAGCTCGACTAGTGGTCCAGGACCAGATGCACGACCACCGAATGTCTTTAGACGTGCGCCTGCTGGACGTACATCATTGACGTTCCACTTCGGAATCTCACCAGCCCACAGTAATGCTAGTACCATGCGGAATGCCTTAGCCCAGCCTTCTTTGCTGTCGTGTACGTACACAACGCTTTCGCTGTCGAACAGGTTCTCTGGTACTTCTGGCAGCTTAGCGACGAACTGACGCTCTACAGAGAAGCCTACACCTGTGCCACACAGCAAGATGTACATGGCTTCGTCAAAGCTCTTTGGGTCGTCTACTGGCAAGTACGAACAGTTGTAGCCTGCGGTGTTGTCACGTTCTAGCGCTGGCCCAGCGGTCATCATGGCACGCATTGAAGGCATGATCTCTAGATTGAGAATAGCATCTTCAATGTCTGCTACGGTCTTCTCGTCCGTCACAACAGGGCGTACCAAGTTGTCAATGTAACGAACTACAGTGTCGGTCCAACTCTCTCGGCCTTTGCATCAATGTACTTGGCATAGCGCGACTGGTGAATGAACGCCTGATAGTCTGTCGGTAATAGATTACTCATTCTTTCCCTCTACAATAGATGTAAAATTTTGCGACCTTTGTGGTCTGTACTTACGTGGGCGTAAAAGCCTAGCTCAGATTTGGCTAGGCTCTTTAGCTCTTCTAACAGATGCTTCTTACGAATGCGACTGCGGATGGTTTTAGCTGAGTTGAGGCTAACATGTCCATATATAATGTCAGCACTCTCAACCAGCGCTATGAATTTCTTACGTGTATATCTATCGATTGTCACCGCTCCCTTGTAGTTTACCCCTCTCTTGACGGTCACGTAGCTTGGCTAGGTTGTCGTGCGCTACCTGTGCCATGTCTACGTTTAAGTCACGGCATAGTGCAGCGATATACCACAGCACGTCACCGATCTCTTTAGCAATAGCGTCGCGGTCAAACTTGTCATCACGCAAGATCTTCTTGACCTTATCTGCTACTTCGCCTGCTTCACCCGCTAAGCCTAGCGCCGGGTACAGCACAGAATGTTCTGTCTTATAGATTGCTGTGCGTGCGGCTTCTTTCTGGTAATACTGCATATTCATCTATGGTTTCTCTTTCACTTTTAGGTTGGCAATCTCTGTATCATCAATGTCATACATGACATCTGTGATCAAGTCTTTAACGTCGTCTTCATGTTCCCATTCGGTTGACGAAAGTATCATGTTGTCCTCTTCTACCTTCAACATGAATGACACGTTAAATTTCTTCATTTAGTTTTATCCTTTAGTGGTACAAGCCACTTCTTAATACGTTCAATGACTCTCTTTCCTTCTCTCCTGTGCTTACTTTTGTGAGCAAACTCATTGTCAAACCTAAGCGAAACTTCGGGAATGTCAACGAATACTAACTGAGCTAGCGGTGTACCAGCTGGAAGAGTTATGCTCTCGTTAATGGCTGGCGCTCTTATGTGCGTATTGATGTGTACCTCTAGATCATTACCGGGGGACAGTCTGACCATGCCGTGAATAGCTTGTACGTCTTTATATGATTCAGACCACCAACAAGGCAGTATCATCAAAGTAACATCTCTATTAACAGCAAACCAAAAAGGATTGTAGAACTTAACAGACCTATACAATACACCGTCAGGGAATGGGTACTTACCAAACTGATTGCTAGGGTGGGTACCTGTTGACGCACCTTCTGCCGACACTGCACTATACGTGTAATCCTGCGAAAGTCTGACCAGGAAGCCGTGCTTGAATATGTTGATAAAAGAAGGGCAATCTTTTGCAGTACCCCGGTCAAATGGTATATCATGAAACCACTGCGGTATGTGACGTTTCATTAGAGACGGGTGCATAAGATTATCTACACCCTGCCCCTCTGCATACGTTACAACCTCGACGGGTATCACAAGATGTCCTCACCCTCTAGCTGGTTGATCCGCATCTCTGCGTAACGCATAACCTTACGTAGATCAGTAATCTCTGACTCGTATACATCCATGCCTTCATACAACTTGTACCCTGCACGGCATGCATACTTGATAATGTTACCCGTGTGAAACGGCAGCTCGTTAGTCATACAAAAGGTGACTGGCTCTATCGCAAAACGTGCATAGTGACTTGGTTGGTTGATAATGTCGCTCATGCGCTCCCCTCTGTTTCGCTATTAAATGACAGGGTGTATACGTTGCCATCCTTGCTGACTTCGACAGGCGTCTCTTCCCGCGCTTCTGCTTCAGCATATTCGTCTGGGAATAACCTGCGCAAGACCGCTGCCTTATACAAGTCAATCTCTTCATCTAGATCGATATGCTCAGAGCCTAGCTCATGATAGGCTAGCAGGGTTATAGCTTCGTCTAGGGCAACAGCTAGTGCGTCATTGTCGCCCTCATCAGAGACAGCTATTGAGCAAACCAGCGCCCCGTCATACCCTGGTACATCACGGTCTAGATCATATTTCAATGAGATGACTACCTCATTAGGCTCTAATGTTTTCGGGTCCATGCTTATGTCCTTTCGACAGTAAATCTTTTGGTCTTGGCTCTTGTGCCTGGCTCTTCTAGCCATTCTTCAGGAACCTCTTTGTCGGCCCATTTAAAACCATACTTGTCACACCAGTCAGAGTAACGACTCTTTGCACCTTTGTACAACTTAGCGCGAGCATTGCTGAAGACAAACCGAATATCTAGCTCAGGGTGTTGAGCCTTGATCTCTATATGTTTACGCCTGTCTGCAGCACTAAACAAGCCCTTCGTCTCAATTAGAATACCGTTGTCTAACTCAAAGTCAGGGGTATAAGTTCTATATTTAAGATCACGCCATTCGATCTTTAACGTTTCATACGCTAACTTCTTCTGGCGTTCCTTGAGAAAAGCAGCGACCACGTGTTCTAGGCCGCTACGATATGTTCTAAGATGCTTCCGGGGCAAGACTAATGTACTCTACATCTGGGGGGTTACGGCTTTTGCTCACCTTAGAAGGTAGCACCTTGATGTCAGGCCAGCACTTATGCTTGAACGGACACCATTTACAATTACTGTTGAGCAGCATGTTGCCCGACGGTTTCCTGTAATACGTTTCTGGTTCAGGCTCAAAGCAACGCTCAAAGGGTTCGTCGTTCTCAATGTAGTCTACAAGGTCAACAATGTCCTGTACCACAGATGGTACATCCGGTGTTGCATCAACATACTTGAACTCACCGTTCGCTTTGTTGACAACCCACCAGCCGCCTACTTCTTTGTTGGCTGCGGTGGCGTACCCAACAAGCTGAGCTACGTACCCGAAGCTGTCAGACTGAGAAAGAGTTTCATACGACTCAAACTTGTTTTTGTAAGACCAAGGTGACGCAGACTTTACGTCGTCAATCTTACCGTTCAACTCCATGTCGTACTCGCCCTTGATACTATGACCGTTAGGCAGTTCAAGTGTAACGTTGTCGTTATCACCGAACTCTACACCACTAGCACGAAGCAGACCCTTGAACACAGCCTCGACAATATCGCCAAGCATCATGTTCATCAGGAAGTGTGGCGGTAAAGGTGTCTTGTCTTCAGGGTCGTTCTTCTCAAACCACAACTGGCACTTTGGCTTACCGATGTTAGACATCCGTAGCTTGAAGTCACCCCGCGGTCCAGAGTTGAACTGCTTCTGAAGAGCGGCGCTGACGTCCGAGGCAACCTGTTCGATTACCTCGTCCGCCATGCTTGCGTTACCAGCCATAGCGTCTTTCAAATACATGAAGACTTTATGTTCTGCTGGATGCATTAGCCTTCAACCTCAACAAAATCGTTGCTATCGATGATGTCATTGACAACCTTCGCATCTTCTGGGCTTAGGCTCTTATCGTTACGCTCGTGGTAAAGATCCAACACTCGTACGTTCTGTGACTCAATGTGGTCTAAGAACATCTGCAGACGCTCGTTGTCGCCGTCAGCACCAGAGTGTGACCCGTGCTTAGCAGCTTCGATCTTACCAAACGTCGCGCCGGTAGGAATGCTACCTTCAACACCAGTGATCTTGATCGTAGCGTGAATAGGTAGTTGGTTACCCTTCGTGATGGCTGCTACTGCATCGTCAATGGCTTTGATGCTGTCACGATTCTTACAATCCATAATGAATGGAATGTTAGTAAAGTTACTGCCAACATTAGCAGGCTCACCAATAGCCGTAATAGGATTGTCTAGGGTAAGTTCACCCATGTAGATCTTCACACGCTTAACCGTACGCATAAGCTCTTTAGTAGCCTGTGGAAGGGCGTTGAAGTCTTCGATGTAACCAGAAGGGCGGCCAAGGTTGAACCCGCCTATGCTGTCCTGTAGGTCGCCTGACAGGCTGTTAGACATGACGGACTTTTCCATCTCACCTGACTCGCCATTCCAGCGCTGCCACTGCTGACGAACCATGAAGATACGAATGGTGGCTGACGTACTGTAGACGACATCTTCACCGTTCTGCATCTTGAATGCGCCAGTAGGGACTACTTCGGTTTTAATGTTCTTACCGTTGAACTCTACTTCACCCATAATAGGGCTATGCACTTGAGTTAAACGGTCAATCATCTTGGATGTTTTAGCTGAACCACTAGGTATAGCAACACCCATTAGCTCGGCCATCGACATACCGCGATCTGCGGCAAGGGTTAAATCTGTACTCATTTTCATACCTTTCTTTTAAGTCGGACGCACAGTTATACTCTATACATCCTTAGTGTCAAGCCAGTTTGGACCAATAGCGGCTTCTAGTAGCAGCGGTACATTCATCTCAATGTTATATACCTTCTGTACCAGATCGTTCAGTCCAGTATTCAAGTCGTTTACGATGTCTAGCACCTGATCTTTTTCATCAGGGTGAATATCAACCACGGTGCTATCATGTACAGTGTTTACTAGACAGCTTTGCATACTGCCTAACCTACGATGCATCTCGTTTAGCACAACGGGTACAACATCGCCAGTGGCAAAACCTTGCACAGGGTAGTTCTTAATCATCGTGAAGTGTGACGGCATACCGTTTGACCGGCGCTGGACGTCAGGGAAGGCATACTGCCTACCGCTCACGTTGGTAATCTTATTGAAGCGCAGGGCTTCACTGCCTAGTTTCTTATGCCATGCGGCTATTCCTTTATACTTCTCGACGAAGTGGGTGTAATAGGCTTGCTCAGCTTTGCTTCGTCCGTACCCTGTTGCTCCGAAGAGGGGTGCAAAGGTATGGGCTTTAGCTTCTTGCCTGCTTGTTTCTTGTCCGGCATCTGTGATGACCTTCGCCGTGTAGCTGTGGACGTCAAAACCCGTTGCGATCTCGTCCATTGCTGTTTTGTCTTGGGCCAGGTAGGCCGCCGTCCTGAATTCCAATTGGGCAAAGTCTGCCTCCATAATATACCCGTTAGGGAAACGTGATACGAACACACGCTTCACAGGGAACGTACCGCCACGGGGCATGTTCTGCATATTAGGGTTGCGTCCAGAGAAGCGCCCCGTTGCAGTGATGTGCTGTGTTAGCCCAACGTGAAGAAAGTCGTCAGGTTTAGTATAGCCATCGATGCCGTCCACAAAAGCACTAAGGTAAGAGCTAACAGCAGAAAGACGCTTGAGGTCCGCAAGAAAGTTTCGAGCATCAACCATGCCGTTGTTTTGAGCAGTCGCCATGAGTGCGTCGAGATTGTCTTTACCTGTGCCAAAACCATTAGCGCTAATCCATTTCTTACTAGGTGCAGAGAACTTTAGGCCTGCAATTTGTGATGTTTCTTTAAGCTGGAAGCCACGAGTGTCGCAGTCTTTACAACGATTAGGCTTGGCATACTTAGTGCCATCTTTCTTTAGTTTGAATACTTTACCTACACCCTCGCATGTCGGGCAAGTAAAAGCCTTTGTGCGATAGATGGCTGAACTGTTTGCTTTCACAGCATCTTTAAACTCTGCAGGTGTATCAGTGAACTCAAACAAGTCCGCCCACTCTTTCTTGTTGTGTATGCGTCTACTGAATACCACCTGCGACATTTGTTCAGGGCTGTTGAGGTTAACAGGTGTGTCACCCATTAGCTCACGCACTTTGCCCTGCAAACGGTGTTCAATCTCAGCACGCTCTTGCTCAAACTGTTCACGCACCCGGCTCAGTTCATCACGATCAACTTTGATGCCGTTCATATACATGCGTGTCAGTGTCTTGCACGTGTCGAACGTTACTTGCTTGACGGTTTTGAGCGATTCCGCGTCGTCCCTGGCATAATCTGCTTCAACAGCCAAGAAAAGCTCTCTAGTAGTTTTAAGATCGTGTTCAAGATAGAAAGTGAGATCTTTAAGCGGAATCTCATTAGTATTGTATCCTTCCTTGAAGTACTGCTTGAGAGTATCATCCTTCTGTACAGGCAGGTTGCGCCGCTCAGCACAGGCAGCTAGAGATAGTGGTTGCTTCTGACCACGTAGCAATAGGTACTCAGCAAGCATGGTATCATATATGTTACCTTCATACTTGTACCCACATTCCCAGAGCCACATTAGATCGTGCTGTGCGTTGTGCATGATCAACAATGATGCCTGATCAAGTACCGCCTGGATGGTCTGGCGTCCCATACCAGAGTTATCTTGATACTCTGTATGGTCTAACGCAAAGGTTGCCATCTCATCATCAGCGTCAACGTTGAGCAAACCTACCATCGTGAGTGTGTTACCAGGTTCAAACGGGTCGAGATGCTTACGCCCGTTACGTTCCGATACAGTATTCTCTACATCTAAGACTAACCTCATGCTGAATACAAGCTCCGTGCACCATCCAACTCACAGTGGATGACGCCATGGTAGCCGCCTTTCAGTTTGTTCTTGGCGATGTTCAAGTGACGCTGGGTGTCTTGCTCTTCAGCACCTTCAACCTGTGGGTTCTTACTAATCAACACCATCAAGTCAGCCTCAGCAGCTTTACCTGTCTTACTGCCTTCCATCATTGATTGATCAACGAATACCTTACCTTCGGCTACAGCCGATAGCTGTGACATCCAGACGATGCAGCACTTGTATTGCTTGGCGATGTTACGAGCATGAATGGCTGCATCTTTCAGATACACGTCAGACTTGTCGCTATTCTTGGTGGCAAACTTGTCACCCATGTCAAGCACTACAATGTCAGGCTTCTCTGCTTTGATGACAGCCTCAACCCAGTTCATGTCTTTCTGCGTGCTATCCTTGATACGAATGTTTTCGCGTACAGGATCGTAACGCTTACGTGCTAGAGCAACGTTAGCTTTGACTTCATCCATACTCATGTTCGTGGCAGCACTGAGGTAACGAGCGCCAACACGCTCATAGCTTTCCTCATTACATAGCACGATACACTTAGCACCTTGATGCGCCCAGCCATCAGGCCCGGCAATCAGAGATGCATGAAAGCTTGTCTTACCTGTGTTAGGCCGGGCACCAACCAGCAACAGATGTCCGCCACTCACGCCCTCAACCTTACGGCGTAGGCTAGGAATGTTGAACTTCCACTGCGTCTCTAGATCGTTTGCCTCAAGCAGCGTTTCGATTGAGATGTCTTCCCACTCAACACGCAGGTTAGGGGTGAAGTTATCTTTGTAATCATCTAGCAAGCGACGCAATGGCTCGAGGCTATTCTGTGTACCATTCACAAAGTCAAAGCCCAGGTTCGCTACCTGGTCGCCTACATACTGCTGGAACAGATTAGCCAAAGTATCTTCAGCAATCTCTTGCTTGATCGGCTCTGCTTTATCAATACGGCGGAACAAGTCGTCATACGCTGTACGTGTAGCTGTTGTCATGCCCTGGTTCTGAACATTGAATACAGCCTGAAGGTCAGCCACAGTCAGGTCGCCATCATAGGCTTTCATAGCACTATCTAACGATTGCTTGATCCGCCTTACATCTTTACTAAAGATTTTGTCAGGGCAACGAATACCTTTGTTGTCGTCGTAAAAGTCACGCTTCAGTAGCGTTTTCAGTAATGCTAATTCCATCTTCTTCTCCTCTCAAAGCCTTCCACGATACAGTGAAATGCTCTCTCATGTATACGTCGATAATATCTGCTACCTCACGCGTCTCTTTCTGCGCGTCGGGATAACATCTTAAATTGCACATGTCAGCAAACGCGTCAAGTGATCCTGACCAATACCACTCGGTCATCATAGATTGTGGCAACACTGTGCGTGCTTGCTCTTCAGACACGCCAGCATCAAGCAGGCGGTCGTATGTCCACTTGCTGAACTCAACGTGTCGCTGATATAAAGGATCGATAGAGTCACTCTGTGCTTCAGGCATGTCGCCTGCACTGCCTTGCTTTTTATCCGCTGCTGACCAGCGCCACTTAGGTGTGTAGAACTCTGGCTCGCTAGACACGTAGCGACGGCTGACCTCGTTCCAGCGTAGGAACTTATGCTTGACCAACTGTCGAGCTACGAACACTGGTGCCTTGACGTGAAAGCTAGCAAAGCAATGACCAAAGGGTGACGTATGCTTGTGCTTAGCTAGATATTTGATGAGGCGCTCGTCCTTGTGGTCGTCGAACTTAAAGTGCGTCTTGGCAAATGATACCCTCGCACTGTTAACAACGGTCAAGTCGCTGCCCATCTTGTCGAGCAATGTAACTTCAATCATAGTAGCTCCCGTAGCTTCTCTAGGTCTTCATCTTCACGATACTTCAGATCATCAGACAATCGCAAAGCGGTAGCTTTTACACCAGTCCATAACCCAATGTCACGCCTAAACTGTATCGTCTTGTCTGCTGCATCTGGATCAAGCGCAACAATGACATGATCAAACTCGCCAATCTGCTCAATGTGCTTATCATTGATTGATGTACCTAAGATAGCCATAGCTGTAAGCCCGACAATCTCTTGCGTCACAATCATTGCTGATAAAACATCTTCTACCAGCACGAGAGTGTCGCCATTACCAATCATGTAATAGTTAGCCTGACCCGTGTAGCGATACCACTTAGGCTGAACACGATTGCCTACTGAACGCCCGACTGCATCTATGATACGTCCCTTGTGATAGATAGGAAAGACAACGCGCTCTTGCCCAACGTCGTAGTATAGATCATTAGTGTTTAGACCCCAGCGACGAACGAACTTGTGTAGCTTGTCATGCTCTGCTGTGGGTCGGACTAATTGTGGTGGTATTACCATTGTCTCAAGCTCAATAAGTTGTTGCTGTTCTTGGCCACGTAGGCGCTGGCGTATCTCATTGGCTGACATACCTTCTTGGTAGATACCTTTGACAACGCATCCAAGCTTGTAACAGTTGTAGCGTAACTCACCTGCCTCTAACTCAGCAGTGAAAGTACCTCTGCCATTACAAAAAGGGCAGTTCCCCCTGTACCGGCTCTGGTGGGCTGTCACTTCCTGCGCAAACCGACGGTGTTGTAGATGATTCGACATTTATTCTTACTCCGTGGTCTGGTGCAATGCGTTTACCGTGTTCAGGATGAAACCCGTACTGCTTTTCGGCAAGCTGTCTTGCTTCCGCTGCTGCTTCTTTAGTAGTGTATAAGCCAAGGTATATCCACTGACTGTCTACCACAATCTCAGCCTTATATTTACCATTTTTAGTAGGGTACACACCCGTGTAACCTGTCTTATTATTTCGCATCATGGCTCTGTTTCTAGCATTCATTTTGTAGTCAGCCATTCTCAGGTTATCCACACGGTTATCTAGGGGATCGCCGTTTATATGGTCGATAGGTTGTTTAGGCCAATAACCATGCTCCATTAGCCAAACCAGACGGTGTATGTATGTTTTAGCAGACACCACACCAGTGCGAGGGTCAAAGAATTTAAAGCCGACACCTTTCCACTTAGGCAGGAAAGTTGGTGTCCTTTTTTGCTGCCTTCGTATGGCAGTGCCTACACGCTTACCTGCATACTTCCGATTAAACCTACTACAATCGCGTGTTGGATTGTAACTTACCTGGTACATGTCCGGCGTCCGCTTTTTCCAAAACATATAACCCGTCTCTTTGTCATACTCAAAAAACAAATGAGCCGTTTCATATGTGAACGACTCAGTAAATACATTACTCATCTTCTTGATTCCTCGCTTGTAGGGCTAAAGATGCACCGCTGTAGGTGTTGACCATGTAAGGCTTAACACTAGCGACATTTTTATGGCCGGTTACCTGCATGATACCCGCCATGTCTACGCCCCCGGCCATCATCTCAGTGACAGCAGTACGGCGTAGGTCAGATGCCTGAAGCTCACGAGGTAGGTTCGCTGCCTCAAGTACTTCATTCACAAATTGGCTTACTTCTCGTGGATCGTAAGGTGTGTAGCGCCCGCCACGAGCCTTAGACCTGGGTGCTACATAATTAGATATACCTTCAAAGTCGTTCCGTTGCTGGCGCAACATCGTACACAAACCCTCGCTGATCGGGAGGAAAACTTCAGCACCACGTTTGCTCTGCTTCAAGCTCATACGACACCCCTGGAGGTCGAGTGCGTCCCACGTCAAGAGCCGCATGTCACCGACACGCTGCCCCCAGTCATAGGACATATGAACGAGCAGCCCGATGCTGCGCCAACGGAAATCGGAATAGGCTGTATCAAGAAAACGTTGTACATGTTCACGTTCCCATTTTACCCGTCGCGGTGGAGAGGATACCGTTTTGACTAGGGCTACTGGGTTATGAATCATGACATCGTGCCGCATGGCGTGCTTCCAAGCTGCGCTAAGCACAGCACGGCGAGCATTAGCCGTTGGCACACCTGTCTCAAGCCACTTTTCATAGGCTTGCATCAGGTGCTTCACACGTACAGTTCCATTCCGAAAAACCCCAAGGCGTCTGCCTTCGATGATAGTGTCACAGACAGCCTTTAGCTGTGCTTCGTAGTCACGCTGGGAGCGACCTGACAAACGAGCAAACGCTGGGCTGTGCAAGTAAAAGTGCACAATCTCATCAACATTGGCGGATGACTTAGGGATCTTCATTTTGTTCTCTCTTTCAAATAGGCCTTCTCAATGCCTATCCTGAATATACAGAAGATGAGAACATCTACTATTACAGATTCGGCAACCCTGTTATGCTTGCTTCAATGAGTAGTTACACAGCACACGTCGGCTGCTCTCTCGCTCATACTGCATATCAAAGTCAAAGCCTTCAGCGCGTAGCATGCTCACGACTTTACCTAAAGATTTGATGCCGTACTTCTGTACAGCTTGTACTCGGTTAACGCTTTCGCCCTTGCGCATAGCATCAAGAACGATCTGACATTGGTTCCAACGTTCAGCAGCCATCTTATAAAATCTCCAATTGTTTAGCACGGGTGTGTTCATCTGTGTAATGCATCACCAGGGTACCTCAAAAGTTTCTCCATTTTGCAACCGACGCTCGATGTCTCTCAAGCTTTGCTCAAGCGTGGTGATCTTATCTAGGTCAGGATTGCTAGAACTCTCAAGGTCGAATAGTGCATCCCTCAGTTGCGTACGCATATCGCGTAGACGCGGCCAGGTGCTTGTATCGTAAATGTCAATCATGGTCTCTCTTTCAGTAGGCCAAACGATCTTGTAACAAAACCAGTAGGCCAAACGATCCTGTCGCTTTATATCGGTACAGTAAGCCCACAAAAAAAGCCAGGCATTGAAGCCTGGCTCTCTCTGCTAGTCTGACCGATGGCCTGCCGGTGCCACGTCAATTAGTTCAACTGTGACATGGTGAGCATCAGTGTTCCAATGCTCCGCGGCTTGTTTCATCGCGTCAAACGCGTGCCGTGCACGTACGTAGTGTGTACCTTTACGGCGGCAAGTGCATTCATAGTTACGCATTTTATTTCCTCTCTAAATTGCGTCGGTATAACGTAGGTTAGCTAATGCTACGGCTTGGTGATCTATAGGCCGATGTTCTGAACGTTTAAGTTCAATCAATTCGGTCAAAGCATCATCAAGCAACACATCGCGCTTATACTCGGTGCGGTACATATCAAGCAACAAATCATCCACACATTCAGTGTGAAGCTTGTCGGTGTTATGCTTGCGCATCCAGGATTTATACAAGTGCAAGGCTTGTTGCATCACTCTGTCTTCCATTGTCTCTCTTCTCTATTGTTGCACATTCGGGTCGGGCTGACCCGCTAAGGGTTGCAGCATATAGCCACAACCCAAAGCGCGTTAGCCGTCAGGCTTGTCATACTTAACGTACACATGCTCATCGATGCTTTTGTATTCACCAATGAACAATAAAATGTGAACGCCAATATACGCGAAACAAATTAAGGCTCCTAATACGGCCATGATACTACCTCACAAAACTAGATACTGAAAGCAATGCGCCAAAGATGGCAAGCACGCAAAGCGTACCGGCGACCAGCTCAGGCCATAGCGCTGTCTCTAGTATGCGCGAAAGTATGTTCTTCATGTTGTTTTCCTCTCTTTGTTGTGGGTCTAGCTGACCCGGTAAGAGCTGCACCCGTTAAGGTACAGCCCAAACCGCGTTAGCTAAAAAACAGGTTAGCAATGGTGAAAGCCAGAAAAGCAACCGCTGTAAAGATCCACAGCACTGCTGTCCAAATACGTTCATTCATTGTTATGTCCTCTCTCTATTGTTGTGAGTCTAGCTGACTCTGTAAGGGGTGCACCATGCAGCACACCCCAAACAGCGTTAGCCAAAAAAATAGAATACCAAAATTAATTGTTAAGGTAATGATTGCGGCACTCAATACGCACCACACAAACATTTCTTTACCACTCATTTTGTTTTCCTCTCTCTTGTTGAGACTTGATTGTCTCGAACTGCTTACCTCGAAAGATAAGCAGCCCGCGAAAATCAATAAAGTGACATACGGCTAACCCTTCGCATATGTATCTGTGATGCGTATCGCTTCCTGCAACGCCGTTCGATATGCGTAAAAGTTAGCATCACTCATAGTGTGGCAGTACTTGCGATAGGCTTCTTCAACAGCTTTCCGCGCTGTTACTGCCGGGTTTTGATTTGTCATATTACTTTCCTCTCTCTTGTTGTGAGACCGATTGTCTCGAACTGCCTACCACTTCCAGTAGGCAGCCCGCGAAAATCATTTAGGTACGCGGTTCTCTACCGCGTCCCAATAGTCACGCTCAGCCTGCACACGTGCACGCTCTAATGCATCATAGTCACGGCCCATAGCTATGCAATGGTCAATCTGTCGTGTGATGCCTTCGTATATTGCCCACAATGTGCGCGGGCAACGGTGGTCAGGATTATAAAAAAAGTGACATTTTCTTTCCTCTTCGCTCGTTAAGAAAGTCTATGGTTTCTCTTATCTTGTTCAGACGGCGCTCGATACGTTCGAGCCTTTGACTATGTGTCACCTTGTTTATTCCTTCCCGTTTCAAAGCTCATTTAGCTTGGCCTGTATGCGTTGTTCAATCTCAAAGTAAACAATACTACTGGCCAACTCATCATAGCTTACATAAGCGTCATAGCCTGCGCGGCTATCTTCAAAGGCCCTTTCGCCTTCGCTTGTGTTGCAGTTAGCCATGACGGCATGAGCTTTTGCAGGGTAAATGACATACTCAGAACCGTCAGCCGATTCAGCCACTCGTTCATAAACATCACACAAGTCATCAGCCTCTTGAGCAATTTCCTCAGCGATGCCGTTGCAATATTCAGTCAACAAAAAATCATTAATGTGTGTCGTCATTTTCTTTCCTTCTCTCTGTTGCTAGCAAGCTAGCGTTGCGGAACATAAGCGTTCCGATAAGGGGTACACCCGAAAGCATACCCCAAACCGCAAAGCTCAAATCAAGCGGCGATGGTTATCCCATCATAAAACTTCTGCACGTTACCTTCACGATCCCTGACGTACCAGACATAATCACTTTGGAAAACTTCATAACGCTTGGCGAACTGTTTAGCGGCTTGGTTCATCTTGCGCTTAGTTGTTACGGATGTCCAGCCGCCACTGTTGAGTGTGACTTGGTTACCGTCCCAACGAACGATTTCTGTGTTAATGTATATTACGCCACCACGAGTGCCGTTCTCGTGCCAGGCTGTGCGGTAAGAGCTTAGTTTATTGTTGCTTGGCATGTTCTTTCCTCTCTCTTGTGGAACATAAGCGTTCCGGTAAGAGGTGCATCGTAGTAAAATACACCCCAAACCGCAAAGCTTAAACATCGACTACGAACCCCGACGTATCACGTTTGGCCTTGCCCTTGGCTTTTAGCGCCACCACGCTTTGAGCCGGATCAAGGAAACGCATGTCGTCAGCGTCGCCGTCAATGGTTTGCAACCCTTGCCATGTCGCCGGAATTTCCTTGCGGAATACTACTGCGACAGACATGCCAGAGTTAACAGCACGCGCCAAGCCAGCGCGGTAACGTTCAGAAGCACCCGAATAGCTCCAGGTCAAATGGTAGTTCGGGATGTGATCAACCTTACGGTTGGACATTTTAGTATAGTCGTAAAACTGTACTTCCGGGAAAGCTTCAAAGATGTTCGCGAACGTATCGCCGTCACGTTCAACCTTGATAACTTCCCACCTAATGTCGGTGGTACCGTTAAGGCGGATCACTGCTTGAATGTCACGCTTGGCACAATAGCGAGCGTGCTTTGCAATGTCACGGACCAAAGCCAGCATGAATGCAGTGCGGTCGCGATAGAACCACTCTGCTTTGCGTTGACGCGCAGAAAGAATGCTGTTGGTCTTCTCACCCTTGCGAATGATACCTGCACGGCCTGCCGTATGAAGACAAGGCTTGTGACACTGTGCAAGTTCAGCCATGGCACAACTGTTGAAGGTCTTGCCATCAACGTCGATCTTGTACGGCTGCATGTACAAGATGCCGGTAAGATACTCAGAGCCATCGCCTTTGATGGTCTTTGCATTATCACCGACGCTATAAGTTCAAACCAAGACATGATTATTCCTCTCTCTTCTCATGTTAGTTTAGGGACACACTGTCCCGAACTACCCACCCTTGCGAATGGGCAGCCCGTGAAAGTGTTAAGGTTAGGCAACACGCATTGCAGGAGCGGCGCGGTAACCGTGTTGTTTCATTAGATCAGCAGCAGCCTTTGCGCCAGCAAAAAGCACATCGACGCTCTGAACGGGCATGTCTGACGGGTTCCATAACTCGTAAGCTTTGCCTGTATAATCTTTTGAAAACCCTAGCTGTGCTAGGTCGCGGCGTTCCGCTCTTCCTTCCTTTGTGTTGCCTTTGTACCTTGGGAAGACTTTCAACCATACAAACCCGTGAGGCAAGTTGTCTACACCGCCTAGCTTGTCTTGGTAGTAGGCGGTCGCCGCTTCGTGCGCGGCTTGCGTGATTTGGGATTTGAATAGTGTCATTTTCTTTCCTCTCTCTCTTGTTGAGACTTGATTGTCTCGAACTACGCACCCTTGCGAATGCGCAGCCCGCGAAAATCATTATGCTTTTGTCGGAATGTTGTACCCGTGGCGGTTGGCGTAATAAACGCGCATAACCGTGTCGGCCCCTGGTAAGGCGTCCGGACATTTCCGACTAGCCCGACTATAGCCTATGATGGTGTCAGCGTCAGGGTTGTGCAGCATCTCAGCACTTTTGACGTGAACCCATGCGCCAGGTGAACGCGGCGATAGTTTAGCTTTTGTCATGTTGGTTTTCCTCTCTGTTGTTGCTAGCGAGCTAGCGTTTTGGGCAGGGTTGCCCGGCAAGCGCTACCGTGTGCAACGCTTACCGTGTAACCCCGAAGGGATTATTTAGTGCCGAAACCACCCGAATGCATTCACACCGAGTACCAGTCACCCCCGTTTAGCTTTGATCATAGCGGTGGGGTTCCGCGCTTTTGATGTTCCTAATATAGCAGGTTCCGCACAAAATGCAATAGCTGACTTACAGAAAATGCATGTTTATTCTGCATGGCCTTATGAGCAAACCGCATAAGTTGCCGCCGGTATTGTCGCTGCTGTTTGTGGTGCCGCCGGGATAATCTGATTGGGCTAGGCGCATGTGCAGTGCATATGTATGTGCCACCCCGGTGCATAGGGGTATGCTATACAAGCATGCGGTGTCCGGTATAGGGTTACATGCATCCAACCCCCGAATGTGCACGCCCCCGAAAATACACCCATAAATACCCGAAAAACCGATACTACTGACGAACCATCAGTACCAGAAGTGTTTATGTACAGACACTTAGTGTATCAGAAAGACTATATGTTGCAGAACACACACCTTTTCTGGAGGCTAGGGGTACCCGGCGAGGGCCACCCGGGGTACTGCCGGTTAACGTATACACAGAAATACACAGAAGTAGAATTTAGAAGTACATCAAATCCGTTATATTATATATACAGGCCCCTGCATTTTTCTCCTGAGTAATAACATTTGCTATAACCCCTTATGAATGTTAGACTTACAGCGTTTCGCCTACATGGTACTACTGTATATGCATGCTAGTTAGTACATATTGTAGGGGTTGACAGCTTTTTAGTTATCGGTATAACTATGTCTTACAATGGGGGTAAGGGGGTTAAGTTAAACTCTTATGTTAAACTCCTTATGTAATGCGGCCTCTCAAAAGGCCGCTTATACTTATATGTTAAACATACAAGTTAATGGACATAGGTCATGTTAAACTTGACATGTTAAACTAT